>Ga0210403_10001029_pt1 | contig 27343 bp, 30 predicted proteins | sample IncBWC19MmetaG_FD_150863 | JGI IMG/M metagenome (GOLD analysis project Ga0210403, IMG submission 150863) | Forest soil microbial communities from Barre Woods Harvard Forest LTER site, Petersham, Massachusetts, United States - Inc-BW-C-19-M | ecosystem: Environmental > Terrestrial > Soil >... | reverse complement strand
CGTTTCAGGAGGTCGTCCGGCAAGGGCTCGCCGGTCTGGTAGTGCCGGGCAAACTGCCGCAGCACCTGCGGCTGCTCCTGCCAGTGCTCGTAGAGCTGCGAGGGCAGTTCGACGAAATCGGTGAACACCGAGGTGCCCGACAGCGAGGGATAGGTCACGTCCGACAGCATCCCGTGCAGGCCATGGCCGAATTCGTGGAACAGCGTCCTGGCGTCATCAGGCGACAGCAGCGACGGCTCGCCGTCGGCGCCTTTTGGGAAGTTGCAGACGTTGATGACCAGCGGCGCGACGGCGCCGTCGAGCTTCTGCTGGTCGCGCAGCGACGTCATCCACGCGCCCGAGCGCTTCGAGGGCCGGGCAAAATAGTCGCCATAAAAAAGCGCCTTGTGTCGGCCGGCGCTGTCCTTGACCTCCCAGACCCTGACGTCCGGATGCCAGACCGGGACATCCTTGCGCTCGGCGAAGGTGACGCCGAACAGGCGGGTGGCGCAGTCGAAGGCAGCCTCGATCATGTGATCGAGCGCGAGATACGGCTTGATCGCGGCGTCGTCGAAATTGGCCCGGCGCTGCCTGAGCTTTTCGGCATAGTAGCGCCAGTCCCATGGCGCGAGGGCAAAATTGTCGCCGTCCTCCGCGACCAGCGCCTGCAGGTCGTCGCGGTCCCTGAGCGCCCGGGCCCGGGCCGGCTTCCAGACCCGCTCCAGCAGGCCGCGGACGGCTTCCGGCGTCTTGGCCATCGAATCCTCCAGCCGGTAGGCGGCGAAGGTGGCAAAGCCCAGCAGCCTGGCGCTCTCCTCGCGCAGCTCGAGAATCTCCAGGATGGCTTCGTTGTTGTCGTTGGCGTTGCCGTTGTCGCCGCGCGCGGTGAAGGCCTTGTAGACCTTCTCGCGCAGCTCGCGCCGCGGCGAGCTCTTCAGGAACGGCTCAACCGAGGAGCGCGACAGCGTCACGATCGCCTTGCCGGCCATGCCGCGCTCGCTGGCGGCGGCCCGGGCGGCGGCGACAAAACTGTCGGGAAGGCCGGCGAAATCGGCCTCCTCCAGTTCCATGAACCAGTCCTGCTCGTCGCCGAGCAGATGGTGGCTGAAGGCGGTGCCGAGATGGGCCAGCCGCTCGTTGATCTCGGCCATCCGGTTCTTGGCCGCCTCGTCGAGGCCGGCGCCGGCGCGGTGGAAGCGGGTATAGGTGCGCTCCAACAGCCGCGCCTTCTCGCCGGTCAGAGCGAGGCTGGCGCGGTTGTCGTGCAGCATCGCGATCCGGCCAAACAGCACCGCGTTCATCATGATCGGGTTCCAGTGCCGCGCCATCCGCAAGGACACCTCCTTGTCGATCTCCAGCAACGCCGGATTGGAGTGCGCGCCCACGAGGTCGTAGAACACCGCGGCCACCCTGGAGAGCAGTTTGCCGGAGCGCTCCAGCGCGGTGATGGTGTTGGCGAAGTCCGGCGCCGCCGGGTCGTGCTCGATGGCGGCAATCTCGGCGGCGTGATCGGCGAAGGCCTGCTCGAAGGCGGGGAGGAAATGCTCCGGCTTGATCTCGGCGAATGGCGGCGTCTCGAACGGCGTCTGCCAGGCCTTCAGAAGCGGGTTTGGAGCTGGCGCTGCGGCCGTCATTTGCTGGATTTCCGACATGACGATTCCCGTTTTCATGGCAAATCTATTGCGGAATCTATATCACACGGTGGGCCTTTTTTGGGCCTTTTACGCTTGATACAGCGGGCCTTTTCATAGAGATTGCCGCCCCTAACAGGACCCCACACCATGAGCTTGCAGCCCTCTCCGACCGCGTCCCGCCAGATCATCTGGCCCAGCGTCATCACCGTCATCAGCGCGGCGATCCTGATCGGCGCTGAAGTGTTCGGCGCGGCGTTCGCCGGCGGCTGGGCGCTGGCGATCCTGTTCGGTCTCGACGACACCGGCGCGCACATACTGCAGGCGGTGCTGTTCGCGGTCGGCGTCTTCGTGATGGCGGCGTTCATCCGCGCAGCCCAGCGCGTCGAGCCGTTCACGAAGCGCGCGTAAGCGAAGAGCAGCGGCGCGCGCCTGCTTCAAACACTTACGCTCCGTTAGCGAAGCTTAACATCCATTCACTTTCGAAGCCCCGCGCGTGCCTCTGCAGCTGGATTGAAAGCAGCTGTTAGGGAAATTTCCCCACAGCCTAAAAAAAATCTTGCGAAGCGGAGTCAAAACGCTTATTTCCGGTCTTGCCCAATTTCGCACGTGCCTGTGGTCGTGTGTCAGTCGGTAGGTATCCGGACAAGAGGCCGGACAGCCGCCAAGGGACGAAGAACCGAGGGTCGCTTAAGTCCGAGACTTGTAGAAAGTCACAAGACTTGATCGGCCAGCATCTCTCTCAAGGGATGCCGTTGAAGGTCTCCTCGCTCCTTGCAACCGTGACTGGCAGCCGGAGGCGAACCGGCGCACCTCGTTCTCAACGGGGGACGCGACTTAAAGCAACGACGGATCGGGCTTTTTTGTCTCTGCCGGCTCTCCACCAGCCGGCGCGAATACCGAAGAGGCTTGTCCTTCATTGCCAGGTGTGCGGGCGGGATCATTCCCAACCAATCCACGGCAGCACAATTCGGTTTGAGTCTTTTGGCTTCGTTGCGCCTCCATCGCGCGATGTGGCCAGAGCGCTCTTATCCGAGATCATTTTTGAACGTTCCGTCGCTGGGACGTTTGGGAGGGTGCTATGACCGAACGCATTCAGGAATTCCTGCGCAACCGCCGTAACGAGGGCCAGGACGTCGAGCCGTGCCTCGTCGTCGACCTCGAAGTCGTGCGCGACAACTACCAGAGCTTCGCCAAGGCGCTGCCGGACAGCCGCGTGTTCTACGCGGTGAAGGCCAACCCGGCGCCGGAAGTGTTGTCGCTGCTCGCAACGATGGGCTCGTGCTTCGACTGCGCCTCGGTCGCCGAGATCGAGATGGCTCTGGCCGCCGGCGCGTCGCCGGAGCGGGTCTCCTATGGCAACACGATCAAGAAGGAGCGCGACGTCGCGCGCGCCTTCGCGCTCGGGATTCGCCTGTTCGCCGCGGACTGCACCGCCGAGGTCGAGAAGATCGCCCGCGCCGCCCCCGGCGCCAAGGTGTTCTGCCGCATCCTCTACGATTGCGCCGGCGCCGAGTGGCCGCTGTCGCGCAAGTTCGGCTGCGATCCTGAGATGGCGGTCGAGGTACTCGACCTCGCCAAGCGTCTCGGGCTGGAGCCGTACGGGATCTCGTTCCATGTCGGCTCCCAGCAGCGCAAGGTGAAGGCGTGGGACCGCGCGCTGGCGATGGCCTCGACCGTGTTCCGCGACTGCGCCGAGCGCGGCATCAACCTGTCCATGGTCAACATGGGCGGCGGATTCCCGACCAAGTACCTCAAGGACGTGCCGCCGGTCGTGCAGTACGGCCGGTCGATCTTCCGCGCGCTGCGCAAGCATTTCGGCAACCAGATCCCGGAAACCATCATCGAGCCGGGACGCGGCATGGTCGGCAATGCCGGCATCATCGAGACCGAAGTCGTTCTGATCTCCAAGAAGAGTGACGAGGATGAGGTGCGCTGGGTCTATCTCGACATCGGCAAGTTCGGCGGTCTCGCCGAGACCATGGACGAGTCGATCCGCTACGCCATCCGCACCCCGCATGACGGCGCGGAAATGACGCCGTGCGTGCTCGCGGGGCCGACCTGCGACTCCGCCGACGTGCTGTACGAGAAGATGCCGTACCCGCTGCCGGTGACGCTCGAGATCGGCGACAAGCTGCTGATCGAGGGCACCGGCGCCTATACGTCGACCTACTCGTCGGTGGCCTTCAACGGCTTCCCGCCGCTGCGGACCTACCACATCTGACGTAGCCTCCTTGAGGCCAGGATAACCCGGGAGCCGGTCCGCCGGCTCCCTCCCCTACCATGCGAATTGACCGACAACGCTCCCGCGCGGCTTGCCGCCGTCGGGAAGCGGGGACTGACGTGCCATGACTGCTTCGCGCAAGACCCAGATTGCCCTCACCCCCGACGCCGCTCCGTTCGCGATCCGAGCGGAGCGTGCCTCGGACCTCGCTGCCCGTGAAGCGCTGCTCGATGCCTGCTTTGGCGCGAACCGCCATCTGCGCACCTGCCAGCGCCTGCGCGACGGACGCGCGCCCGCCGAAGGCCTCGCCTTCTCGGCTGCGCGCCAGGGCCGGCTGGCCGGGACGCTGCGGTTGTGGCACGTCAGCGCCGGGGCCGTGCCGGCGCTGGTGCTGGGCCCGCTGGCGGTCGATCCATCCTGCCGCGATCTCGGCATCGGCGCGGCGCTGGTGCGTCACGCGCTGGCGGCCGCCAAGGCGGCCGGCCACGGCGCGGTGATCCTGCTCGGCGACGCGCCCTATTATGCCCGCTTCGGCTTCTGCCCGCTCAAGACCGGCGAACTGTCGCTGCCCGGCCTGTTCGAGCGCGAACGCCTGCTCGGGCTCGAACTGCGCGAGGGCGCGCTCGACGGCGTCTGCGGGATGATCACGCCGGCCGGTGCCTCGGTGCCGGAAGGCAAGGCTCTGGAAAACAAGGCTCTGGAAAACAAGGCTCGCCGCGCCAGGGCGCCGCGGCCGGTCCCGCGCGCCGCCTGATTGCTCAATGTCATGGCAGCCGACCAGCCCACCACGCGCGACGCCCCGAACCCGCGCGGCCGGACCATCACCACGCTCCTCGTGATCATGATCGCGGCCATGATCGTCCGCGACATCCTCGCGCGCCGATGGGGCTCGGCCACACCGCAACCGCCCAACGTGACACAGCGCCCCCGGTGGTATAGCGAGGGGTTGCGCGCCCCGGCAAAAAGCCCGTAAGCCGCCCGAAATCCTTAAGACGAGGTCCTGATGCCCCGCCGTCTCATTTCCACCGGCTCCCCCTTCGAGAAGGCCGCCGGCTACAGCCGCGCCGTCATCGACGGCGATTTCGCTTTCGTCGCCGGCACCACCGGCTACGACTACGCGACCATGATGATGCCGCCCGATGTCACGAGCCAGTCACGGAACTGCTTCAAGACCATCGAGGCCGCCTTGAGAGAAGGCGGATTCGCGATGGCCGATATCGTCCGCGCGACCTATTACATCACCGACCCCAAAGACGCGGACGCCCATTTCGCGGTCTGCGGCGAGGTTCTCGGCGAGATCCGCCCGGCCGCCACGATCCTGGTGGTTGCGGGTCTCTACAAGCCCGAGATGAAGATCGAAATCGAAGTCACCGCGAAGCGCCGCACCGCCTGACCCTTCGGTCGGCCCGATGCGCGCACCTCGCCCGTTCTCGCCGGAGCCTTCACGCCGAATTTGCATTCGCGCCCGATGATGCTAAGGCGGTGCGCAGTCGGTGCAACACTTCATCGGACCCGAATGCCCGTCCCCCTTCATAGCGAAATACGGCCCTCCTTGCGTCGCTTCAGGCTGGGCGGCTTCGATGTCACCATTCTCATGGATAGCACGGTCATTCGCGAGGGCCTGACACCCAGTCATGGCGGCGCGGCCATGACGGAGCAGGTGAACACGCTGGCGCGGGCGAACCGGATCGATCCCAATCGTTATCTGCACCCCTTCACGCCGGTGCTGGTCAATACCGGCCAGCAACTGATCCTGTTCGACACCGGCAACGGAGCGCTCGCGCGCGAGTACCCGCAATTGCAAGGGCGGCTGCCGGACGGCCACCTTGTCGCGCGAATGCATGACGCCGGCTATCACCCCGAGGATGTCGACGTGGTGGTTATCACCCACGGTCATCCCGATCATATCGGCGGCCTGACCGAGCAGGGCCGGCCGGTATTTCCCAACGCCCGCTATATCTTCGGCGCCGCCGAGTTCGATTTCTGGAAGCGAGGCGAAAATGTCCGCGAGGAACGCAAGTTCAACCGCGAGCTTTTCGTCAGGATCGCGCTCCCGCTCGCCGATCGTGCGACATTCGTGAAGCCTGGCGACGAGATATTGGCCGGGATACGCGCCGTCGACGCGGCGGGTCATTCGCCGGGCATGCTGGCTTATCTCATCGACAGCCAGGGCAAGCGGATGCTGAACTGGGCCGACACCTGCGGTCACTATGCTTTATCCGTTCAACGCCCCGACCTCACGCTGGATGTGGACGACGACAAGGAGCGGGCGGCTGAGACACGCCAGCGCCTGCTCGACATGGCTGCCACCGACGACCTGCTGGTCACCGGCTATCACATGCCCTTTCCCGCCATCGGCTATATCGAACGTACCGCTGACGGCTATCGCTGGGCTCCGCACAGCTATCAACTGGACCTGTGATCGCGGGTTGGCTGGCAGACAGCCGCTGTCGGGATTGTTGTCGTGCACGATCCGTGCGGCCATGGCCGGCAGAACGCGTTGGCCGTGCATGAGGGGACCGGGGCCGCACAATTCCTGCAAAGACATTGCGAGCGGAGGTGGCTAGGGTGAATTCAAATCCGGCGGCACACGCAAGCCGTCCGGGACAACGGGGGACGGGAACGTGGCCAACAGCAAGAACATCGATGTTGCCGCTGTCATCAACGACGGCGAGATCAGCGGCTTTCAATATGTAATTTTCGGCATCTGCCTTCTCATCATCATGTGCGACGGTTTCGACACCCAGGCGGTTGCCTACGTCGCTCCCAGCATCGTCGCCGAATGGAAGCTGGCCCCCGGCAGTTTCGGCCCGGTCTTCGCGGCCGTTCTGCTCGGCAGCATGGTCGGCGCCTTCGCGTTCGGCTATCTGGCGGACAAGTTCGGCCGCAAATGGACTCTCGCTGCCTGCGTCGCGACATTCGGTGTTCTTAACATCGCGTCCGCCTCCGCCACCTCGATCGAGAACTTCACCCTGCTCCGCTTCCTCTGTGGCATCGGTCTCGGCGGTGCCATTCCCAACGTCATGGCGCTGGTCTCGGAATATGCACCCGCCCGCCGGCGTGCGACTATGATAGCGATCACCTGGAGCGGATTCGGGCTTGGCGCCGTGCTCGGAGGCATGATCAGCGTTCCCCTGATCCGTCACTGGGGCTGGACATCTGTCTTCGTTGCCGGCGGCGTCCTGCCGCTTTGTATCCTGCCGCTGGCGGCTTTCGTCCTGCCCGAATCCATCAAGTTCCTGATCGTGGCGAAGCAGCGGGGCGCCGCCGTCGCGGCCATTCTGGACAAAATCAGGCCGCAAGAGCGTTTCGGCGACGACGACGTTTTCGTCCTCGACGAGGCGCGTCCGGGTCGCGGGCGGATTTCGGCGCTGTTCGCGGACGGTCTTGCGGTCGGCAGCATATTTCTTTGCCTTGCGTTCTTCATGAGCCTGATGCTGGTTTATCTCTTCATCAACTGGATTCCCCTGCTGCTGCGTCAGGCCGGACTGCCACTCGAACATGCGCTGCTCGGGACCATTCTGTTCAATCTGGCGGGAATCGTCGGCAGCATCTTCTGCACGCAACTGATCGATCGCAAAGTCGCGCCGCCCCTTACGATCCTGATCGTCGCCTATTTCATCGGCGCCCTGGCGGTCGTGTCCATTGGATTCGCAGGCACGGCCTTCTGGCCGATCATGATCACGATCTTCCTGAGTGGCTTCTTTGTCATCGGCGTTCAGCTTTCCCTGAATGCCTACATCACGAACTACTATCCGACGGCCATTCGGGGCACCGGTGTCGGTTGGTCGCAGGTGGTGGGACGAACGGGGTCGCTTCTTGGCCCGCTGGTGGGCGGAGCGCTGGTGTCGCAGGGCATGGTGCCGAGCCAGCTGTTTCAGTTGAGCAGCATCGCGCCGCTTCTCGCCTGCGTGTTTCTGCTCATTTTCGTCCGATTGTCTCCCAAAGGCCCGACGGACGGATCGATGGCCGCGCGATCGCCGGTGCTCGATCCTGCGGCATGACCTGAACCCCCGCGGCATGACCTGAAGATGACGGCATGGCGCGAAAACGCGCGTGACAAGGTCGCGGCAATGTCCTCTTGAGGCTTGATTTCGGCCGCCATTTGTCGTTTGCAACGTGCGCGGACCGGTCCTCAGGGCTCCGCATGTCGCATTCCTTGATTTCCGGAGAAATTCGATGCCGCCGACCACGCCGCCCGTGCATGCCCGCATTTCCGGTCCCATCGTCATGATCGGCTTCGGTTCGATCGGCAAGGGCACCCTGCCGCTGATCGAGCGGCATTTCGACTACGACAAATCGCGCTTCGTGATCATCGATCCGCATGAGGACGGCGAACTGGCAAAGCAGCACGGCGTGCGTTTCATCAAGCAGGCGATCACCAGGGACAATTACCGCGAAGTGCTGGTGCCGCTGCTCACCGCCGGCGGCGGCCAGGGTTTTTGCGTCAACCTGTCGGTCGACACCTCCTCGGTCGATATCATGACCATGTGCCGCGAGATCGGCGCGCTCTATATCGACACCGTCGTGGAGCCGTGGCTCGGCTTCTATTTCGACAAGAACATCGGCACCGAAAAGCGCTCCAACTACGCGCTGCGCGAGACCCTGCTGGCGGCCAAGCGCAACAGCCCGGGCGGCACCACCGCGGTCTCCACCTGCGGCGCCAATCCCGGCATGGTGTCGTGGTTCGTCAAGCAGGCGCTGCTCGACATCGCCCGCGACACCAACACGCCGTTCAACGAGCCGAAGAGCCGCGAAGGCTGGGGCCAGCTCGCCCACAAGCTCGGCGTCAAGGGGATCCATATCGCCGAACGCGACACCCAGCGCTCCAAGAAGCCGAAACCGATGAGCGTGTTCGTCAACACCTGGTCGGTGGAGGGCTTCGTGTCCGAGGGCATGCAGCCGGCCGAGCTCGGCTGGGGCACCCACGAGACGTGGATGCCGGAGAATGGCCGTACCCACCCTGACGGCTGCGGTGCCGCGATCTATCTGCTGCAGCCCGGCGCCAACACCCGCGTGCGCTCCTGGTGCCCGACGCCGGGTGCACAATACGGCTTTCTCGTCACCCACAACGAGTCGATCTCGATCGCCGATTACTTCACGGTGCGCGAGGGCGGCAATGTGATCTACCGCCCGACCTGCCACTACGCCTATCACCCCGCCAACGACGCGGTGCTGTCGCTGCACGAGATCTTCGGCGCCACCGGCAAGATGCAGCCGAAATGGCACATCCTGGACGAGAACGAGATCGAGGACGGCATCGACGAGCTCGGCGTGCTGCTCTACGGCCACGGCAAAAACGCCTATTGGTACGGCTCGCAGCTCTCGATCGAGGAGACGCGGCGGATCTGTCCGTACCAGAACGCCACGGGCATGCAGGTGTCGTCGGCCGTACTCGCCGGCATGGTGTGGGCGCTGGAAAATCCGACCGCCGGGATCGTCGAGGCCGACGAGATGGATTTCCGCCGCTGCCTCGATATTCAGATGCCCTATCTCGGCCCGGTGAAGGGTTTCTATACCGACTGGACACCGCTGACCGACCGCCCGGGACTGTTTCCCGAGGACATCGATACGTCGGACCCTTGGCAGTTCAGGAACGTGCTGGTGCGGTAGAGGCGCAACCGCGCGGACCGCTCTCTCCCTCGTCATTCCGGGGCGATGCAGAGCATCGAGCCCGGAATCTCGAGGTTCCCCGATGTGCAAGTGAACATCTGAGGTTCGCGCTATCGCGCGCCCCGGGAACGACGTCGCTTATTTCTTCATGTAATCGAACGCGACCGTCCCCAGCCCGAGCGTCAGATCCGCCTTGAAATGCAGGGCCGAGATCACCTCGCGCACTGGCAGCCGGGCGACGTCGGCGAGCGCGTGGGGAAACAGGCCGAGCGCGGCGGGGCCGGTCCAGGCTTCCTTCAACGTGATGTCCTCAAGGTAGAAGCGCACCAGCTCGCAGATCCGCGGGGAGCCGTCGACATGTGGAATGATCTTGAGGATGAAATTCGGCGTCTTCATCCCTTTCAGCACCGCGTCGTGATCGACGGGGCGATGCTTGTAGCCCATGGTGGCGGAGGCGCAGAGCACCGAGCCATAATGCAGCGCTCCCACCAGCACGTCGCTCTCGACCTCGATCTTCGGCGTGGCGCGTTTCTTGGGAAACCCCCAGAGCTCGCGGCCGCCCGCGATCGGGGCATCGTCGTCGAGATACATCGCGTGCGTATAGGCGCCCTCCTCGCCGTTGAAGCGGACCGGGATCACCTGTCCGGTTTCGGTGTAATCGCCGAAGCCCGTCGAATCGGGCATGCGGATGAATTCGTATTTGACGACCGGCTCGGTGACCTCGAGCGGCTCCGGCACCACGGCGGCGAGCGCCTCGGGGTCGGTGCGATAGGTGATGACGAAATATTCGCGGTTGAAGAACCGGTAAGGTCCTGGCGGGAACGCCGGGTTGGTCAACGGCATCGAATAGGCGGTTCGCCTGACGTCGTCGATTTTCATCATCGGCCTCATTTGTCGGTGGCGATAAGGGATTATGGGGCGGCCAACGGAAACAAGCGAGGCTGTAAAATCGGCAGTCGTTCAAAACGGCGTCAGCATCGCGCAATTCACCCGTCATTCCGGGGATGCGCCGCAAGGCGCAGACCCGGAATCTCGATATTGGCCGGCGGATGCAGCCAACAGCGGGATCTACGGGTTCGCGCTGACGCGCGCCCCGGAATGACACTCCGATGTAAAAAGCTATTTCTGCTGGATCGGCGGCGCCATTTTTTCGGCCGGCGCGGGCGGCAGCGCCGGTTTGGCGCCTTCCTTCTGTGCCTGCGCACCAGGATGGGCGGGCTCGGGCGCCGGGGTGGTCGGGCGCTCACCGCCGGGTTTTGATTCCGCAGGCTGCGTCTTGTCCGGATCGGCGGGCGGAGAGGATTGCAACGGCTGGGTTGCCTGCGCCAGCTCGGCGGTGTTGTCGGCACGAAGCTTGGTCAGCGCCAGCCCGGATATCGCCAGCCCCGCCGCGATCATCAAAGTCGCGAGCACCAGATCCCTGTTCAGAATGCGTTTGCTGTCAGCCGCAGCCATGTTGTTCACCGCGCTTTCCCGCCGATCAACGGGTGCGGACGCCTATTGTTCCCCAGGGAACCGGTGAACCGAGGCGTCTACAGCTCCAGCAGGCCGGCTTCGCCATCCTCCGCGGCAAAGACGAGGTGCGTGCCTTTGCTATTCCACGCCAGCCCCGCGACCTGGGCGCCGCCGTTCCTGCGCACCAGGATTTCCGCGCCATCGGCCATCCGCACCATCAGGATGGTTCCGTCGCTGTAACCCGCCGCCAGAATATCCTGCTTCGGATGGCAGGCGACCGCGGCAACGCGGGCCTGCAGTGGCGCCAGCATGGCCGGCTCCTTGCCCATCGGGCCGTCCTTGCTGCCGAACGGCCACAGGATCACGGTGTCGGCGCCGGAGGTCGCCAGCGCCTTGCCGCCGGCGCTCCACGACATCGAGCGGACGCGGCCGGGATAACCGGTCATGCGCATGTGCCTGCTATCTGCGAGCCGCCAGCCATGCAATGCCGGCTCGTGCATTGCAGTGACGAGAAACTTGTTGTCGGGGCTGAAGGTGACGGCCAGATGCGAGCCCGCCCATTCCAGAAATTCGGGCATCGCCGCCATGTTCGGAAACCACAGGCTCACACCGTTGTAGTGCGCGATCGCCAGCCGCAGGCCTTTGGGCGCAAACGCGAGCCCGCCGACCGTCGACGGCGTGTCGAACGATTTTTCTTCCGTCTTGCCGCTGCGGACAAAGGCGGTCTTGCCGGCCGACCACGCGAAGGCGCCGTCGGGATGCAGCGCGACATTGTCGATCCAGCGCCGCTTCGCATCGGTTGCCAGCAGCGTCACTTCGCCCTTGGCATCGAGCGAAACAACTTTTCCGTCATCACCGCCCATCACGAGGCGCGCGCCGTCGGACACCGCGCACAGGATGCCGCCGCCGTGGACGACGACCGGGCTCACTTCGCGCTGTTGGTTGACCAGAAAGACATTCTCCTCGGCGCCGACAAAGGCTGCGTTCTCGCCGAGAAAGTGCACGGCGGTGACAGGCGCCCCGATCTTGACCGGGCGAACCCGGTCGCTGACCGACGCGATGGAGGCGGAATTTTCGCTCGGATCGAACTGCGTCATCACGTGGTGATACAGCGCTCGAAGCCGTCCCGGATGGTCTGCTCGGGCAATTCGCGGCCGATAAAGACCAGACGGCTTTCGCGCGGCTCGCCCTCCTTCCAGGCACGCTGGTGATCGCCTTCCAGCATCATGTGCACGCCCTGGAAGACGTAGCGGTCATCGTCGTCGCTGAAGGCCAGGATGCCCTTCGAGCGCAGGATCTTCTGGCCTTCGCTCGCGACCAGGTTCTGCAGCCACGGCATGAATTTGGTCGGGTCGAGCGGCTTGTCCGACCGCAGCGACAGCGATTGCATGTCCTCGTCGTGGTAGTGCTTCAGGCCATGGCCGTGATCATGGTCGTGATGATGGTGGTCATGGTCGTGGTGATGATCGTGACCGTCGCCAGCTTCGAGGAATTCCGGCTCAATCTCGAGGATGCGGTCGAGATCGAAGGCGCCGCGCTCCAGCACGTCGGCCAGCGCCACCTGGCAGCGCTCGGTGCGGTGCAATTTGGCGTAAGGGTTGATGGCCCGGATCCGGGCCTCGACCTCGGCGAGTTCGGCCTTGCTCACGAGATCGGTCTTGTTGAGCACGATGACGTCGGCGAACGCGACCTGGTTCTTGGCTTCGGGGGCGTCCTTCAGACGGTGGCTCAGCCATTTCGCGTCGGCCACCGTCACGACCGCGTCGAGGCGGGCGTTTTTCTGCACGTCCTCGTCGACGAAGAAGGTCTGCGCCACCGGCGCCGGATCGGCCAAGCCGGTGGTCTCGACGATGATAGCGTCGAACTTGCCCTTGCGCTTCATCAGCCCTTCCAGGATGCGCACGAGATCGCCGCGCACGGTGCAGCAGACGCAGCCATTGTTCATCTCGAACACTTCTTCGTCGGCGCCGATGATCAAATCGTTGTCGATGCCGATCTCGCCGAATTCGTTGACGATCACGGCGTATTTCTTGCCGTGGTTTTCCGACAGGATCCGGTTCAAAAGCGTGGTCTTGCCGGCGCCAAGATAGCCGGTCAGCACGGTCACGGGAATTTTTGGGGAAGTCAATTCGGACATACTATCTCCGCAGGCGGTAATTGGTGAGCCACACCGGCAACAGGGAGGGCCCCTGCCCTAATCGGCCAGCGCGCTGGTCAGGGCCTTTATATTGTGCCTGACCAGTTCAATGTAAGTGGGCGCAGCGCCCTTTTCGCCCGTCAAACTGTCGGAGTAAAGCGTGCCGCCGATCCGGGCGCCGGTCTCGGCCGATATCCGCCGGATCAGGCGGGGATCGCTGATATTTTCGAGAAAAACAGCTGGAATTTTTTCCTTCTTGATCTGGGTGATGATACCCGCGATGTCGCGGGCGCTGGCCTCCGATTCCGTGGAAACGCCAAGCGGCGCGATGAACTGGATGCCATAGGCGGCGGCAAAATAGCCGAAGGCGCCATGGGTCGAAATCACCTTGCGGCGGCCAGGCGGGATCTTTGCTACCGCCTCGCGCACCTCGCGGTCGAGCCCATCGAGCTTTGTCGAATAGGCCTTGGCATTTTCCCGAAAGAGCTCGGCGTCAGCGGGGTCGGCGGTGACAAGCGCCTCGCTGATATTGGCGACATAGGTCCTGGCATTGGCGACCGACTGCCAGGCGTGCGGATCGGCATCGGAGCCGGCCTTGAGCGGCGCGATGCCTTTGGTGGCGATGACGATCGGCGCCTTGCTGCCGGAAGATTGCAACAGCCGCGGCAGCCAGCCCTCGAGCCCGAGGCCGTTGACGATAAGGAGTTTCGCGTCCGCGATCGTCCTGGCGTCGGCCGGCGCCGGCGTATAGACGTGCACGTCGCCGTCGGGACCAACCAGGGTGGTGACGCTGACGCGATCGCCGCCGACATTCTTCGCGAAATCGCCGAGGATGGAAAAGCTGGCGACGACGTTGACACGCTCCTGCGCCTGCAGCGGAGCAATTGCTGCCGCCAGCGCCACACATACGAGCCAAAATCGAAAACGCCGCATCGCGCCTTCCGCTACGCTTCGAGGTGACGGCCGGGGAACATCTGCCTGAACAGGCCGCCGACGCTGCCGAACAGGACGGAGCTGACATAGAGCGCCGCCGCCACCAGAATGATCGCGGGGCCGGACGGCACTTTTGTCTCGAACGACAGCACCAGGCCCGCATAGCCCGACAGAATAGCACTCACGACCGCGATGCAGATCATGCCGGTGATGTCGCGCGACCAGAACCGGGCGATGCCGGCGGGCAGGATCATCAGCCCAACCGCCAGCAAGGTACCGAGCGCCTGAAAGCCGTTGACGAGGTTGATGACAACCAGCGCGAGAAACAAAAGATGCGACGGCGCGCCGGCGCGGCTGACGGTGCGCAGGAAGACCGGATCGACGCTCTCGATCACCAGCGGACGGTAGATCACCGCCAGCACCAGAAGCGTGATGGTGGCGTTGGCCGCAATCACCAGCAGCGTCGGATCGTCCATCGCCAGGATGTTGCCGAACAGTACGTGCAAGAGATCGATATTGGTCCCCTTGATCGAAACGATCGTGACGCCGAGCGCCAGCGACAACAGATAGAAGGTCGCCAAGGAGGCGTCTTCTTTCATTTCGGTCGAGCGCGCCACCGCGCCGGCGAGGATCGCCACCGCAAAGCCCGCGATCAGGCCGCCCGTCGTCATCGCGAACAGATTGAGGCCCGACAGCAGGAAGCCGATCGCCGCCCCCGGCAGGATCGCATGCGCCATGGCGTCGCCGACCAGGCTCATCCGCCGCAGCATCAGGAACACCCCGATCGGCCCGCCGCCCAGCGCCAGCGCGATCACCGCCGCGAGCGCCCGCCGCATGAATTCGAATTCGGTGAAAGGCGCGATCAGCGCGTCATAAAGCATCAGGCGGCCCGCGACGGCAGATCGTGGACCGCGCAGGCGGCGGCAGAGTCGTCGAACGCCTCGCACATGCGGCGGGCTTCCAGAAGATTTTCGGCGGTCAGCACCTCGGCCGTGGCGCCCCAGGCGACCGGCCCGCGCGCCAGCAACAGGGCTTCGGGGAAATGGCTGCGCACCAGCTCCATGTCGTGCAGCGCCGCCAGCACGGTGCGCTTTTCGGCGTGCCAGCGCCTGACCAGATCGAGCAGATCGGCCGAGGTCCGGGCGTCGATGGCGTTGAAAGGCTCGTCCAGCACGATCAGCCGAGCATCCTGCAACAACACCCGGGCGAACAGCATGCGCTGCATCTGCCCGCCGGACAGCGTGCCGATGGGACGATTTTCAAAACCATTGAGGCCGACGGCTGCGAGCGCGTGCGCAATCTTGTCCCGCGCTCCCTTGCCCAAGCCGCCGAAGAAACCGGTGGAGCGCCACAGCCCGGTGCCGACGAAATCGTACACCGAGATCGGAAAGCTGCGGTCGATATCGGCGGTCTGCGGCAGATAGGCGATATCCCTGGCATCGAGGCCGCCTGTCACAATCGAGCCCGCCAGCGGCTTGAGAATGCCGACCAGCCCACGAAACAGCGTCGACTTGCCGGCGCCATTGGGACCGATCACCGCGAGCAGCGCGCCGGAGACAACCTCGCCGTCAAGATGATGCACCGCCGGGTGCCGGTCGTAGCCCAAGGTGACGTCGCGGAATTTTACCTGCGCGGTCATGCTCACCTCATCGCAAGCAGCACTGCGGCCCACAGCACGACGCTGATCGCGGCAGCGGCAGCGAGCCGGGAGGCCACGGTCATGCGCAGGATCGACCACGGCGCGGCCTGCGCCGGATGCGGCGACGCCGGTCCATGGCTGTGCACGGGCACATGCCCGTGGGCATGGTCGTGGTCGTGGCCGTGTGTATGGTCGTGGAGGCGGGAACCGGACATGAAAAAATGTTATATTATAACATTACGAGTGTCTACCGAGGCCGTTTTTCGCGATTTCGAGGGGCTTACGGCTTCCCGATCGCCATGGCGATGGCGGCGGCCAGGAACGGGAACGGCAGCGACACCGCGGCGCGGAACCAGACGAAGCGGGCCGGCATGAACGGGATTTCCCACAACAAGAGCCGCTGAAAGGCGAACAGCGCCCATGCGATGACATAGGCGATCACCTGCGGCGGGCCGCCGCCGGCCTTCAGCGCCACCGCGCCGATGGAAAAGCCGATCACCGGTCCGCCCGGGGTCGCTGCCCCGGCGGTGGTGGCGGTCAGCACGCCGAGCCAGCCGGAATCCGGCCCCAGCCAGCCGGTGATGATCTCCTGCGGGATGACGGCGGCGATATAGCCCGAGCCGATCACGCCGAGCGCGATGCGCGGCACGATATTGATGAAATCCATGGTGCCTTCGCGGAGCGAGGTCTTGAGCACCGTCGGGCCGCGCCGGAACGCGATAAACCCGACCGCGGCGACCGAGCCCCACAGGATGATGTCGATGACGAGCGTGGCGCTCATTCCGGCTCGCCGTTCGGATAGATCCGGACAAAGACGAAACGCCCGAGCGCGCCGGCCAGCACCGGCAGCGGCAGCGAGATCACGATGCGCCACAGCGTGAAGTCGGTGCCCATGATCGGCAATTCCCAGGCGATCGCCCGGCCGTAGCCGATCAGGGTCCAGCTCACCACCATGGCGATGGTGGCGCCGAAATCGGCGCCGACCGCGAGCAGCGCGCTCGCCACCGGATAGGCGGTAAACGGCCCGCCGGGCAGGATCGCACCGAACGCAGCCCCGATCAGCAGTCCCTTCAATCCCGATTTGGGCCCGAGCGAGCGCGACACCTTCTCGTGCGGCAGGATCTCGGCGATGAACGCGCCGAGCAGGCAGCCCGCCAGCACGCGCGGCAGGATGCCGCCGAACAGCGAAAGATCGTGGGTCTGGATTTCCGTGACGCCGGTGATGCCGTCGCGCCGCCACACCAGTGCCGCGCTGACCGCGACCAGCACACCGATCACGATCATCGACCAGCCGACGGGTTTGCGGATGTGTCCGGGACGCGGCTCGCCGTCCGCGGCGTCGTCGGCAGGCGCCGCGTCTTTCAGGGGAAGTTCTGACAAGGCAATGGGGTCTGGGGTGGGGTGGGACTGACCCCTGCTTAGTCGCGCGGGATAGTCGATGCAAACGGAAGCGTGACAAAGGCCATGCGCGCCTCGGGGAGGCCCATGCGGGATTGGTGGTCTTTGTCTTGATGCTTTTTTTTCACGCGAACCGGCATCCATCCTGCCTCCAGCGCGGGACAGGCTTCGCTCGAAAACGCTATGTGAGGTGGCGAATCAGCGCGAGACCGGCGAACAGGCCTGCAATCGAGAGCGCCACCGATCCCACTACGTAAAGCGCGGCGAGAGCGACCTCACCCCGCTCATAGAGCAGTGCGGTGTCGAGCGAGAACGCCGAGAAGGTGGTGTAGCCACCGAGAATGCCGGTCATCAGGAACAGCCGCCAGTGCTGGGTCGCTTCGCCCTTGAACGCCAGATAGCCCGCGATCAGGCCCATCACGATCGAGCCCGAAACGTTGATGAAGAAAGTGTGATACGGAAAGGCGGTCCCGAAAGCGCGCGTGAATACCATGTTGATCGTGTGTCGCAGCGACGCGCCAAGCCCGCCGCCGATAAAAACCAGAAGATAGCTCATCTGAAGCTTTTCCCCCGAGGAAAGGACCACCGGCAAGTCGCTTGTGCCGCAAGCGCGCGATCCCCGCAAGGATCGCCGAAGCAACCCCGCCAACGAAAAGGGCGGCGGCTCGATGCCACCGCCCCTGACTTCGTGGATCAGATTTAACGAGTCTCAGACCTTCGAGAACAGCTGGTCGACATATTCCCAATTGATCAGGTGATCGCAGAACGCCTTCAGATAGTCCGGACGGCGGTTGCGATAGTCGATGTAGTAGGAATGCTCCCAGACGTCGCAGCCGAGGATCGGCGTGCCGCCATGCACCAGCGGGCTTTCGCCGTTGGCGGTCTTGGTGATTTCAAGCTTGCCGTTCTTTACCGTCAGCCAGCACCAGCCCGAGCCGAACTGGCCGACGCCGGCGGCGGCGAAATCGGTCTTGAATTTCTCGAGACCGCCGAGATCCTCGGTGATCTTCTTTTCCAGGCGGCCGGGCAGTTTGGTGCCGCCGCCATTGGGCTTCATCCAGTTCCAGAAATGCAGGTGGTTGTAGTGCTGGCCGGCATTATTGAAAACCGCGGCATTCTTGCCGAAAGAAGCCTTCACGATCTCCTCGAGGGATTTGCCCTCGAATTCGGTCCCCTTGATCGCGTTGTTGCCGTTGGTCACGTAAGCCTGGTGATGCTTGTCGTGATGATATTCCAGCGTTTCCTTGGACATATGGGGCGCAAGGGCGTCATAGGCATAGGGAAGGTTGGGAAGCGTAAAGGTCATGGGGTGATGTCCGACAATGATGGGAGACGTTGGCTTAACGGGAACCCTTATAGAAGGTTCCATCGGTCTTAAATACCGCAATTTGGGAAAACGTCGGGCGTTCGCTATGCGCTTTCCCCGCGCCAAGTGAGGATAAAATGAGCATCGAAATCGAGGTCCTGAACGGGGACGCGTCCTGGCCGATGGCAAAGCCGCTGTTCAACGCGGTCTGGCCGCCCGAAATCGTCAAGACGTCGCCCTGGGCCGACATCGTTTTTGCCCATGCCGAATTGCGGGTGCTGGTCCAGAACGAGGCGGAAGATGTCGTCTGCCACGTCGGCATCTACCGCCGCGAGGTCAAATGGAACGGACGCAAGATGCGGGCCGGCGGAATCGGCGGCGTGCTGACCCGCGAGGATAGCCGGCGCAAGGGATACGCCAGCGTCGCGCTCAACGCCGCCATTCAAACCCTGAAGGATGAAGGTTCGACCGATTTCGCCATGCTGTTCTGCGAACCGCACAACGCGCCGTTCTACATGGGGCGTGGCTTCAAGCCGTTCATCGGCGAGATCTGGTGCGAGCAGCCGGAAGGGCGGGTTCGTTTCGAAGCCATCGCGCCCTATGTCCACGAGATCCGGCGCGCGCCGCTCCGCGGCACCATCGACCTGTGCGGCCTGCCCTGGTGACCCGAGCGCGCGCGGCGCTGGCGGCGAAGTCTCAGGCCCCGGCGAACGCTGTGCACCGTTGCCAATATGGCATTGCACCTGCCGGATTTGCTGCTAAGCAGGCCTGCTTTTTGGGGGACCCGATGGCTTTCAGATTTGGTTTTATCGCAGCGATCCTTGCGGCGCTCTCGGCCGCGCCGGCCGCCATGGCGCAGTCCGGCGGCGAGGTCAGCGGCATCTGGCTGACCCAGGCGGGCGATGCGAAAATACGTGTCAGCAAATGCGGCGGGGGCCTTTGCGGGGTGGTGGTCTGGCTCAAGGACCCCATCAATCCCGCGACCGGAAAACCGCAGGTCGACGACAAGAATCCAAATCCCGCAATGGCCAAACGCCCGATGATCGGGCTGCCGCTGTTCATGGGCATGCGCCCGTCCGGTCCGAACAAATGGTCCGGCCAGATCTACAACGCCGACGACGGCAACAGCTATGCCAGCAACATTTCGGTGGCGGGACCGGACACGCTGAAGGTCGAGGGCTGCGTCGGCGCGCTGTGCGGCGGCGAGACCTGGACGCGGTCCGCGCGCTGAAGCAGAAGCCGTCATTCCGGGACGCGCGCTAGCGCGAACCCGGAATCTCGAGATTCCCCGATGTGCAATTGCACATCTGAGGTTCGATGCTTCGCATCGCCCCGCAATGACGGCGCGAACATCGCGCAGGGCTGAGCAACGAGCGGCATCAAGCCGGCGTCGCCTTCAACGCGGTCGCCGCCGAGGCATAGCCGCCGCGGGCGCCGTCGATGAAATGCACGTGGTCGCTGCGCAGCGCCGAGGGCGTGAAGCAGGTCATCATCGCCGCATCCTGCCGGTGCAGGCCGTATCGCGCGACCCCTGCGGAAGCCGCCTGCGCGAGCCGCTGCGTCAGCGCTCGCTCCAGCTCCGGCGAGCAGTCGAGGATCATCCGCAAGCCGTCGTCATATTTGCGGAAGTCCGAATTCTCCACCACCTGCCGCACATAGACCTTCGGCACGAAGCCGCCGACACTGATGCCATAGCGCATGATGAGATAGGCAAACAGCGTATGCGCGAGCACGCCGGCCCTCCGCCGGAGCAGCGATCCGCCGCGCCGCGCGCGCGCCTCAAAGTCCACGCCGGCCGGCGGCCATCGCAGCGGCGGACCGCCCGGGGGAACCGGCCGCCCCGCATCCGGGCTGCGCTCGACCAGCGCGATGACGTCCTCGATGACCTTGCGAAAGCCGCCGGCGTCGGCGTTCCGCGCGGGCACCACCAGCACCGAGAGGATGAGCCCGCGCGCGGAAGGAATCTCCTCGAACCTGCACGACAACCCCGTGAGATCGGGCTGCGTTCCCGATGGGGCGACCGCAACCGCGAACTCGCCTCGCTTCATCGCCGCTTCCGCCCAGCCGAGACCACCACCGGAGAACATCGCATAGGACAAATTCGGCGACGGCCCGAAGCGGGCGACGCGGACATCGAGGCCCTGCGCCCGCACGGCCACGACCGGCACCAGTGCTACCCGCATCGCCAGATTGAGATCGTGCCTGACCCAGCTCGCAGTCGCCGCCAGCGCCCCACGGGCGCGATCGAGATCGTCAGGCGATACCGCAAAACTGGCGCCGTCGCCGCCGAACACGAACGGAAACTCGCGTCCCTCCAGTGCATTGGTGACCGCCGAGATCACCGCGGCGCCGGCCATGTTGACCGCCTTGTAACGCGCTTCCGCGATCGCCCTGGTCGATTCCACGATATCGGCGACGCCAATGCTCCAGTCATCCGGCAGCGGCGAATACAGCGCCGGGTCCATCAGGCTGGCAAAGCCGCGAAAGACCGGAATGCGGCCGTAAAAATTGTCGCTGCCAGCTGGTGTGCTCATGGGCGCGGGATGATCCGGATTTGCACTCGTCAAACAGATACGGGTGGAATTGAAGTTCGGGTTCAACGCGCGCTATCAGGGCTCCTGATCTTTACTTGCGGCTTTTGCCAGATCCAGGCCGCGGCGGCTTCTCCTTGATGCTTTCCGCAGCTTTGTCGCGGCGCGATGCCCGCGTCGCCTGACCGCCGGCCCCGGCTTTCACCCGGAGGCCATCGACAAAGACATCGAGCAGCCGGACCACGCTGTTCTGCCAGCCTGGCCGGTCGTGCAAATAGCACATGCCGACGAGCGCGCGCAGAATGTCTTCCGGACTGATGTCGGAACGGATCTCGCCGGCGGCGACGGCGCGATCCAGCAAGGCGCCGACGGCTTTGGTCAGGCGCTCGAACGAAAAGGCGGTGAGTTCCGACGAGCCCTGCACCGCGAGCGCCAGCGCCGCCGACATGCCCTTCTTGGTGGCGACGAACTCGACATTGGATCGCAGCCAGCGCCGCAAGGCCTCGACCGGGTCGACTTCGCTCTTCAATTGTTCGGCCAGCTCGCTGAGCTGCTGCACTTCGCGCCGGTAGACCGCCTCGAATAAAGCCTCGCGGGTCGGGAAGTGGCGATACAGCGTTCCGATCCCGACGCCGGCCTTTCTCGCCACGGCCTCCAGGCTCGCCTCCGGCCCGCCGGCGCTGAAGACGGCCTTGGCAGCCTCCAGCACGCGCTCGCGGTTGCGGATCGCGTCAGCGCGGGGCTTTCGAACGGTTGCTGCGGACGGGGCTGTCATCTCGATTATCTAGATCACAATCCGATTACTTTCAGCCGGGTCATCGTTTCATCCCTTTGTTCAAGCATAATCTTTTTGGAAAATCGGCTCCATTCCTCAAGATCATGCTCGGGTTGGCTCCGCCCCTTGAAAAACGGAGGATGCCTCCGTATATCCAGATCAGCGTCAAACCGGAGCTGCCAGCCGATCCCCTTCGGCCGCAGTGCGTTGAGCTTGACCATAGCATCGATCGGAGCACTGCATGAATCTCTCCATCAGCCTCACCGTGAACGGTGTGCGGCGGGACGTCGAGCTTTCGGACCCGCGCGTCACGCTGCTCGACCTCCTGCGTGAGCGCCTCGATTTGACCGGCACCAAAAAGGGATGTGACCGCGGCCAATGCGGCGCCTGCACAATTCTGGTCGACGGCCGGCGCATCAATTCCTGCCTCGCTTTGGCGATCAGCCATGACGGCGCCGACATCCTCACCATCGAAGGCGTCGCGCGCGGTGATCAGTTGCATCCGGTGCAGGCCGCTTTCATCGCGCATGACGGCTTCCAGTGCGGATTCTGTACGCCCGGCCAGATCATGAGCGCGATCGGCCTGATCCAGGAGGCTCAGGCCGGCGATGACCCCGAACGCATCCGCGAAGGCATGAGCGGAAACCTCTGCCGGTGCGGCGCCTATGCGGGAATCACCGAAGCGGTGCGCGACGCCCAGCAAACGCTCGCCACCGCCAACCAGAGGCGCTCCGCATGAAGAATTTCGAATATTTCAGGCCCACGACTGTTTCCGACGCTGTCGCCGCCGCGGCCGTCCCGGGTGCCGCCTATCTCGCGTCCGGCACCAATCTGCTCGACCTGATGAAGGGCGGCGTCACCCGGCCGAACCGCCTCGTCGACGTCACCCGCCTGCCCGGGCTCGACCGCATCGAACATCTTGCCGATGGCGGCATCCGCATCGGCGCACTGGTCCGTAATGCGGATCTCGCGCACGATCCGGATTTCGCAAAGTCCTGTCCAGCCGTGGCCGAGGCGCTGCTGTCCGGTGCTTCGGCACAGCTTCGCAATGCCGCGACCGTCGGCGGCAACCTGTTGCAGAGGACCCGCTGCGGATATTTCTACGATACCGCAAGCCGCTGCAACAAGCGCGAACCGGGCATTGGTTGCGATGCCCGCCATGGAGAGAACCGGCTTCACGCCGTGCTCGGCTGGAGCGAGACCTGCATCGCCACGCATCCATCGGATTTCTGCGTGCCGCTGGCCGCGCTTGACGCAATTGTCGAGATCGAAGGCAGAGCCGGCCGGCGCGAGGTTGCGCTCGAGGCGCTTTACCGCCTGCCCGGCGATACGCCCGAACGCGAAAACGTGCTGGAGCCCGGGGATCTGATCGTCGCGCTCCGGTTGCCGGCTGCGGCCCGCGCATTCTCGGCGCACGCCCGCTATCTCAAGGTCCGCGAACGCACCTCCTACGCCTTCGCTGTGGTGTCGGCCGCCGCTTGCTTGCGGATCGAAGCCGGAAAAATCCGCGAGGCTCGGCTCGCGCTCGGCGGCGTCGCCGCCAGGCCGTGGCGCGCGCATGCGGCGGAAAAGCTCCTGGCGGGCGCCAATACCGATGCCGCCGCCTTCCACCGCGCGGCGGAGGCGGCACTGGCCGAGGCAAAACCCTCGGGCGACAATCTGTTCAAGATCGAGCTGGCAAAACGCATCATCGTGCGGGCGCTCACGCTTGCCGCCGCGGGAACGCCGGCGCGAATGCCCGCCCTTCCCGCCTCCCTTTTCGCATCCGTATCCGGAGTGCTCCATGACGCCTGAGCCCAGACTTGCCCAAGCCCCTGCCCATGCGCGGCATGGCTCGAATATCGGCCAGCCGCTGACCCGCCGCGAAGGCGTCCTCAAGGTCAAGGGGGAGGCGCGCTTCGCCGCGGACAATCATCCGCCCGGCATGCTCCACGCCGTTCTCGCCGTCAGCCAGATCGCGCGTGGGCGCGTGACGTTTCTCGACGTCGAGGCGGCCAGGCGCCATCCCGGCGTCGTCGAGGTCATGACATCAGCCAACCGGCCGCCGCTCGCGGAAGATCCGGATGCCAAGACCAATCCCTTCATGTTCCGGCTCGATCTGTTGCAGAACGACCAGGTGCGGTATGCGAACCAGCCGATCGCGGTGGTGATCGCCGAGACACTTGAAGCTGCGACCGAAGGCGCCACGCTGCTGGCGCCGCGCTACGAAGTGCTGCCGGCCCGCATCGGGCTGGATGCGGGCGAGGCTTTCGTGCCGCCCGCCGTCGGCGTCGGCAATCCTTCGGAGATGCGGCGCGGAGATGTCGAGGCAGGTCTGGCTTCGGCTACCAGGCGCATCGAGGCGACCTATGAGACGCCCACGCAGTACCACAATGCGATGGAGCCGCACGCCATCGTCGCGGCATGGGACGGCGACAATCTGTCGATCGATACGCCGAGCCAGGGCCTTGCCATGGCGCAGGGCCGCCTCGCCGGAATATTCGGCATCTCGCCCGACAAGATCCATATCCGCAGCCCCTACCTCGGCGGCGGCTTCGGCTCCAAGGGCCTGATGTCCGGGCCGCAGGTGCTCGGCATCCTGGCGGCGCGGCTGGTCGGCAAGCCCGTGAAGCTCGTGCTGCGCCGCGAACACATGTACGGGCCGGTCGGCCATCGTTCGGCCTCCCGCCAGCGGCTTCGCATCGGCCTCGACGGCGATGGGCTGCTGACCGCGATCGACCATCACGCGAAGGTCGCGACTAGCAGCTTCGATGATTTCTACGAACCCGCCGCCGACGCCTCGCATACGCTTTACGCGAGCCCCGCCATTGCCACCTCGCACGAAGCGGTCCGGGTCGATACCGGCACGCCGCTGTTCATGCGCGCGCCTGGCGAGGCCACCGGCTCGATCGCGCTGGAAAGCGCGATCGACGAAGCGGCATGGGCCTGCGGGATGGACCCGCTCGCGTTCCGCATCAAGAACTACGCCGAAGTCGAACCGATTTCCGGCAGGCCTTTCTCCTCCAAGGCGCTCCGCCAGTGCTATGCGCAAGGCGCCGAGCGCTTCGGCTGGGCCACGCGCCCGCTTAAGCCGCGCCAGATGCGTGACGGAGCGGGCCTGCTGGTCGGCTGGGGTATGGGTACCGCAACCTTTCCGGCGCTGATGTTCGCGGCCGAGGCCCGCGCCACGTTGCGCGGCGACGGCTCCGGCATGATGGAGATCGGGGCCCACGACATGGGCCAGGGCGCCTGGACCGCACTCGCCCAGATCGCGGCCGACGGTCTGGGGCTCGAGGCCGATCGGGTGGAGTTCAGGTCGGGCACGTCCGATCTGCCGGACGCGGGCATCGCCGGCGGCTCGGCCCACACCGCCACCGCGGGCATGGCAATCCACAATGCGGGCGCAGCGGTCATCGCCAAACTCGCCGACCTCGCCACCGGCGACCGGCGCTCGCCCTTGTTCGGCGGGGGCAACGCGGGCGTGACCGCGCGCGACGGCCGCCTGTTCCGTCGCGACGACGAAAATCGCAGCGAGAGCTATGGCGATATTCTCAGGCGCGCCGGTCTTTCGCAGATCGAGGCCAGCGGCAAGGGCGCTGCCGACCCCGGGGCGCAATCGAGCTACGCCATGCATGCCCACGGCGCGGTTTTCGCCGAGGTCAGGGTGGATCCAGATCTCGGCCAGGTGCGCGTCAGCCGCGTGGTCGGCGCTTTCGCCGCGGGACGGATCATCAATCCCCGCATGGTGCAAAGCCAGATTTTCGGCGGCATGATCTGGGGCATGTCCTTTGCGCTGCACGAACAGGCCATCACCGACCGCCGCTCCGGCCGGATCCTCAACGCCAACCTCGCGGAGTACCATGTTCCGGTGAACGCCGACGTGCCGCCGATGGAGGCGCTGCTGATCGACGAGTACGATCCGCACGTGAATGCGCTGGGCATCAAGGGGGTCGGTGAAATCGGCATCACCGGCTCGGCCGGCGCCGTCGCCAACGCGGTCTGGCACGCGACGGGCATCCGGGTGCGCCGCTTTCCAATCGGAATCGACGACCTCGTGACGGCTGGTTGAGACTGATACCCGAGATGCACGAGAAAGAATGCCGCCAAGTCACCGACTTGACGGCATTTTTGGCAAGGGATGGGATTTGATCCTGGCGAATTCACGTCATCGAAAATTCCTTGCCGTCTGATACGCTCCGAGAATGACAAACCCGGATTCCACCGCACAGCAACTGACCGTGCACGCCCTTCTGATCGGCGATCGCATCAATACCGCCGGCTTCGAAGGCCAGGTCTTGTCGAGCGCGCCGCTGGCGGTGCGGGTGGGCTCGAACGGATTGGCCGTGCTGTTTCGTTATGGCGTCGCGGTCTTCATCGGCCTGTCGGCCGCGGAGGAGGCGGAGTTTCTCGAGAGGCTGAGCGCGCGCACCTTCGGCAGGATCACCCCTCCCGAAGAAGAATGGGCGAAGATACAGGTTGCAAAGGAAGCCGAAGAACCGATTCCGGTCGGCGGACCGATTCTGGTGCGGGAATTCTCGCTGGAGCGCCTGCTCGTCGTATCCGACGCGCTGGCCAAGAGCGTCGTGCTGGGACGCGACGAAAGGGAGGTGACCAACGTATTCGATACCATCGAACCGTTCGCCCGCGAACTCGCCACGTTCGGGCAAACGTCGAGAAACCGGAGGGACCTCCTCAAGCTGATGGGCAACGCCCTGCTGGTCCAGCATCGACTGTCGGGCCGGGTCGCGGTCGGCGAGAAGCCTGACGTGCTGTGGGACCGGCCCGACCTCGAGCGGCTCTATGCGCGCCTCGAAGACGAATACGAGCTCTCCGAACGCGCCGAGACGTTGAACCGGAAGCTGGAGGTCATCGCCGACACCGCGAGCAGGCTGGCCGATATCGTCGACACCAAGCACTCGCTGCGGCTGGAAATTATCGTGGTATTCCTGATCGCATTCGAGATCGTCATCACGTTCTATGAAATCTACGTCCGCAAATGAAGCCGGTTCCCACTTTTCCGGATCATGCTCTGGGCGTGCATTGGCAACGCGATCGGCTGCCGCAGCGCGCGTAAGCCACATTGATCAAGGTCAAGTCACCAGGAAAAAAGAGCGCTTAAACGGCGATTCGTCGATCGGCGGATTTGCAACGTGACCGACTCCGGGAGAAAGAGTTCCGACCAACCGATCCGCCGTTCGAGCGCGGATCGGGACGCCGTCAGCGCGGTGAAAATATCGGAAGGACTGACGGCGGAGATCGATGCGTTGGCGGAAGCGCATGACATGAGCCGCTCCGACGCTATCAGGCAATTGGTCCGGCTCGGCCTGAACGCGTCGACGTCGGCGGTTCGGCACACGTCGTCCCGGCGGGACCCCGTCGATATCGAAGGGTTGGCGGTCAGGCAGATCGACCAGCTGCTCGATCCGTCGCTTCCCACCGAGGAACGCGAACGCCGCATCCGCCGGCTCACGAAGGGTCCGCCGGAATTCGCCGACAAGCGTATTGACCTGCCAAAACTCAGAGAATGAGCCGAAAAATGCCCTACAACTACGCGATCAACGACAGCGTTTCGTTGCAATTTCAGGGGCCGCAAGGGCGCGAGGCCCCGAAGCAACGCAATGTCTATACGATTACCGCGCGCCTGCCGATCGAGGCGGACGGACGCCCCCGCTACTCATCAAATGCGACACCGAGAAGGTCGAGCGAGTCGTGACCGAGGAGCAGATCAGCCAGTTCGGCTGAG
>Ga0210403_10001027_pt1 | contig 27380 bp, 19 predicted proteins | sample IncBWC19MmetaG_FD_150863 | JGI IMG/M metagenome (GOLD analysis project Ga0210403, IMG submission 150863) | Forest soil microbial communities from Barre Woods Harvard Forest LTER site, Petersham, Massachusetts, United States - Inc-BW-C-19-M | ecosystem: Environmental > Terrestrial > Soil >... | reverse complement strand
ACGATTCTTGCAAAAATCACCGGATCGCGTCCGCAGTTTCTTCCAGATGCCCGAGACACGCTACGCCGCATAGATGTGTAGTAATCAACGTACTGCTTAGTATGTGCTAGCGAGTATTCAGTATGCGGCGATTAGTGGCACTTCGAGTTTCCCCTACAAGATTCTATTTGGCTACGCCTTACAAAATTCAATAATTGCAAAATATATCTCGGGGTCGCCAATCGTACAAACCCAAGAACTCTCAACAATCACCATTCAGAATGCCGGCACCACCGTCCGCAGGTACGGTTTGAGTTATACCGGATCGCCTACGACAATTCGGCCGACATTGACATCGATTCAGGAGTGCGGTGGCGCCAATTCAACTTTTTGTGCGGATCCGACCAATGTCACCTATCAATACGGGAGTGCAGGCATTGCGAGTCCCACTACAGCGACGGGCAGCGGAGCCACGGGCGCAGTAGTCCATTCGCTTGATATCAATGGTGACGGACACAAGGACCTGGTATTCGCAACGGATTCAGGGAGCAATTGGCATTGGTTCGTGCAATTCGCTTCAGGCACCGGCTACGGCTCGCCTGTCGATACGGGATTGGTCACGGGGCCAACCGATCCAGTCCTCTTCGATGATTTTCTGGGCACCGGCAATATCTCGTTCTTGATTCCGCGCAGCGGCGTCTGGACCATGGTCAGCTGGAACGGCTCCGCCTTTGTATCGACCTCCACGGGTTTGGCGTTAGATACCACCCGGCAGGCCGGCACGCCGAATGACTATGCGACGGCTGATGTCAACGGCGACGGACTGCCCGACCTCGTTGCCGTGCTGTCGGATGGCAACATTTATACGCGGCTCAATACAGGTGGTGGAAGCACACTGAGTTTTGGGACAGCCACGGTGACGGGAATCGGCGGAGGCATTTCCGGGACAATGAGCATTGCCGGCAACAATCAGTTCCCTCAAAGCGCTATTCAGCATGTCGACATCAACGGCGATGGACGCGACGATATCGTCTACGAGGGTGCCGTTAAATCCAATTGTCACCTCGTCAGCGGCTCACTGGTGTGCTCGCAAACTCCGCAGTTCAAGGTGCTGGTCGCCAATGGAACGGGATTTGGGGTCGGATTCTCGACGAACTTAGGGGGCGTCGTCACCAGTTTCATCCCCCTGAATCTGAACAATGACGGGTGCACAGATTTCACGATTCCCGGCTCCAATCTCATTTATATCGCAGGCTGTAACGGAGGCGCCGCAACCACCATCGGCGCGCCGGCGAACATACTCGCTGCATTGGACTGGGATGGCGATGGTCAAACCGACCTGCTTGCCAACGTAAGCGGGACGCTGGAAGTATACCGATCGACCTCCACGGGTCTCGCATCGCCGGCTACGACCGGCATACCCGTGCCTTCCGGTGCGGGTACGTTCGTCGTTACCGATCAGAACGGCGATGGGCTGGATGATCTGGTGTTGGTAAATTCCTCGGCCAACAACGCCCTTTTCATAGGGCTGCACAATGGGTCCAATATTAAGCCGGATCTCGCGACTTCGTTTACCGACGGATACGGCAATTCTGTCGCCCCGACGTACGTGCCAATAACTCAGAGCAATTACTCGGCATACGCTCATGCGAGCCCTGTCTACCCCTACAAGAATTTCCTCGTCCCGCTGTATGTCGTCAGTCAAGAGACGCTCAGCGATCCGAGCAACGCTCCGAATGGTACATACAATCAAACGTTTTTATATTCCGGGGCATGGACGAATGTGCAAGGCCGCGGTTTTAGCAATTTCATAACTTTAGAATCGTTCGATTCACGCAGTGGCCTGTATGAAACGGTATATCACGAAAACAAGTTTCCATTTTCCGGCAATTTATCCGGCGATTTCCTCTCCCAGGATCAATTGGGTAATAAGCAAATCAATTCGATGTTCAAAGACCACACACTGGTTACGCTGGATGGCACATCCAACAATCAGCGTTACTTTCCCTATTACGGCAAGCAGACTACCCAGGCGTATGAGCTCCAGCCCGGGGGCGCGAAGGATGCAACGCTCATCACGACAACCGTCACGACCTATAATTCGCCCGATATATATGGACGGTTTGCAAACACCGTCACCACGGTTACGGACAATGATACCGACCCTTATTCTGGCGACAGCTGGACATCGACAACTGCGAATACCTATACGACCACGCCTACCGCTTGGTGCCTGACGCTGCCCACCCAAACCACGGTCACGAATTCGAGTACCGCTCCCGGTGGCACGGCGATCACCCGTACGGTGGCCTATACGCCGGACTACACCAATTGCCGGATCGCCGAGCAGATCACTGAGCCAGGCAGTGCTACATACAAGGTAACAGAGGACTTCGGTTACGATCCGACGACGGGCAATTTGCTCACCGATACCGTCACAGGCGTCGCCATGACGGCCTCCCCGGCCTCCCGCACTACCACGCTCACTTGGAATTCGACCGCGCAATTCCCGGCGACCATCCAGAATGCGCTCGGTCAAACTATCATGCTCGGCTTCGATCCAAGATACGGAACGAAGACCAGCCAGAGCGATCCGAATTCGACCACGGCCAACCCGCTGATCACGACATGGACCTATGATGTGCTGGCGCGGGTCGCTACCGAGGTAAGACCGGATGGTACCTCGACCAGTTGGTCACGAAACGGCTGTGCCTCGAGTTGCGTCAATTCGAACAATAAGCTGACGGTGACGCAGACCGTACTCAATGTTGGCGGAACCACGCAAACGATTCAAAATACCTATGTGGATTCGCTCGAGCGTCCGCTGGTTACGAGCAAGCTGATGCTAAACGGTGCGTATGATCGCAACGAAGTGCAATACGATCCGCTGGGCAATATTCATCTCCAAGGGGCGCCGTGCACTTTTGTTTGTTCGACGCCGTTCTGGACCACCAATACGTACGATTCCCTAAATCGGATAACCGCTTCTCAACATCCGTTAAGCGCCACGAATTCGGCCCTGCAGACGACATCATTCGGCTACTCAGGGCGCACCACGACCGTGACCGATCCACCGACGACCGCTGCTCCATCGGGTAGGGTGACGACAAAAATAACGCTACCTTCAGGACTCTTGGCCAGAACTCAGGACAATAGCGGCTATAACATCAATTTTACTTTCGACGCATTTGGCTCGTTGTTAAGCGCGATTGACAGCTCAGCGCCGGCGGTCACGCTGTATCAGGCGGCCTATGGGTACGGAACTCAAGCGTTTCAAACTTCGTTCACTGATGCGGATTTAGGGAATTGGACTAAGACTTATGATGCTCTGGGCGAATTGACTGCCTATACGGACGCCAAAGGCCAAGCATTCTCGTTTCAGTACGATGCCCTGTCTCGTCCCACGCAACGCAACGAGCCCGACCCATTTGTCACGACTTGGACCTGGGGCAATTCAGCAGCGAGTTTCAACATCGGCAAACTTGTCGGTGTAGCAGCTACGAGTTCAGGCGTAACGTATTCAGAGTCATACGGATACGACGTTAAAGCTCGCCTCTCGACGAAGACGGTTGTGATCCCGGGCGACGCTTCGTATACATATACACAGACTTACAATGCGACGACCGGCTTGCTGGACACACTGCAGTATCCATTAAGCACGGCTTCCTACCAACTAAAGCTCCAGTACTCTTATGCAAACGGCATTTTGCAGCAGATCTCAGACATCTCCGCGGGCGGTCCGGGAACAACCTACTGGGCGGCAAATACCGCGAATCCGCGGGGCCAGATTCTTCAAGAAACCCTCGGCAACGGTGTTATCGTCAATCACGCCTTCGATGCCGTGACAGCGCAAGTTCAAAGCATTCAGGCCGGAGTGGGTGGTGGCGCCGCGCTACAAAATAATTCCTACCTGTTTGACGCAGTGGGCAATCTTTCGCAACGGCAAAACAATAACTCGCCGGGGATCACCGAGAATTTCAATTACGACGCGCTGTATCGCCTCACCAGCTCGCAGGTAAATGGTGTCGTCAATGAACAGAAAACCTACGACGCAACAGGCAACGAAACCGGATGGGCGGTTTTTGGCGGCACTCCGTTGAATCAAATGGACTATACAACCGCACAATCCGGGTGCACGTATTATGCAAACTCTCAGCCGCACGCTGTGCGAAATGATGGCGGCGGTGAGGGATCAATTTGTTATGACGCCAATGGCAATGCAGTGTCTACTTTTAATCCGCTACATCCTTCCTGGGCCGTCAATTTCACTTGGACGAGCTTCAATCAGCCGAATGATGTAAGTGCCAGCGCCGGCAGTTCGAGTCAATTCTTCTACAACGCCGATCATCAACGATACAAGCAGGTGGCAAGCTATTCTGGATCCATAGAAACGACCATCTATGTCGGTGGTCTGCTGGAGAAAGTCTCATCCTCTGCCGGGACAGCTTATCGGCACTACATCCCCGCGGGCAGTAACACGGTGCTTGTTACGCGGTGGAGCACAGGCTCGAATCCCGCGTATTACATCACGAAGGACCACCTAGGCAGCACGACCGTGATTACCGATTCAACAGGTACACTTTTGGCGTCGGAGAACTACTCTTCGACCGGCATATCGCGCTCCGCGAATTGGGCGGCATACGGCGCGCCTACCATCGGTGGTTATACGCGCCATGGTTTTACTGGACAAGAGATGATGGACAATCTTTATCTTGCGAATTTCAATGGTCGGTTACTGGACATCGACCCAGGCAGGATGCTTTCCCCCGATCCTGATGTCTCTGATCCCACGAACACGCAAAATTACAACCGTTACGCTTACGTCAACAACAATCCGTTGACGTATGTGGACCCTACGGGATATGACTACTGCGCACTTATTACTTATGTCTCACAAGCAGAAGGCTCACGCTCAATTGAGTCTGTCACGGATCCAGACGGCCAAACTCACTATATTCCTTCCCCGGCCGTTTATTCATCGTTGCTTGTTGGGTGTTTCGATCAGGGCCTACCTGGGGGTGGTGGAGGTGGCTCGAACGCGAAACGAGCGAATCTCGGGGCGCAAAGTCCGCAGCACAGCGCGTTGTGTGTGGCACAACATTTTGCTACTGGTGCCGTTGGTGGCGCGGTTGGCGGAGCAGCCTTGGCGGTCTCTACTGGGCAAGTGGAAGCGCTGCTGCCGGCTATCGGTGTGGGCGCTCTGGTGGGTGGTGCTGCAAATGCAGCTAGCACATTCGGAGGTACGGCAGGGATAGTCGCTGCGGGGGCTTCAAGCATTCTTGGCCACGCAAACATGGGCTATTCCGCCGCTGGTGCCGTTGGCATGCTCGGTGATGCTTTTGGAGGGGGTGTACCTACTTCGGCATTGGGCATTCCTGCGGCCGGGGCGATAGGCGCCGGAACCGGACTAGGAACCGCGTTAGCAGGCGAAACATTTGGACTTGGTGCAGTTGGAACTACAGGTGCCTTTGGCGCCAGTTTTGCGCTCGGCACAGCAACCACGTTCCTGTTGGATCAATTCCTTTCTCCCCTCACGGGATGCAACTAAATGCCACTTGAACCACCGCCTCTGTGGATTCGTCGCTGGCCGAGAGGCTTAAGGCTTGGGCTGGCTTGGACGGCCGTTGTTTTAACGGTTGTAGTTGGCATTCCTGCGGCCGGAACTGGATGCTTTCTGTTGTTTCAATTTGATCAATGCTCGGTTGTCTTCTGTAGTCGTGGGTTCCGATCCCATGTTGCGATCATGACAGTCGCAATCCTTCTTCCAATTGTTCTTTTCTGGATGCGTTTTTTGCAACGGATTGTGAGCTACCGCGACGCAAACGATGCTAGCGACGATTGACAATGATATTCAAATGAATTGCCGCTCTAAAGTGATGGCTACAATCGGGTTGTCCTTGGCTACCGCGCAACTTCATGCGCGAGACCTATTGGAAAATGTTACTCGCGACGCCTTGCGAATGGTCGCATGCATAAGGGCGCTTGATGAGCCGTGTGCCCAGTCGATGACATACACAAAATTCTTGGAAGATCGAGGTGTAAGCCGGGCGCAGCTTGATCAGAAGGTCGCAGACGTTTATCAAAGCCTCAGATCGATAGGTGCAACTTACTCCAGCTTCGATCTATCGGCTCCATGGCAGCAATTTTCACTCAATAAATTGACCTATGCTTTCGTTCCCTACAGCTACCGATTATTGGCTCGAGGTGAAACGACGCAGGTGCAGGCGTTTTTTATAGGCGTGTCGGAGGACTCTGGGTCTACGTGGAAGTTTATGGATGGAGTCAGCATCACGCCGGATAACATCGATCTCATTCTCCCTGGCTTTCATGGTGGGATGTTGCCTCCAAAATCACTGACCCAATCGAGTGCTAAATAGCAGCCAGGGTGGCCTGCGCTTGCCCGGAATCGGTGCTCGCCGGGAGCGTGAATCGGCGCCGTGAAGGTCAGCGTCTCAGTGCCGCGGGTGTTGGGCTCGGCGGCCAGCGGTGGCTTCTGTGGGGGCCGCAGCCGGTTGCGCGGGCATCTTCCGCCTTTAACCGCTCTCTTGGGTTCTTGGGGCGGCATGGGAGTGGCACACCCGACACATCCACCAACGGTGGTGAATCGCCAACGAAGAGTTCGGCAGCCGAACTTTTGGGCGATTGTCGTTTGTTACGTGCGTGACTCAGATTGCTGGCATTTTTGGTTATAGATTTTTTGATGGCAGGATAGGCTAGCGCCAGCAACATGATGCAAGCTGATGCGAGTAGCCCTGTGACCGCCGCCGCCGCCGCCGCGAAGTGAAACAAATCAAGCGGGACTTATGACGTGGCAGGATAGCCTGCCGGCTGCTCTTTGCTACAAAATCGCCCTGGACCCCATCTCGGGGCATTAGAACAGCGAACCCTGTTTAGCGAGTTCCTGGGGATCGAGACCTGAGCGCAGCAGGCCGATGATGATGAAGGTGCGCGGATGGGCGAGCATGGTGCCCATGACGAGATGCAGGTTCCTGGCCGGGATCGTCTCACCATACACGCGCGTGAGGTGATCGAGCGCGGCGTCGCCGTAGCGGCGCTTGTACTGCCGATAGGCTTCCTGGACCTCCCAATCGTGGATCAGCGGGTCATGAGGATGCCCGGCGGACGTGAATCGGTAGCCGAAGGCGAGTTCGGGCTTCTCCAGGGGCGTGAGAGGGTCTTCGAGAAACGAACTCTGTTGCATCTGCCGTACCTGCTCGGCCACCGCGCGATCGGCGGCATCGGTGTCCTTGGCCGCTTTGACGGTGAACTTGATGCTATCCGGGTCTGGCTTGAAGATACCGAGACTGCGCTTCGTGGCACGGTTGTCGGCATAGAGCTGTTTGAGCGATGGCGCGATGAACGGCTGCCAGAGCCGCACCTTGGCCTCATCGCTGAGCGTGTCGCGTTCGAGTAGTCGGATCGAAGCCTCATCGACGCGATAGCTCTCCGGTCCCCCGTGGGCGAGCGCTTGGTCAGTCTATCACGAGCGAAGACTGATTGATCACTATATGTTACCAGTTACTTTGGGTGTATTAATCCTGAACGTTGGAGCAGCTTGGGGTGGAAACAAGCGCTGGCAGCGACTACATAGAGAGTTTGAGAGCTATCCGATGCCAATTAGAATTGGCGGCGGAGTTGTAGTTGTCGGCCTAGTTGTTCTTACGGTTATGGCCGCCGGCCATTTCGGCGCGGCTTACTCGCATTTGCCGCGATGAGATTGCGACTTCGAGAGCGGCGCAAAGTCAGGACCAATCGCAAAGTCAGACGCCTCAGAGTCAGACGTCGAGCGATGGGCTCCAGGAAATTACGGTTACTGGCAGCAGAATACCTGTTCCCGCAACGGGGGGGAGCGCAAAGAGCGGTTGACGCGGCTAATGACGCCTATGACTATTACAAAAGCGCCTGGTCGGCTCTCCAGAATGGCGACATGAATGGCTATAACCAGTTCAAGGAGTCCGCCATGCGGTCCCGCACGGATCCGCGCTTTAGCACGAGCCTATCCGTTGCAGATTTCCTAGCTGCTACCCGCCCGGCGGCGTGAGAGGCAAGCCGGCGTGCGTCGCCATCTCGATGAGGCGCTGCGGATCGACCGGTTTCAGCAGGTAATCGTGCACATCCAGGCCCTGGAGGTCCGAGGACAGTTGCTCCATCGTGAACGATGTGAGTATCGCGACCACGATGCTGGTGGTGGCGGCGTCCTCGCGCAATCTTTGCAGAAATTCGATGCCGCCGACTCGCGGCATTTTAAGATCCAGCAGAATGAGTTTTGGCAGTGCCTGATCACGATCGGAAAACCTGCCCTTGCGAAAGATGAAATCGAGCGCTTCGACTCCATCCGAGAGGCGCAGTATTTTTTGGGTCGCCCCGATGCTGCGCAAGGTGCGCACCGTCAGTTCGGCGTCCGAAAGATTGTCCTCGACCAGCAGGATCTCGACCTTGTCCCATTTGTCCAAGGCCGGTGCCGACTGCCCGTACCGCGAACCTTTTTGCATCAGTCGCTGGCGCCGCGAAGCTGCCACAACAAGAATGCGTAGGTGTCAGCCGCTTCCCGGTCCTGTTGCGTGCGCGTGGAGCCGATGCCGTGACCGGCGTCAAAATCCACGCGCAGCAAGATCGGTTTGCCGGAGCTGCTGGCGGCCTGCAGGCGCGCGGTCATCTTGCCTGCGTGAAATGGTGCGACGCGCGGGTCGGTGACGCCGGTGGTCAGGAGCACGGCAGGATAGGGCGTGCCGTCCTTCACCGATTGATAGCTGTCGATCATTTTCAGGGTCTTGTAGCCGGCGGGATCGGCGATGGCGCCCCATTCGGGTTCCTCGCCGTAACCGTTTTGTTCGACCACATAGCGCAGGGGATTCGACCAACCGACGCCGTCGATCACCGCGGCGAACAGCTCGGGCCTCTCGGTCAGGGCACGCCCGACCGCGATGCCGCCGGCGGAGCGGCCGCCGATGGCGAGGTGCTTGGAAGAGGTGTACTTCTTGGCGATGAGCTCGTCGCACACGGCGAAGAGGTCGCGCCACGTGTTGGGCTTGTTGGCGAGCTGTCCGGCCTTGTGCCATTCGCGCCCGTATTCGCCGCCGCCGCGGACGTTGGCGTAACCGACGATGGCGCCTGCCGCAACCAAGGCGAGCGCGCGACCGGCAAATGTCGGCGTGTAGGCAGACAGGCCGTACGAGCCGTAGGCTGAAATCCACGTGGGGTTGCTGCCGTCCTGCTTCAGGCCCTTGCGGTAAATAAGCGTATACGGAATCTTCACGCCGTCCTTCGCGGTGGCGAAGAAGCGCTTGGCTTCGTAGGCGCTGACATCGATGGCGGGCTTGGGCGTGATGCCGGTATCGCTGAGCTGACCGGCGCTGCTGACCGACCAGATTCCAGCCGGCGTGAGCCAGCCTTGGAACGAGAGCAACGCGCCATCCTCGCTCGGCACCGCGAACACGGCGCCGATGGTGCCGTCGAAGGGCAGGATGATGTCGGCGAGCTTGCCGTCGCGGCTCAATCGCTGCAGCCGGCTGATGCCGCCGTCCATGATTTTCAGGTAAATGCCGTCGCGGGCGCGGGTCATGCCGTCGATGACGAGCGTGGCGTGCTGCGCTACCACCACGGTGCCGTTGGCGATGCTGGGCGCGGCGGCGGAGGTCTTGACGATGCGGCCGCGCGGCGAGTCTTTGTTGACCAGCAGGTACAAATCGTTGCCGTCGAGCTCGAGGTCCGTGACTTCGTCGTCGAAGCTTGCGAACGAATTCCACTTGGCCTTACCGGCAACCGCGTCGGCGAGCGGTGCGATGAACCATCGGCCCTCGGGTCGCACGTCGGCAAGCTGCAGGATGGCGTAGCGTGAACCCGGGGACGTGATGATGGTCGGGCCCTGGATCTTCTCGTAGTCCACCCCGGCAACCAACCCGCGCTTCATGAGAAGGGGATCGGATTTCGGATCGGTGCCCAATTTGTGGAAGCGGGCCTGCGCGTCCAGGTAGCGCTCGGGCGTGCCGAGAACGCCGGTGAGCTGGGTGTAGAAAAATCCGCTGGCGTCGTCGAGCCATTCCGGGTGGGCGCCCTCGGTATTGGGAATGGTCTCGGGCAGATCCTTGCCGTCGGCGACGGTGAGAATATGCAGCAGGGAGTCCTCGCTGCCGTCCTTCGACAGGCCGTACGCAACGTACTTGCCGTCGGGTGAGGCACGCCACCAGTCGAGCGACACGTGGCTCTTCGCGGAGCTCATGGCGGTCGGATCGACAAGCACGCGGTCGGGACCGTTGGCGCCCTGGCGCACGAAGAGCTTGAAGTTGTCGGCCCCCAACGGGCGCTGTTGAATGAAGGTGAGGCCGCCGGCGCGCTCCACGCGCGCGGTCGCCACGGTTTCCCCAGAGAGTTGCTCGATGCGCTTGAGCAGGGCCGCGCGGCCGGGCAGGGCATCGATGATGGCGCGGGTGTGCTCGTTTTGCCCTTTCAGGAACGGCAGCCACTGCGGATCCTTGCCGTTCTCCATCCAGCGATAAGGATCGCTCACGGTGTCGCCGAAGTAGGTGTCCTTCACGGCCTCCACGCGTGCGACCGGCGCCGGCGGTACGGCACTCGTCGAGGCCGCCGCGCTCGCCCAGAGATCCGATGGCAGGAGCGACAGCGACAGGGCGCCGGTGGAGCCTAAGAGAAAGGAGCGGCGGTCAAGATCCATTTTCATTGATGTCACCTTATGGCCGTGCCGCCAGGATGTCGTCGAGTCGGGCCGGCTCGGCGGTGTCGCGTTCGAGGTGCGGATAGCGCAGTCCGTCGTGATAGTCCAGGTTCGCGACCAGGTATCGATCGCCGATCTTGACGATCAGCTCTATCGGCGCCGGCTTGCCATGTGCTGCGCGGATGGCGTCCTTGAGCACGTCGGCGTCGTAGGCGATGCCGTTGATCGCGATAATTTGCGCACCTTCGGTGAGCTTGGCCTTGAATGCCGGGCTGTCCCAGATGACCTGCGAGAGCATGCCGTCCTTGCCGCCACCCTTGCCCCCATCCTTGCCGTCGATCTCGACGCCGATGGAGTTGAGCAAGTCGACACGCATGCGCTGATCCTCGGTCGTGGCTTGGTAGTCGCTCGGCTTGTCGGTGTACACGAGCTTGTAGCCGCCGCGATGCAAGCCGTCTTCCGGCACCGCCTTGCCGATGGCGTCGAGGCGCTGGCGCAAAAAGCTCGACCAATCGTTGGGTTCGACGGCATTCAGTGCCTTCACGATGTCGTCAAAGGTGAAGGTCACGACGGCGAAGCTGCCGTCATTGATGCCGAAGAAGGTCCGGGCAAAATCATCCAGCGAACGGGCGCCTTTGGAGTGTTCGCGTATCCAGGTGTCGGCATCGAGCCAGATGAGCGCGGATTCTGAGTAGTAGTCCTCGAAGCGTTGCCAGTCGGGCCAGGACTGCGGCCGGCGCGGATTGATGATTTCATCGTTGGTCGTGTCCTGCAGCGTGCGCCATTGCCGGCCCTTTTGAACTTCGTAATGCGCCGCGGTGATGGCCAGCTGATCGAGGGCTTGCTGCCGCGTACGCAACCCCGAGCGCGCGGCGAGCACCTGACCCCAGTACTCGGTCTGTCCTTCGTAGACCCAGAGCAGGCTGTTTTGCATGGGCACGTTGTAGTTCGGAGTCCAGAGATCCGCGGGGCGGCGGAACTTGCCGTTCCACGAATGCGTGAACTCGTGCGGCAGCAAGTCCCTGGAAAAGGCTTCCTTGTCCCACTTGGTAAACGACTCCGGATCGGTGCCGTCCTCGCTCGATTGATGATGCTCGAGGCCGTTCTGTTGAATCTGATCGCTCAACGAGTACAGGAAATCATAGTGGTTGTAGTGATGCGAGCCGTAGAGCTTGTAGGCCTGCCGTACCAGGCTGCGGTAGGCCTCGAGCTGTTCGGGTTTCACGGCCAGGAATTCGGGCCGGTCGGCAAACAGGTCCAGGCGCACCGGGACCGCGGCGCCCGGATCGAGATCGAGCTTGGCGGCGTAGCGGCCCGCGTACACCGGACTGTCGATGAGCGTTTCCAGCGTGGTGCGCTTGAAGTTGATGGCGTGGTCGGTCGAGGCAGTCTCCAAGGCCGAAGCGAACTGCCAGTCGGCGGGCAAGATCAGGCGGGCCTGCGCCGGAATTTGCCGCGTGAAGTAGCCGGCGGGGTAGAACACCAGTTCGTTCCATTCGAGCACCAGCAGCTCACGGCTCATTTCCATTGCGCCGACCTTAGGACTGGTCGGAGAGAGATAGTCGAAGTCGATGTCGATCGCGTGGGTGCCGGGCTTCAAGTTCAAGCGAAACGCAAAAACATCGACCGGGTCGCGCCGCCAGATAACCGGCGCGCCATTGGCGGTGACTCGGATACCGGCGATCCGATCGAGCTCGCCTTCCGGCGCGTGGGTGCCGGGCAGCCACTTAGGATACAGCAGCACGGTGTCGGGGCTGACGCCGCTCAGAGTTTCATGAACGTGCACGATGCGATGGCTGGTGTCGCTGGCATCGACCTTCAGCTGGATCTCGCCGGCGTAGGCTCGATCCTTGGGCGCGACGATGGGCGTGATGGGTGAGATCGCGCCCGGGCCGGCGGTGTCGGCCCGGGCGGCGGCAGCGACGGCAAGGGCTGCACTGAAGGCGGCGCCCAGGGCGATTGTGCGGGCAACTGTTCTCATGAGATCCTCTCTTTTTTTGTGCTCGGCGTGCATCATAGCAATCCGAGCGGCTGAAGGAACCGATAGCGATCCTGCCTTGAGGGACTGCCCTAACGGCGACGTGAGACGCTGCGGCTGAAGATCGGGGTCTGCGGTGATCTGCGCGTACTTCAGAATAATCCCCTGACGTCGATAGCCCGGAGAGAGCCAGGAGAGCCAGGTGACCGAAGAAGTATTGCCGAGCTCGACCAGCGCGCTGAAGACGCTCTCCGTCGAAGAACTCATGCTCCGAATCTTCAAGTGGTCCAAATCAGCGCCAGCAACCATACCATCGCCGCGCGCGGCTTCAGCGGCAACTCCGCTGATCAGAGTTTTTCCGACAAGCTGCTCGTGTTGATCGATGGGCGCAGTGTCTACTCCCCTCTATACTCCGGTGTGTACTGGGATTCTCAAGCCGTTCTGCTCGATGATATTGAACGCATTGAAGTCATGAGCGGACCGGGAGCGACGCCCGACACCCAAGGAGTCAGCCTCAGCGCGGCGGGCGGCAATCTCGAGAAGAACGCGACGGCGCGGCTCGGCGCGTGATGCTCGATGCCCGCTACCGATTCCGAGGCACCAAGTTTTGCTGCACTGCACACAAATATTAATCCTGCCTTCGAGGTAACCGAATTGGTTTGAATCGCTCTTTACTACCGAGTGGGATTATAAGATATGGGGGTACCTATTGGCCGCGGCTGAAGACGCGCAAGAGTTGGTCACGGGCTTGGTCGCAAGCCATGGGACACAATTGCGGCGCTTTGTGTTCGCGCGCTCCCGCAATCTCGCCGACGTCCCCGATATCGTGCAAGAGGTATACCTGCGCATGCTGCGCATCCCCAACATCGATTCCATCCGCTCCCCCGAGGCCTACCTCTTCACCGTGGCGCAGCACGTCGTACAGCAACACACGATGAGCCAGTCGGCGACGCCGCCGGCGGTCGAGCTTGCGCAATTGCTGAATGAGCCGGCCACCACTTACGATTGCGATCCTTCGCTGGCATTGGAGGCGCAACAGTCGCTCGAGCGGCTGCAAGGTGCGCTCGAGGAGCTCTCGCCAAAAGCGCGCGCAACCTTCATGCTGCATCGGCGCGACGGCCTGTCTTTCGACGAAATTGCTGCCCGCTTGGAGACTTCGCGGCCCATGGTCAAGAAATACTTGATGAAAGCCTTGCTGCATTTGCGGCTGCGTCTGCAGCAGGCCTGAACAGTCATGGAACAACGAATCAAGCTCAATACCCAGATCTACGAAGAGGCCTGCGAGTGGTTCATTGATTGCCGCGCCGGCGATCTCGATGACGCAACGCGCTATGCCTTCGACTGTTGGCTGCGCAAGTCGCCCCAGCACTTGAGTGCGTATCTGGAACTCGCGGCAATCTGGAACGAAGGGCCCTTGCTCGATCCGGCGGGAAAGTTCGACCGTGACACGCTCATCGCCCACGCGGCGCTCGATCGCGACAACGTGATCGACTTGTCCCATGCGCGCGGCAGCAGCGACGCCTCGAGGCACAAGCTCGCCGCACCTGCCGCATCTGCCGCACCTGCCGCGTCCGCCGCGCCTGCCGCAGCCACGCATCAGCGCCGGCGGCGACGCCGGCGCTTGGCCGCGATCGCCGCATCGATGGTCCTCGTGGTCGGCGCCGGCGCCGTTGCCTACCTGCGGGCGCTCCAGGCGCCAACCTATGCCACGGCGATCGGTGAACAGCGCTCGCTCGCCCTCGTGGACGGATCGACCGTCGAGCTCAATTCGCGCTCGAAGATCGTGGTGCGATACTCGAAGCAGGGGCGCCATGTTGAACTTCTCCAAGGCCAGGCGCTGTTCCGCGTCGCCAAGGACGCCACACGGCCTTTCATCGTGAAAACCGGCGTCACCTTCGTGCGCGCCGTCGGCACGGAGTTCGACGTCTACCAAAAGCGCGAGGGGACCGTCGTCACGGTCGTCGAAGGCCGGGTCGCCATCCTTACCGATGGCTCGATGGCGCTCCCGGAGCAGGGCGTTCCCACCGCCGCTCTCGATGAACCGAGCCGGTCGAATTTGGAATTTCCGACGCTCGCTCCGGGGCAGGTCGGCAACATCGTGGTCGCCGCGGGCGAACAGCTCACGGTCACGCCTAAGGTAATTCATATCGCCGAGCACCCCAACATTGCCAGCGCGACCGCATGGACGCAGCGGCAGCTTATTTTCGAGTCCGCCTCGCTGGCCGATGTCGCGGACGAATTCAACCGCTATAACGATCGACAGTTGATCGTGGCTGACCCCAGGCTCGAGACATTTCATGTCAGCGGGGTATTTTCATCGACGGATCCGGCGTCGCTGATTCGTTTCTTGCGCGCGCGCCCCGAGTTGCACATCGTTGAAACGGAATCCCAAATTCGCATTGAGAAAAATACTTCATAAAGAAGCCATCGATCGATCTCCAAAGGCTCATCTCCCGCATGAGACCGTCGCAACGTCAGACCATGGCGCCATCGAGCCTGATAAGACGCAGGGGGAAGCGCACGTGCGTGGGCGTCGTGGCGGCGGCAGTGGCTCTGGGCTTCGCCGCATCCGGCGTAGCCGACGATGTTCACGCTCCGGTCAGGAGGCCGACCAACATTCCCGCCGAAGGCTTGGGGCCTGCCCTGCAAGCTCTCGCCAAGGAACGCCACTTCCAGATCGTCTATGTGTCGGAGCAAATCAACGTGCTGCGCACCAAGGGCGCGAGCGGGGAGTTTACTCAGGAAGAAGCCCTGAAAGGGCTGCTGAGCGGCACCGGCTTCACCTTCAAGTACCTGGACGAGAAGACCGTCACCATCGTTCCGGTGGGAACGCGTTCCGATGTAACCAAGTCCGCGGCCCCGGCCACGCCGGAGACATCGGCCCCGGCGGCGGACGGAACGGCGCACGAGGGCAGGAGAAGCTTCTGGAATCGGCTGCGGTTGGCGCAACTCTCGACCGATCAGTCGGCATCCTCGCGAGCCGAGAGTGCCGAGAAGGCCATCGACTCGGACGCGGCTGAGGGAGATTCCAAGCTCGAGGAGATCGTGGTCACCGCCACGCGGCAAGCCCGGCTCTTGAGCACCGTGCCGATCAGCGCCAGCGCATTCTCGCGGAAAAACCTGGACGTTCAGGGCGTCAACCAAATCGATGACATCGCCCTGATCACGCCCGGCGTGACCTTCACCCGCGGCAACAGCGGCACCACTCAAATCGCCATTCGGGGCATCAGCTCCGACAGCGGCGCATCGACGACCGGCGTCTATATCGACGATACCCCGGTGCAGTCCCGCGTGATCGGCTTTTCCAGCACCACCGTATTCCCGAACGTCTTCGATCTGGAGCGCGTGGAAATCCTGCGCGGGCCGCAGGGAACGTTATTCGGCGCCGGATCCGAGGGCGGCACCGTCCGATTCATCACGCCGCAACCCAGCCTGACCGACTTCACCGACTACACCCGGGCCGAGCTCGGGTTCACGGAGCATGGCGACCCAAGCTTCGAGGTGCGCGCTGCGATCGGCGGCCCCATCGTGGAAGACACCCTTGGATTTCGTGTCAGCGCCTCGTACCGGCGCGACGGCGGCTATACCAATCGCGTCGAACGGTTTGGCGGCGCCTTGATCGCGCAGGATGACGATTGGCAAAACTCCTACAACGCGCGCGTGGCGTTCGCCTTGCAGCCGCTCGAGCACCTGTTGATCACCCCGTCTTTTTATTACCAGAACATCTACATCAACGATTCGCAGACCTATTGGGAGTATCTGTCCAACCCCGCCCAAGGGCATTTCAACAACGGCGCGCCCGTCACGGCGCCCTTTCAAGCGACCAGCTATCTTCCGGCACTGAACCTCAACTATGCGAGCGATTATTTCACCATCACTTCCAACACCTCGTTTTACGAGCAAGACAACCGCAACAACCGCGACCTCTCGGCATTGATCCCCAATGATTTGGGCGTCATGCTCAGCCCCACGCATCCGGTGCCGGGGTATCCTGACTATCGGAGCCAGGATCTGTTCATTACCTCGCAGAAGGCCTTCACCGAAGAGATCCGCGTACAGTCGAACGATCTCGATTCGCGCTTCACCTGGGTGGCGGGCGTGTTCTATCAGCACGAGCATCAGTCGTCGGACCAGTACGTGCCCGACACGCCGGCGTCATTCAACCGCTTGGTCGAGGCAGCGCTGGGAGGGACAACCCAGCAAATTTTCGGGATGGGTCTCGCCGCCGGGATGTACAGCTATCGATCTCTCATCAATTCGATCGACCGGCAGCTTGCCGGTTTCGGCGAGGTCAACTTGAAAGTCGTCGGCGGCCTGACCGTGACGGCCGGTCTGCGAGTCGAACGGTCGACATTCAGTTTTACGAACCGCAGCGACGGCCCGTTCAACGGCGGCCTCACCGTGGTGAACGGCAATGAGTCGGAAACGCCGGTGATACCAAAATACGGCGTTTCCTACCAGCTCAGTCCCGGCAACTTGGTGTACGCCACGGCGGCCAAGGGTTTTCGCACCGGCGGAGCCAATGCGGCGATCCCGTCGCGCTGCGATGCGGATCTGGCCTCCCTCGGCTACACCTCGGCACCGAATTCCTATAAATCGGATTCGGTCTGGAGCTACGAGGTGGGTTCCAAAAACCGCCTGCTCGGCGGGCGTGTGCGGTTGGAGTCCAGCGTTTTCGATATCAAGTGGAGTGGAATTCAAGAGCAGGTCATCCTCGGGACCGGCTGCGGACTGAACTTCGTGGCCAACTTGGGCAAGGCCACCAGCAAGGGATTCGACCTGCAGGGCGAGTTCCTCGTCACCGATCATCTGACCACGGGGCTGGCCTTGGGCTACAACCGCGCTGCCTTCGATCAGTCCCTGCTGTCCCCGCCGGATCCGGTGACCGGGATTCGCCCGGTGCTGGTGCGCGCGGGGGACTCCTTGGGCGTCAATCCCTGGACGGTCGCGATGAATGCGCAATACAACTTCACCGCCTGGGGGCACAACGGTTATGTGCGCGTGGATGATCAATTCGCGAGCCGGCAATCCAGTCCGACCGCGGCCGAGGATCGCGGCAATCAAACCTACGCCTCGGGGTTGATAGAGTTGCCGCGGACGAACCTGCTGGCAATCCGGCTCGGTGCACGGCTCAAAAATGGTGTCGATCTGTCCCTCTTCGCCAAGAACGTCTTCGATTCCCATCCCGTATTGAGCCGAAATCAGACCGGGTCCAACCTTGATCTGATCTACGCGGACCGCACATTCCGGCCGCGCACCATCGGCATCACCATGACCTCGAGGCTTTAGCCTGGACTGCGGCAAAAGCGATGAACCGGAAGGATCAATGTCAGACAACCCACCGATTGCATCAACTCCGCGCATCCTGGCGGCCAGTCTCGCGGGCACCGCGATCGAGTTCTATGATTTCTTCATCTACGGTACGGCCGCTTCCTTGGTCTTTGGCGAGCTGTTTTTTGCGGCAGCACCGCCATCCGCCCAGCTGCTCGCAGCCTATGCCAGTTTCAGCGTCGCCTTTCTGGCGCGCCCGATCGGAGCGCTCGCCTTCGGCCACTTCGGCGATCGGGTGGGACGAAAGTCGACTCTGATTGCGTCTCTTCTGCTCATGGGCGTCTCGACCGTGGCGATCGGACTCGTTCCCACCTACGCCGACATCGGTTGGCCCGCACCGGTGCTGCTATGTTTATTGCGATTCGGCCAGGGTTTAGGCTTGGGCGGAGAATGGGGAGGCGCGGCGCTGCTCGCCATGGAAAATGCGCCGGCAGCGTATCGCGGCAGATTCGGCATGTTTCCCCAGCTCGGCGCGCCCGTCGGGTTTTTGCTGGCCAATGGATTCTTTCTGTTGCTGGGGTTGGTGCTGACCCCGGAGCAATTCCTGGCCTGGGGTTGGCGCACGCCTTTTTTGGCGAGCGCAGCACTGGTCGGATTAGGACTCTGGATCAGGATGCGGCTCACGGAGACGCCGGTGTTCACCGCAGCGTTGGCTGAAGCCGCGCCGCCGCGCGTTCCCGCGGCTACGCTGCTGCGGCATTTTCCGCGGGAAACACTCGCCGGGACTCTCGCGGTGGTGGCCGCCTTCGCGATTTTTTATCTGACGACGACCTTCACCCTGGGGTACGCCACGACGGCCCTGGGCTATGATCGGCGCGCGTTTCTGGGCATTTTGCTGGCCGCCATTCCGCTGCTCGCCGCGGGGATCCTGTGCTCCGGCTATTGGTCGGACCGGACCGATCCGCGCCGCGTCTTGATGGTGGGTTGCGGCCTCGCCATTCCCGTGGGTCTGTTGCTGGCGCCGCTGCTGTCGAGCGGGTCCCTTGCATTCATTTGGCTGTTTCTCGCCATCGCGCTCTTTGTCATGGGTCTGGTCTACGGGCCGCTTGGAAGCTGGATGCCCAGCCTGTTTCCGGCCCGTGTCCGTTACACGGGCGTGTCGGTCGCATTCACCGTCGGCGGGATTCTGGGCGGCGGCATCGCACCGATTCTCGCTCAATGGTTGGCGATCCACGGTGGACTGCCCTGGGTGGGCTGCTACTTGAGCACCGCCGCGTTGATCAGCCTGCTCGCTCTGTTGACACTGGGGCGCAGTACCCTGACGCCGAAAAATATTGCACGCGGAGGTAACCGATCGGTCGGCAATGACTCTTCTCCAGCATGAGACCGTCGCAATGTTAGACGACGGCCATACAAAGCCTCGTCAGAGGCGGAGGGGAACTCATGCGTCTGAGCGTCGTCACCGCGGCCGTTGTGGCCTGCATCGTTGGGCTGTCGATAACTGATCCTATCCGCGCGGCCGACGCCGGCGGCGAGCCGGCGCAAGTCGCGAAGGATCAATCGGGACTGGAAGAGATTGTCGTCACCGCGACCCGGCAAGCCCGGCTCCTGAGTACGGTGCCGATCAGCGCCAGCGCATTCTCCGAGAAATCCTTTGACGCTCAGGGCGTCAAGCAAATCGATGACATCGCCCTGATCACCCCGGGCGTGACATTCAGCCGCGGCAACAGCGGCAGCACGCAAATCGCCATCCGGGGCATCAGCTCCGACAGCGGCGCATCCACGACCGGCATCTATATCGACGACACGCCGGTCCAGTCCCGGGTGATCGGTTTCTCCAGCACCAGCGTGTTCCCGAACGTCTTCGATCTGGAGCGGGTGGAAATCCTGCGCGGACCGCAGGGAACTTTATTCGGCGCAGGCTCCGAGGGCGGCACCGTGCGCTTCATCACCCCGCAACCCAGCCTGACCAACTACAGCGACTACACCCGCGCCGAACTCGGCTTCACCGAGCATGGCGATCCGAGCTTCGAAGCGGGCACGGCGATCGGCGGCCCCATCGTCGAAGACAAAATTGGATTTCGCGCCAGCGCCTGGTACCGGCGCGACGGCGGCTACACCAACCGCGTCGAGCGCTTCGGCGGCGCCTTGATCGCGAAGGATGACGATTGGCAGAACTCCTACAATGCGCGCCTCGCCCTGACCTTTCAGCCCGTGGATCACCTGCTGATCACCCCGTCGTTTTACTACCAGTATATTTATATCAACGATTCACAGACTTACTGGGAGTACCTGTCGAACCCCAGCAAAGGACAGTTCAACAACGGCTCGCCCGTCACGGCGCCCTTCCAGGGAACCAGCTATCTGCCGGCGCTCAACGTCAATTACGCGGCCGATTATTTCACCATCACGTCCAATACGTCGTTTTATGAGCAGGACAATCAGAACAACCGGGACCTCTCGGCATTGATCCCCAACGATTTGGGTGTTCCGATCAGTCCGACTCAGCCGGTGCCGGGGTTTCCTGATTATCGGAACCAGGATCTGTTCATTACCTCGCAGAAGGCCTTCACCGAAGAAGTCCGCATTCAGTCGAACAATCTCGATTCGCGCCTCACGTGGGTGGCCGGCGTGTTCTACCAGCATGAGCTGCAGTCGTCGGACCAGTATGTGCCCGACACGCCGCAGGCTTTCAACCAGCTGGTCGAGATCGCGCTCGGGGGATCGACGCAACAAATTTTCGGCATGGGTTTGGCCGATGGCAAGTACAGCTATCGGTCCCTCATCAATTCCATCGACAAGCAGCTCGCCGGCTTCGGCGAGGCCAGCCTGAAAGTCGGCGGCGGCCTGACCCTGACGGCCGGTCTACGCGCGGAACGCTCGACGTTCAGCTTTACGAACCGCAGCGACGGCCCGTTCAACGGCGGTCTCAGCGTGGTTACCGGCAAGGAGTCGGAAACACCGGTGATTCCAAAGTACGGCGTTTCCTACCAAATAAGCCCCGGCAACTTGGTGTATGCCACGGCATCCAAGGGGTTTCGCCCCGGCGGGGCCAATCCGGCGATTCCGGCGCGCTGCAACGCGGATCTTGCCTCGCTCGGCTACACGTCCGCACCGGATTCTTTCAAATCAGATTCCGTCTGGAGCTACGAGGTGGGGTCCAAGAACCGTCTGCTCGACGGACGTGTCCGCTTGGAGACCAGCGTCTTCGATGTCAAGTGGAGCGGAATTCAAGAGCAGGTGATTCTCGGGACCGGCTGCGGGTTGGACTTCGTGGCCAACTTGGGCAAGGCGACCAGCAGAGGATTCGACTTCCAGGGCGAGTTCCTCGCCGCGGAGCACCTGACCACCGGCCTGGCCTTGGGTTATAACCATGCGGTCTTCGATCAATCGATCCTGTCGCCGCCGGATTCGGTGACCGGGATTCGCCCGGTGCTGGTGCGCGCGGGGAACTCATTGGGGGTCAATCCCTGGACGGTGGCCATGAATGCGCAGTATGACTTCGTCGCCTGGGGCCGCAGTGCCTACGTGCGCGCGGACGATCAGTACGCGAGCCGGCAGTCGACGCCGACACCGGCCGAAGATCCGGGCAATGAGACCTATGCGTCAGGATTGGTGAAGATGCCGCAGACGAACCTGCTTGCCCTCAGGCTCGGTACGCGGTTCGCCAACGGCATCGATTTTTCCCTGTTTGTGAAGAACGTTCTCGACTCGCATCCCAATCTGAGCCGCAACCAAATCGGGTCCAATATTGATACGATCTACGTGGACCGGACTTTCCGGCCGCGCACCATCGGTATCACCATCACCTCGAGGCATTAGAGATGACCGGATCGAAGCTCAAGAGTCTGCTGTCGTTGCTTCCCGTCACCGCGCTCGGCTGCGGCACGCTGCCGGCCGCCGCGGCGAGTTGCGCGGATCTGGCGCATGTGCCGTTGCCGAACACGACGATCACTCTGGCCCAGTCCGTCGGGGCGGGTGCATTCACCCCGCCCGTGCCGTCCTGGGCCCGCGCGTTCATGCAGTCCACGCCGGTTCCTGCGGCCTTTTGCCGGGTGACCGGGGAGATCCGGCCGACCAGCGATTCGAATATCAAGTTCGAGCTGTGGCTGCCGGCGTCGGGTTGGACCGGCCGTTACGAATCGGTCGGCAACGGCGGCTTTGCAGGCTCGATTCGGTATGACTCCATGGTCAACCCACTTCTGGGGGGCTCCGCGGTAGCTTCAACCGACGATGGCCACGACGGCCCCGCCATTGGTCCGACGAGCGCCGATTGGGCGTTCGGTCATCCGGAAAAAATCATCGACCATGGCCACCGCGCCGTCCACCTCACCTCGGTGGCGGCCAAGGCCCTTACCGCGGCCTTCTATGGCCGGCCACCGGCACATTCCTATTTCGTCGGATGCTCGAAGGGCGGCCAGGAAGCCTTCATGGAGGCGCAGCGCTACCCCGACGACTTCGACGGCATCGTCGGCGGCGCCGTCGCGAACCAATGGACGGACCTGTTTGCGAGTTTCGTCTGGACCGAAAGCTTGAACTTGGCGAACCGGGCGAGCTATCTTGCGCCGGCGGATCTGGCCAAGATCGGCGCGGCGGTAACGGCGGCGTGCGACAGCGCCGGCGGGGTCAAGTTTGGCTATGTCAGCGATCCGTTGCGCTGTGACGTGACGCGCTCTTCGCTGGGCCTCACGCCCGCCAAGCTGCGAACGTTCGAATCCATCCACCGCGGACCGAAGGATCGGTCGGGGCGGCTGACGTTCGCAGGCCAGGCCTTCGGCAGCGAGAACCCCGGGTGGAGCGACACCATCAGCGCCGACAATTTTGAGGCGGCGGAGACGGAAGCCCAGATGAGCATGTACGGCGGCAATTTTTTTAGAAATTTCGTCTACCAGGACCACAACTGGAGCTTCCACGGTTTTGACCTCGACAAGGGCCGCGCCGATGCCGAGAGAGTCGTGGGCCGCAGCATGAATGCCGAAGACGTGCATTTCGCGGGGTTCAAGGCGCACCATGGCAAGTTGATTCAATACGCCGGCATGGTCGATTCCATCGTCACGCCGTTGAGCTCGGTGAAATTTTATCAAGCCGTCGTGGCGGCCGAGGGACACACGGCCGGCCCAGCGGCGCTCGCTCGCACCCAAGATTTCTACCGGCTGTTCCTGGCGCCGGGGGTGGGCCACTGCGGCGGCGGTCCGGGCCCCAATGAATTTGGCCAAGCGGGCGGTACCGGGGACGCGGAACACGACATGGTCGTCGCGCTCGAGCAGTGGGTGGAAAAGGGCGTGGCGCCGACCCGGCTCGTGGCCACCAAGTTCGTCGCCGATGACAGGGCGAAGGGTGTCGCCGCCACACGCCCCTTGTGTCCGTTCCCGCAGGTCGCGAAGTACCAGGGATCCGGCGCGATCAGCGACGCTGCGAACTTTGCATGCGCGACGGAGTAGGAGTCGTCGAGCGCCGGTAAGATCCGCCGCATGTTGCGAGATCCATCAGATGCGCCGGAGTTCGAGCGGATGGCCGCTGCGTTCAAATGGGACCTGCCGCAGCGCTACAACATCGGTGTAGACGTATGCGATAAGTGGTCGGATCAGCCCGGCCGGATCGCATTGATCCATCAGCCGCGGGTCGGCGCGAGCGTCGAGTACACCTTCGCTGACATCCGCCGGCTGTCCAACCAGGCGGCGAACTTGATGCGCAGCGACGGTCTGACCCGCGGCGACCGCATTGCGGTTCTGCTGCCGCAGATGCCCGAGACCGCGATCGCCCATGTGGCGATCTACAAGATCGGCGCGATTGCCGTGCCGCTTTTTACTCTGTTCGGCATCGATGCCCTTGAATATCGGCTCGCCGACAGCGGCGCGAAAGCGGTCGTGACCGACCTCGAGGGCGCCGTGAAACTGCGCGCGGCGCAGCATCGGCTGCCGGCACTGAAGATGATCTACACGATCGATGGCGTTGGCGCGAACACCATTGACTTTCACGATGGTCTCGCCCGGCAGAGCGGCCAATTCGAGCCGGTGGTGACGCTCATCGATGATCCGGCGCTGATCATTTACACCTCCGGCACGACAGGTTCCCCGAAAGGCGCGCTGCATGCGCACCGGGTCTTGCTGGGTCATCTGCCGGGGGTCGAGCTATCGCATGATTTCGCTCCCCAGAGCGGCGACCGCTTTTGGACTCCGGCGGACTGGGCATGGATCGGGGGCCTGTACGATGTGTTGATGCCGGCGTGGCATCACGGGCTTGCCGTCGTTTCGCATCGATTCGCAAAATTCGACCCCGAAGCCGCATTTCAATTGATCGACGATCTCGGGGTGCGCAATGCGTTCATCCCGCCGACGGCGTTGAAAATGATGCGCACCGTCGCCAACCCTCGAGCGCGCTGGCGTCTCGACATGCGCAGCATTGCCAGCGGTGGAGAATCCCTGGGTCGCGAGTTGCTGCATTGGGGGCGCCAGACCTTTGGGCTCACCATCAACGAATTCTATGGTCAGACTGAATGCAACATGGTCATCTCGTCATGCGGGCGGATCACCGGTGCGCGTCCGGGACGAATTGGCCGGGCGGTTCCCGGCCACCGCGTCGTCATCGTCGATGCCGCGGGTGGCATCGTGCCCACCGGTGTCGCCGGCCATATCGCCGTGCAGCGCCCGGATCCCGTCATGTTTCTGCGCTACTGGAACAACGAAACGGCGACCGCGGCCAAGTACGTGGGCGACTGGCTGCTGACAGGCGATCTGGGAGAAAGCGATGCCGATGGGTACATTCGCTTCATCGGCCGCGACGATGACATCATAACGAGCGGCGGCTACCGCATCGGGCCGGGAGAGGTCGAAGACTGCCTGCTCGGCCATCCTGCGGTGCGACTGGCTGCGGTGATCGGCGTGCCGGATGCGCTGCGAACGGAAATCGTCAAGGCCTTCATCGTCGTGCACGACGGCGTCGATGCGAACGCGGCGCTGGTGAGTGAATTGCAAAACCACGTGAAAACCCGCCTGTCGGCGCACGAGTATCCACGGCAAATTGCCTTCGTTCCCTCTTTGCCGATGACCGCGACCGGCAAGATCATCCGCCGCGAGCTGCGCGGCAAAGACCCGGACCGCGCACCGTAAACCTTGCGGTGCAAAGCAATTACTTCAATGATCGCCTTGCCTTTGACTTGAATCGCGCATCGTGAACGTACCGACGTGGCTGAACATGTGGGATGTCGCGGGTGACGAAAGCCGAATGCAAGTGGTGCTGGGGTTGGTCTTCCTGGGCGTGCGCTCGGCGCCAGCGCGACTGTAAACAAATTACGTTGGTGGACTTGGCGGTTTGACGGAGTACCACTAGGAGGCCGGATACCTACACGCGAATCTATTTATAAAGCTGATAGAATTGCGAGTGTCGGCGCTGCGCGCTGATCTTGGAGGGTGAGCAGAGAACATGGCAAAGCGCGACGTCAACACTATTCTCGCCACCCCGGCTTACCCTTTTGTTGAAGCGGCACATTACCTGAATATTCCCTTAAGTACTCTGCGAGCATGGTGTTTGGGGCAGGGACATGGCGCCAATAAACACGCCTTTAAACCGGTCATTCGTTTGGATGCCAACGACAGGCGCGCGTTGTCATTCCTGAACTTGGTCGAAGCGCACGTGCTCGCAGCCATTCGGCGTCAGCATCATGTACCTCTGCCGAAGGTGCGGCAGGCTCTCTCTTATGTCAGTAAGGAGCTCAACATCGATCGACCGCTTGCCAAGGAAGACTTCCAGACAGATGGCATCGATTTATTTGTCGAGATGCTCGGCTCGCTGATCAATGTCGCCCGGGAAGGCCAGACTGAAATGAAGGATCTCATTCAGAATCACCTGAAGCGGATCGAGCGTGACACAACTACGGGTCTTCCGGTTCGCTTGTACCTGTTTACGCGCAAGGACGAGATAAAAGATCAACCTTCGCCGGTGGTCGTCGATCCACGCGTTGCCTTTGGGCGGCCTGTGTTGGCGGGGGGTTCGGTACCCACAGCCGTTCTAGCGGACCGATTCAAGGCCGGCGATACGCTACAGCAACTCGCAGAGGACTATGACACCTCGTCGCAAAACATCGAGGAAGCGCTCCGCTGCGAGCTCGATCGCAAAGCGGCTTGAGCCGGCGGTCATCTATCTCGACGAATCGATCTACTCCCGAATCCTAAGCGAGGAATTGGAACGAGTTGGCATGGTCGTGCGTCGCCCCCGTATTGACGTACCTGCCGGCACTCCTGACGCCACTTGGCTTGCAACCGCCGGAGCCAAGGGGTGGATCGTGCTCATGCGAGATCAACGCGTGAGGCACAGAGCTATTGAGATTCAATCACTTCGCGATGCTGCTAGGCAGGATAGACGAACGGCTGCTGTTTGCATCAAAGCCGGGGTTGCGGGTTACTGTCTCCGATCACTTCTTTTGCAGAAACACGTCCGGTTCGATGCCGGCCTGCCTCAAGATGGCGCGCAGCGTGCCTTCGGGCATATCGCCGGAATGGTTGGGGATGGTGGTGTAGCGGTTAGTCGCCGGGTGGCGCCAGATCTCATGGCTGCCGGCCGCCTGACGATGGAACTCCAAGCCCAGCGCTTTTAATCGCCGGGTGATGTCGCGGTAAGTAAAACCGGCGAGCCGTCCCATCAGGTACCGATAATCACCGGATAGTCGAAGGACTCGGCCACGCTGGGCAGAGAGGCGCCGGCGTGTGCTTCGATCAGCTTCTTGGCCACATCGCGCGCAATCTCGATCGTCTCTTGAATGGTGCGCCCCTGAGCGACCAATCCCTGTACCTCATCGCTGGTGGCCAGATACACGCCCTCGGGAAGCTTCTCGATGTGCAACTGAATCATATGTTCCATGGGTTCGCCTATGTTAGCGGCTGGTCTGCATCAATACGCCTTCAAGCATCTCCATCACCAAGCGCTGTTTGGCCTGCGGCAAATCGCTCAGGCGCTCGATCTGCTGCTGCAGCTTCGGCGTGGGTCCGCGCTTGCCTGCGCGCCGGGTGGGCACGCCCACCAACTCCTCGACGCTGACCCCGAGCGTCTGCGCCAGCGGTGCAAGCTGTGCAACCGCGACCCGCAGCTTGCCCCCCTCGTAATGAGCGAGCGTCTGTTGGGCAATGCCGAGTGCGTCGGCAACCTGCGTCTGCGTCAAACCCTGGGCTTTGCGTGCCTCGGTGAGGCGCTGACCCAGTTGGACATAGAACGCTTTGTCGGTGGCGGCCACGAGGGCGTAATCCGGTGGTTGGGGTGCGCTAAGCATAGGGCTGGTCCTCCTGGGTCTAGTTGATAATACTCTATAATAGAGTACTCTCAAAGAGAGTTATTTTTACTCCAACCCTCCCTTCGATAGCGCTAGTCTTGGCCGAGGGATCATAGTCGGGACATCAAAGATGCGAGCGGACCGCGGACCAATGGATAGGTCCCCAAAAATGCACGTCGTCGATTGGCAGGACTCGCCCCTTCCTGTCACACCGAAGA
>Ga0210403_10001025_pt1 | contig 27387 bp, 21 predicted proteins | sample IncBWC19MmetaG_FD_150863 | JGI IMG/M metagenome (GOLD analysis project Ga0210403, IMG submission 150863) | Forest soil microbial communities from Barre Woods Harvard Forest LTER site, Petersham, Massachusetts, United States - Inc-BW-C-19-M | ecosystem: Environmental > Terrestrial > Soil >... | reverse complement strand
GCACAGGGCTATTCGATCTATTCCATCATCGCCTATGACAACGGCTCCGATCCAGTAAACTCCCCCAATTACCCCTTCGCCACCCTCACCCTCGACCGGCCCTTCATCGATCCCCTCCCCTTCTACACCGGCGTCGGGTATCAGATGTTCATGGCCTACATCGCTGCCCCACCATATTTCAAGCGATGGCTAAACATTGCTGATCTCTTCAATTGCTATCCCCTCGATATATGGACAGGTCGACGCACGATCAACCTCAACGATTCGGCGCGACTCTACACTTCCAATCCTTATCAGATCCTCGGCCTTGGCACCGATCAGCGTGGTGCAGGCACGATAAACGCCTCAGCTACTCTTGGTCAACAACTTTATGAACTCTACCCAAATCCCTCTACCGCCATCTCCTACGCAACCTACTACGTTGTCAGCGGGGCGGATCTCATAAACAACTCCGACGAACTCCCATACCCCATCACACAAGAACTCGTCCTCTCGAAAGCCCGCGTTTATACCTATGAATGGGCCGAAGCTCGAAAGGACGTAATAGCAGCGAAGGGATCGGGGGCTAATTATTCCCTCTTGAAAAAAGAAGGCGAAGCCGAATTCCTCGCCCGCCTTAAAACTCTCCGCCTTCTTGACAGAGAAGCGGTAGATTCCTACGAAATCAACATGAACGCCTTCTTTGCGGCTCGCGCTCCGTTCTACAATCACGCCGTGGGCCGCGCCAATATGGGACTGGGGTGGAGATGAAACGTAAACTTATATGGCTTATCGTCGCATTTACTCTTGCCCTCGCTGTTGGAGCTGCATCTGCTCAGACAGACGCGGTGAATGGCTATTGTGCCGCAGGCGGAACATCCGCAGTTACCCAAGGGGATCGATCTACCAATAAGCTCCAAGCTATCATCCCCCAGTGTACGGTCACTGTTTACAACACCGGCACTCTTACTCTCGCCACAATCTATCGTGACAAGATTTCTACTCCTCTTGCAAATCCCTTCCGCGCCGATCAAAGTGCTGTCACATCTCCTGCTTCTTCAGGCCAATGGATCTTCTACGCTGCTAGCTCTACCCACTACGACATCGTGCTATCAGGAGGCATAGGTTCAAACACCTATCCTGCCCCTGTTACCTTCGTTGACGTTACTGCTGGCGGAGGTGGTGGTGGCATATTCTCGATCACTCCCGGAACCAATATCAACTGCACACCGAACTCTGGTGGTACTTGCGTCGGAGCTGTAACTATCAACTCCTCTCTTCCAACGACCGGGAACTTTCTCGTCCTAAACGGCGGAGTTACAAATGGCGTCTATGAGCCATATCAATGCAGCACATCCAACGCCCCCTCATGGTGCTCCGGCCCAACTGCCTGCCAATATATCGCGTCAGCAATTACCGCAATGGGGAGCGGTGGAGGAATTGTAGACGCAACTCAATTTTCTGGTGTTCAAGCCTGCGCGGTAAATCCTTTTGGCACCGCTACTGGGAACGGTGTCTTGTTACTAGGCAACGCCACATTCCAAACCACCGCAGCCTGGGTAGTTCCGTCGCCGTATAGTTGGCGAATCATAGGCACGCAGAGAAAGGCTGAGACTAGCCCTCAGAACACGATCATTCAAGCCGTAACAGGCTTTCCTGTCTCGACTCCTGTAATTAGGCTCGGAAATGGAACACCGGCCTACGGACAGGAGATCAGCAACCTCACCGTGGATTGCAATAGCATCACCGGGACTACAGGAATTTACAGCACCGACATCCAAGAAGAATCTGGCGTGCAGCATGTAACCATCTTGAATTGTCCTAATCGCGGCCTCTGGATGAATGGCAGTGGGCATGATGGGACTGGGCCTTTTTATGCAGAGAACTACAGCATTAATGACCTATACGTCCTTCCACTAACAGCCGGAACCTCGTCGACAATTGCATGTGAATTCGATGGCTTATTCACCACGTTCCACAAAGCATCAGCGATGACTTGCGGTGGAGGTTCATCCTCCCCAATTGCAGATGCTTTCATTTTCGACTCTATATACGCAGGAACCGCCGACAACCTTAACGCGGAAGATGCCTTTGTTGGCTATCTTATCGGCAACACAAACCCAGTCACGTCTTTTTCCATCAACGGAATGCAATCGAGCAATATATCCACTACAGTCGTCTCCCTAAAATCAACCGACTCCAGTGTATCCCTCACCGGAATCGTTAACGGCGGCAACAGCGCGACACAAACCCTTCTTGACCCAGCGCATCTTTCTGCCCCACTTACTGATTTCTCCATCGCTAACTACTCCTTTGGAACCGGCAATTCTTACGGCGTCACTCCAATCTACTCCACATCACCAAATGTGGCCGCAAAGTTTGCCGGGTTGTCTATATCGAATGGCCTAGATGCCGCAAATTATCTCGTAATCGACGCGGGTAAGACAACCTCCCAAAGCGACGGGGTGCAATTCGCAGATCACTCAAACATTAAGTGGAGCGTTGTGATGGACACTAGCGACAACTTCGAGATAGTTGATAATGCGGACTCGTTTCAGACGATGTATGCACCGCGCTTGGGAGTGGTCGACATCCGCGCTCAAGGCGCGAACTCGGTCAACTTCAATGATACCCCTGGATCAGGCACAGCGGGAGTAGATTTCTGGTCGGGTGGCGCTACCCCTGTCGCCACTGCCGCTATAACTTCATCCGGCGTAGCATTGGTATCCGGTATAACACTTACCGCATTCACCACTGGGTGCTTAACAAACACCGCTGGGGTGGTTTCTAGCACTGGCGCTCCTTGCAGCGCTGGCGTAACGTCGATCAACGGCACGCCGGGAGCATTTACCTTCAGCTTCTCCTCCGGGGCCGGTTCATGCTCCGGCACAACCTGTTCTTTCACCGGCTCCGGTTCGGGCGGCGGGTCGGTTACGAACTTCATCGCCAGCTCAGGATCATGGCCGTCGTGGTTAGTACCGACCGTAACAAACTCTACCACCACGCCAACGCTAGCAGTGGCTGCAAGCGCGATTCCCAACTCAGCCTTAGCCACCCAGACCGCCAATACAGTCCTCGGCGCTCTTACCGCCACCACACCATCCGGCCTCGCCCTTCCATCCTGCTCGACTACCGCGAGTGCGCTCAATTACACATCTGGCACCGGCTTTGGGTGCAACACCGCCATCGTCGCCTCGACAGCCGCAACATGGGCTACGGCACGACTGCTCGCCGGTAACAGCGTGAATGGATCAGCCAACGTACCCTTCGCTAATGCTTTTATCGTTCAGGGCACGACGGATGCTGGATTGACAGGAGCGCAGTTCCTTGGCGCTCTTTCAACTGGCTTGCTCAAGAACACTGCGACGACCGGAGTGTTATCAATCGCCACCGCAGGCACCGATTACCTCACCCCCACCGGATCAGCTACGGGCCTCTCCAAAGCATCTAGTTCAGCATTCGGTGTCAGCGAGTGCGACAACACGACCATCACATGCGCTGGCGGAGTGTTCACTGCCACCAATAGTGGTTCTGGAACCGTCACACATACCGTGGGGGCCTTGACAGCACTACACCTCGTCATCGGCAACGGCGCGGCGGACGTGAAAGTTGACACTGTTGCAGTGACCGATGGGGCAGGTAATGAAACCGTCGCTAGCCTCACAACCAATGGAACAGGGGTGGCTTCTCAGATCAACTTGACTCCTTCTGGAACTTCTCCTGCAACCGTCGCCGGAGCCGCATCGCTAGGAGTTCCGAATACAGTGACAACCGCTGGTGTTTATCTCCTCCCCGCTGCCCCATGCACCGGATTTGCTACCTTCGCCAATGCCAGTAGCATCGTATCCACCACCTGCACTGGATCTACGGGTTCGGGAAATGTTGTTCTGGCAACCTCTCCAACACTGGTTACTCCCAACATTGGAGCAGCGACCGGCACCTCTTTACTTGCAACTGGCATTGTTGACGGAACGGCCCCAGTGACGGTGACAACATCGTCTACAGCGACTTTAGGTGGAACGTACAACAGTGGATATACCTTCAATCAGGAAGGGACAGCAGCGACGGCTATAACCTACACCCTTCCCACAGCAGCGGCAGGAAAACAATACTGCGTCGGGAACTCCTATAACGGGTCAGCGGCAACAACCGGGACACTGGAAGTTATCACTTCAGCATCAGGGCAATACATCATCTTCACCGACGGAACGTTATCGGCAACTGGAGGATATGTCCTCTCAGGAGGAGCAGCGGCGGACTTTGCTTGCTTCGTCGGGGTTGATGCGACTCATTGGTACTTCAAACCAAGCAGCGGAAGTTGGACGAAACACTAAATGAACTATCTCTACGGTATCGTTCTTGGCGTCCTCCTGATGCTTGGTCAGGTGATGCAGCAGCCCATAGTGGATACTGCTTCTGGCGGACTTAATCCCTGTCTCGTCTCAGCGTGGGCGATGAACGAAGGATCAGGTTCGACGTTTAATTCCTTTCCTGGCACGCCATCCAACACCGCCACCATAGGCGGAGGAGCTGTTACATGGACAGCTAATGCCATAAAATCTGGAGTAACAAGTCCGGTATGGACTGGTTCCGGTGGAGGGGCAGAAGCTACCAGTACTACTTTAACCAACTTCAGCAATACTCAAGCATTCTCTGTGTCAATCTGGGTTAACTTTGCCGACAACAATGAAATTAGTTTCATGAATACTCTCAACGCCACCGGAGGAACCTATCAAGGATGGGAGCTTGAGAAACAACCCAGCACCAGCAGTCAGGCGAATGATCTCACCGCTTTTTTATTCAACAATTACGGAAGCGCTAATTACATCCAAGTATCCATCAACACCACAATAAGCAATTCCACTCTTCATTATCTTGTCATGACATACAGTGGAAGTGGAACAGCAGCGGGAGTGAAACTATACGTAGACGGAGTTCAAGGAACCAACATTGTAGTCCAAGACTCCCTATCAGCCACCATCGCTAGCGGTATTCCCGTTTGGTTTGCTGTACGTAACGACGGGACAGATCCCTATAACGCCGCGTCAGGCTACGCCGAAGCTTACAACTGCGCAATCACCGCAGGCCAAATATCAACCTACTACGCACAAGGGCCGGGGATATACTGAGGAGCGAAATGAAAAAGCTAATTATCTTCGTGCTTTTGATATTCGGATTCATCGTCTCCTCTCGGGCGCAAGTATCCATCTCCACCACCAACCCTCCTTATGGATGGTCGGTAATGACGGGGGCGCAAAGAACGGTTGCTGTATATCCCACTGGAGGAGCTACCAACAAGGTAAATTGGAGTATTTCCAGCGGCGGAACAATTAGTGGCTGCACCTCGAACTGTACGCCGATTGCAGCAGTCACCATTACAGCAGCGGGCGGAACGTGTAGTGTAAGCGGCTCGGTCGGCTCGTATGTCCTCAGTTCAACTGTCAACGTAACCCTAACTGCAACGTCAGTGGACGATGGCACCAAGACAGCCACTATCCCATTTCACGTTTGCGACACCACCACTTCTGCCTACGTAGACGTAGAACCATCCTACAACCAAGCCTACAAGGGGCAGCAAAAGACCCTCCAATCCTACGTCATTGGCTATCCCAACGAGAATGTAACATGGTCGATTCAATCCCAACCCACAGGCGGAAATGGAACGTTCGTCGATACAAACAATCGGGACACTCGATTCTCCGCCACCGTTACCGGCAGATACACTCTCAAGGCCACCAGCGTAGCGAACGGTTCTCTAAGTGGCACAGCTATCGTCTACGTTAGCCCAAACGCGATGCCATCTTATTTAGTAACTCCCAACAGCACGGAGCCGACTGAATGTTACGTTGATCCAGCTCTAACCGGCACGGATTATGAAGTTGGCCCCGCACGCGCTTACACCACCCTTAAGAGTTTAGGCACTGTTGTGTGGACTGCCTCTAACGCTGGAAGCATTATCCGCATCCACAACGATGGTTCTCCCGGTTCGCCTACTACATACCACGAGGCCATGCAGATACAAGGAACTGGCACGGCAACCCAACCTATCTATTTCTGCGGCGTGGCTCTTTCCAATGGCGAGCTTCCAGTAATCGACGGATCGAATGCAACTGAAGATTCAAGAGACGACAGCGTAAATCTCGGCGGAGCCGGTCTATTCAAATTCAACTATACCAATAGCAACTACAATGTTGGCTATGAAGCCGGCTCAACTGGCCCCGACTATATTGGAATCACCGGTATAAGGGTTCAGAACATAAACAATAATTACTCTTACTATCCTTCAGGATCATCCACGCTCAAAGCCTATAACGCGAGTTCAGGTATATGGTCTAGGGCTGGTCGTCACCTTCACTACGAAGGAATCGACATGAACAACGTAGGTTGGGGATTTCTAATCAATAACAACACAACCTACACTGGAACTTCTTTTTCCATGTTCATCCAGTTCATAGGAAATCACATCGCAAATTTCTCCGATGTCAATTCCTATTCAGAACATGCGATCTACGTGGAAGGCCCATACAACCTGATCGAAGGTAACTACATCGGGCCTCCTGGCCCCAACGATAACGGCAACTTCATAAAGGATCGTGGCGGCAGTTCGATCATTCGCTACAACTCCTTCATTGGGCAACTGTCTGGAAACACCATCGGCTACCCCGACGCCGAAGACGCCTTTGCATTTGAGAGCTTGGATGACAACTTAGGAGTGCCCGGAAGCACCTCCTGCACCCCACCAAGCTCTATGTGGTGCTCTACCACGAATAACATCACCATTCCCCACGTAGTTCAGAATGCAGAAGCACAAGCGCACGATTACAACTACGGGAACGTCTATTACAACTCCACCTCAAATGGTTTCCCGGTCGTCCAGTATGGAAGCGACGCTGCCCCAACTGAATGCCCACCTTGCTCCAATATGACTGATCGGCAGGGGAGGTTGTATTTCTGGAACAACACGGTTCATGCGCCGACGTATGACGTGTTTACCCTTACTAATCCATATATCTCGTCTTACTACGCCCCCTTGCCTCAATACAGCTTCAGAACTGCCGCTCTATACAACAACGTCTTCTGGCCCTCTACTTCACCATTCTTCCTAAACCTCGCCACCACGGACATCTACACCCTCCAAACCAACATGTTTGAGACTGGAGTGATGAGCCTTACTCCAACGACCGGGGGTAGTGGGGGATGGGATAATTTCACCGGGCCTTATGCCTACCCAGTATCGACCCCGATCAGTGGCCACATGTCTGGGCTAACTTCCGGCAACTTCCTCACCACCGGCACGGTGCCCTACAGCACGACTACCTACATCCCTCCCTCTGGGAGTCCTCTTATTGGCGGAGGCGCACTGATAACCGACGCGGAAATAGCGAACATGCCGGTACGCTTCCAGCCTAACGTTTCTACTGGGTACATGACGGCGAGAACGGCAGGAGCGACCACAATTGGAGCGGAGACGGCTGCTGTGTTATCGCCCTACAGCGTCAATAACACAATGACGCAGGCCCAAATCCAAGCCATCATCAATTCAGCAGATAGTACCCCGCCGTATCCAAACACCGTCACATTCGCGGCTGGCAACTATACTGGCTGGGCGGGAATGCTGCAATTTTCCTGCAACAACGGCACGATCTACACCGGCCCGATCAACTCCGCAGGAATAGGGCCTAATTTCAATAATCAATGGGTGCCGATAAATACAAACAGTCCTGCCGTCTTAAACTCTGATGGTGCTGCAAATACTTCTGCTTCCATTACAACCATCCAAGGGGGCAATTCATCAAACACCACTCCAGGCTCAGGATGCACTATCGAAAATCTCACCTTCGACAATGATAGTGCTATTGTAGCCGGAGGAGATTGGAATTCCAACAACCCCTCCTATGGCATTCTCTTCCAAAACAACACCATTGAAAATCTTCCCGGCAGCAGCACTTCACCTGTGAATGGCGGCACTGGGATATTCTTCCACAACGTCACCGGGTATACCGTTCAGAACATTTATTGGAGTGGGGCCACCCCTGTTTCTGACGGAACAGGCGGCATTGTCATAGGGCAAAATAATGCCAATGGAACCACAACCAACAGCCTCTGCACCGGCATTGGTCAGTGCTTCGGCAGTAGCTTGGATTACCCTAGCGGGTCTTCCAACATCCTTCTCACTAACAATATTTGCCTAAATATCTCTAGATTCTGTGTCGAGATCACAGACGGCAACTCGCCGGGGGTCGTTACCGGAATGCAGATCATTGGAAATATCTACGTTCTCAGCCCCGGAACTGGAATCGGCGTAGGTGGTAATACTGGTTTTCTTTCAATGGCTTGTTGTTACTCAGGAGCAGGATCATTTGGATACTCTTATTATGTTAACAATAATGTAGCTATCATGAATCCCCCCACACAACCTACAGCTACCTTTTATGGCGAAGAGTTGACTGGTGGATTCAACTGGCAAGCAACAGGAAATTTAATTCAAGGCAAGTGGCAAGTATCTGGGCCTATCGTTGCAATAGGCGATGTCCAAACTACAGGTACTATCTCTAACGATATTATCGAGGGTACAACATCATACTCTCCGCAAGGTTATTTTGATTGTGAGTACAACAATCCTGCTGTTGGCCAACCGGAAGCATGGCCTAATGGGTGTAAACGTCCTAATGGAACACTACTGGGGTTCGCTGTCACCGCGAATAACATGTCTACCTCACCAACGGCGACGCAGCACGCTACGACCGCTCCTGCTATTTCTCCGGCCAGCGGGCCGTTTTCCACCCCACCAACCGTAACCTTCTCCAACACTCAAGCAAACGTCTCATACTTCTACACCACCAACGGCTCAACTCCTACAACGGCATCAACGCTCTACACAGGATCATTCTCCTGTGCGTCGCTTCCATGCACTGTAAAATCCATATCCCAATGGGGTACGGGAGCGACGACAGCTTATATATTCCCCACCGGTTATGGCTGGGGGCCATCGACAGTAACAACAGTTACTTATACTTCTTCCTCGGGAGGAACCGTAGCCACTCCGACCTTCAGCCCAGTTGCGGGTACTTACGTGGGCACGCAGAACGTTACGATCTCTACTACTACTGCCGGAGCTGCCATCTGCTTTACTACAGATGGCTCCACTCCTGCCGCAGCGACGCCGGGAACATGTAGCCACGGAATCACCTATTCTGGCACGGTTGCGGTTGCTACGAGCCTAACTATCAAAGCACTAGGAACTCTTTCCGGCGATACGAATAGCAGTGTAGCCTCTGCTGCCTATACCATAAATCCACCTAATCCACCTATCTCCAATACGGGTGTCATCAAAATAACCGGAAAGGTGAACTACTGATGAGATGGATAATCGCACTTCTCTTTTTTGCGCTTCCCCTACCCGCCCAAACTTGGGTGCCCCTCGCAAGCGAGTATCAGGGTATCGATATTCCCTCAGGAACCACTATCCAAGCACGCTACGGCTGCATAGGATCATGGTCGAAGACTATAACCATTGCTGGGCCGCAGACACAATTGCAGGTATACCCCAACGCCACTGGAATGCCTACGGGGATTACCGATGCTGCGTGCGCCTCTCGCTCGCTCCAAGCTCTCGAAGGAGCTACAGCGTCGACCATCACCGTCCACACCTACACCAACCCTCCTACGACCAAGACGGTTATAATTCCGGCGTCTGGGCCTCCACCACCGCCTCCTACTCCAACTTCCATCACCATCCCAGCCAACGGTACGTGTACGGCCACAATCAATGGAATTGCCACCCCATGTACGTTTACAATTAATGCGACGGGTGTTCTCATCATCACGGCAGCGTCGCTCGGAGTCACAGTGACACCATGAAAAAGTTAATCATCCCGATTCTCTTCTTACTCTGCGGCTGGGCCTCTGGGCAGGTATCTCAACCCCCCGGCGTAATCCTCGTCTCCTCTGCTCCTTCTGGGGCTTGTAACGCGGGCATACCGGGTGAGCTTCTTACAACCACCGGAACCCTCTACTCCTGCCAAAGCGGAACGTGGGCGACGATTAGTGGAGGTGGAGGATCGGGAACGGTTACGACGGTATCAGTGGTAACAGCGAATGGCGTGTCAGGTTCAGTAGCCAACCCAACAACAACTCCAGCAATCACTTTAACTCTTGGAGCGATCACACCTACTTCAACCAACGGTGTATCTGCGGCGACGATGGCGTTTGTAGACGCAACGAGTTCCATTCAGACTCAATTGAACGCTAAGGGCACAGGCTCAGTCACCAGCATCGCCACAACCGGCCCTCTTGGGGGCGGAACAATCACCACTTCTGGCACTTTGACCTGCACGACTTGCGTAGTAGCGTCTTCGCCAGGAGTAGGGATTGCCCACTTTGCTGGATCTACGCAGACAGTTACTTCATCAGCAGTTTCTCTCTCGGCAGATGTGACTGGTCAACTCCCCATCGGAGCCGTTGGCAGCGCAGGTTTAAGCGGAACGACTCCAATAGCCATAAGCGCAACCGGAGCAATTTCAGCCACTCTATCATCCATCAATCCTCAAACTGCTACTTATCAAGTCTTGGCTGCTGATTTTTCCAGCTATAAGACCATCACGGTAGCGTCTGGAACATTCACCATTACCCTCGTAGCCAGTGGAACACAGCCCGCAGCCGGACAATATATATCGGTGCTCAACTATGGTAGCGGTGTTGTTACTATCGCTCGCTCTGGACAGAATATCAATGGAGCAGCGGCCAATTTTACACTGAACGCGGGATCGGCTTCCGCCCCTACAAGCACACAGATTTTCTCGGACGGCACAAATTATTTTGCTTCAGTTGATGAAGCTACAGTCGGTACGGTGACAAGCGTGGCCCAAACAGTTCCTTCGGGATTCGCCATCGCTGGATCACCTATCACAACCTCTGGCACGCTAGCGATTACTTACAGCGTCGCGGCTACTGGACAAATCATCAACTCAACCGGATCGAACGCCGCTGGATTTACAGCCACCCCGACTCTCGGCGCGTCAGGCACGTTAGGATCGCTTACCTTCGGCAATGCTACCAGTGGATTGGTTACTCTTCAGACGGCTACAGGAGCGATTACTTCATACACTATTGATCTTCCAGTCGCCCAGCCAACGTCAGGAAACACCTTCCTCTCTTGCACGGCTGCGAGTCCGGCAATCTGCACATGGGTAGCTGGCGGTGGTGGTTCTACTGCGCTCTCTTCAATCACACTAGCCACAGGAGCAAACACACTAGCCAACGGCAACAATCCCCAGACATGGAATTGGGCACAAACCACAGGCTCTCAAGCAGCAATGACATTCGGAGAAACCACAGCCGCTAGCGGGTCTAGCGATGTTGAACTTCAGGTATCGACTCTGACGACAACAACCGCTATCCCCCTACAGATCACTCAAGGCGCAGCAGGCCCAGCCGCTGCAAATGCCCCGGCGATTATCAACATCAGTGCAGCGGCGGCAGGCGGAGCCGCCAGCGCCTCAATCAACGGGCTTACAGGTGCTCCGATTACCCTTCTGACCGGGGCAGGTTCGGCAGGTGGAGCAACTACCGGCAATGGGGGTACAGGAGGAGCGTTCTCGCTTACAACCGGGGCAGGCGGTGCTCATGGTGGAACGACGACCAATACTGGCGGGGCAGGTGGAGCAATCTCTCTAACTATGGGAGCTGGCACTCAGGGTGCGGCTACGGGCGCTGGCGGCCCTGCCGGGGCACTTACCTACACCGGAGGCACTGGAGGAGCAGGCGGGGCAACTTCAGGCACAGGAGGGGCTGGTTCTGACTTCAACGTCACTACAGGTACGGGCGGTGCAGCCACGGCAGGCAGCACAACTGGACGTGGCGGAAACGTTGTATTTACCCTTGGCAGCGCGGGCGGGACGGGAACCGCAGGAGCGCCGGGGCAGTTCGAGATTGTAGGTGGAACGGTTGGAGCAGCCAATACTACTCCATTCCTCAACCTCACCGGAACGTGGAATACAACTGGAGTGGTAGATGCAGCGATCTTCGCAAACATCACCAATACTGCATCGGGTACAGCTTCAAAGCTGATGGATCTCCAAATTGGGAGCACGACTCAATTCAACGTTGATAAGGTAGGAAACGTAAATGCTGTCGGAGCGTTTATATCAAATGGCACATCTGCTGGATTCATCGACCTTCCCCAAGGAACGTCGGCGGCTGCGGTTGCTCCTTGCAACGCAGCTACGTCGATTTGTATTGAGTCTCCTACTTCGGTAACGTCGCAGTTGCGGATACTCGCCGGTGCCCCGGCCACTGGATTCTCTTTGTGGACTAATTCCTCTGGGACAATGACGGAGACAATTGTTGGGACGCAGGGAACGATTGACTCGGGAGTTGGAACATTTGGTTCACTGGCGGTAAATACTGTCATAGCCCAAGGTATTGCGGCCTATGCAGGACATTTCACCAATCTTGTAGCTACATCGGCGGTAGGAGGAGGCACCTGTACCACAGCCCCTACCTTCAACGTCTTTGACGGAACTTCAAATACCGGCACTGCTAAACTATCCACTACAACCACCCAGACAAAAGGTACGGCAACTAGCCAAGCACAGACACTCACCTTTGCGGCGGGCGATCTCATTGGTATCTACATCTCGACTGCTGGCGCTACTTGTACCACTGATACTTGGACGGTATCGGCACAATACTCAACCCCATAAGGAGCCTTCAGATGAAAATCAAATCGCTGGCTGTCTTATTGCTATCAACCTTCGCGCTTACTCAAGGCATCGGGGGTAAGGCTGGCATTGGGGGGAAGGCTGCTATCGGCAACAATGGACAATTAAATCCATGTTTAGTTAGTGCATGGCCCATGAACGAAGGGTCAGGTGCGACGCTAAATGATGTCTCTGGAAGCAGTAATACTGCGACTATCGGAAGTAGTGGCGGCTCTGTGACATGGACAGCAAATTCTATTAAATCGGGAGTAACCAGTCCTGTATGGTCTGGCAGTGGCGGTGGAGCGGAGGCTACTTCCACCACGAAGACCAACTTTACAAACGTGCAGGCGTTTTCTGTTTCGGCTTGGATAAAGATTAACGCGGACACAAATGAGATTGACTTCATCAACACTCTCAACGCCACTGGTGGATCGTACCAAGGGTGGGAACTTGAGAAACAATCGAGCGTTAGCCCGCAAGCGAATGATTTCACCGTATTCCTTTTCAACAATTTTGGAAGCAATAACTACATACAGGTGTCCATAAGCAACGCGATCAATGACAACGTTCTTCACTACATCGTGATGACATACTCTGGAAGCGGTACAGCGGCAGGAGTGAAGATGTATGTTGATGGAACTCTCGGCACGAATATCGTTGTGTTAGATGCCTTGACAGCCACTATCGCATCTGGCATACCCGTCTGGTTTGCGAATCGCAACGACGGAACCGATCCTGCGGTTGGAGCAATGGGATACTTCGAGGCTTACAACTGCGTCCTCACGGGAACACAAATTTCATCCTATTACTCATCAGGACCGGGTATTTATTGATATTGGAGGATAACGTGCAATCATACGATCACTACAGAGATGGCTTAGAAGATCGTATTAGTAAGCTAGAACGAGATATGTGGCACGGCAACGGGAAGTCAGGAGTTACAACTCGCTTGGAGAAGCTAGAGGACAATGTGCAAAGACTATTTAATTACAACGAAAAGCGCGATGCCAGGAATGACAAGAAATTCAACATCATCCTAACCGGAATCGTCTCTCTGCTTGTGGCGGTGGTTGTGGATTTCTTGTTCAGGAAGTGATTATGGCTACATCACCTGCGTTACAGAAGTTCTTGGACTTGATTGCCTTCAGTGAAGGCACCAGCACAAGCCCTCTGACCCAGAACAATGGCTACGATGTCATTGTGACCGGGGTTGACGGCCCGGAGATATTTACCGACTATGCCTTCCATCCATTCGCGTCAGGACGGCCCGCGAAACTGATCCGCACGGAACCACCGCTATACTCTACAGCCTCAGGCCGCTATCAAATTCTCTTTCGCTGGTGGATGCCATATAAGGTAAATCTAAATCTCCCCGATTTCTCCCCTGCCTCGCAAGATGCCGTCGCCATTCAGCAGATCCGAGAACGTCACGCGCTGGACTTGGTTATCTCCGGCGATATTCAAGGAGCGATTACGGCTTGTTCAAATATCTGGGCCTCCTTTCCAGGGAATAATTACGCACAAAATGCTCACTCTATGGGTGTATTATTGGATAAGTACGAGGAGTTGGCATGAACTCAATCTTCGTCCATTGGAAATCTACCGTAGCCGGTTTGCTTGGGGTCTCGCTTCCTACCACCGCAGCACTACTGGCGCTACCCAACATTCAAACTCTTGTTTCCGCAAAAACTCTGCTCATCATGGGGGCATTTCAAGCTGTCGGGCGGGTGTGGATCGGCATCATCACCCAAGATGCGGATAAGGTGAACAAGTAATGTACGCCATCGGAGGACGGTTTATCAACGGATCAGGGTTCGTCTCATCTGCTATTACATGGGTGACGAACAGCCTCTGGGATCACTTTGAGTTCTGGTTTGATGAGGAGTTGATGGCTTTGGCTATCTCCATTCTCTTCAAACATGGCATGCCAACCGATTACCCCAAAGAGGGCGGATATTTAGGTGCTCACGCTGGATCGGGCATCCAATTCCGTCCACTCAACTATTGCACCCCCACGCGAGAGCGGAGATACAAGCGCCCAGTGACGCCGGAGATATTTGAAGCCTTCGTTGTGGCCGCGTTTAAGCGCATCGGAACGCCTTACGCGTATACTGTGATAGGAAAGTTGCTGATTCACAATCGAGAACTCACCCCAAACACGCGGGAGATTTGCTCAGAGTTCGGCTTCCTCGCTCCTGCCGAGGCGGGATTCTACTTCCTCAATAGCGAGATCGAGTACGCCTCATTCATCACCCCGGAGATTCTGCACATCTCCCCGAAGTGGATGGGGTATTGCGTTTACAAGTTTCCAACCTAAAAAGGAGAAATAAATGTCATTCCTCTCAACAATCGGCAAGGATTTTAAGGCAGTATTTAGTTGGCTCAGTTCTGCTAAAGGACAGGCCATTATAGGCACCGGAGAAGCGGTCGCAGAAGCCTTCGACCCCGCGCTTACAGGTGTCTTCACGCTGGCAAATAGCTGGATGACGAAGGTGATTGAAACTGAATCCCTTGCAGCGGCAGCAGAGGCGCAAACAGGCACAGGAGTTCAAAAAGCCGCAGCGGTTATGGCGGCAATGGGGCCGGAAATTTCCAAATACTTTCCGACTGCAACAGCGGCTCAGATCGGCACCGCGAACACCGCTATCGTTGCATTTCTGAATGCCTTTGAAACGCCATCTACACCAACTCCATGAAGAAAGGAGACTCGTTGCCTTGCAACAGAAAGGCTCTCGAAAGGGGGCCTTTTTGTTATATCCTGACTCACAGGAGCGTAAACATGCCTCTTAAAAAGGGTAAGCGGAACCGGGAGAAGAATTTCCACGAACTTCGTCATGAGAAGACATTTGCGCATACGGAGAAGAAATTTGGCAAACGTCGAGCCGTTAAGCAAATGGTGGCAATCGAACTAGCGAATGAGCGCAAATCGGGGCGAAAGAAGAGGGGATAAGTGCCCTACACATATCTCACCTTTGGCCAACTCGCCACTGCCCTGCTTCAGCGGCTTCAAGACACTGCGGGAACTTTTACCTCCCCCGCCGAAGCTCAAGTCTACCTCACCGAAGCCCTTCGAGTTCTAAACGCTCAAACGGCTGTTGGAACATCAGGGCAGTTCGGGGTGGATTTCCAATTCGCCTTCTCCCCCGGCGACACATGGAAGAGTCTGAACGTAGCCGGGAGCCCAAGACAGCGAACGGTGACAGACGTTGCAGTTGAGACACAGATGGAATACATGCTCCTCGAACCCCCATCAGGCGGAACGTGGAATGGAACCTCTCAATTCAACATCACCAATCTCTCGAACGCACTACAATATCGGCGCGATGAACTCCTTCTACTCAGCGGCGCGAATACAGTCAACCTCACCACTATTCTCTCTCCTACCGCAGGCGTCCGTACCGTCCTTCCTGATACCTCACTCGATCTACGCCGGGTGAGGTGGAATTCCAGCATCACACCTCCTACGGCTTCATCGCAGCCTTCGTTACCCGCAGACGCCGTAATAGTGGGAATATATCCTGTCCTCGTCGTCGCATCTCAATATCAAGCTGCCGTGCATCGCTTTTATACCAACGTCTCCGGCAGCACTTTCAAGTATCCCTTCGATCCATCGGCAAGCTCAGGGAACACCAGCTTCTCGACTACAGAATTCTGGGGAGATTCAATCGGATCTAATCTTAGCGTTTTAGCCACCACCGCCATCACGGTGGACATCGATGTGGCGCTGATTCAGAATAATTTTCTCGACACAATCACCGTTAGTGCGGTTGGATATGCCATTACCTACACCTCCGCCACACCCAGCATAAGCACGGTAATTCCACCTCCATTTGCGCTTTCAGCAGGACAAGGATTGCAATGGGCGCTGCCAGTCACTGTAACCACGGCAGTCGGCAACCCAGCGTTCGGATCTACTACTGCCTCCCCCGCAAGCATAACCAGCCCTTATGTCAATGCCAGCGCGTATTTAGAACTTCATGAAAGTCGTTCACTGAGTCTTTCACAAGAAAGCGCAACGTGGTCTGGATTCTCTATTCTTTTGCCTGCTCCTGCCATGCCTATCACTCCGCCTACTTCGTCAGAAAATACGGGTAATGGCCGTTCTTATGGTTCCTATACTCTCTGGCGTGAGGATGTCGTAACTGCGAATGCCTTTGGGAACTCCCTCTCGCTTCAAACCGGCTCCCCTGAGTCATGGATGATTACCGCCAATTCTCCGCTTGCATTCGATATAAGCGAGGTTCCAAATGTCCCTGGGTCGTGGGATTTGCTGTTGCTATTCAGTGGTACACCACTAGCTCCTCCTGCCGCCACCGTGTTGGGCCTGCCTGATGATTGGTGCTGGGTAGCAATGTACGGAGCACTGGCAGACTGTCTTTCCAACTCTCCCGAGGCTACCGATCAACTTCGCGCTAAGTATTGCCAGATGCGCTATGAGCGAGGAATGAAGGCGATGATGAATCTCCCTTGGCTCCTCGCGGCGAGCGTCGCTAACCTTCCCGTAGACACTCCATCGTTCACCGAAATAGACGCATATCGGCAGAATTGGGAAATCAATCAACCTAGCGACGACCCCACGATTGTTGTGGGGGGAATGGATCTCATTGCTCTCGCCCCATTCGTTCCATCGACCGGCGTGACAGTATCAAGTGTCCTCACCGTCGCTGGAAACGCGCCGATTCCAATCAACGCAGCAGCATTAGTTCAACTCAGCCGAGATGCCATCGAAGCAGTCCTAGCCTACGCACAACACATAGCGACGTTCAAAAGGGGTGGAGAGGCGTTCATCGCTACCCTTCCTCTTTATGAACAGTTCGAGAAATTCTGTCGTGAACAAAATCAACGGTACGCAAACCTAGGAATCATGAGAACCGAGATGCTTCTTGAAGGGAATCGCGCGGATGAGATCGATCCTCGTTACCCAAAGGAGGCGATGAATGTCAAATCCTAAGCCATTCGAGCGCGAGCCTAACGGGAAACGATTCGCACTAAAAGGCGGAATGAATCTCGTCAAATCCCCCGACATGATGGTGGAGGGGGAGTATGCCTATCTTCAAAACGTTCGCGCGTATATTCAAGATCGGGTCATTGGGAGAAACACTCAGTCTATTCCAATCATCACTCTCGACTCTTCCGTACAGTCTATCCGCCGCCTGAATGACACTACTCCAGCGGGGCCTGCTGGAGGATTCATCATCGTCTCCTCCGATATTGCTGGCAACGTATACGCAAACGCGGCTCCGGTGGTCAGTGGCCAGTCTGGAAATCCCGTCGCTCACAATCCATTCCGCCCCAACACCTCTGTTCAGCCGTGGGATTATATCGGGGATTCTGCCCCCTACCCAAATGTGATTGTGTCGAGTGCCTTCCGATGCGCTGGAATGGTGAAGGTGCGCTCAGACGGGCTCTCCCGCAAGATGGGAATTGCCGAGCCACAGACTGCTCCCACTACTTCCTTTCCTGGCGGCGGTTCTGGGCCATCGCTCATTTATTACTACTACGTCTACCGCGCATCCGAAACCGGCGCGTTGTCGAATCCCTCTCCTGTGTCGATCCCCGGCACCAACGCGCAGTCCTCTCCATCTGCCTCTCAAACCGCCGCCACAGCGGGCGTAATCAATCCCAACATAACCGTCAACGGAGCGCAGTATGAGGGGAATGGGACGCAGATAAGGACGACGGGAAGCGTCTCCCCCGGAACGATCACAGACTACATCATCGCGCGATTTCCTAGTGGATTCTCTATCCCCTCTAACGTCACGATTGATGGCGTTCAAATCGATCTCAACTGGATTGGACAGAATGCTGGGACAGGCGTCCTCTCAGGAGTTCAACTCTACTATCTTGGCTCCCCCATCGGGAAGGTAAAACTCCCCGGCGTTCAGAACCAATCCTTCTCAACCGATACCCTCCAAGGAGGAAATGGAGACACCTGGGGAGCCGCTCTTACGCCAGCAATCGTAAATGACCCTACCTTTGGCTTCGGAGTGCAGATTACTACACAGAACAGCGGCGGAAGCGATAGATCCTTCGTAAATTTCATGAAGATCATCGTCTTCTACTCAACCCAAAATGCGAATATCACTCCTACTCCTTCACTCGACCCGCAGGTGGATAAGATCGACTTCTATCGTCAAGGCGGAGGGCTGGCAAATCCCACCTACGTCGGAACATCTCAGAACACCTCTACTGCGTTCAATGACATCTTGAGCGACTTAGGAGCTGCAAATAATCCTATTTTGCAGTTCGATAACTTCGAGCCATTTCCATCCATCGACCTTCCGAGGAAGGGAACGTTGAACGCTACTAACGGCGTGCTGACATGGGTCTCCGGCGACCTCTTCAATACCCGATGGCTACCTGGAACGATCATCCTTATCGGCAACCCAACTCAACGCGCCTATGTAGCTGATCGCCGCCCGTTTGATACCTCTGTATGGGATTTCACCAACAATGACCCCACCGTAACGCCGATTCCTAATGGGAACAATTTAATATGGAACATAGCAGAGCCTGCTCTTGCTGCTCAACCTCTACCGTCGATGTGGGGGCCGACAGACAACTCCGCCTATATGTTCGCTTGCTACGATCAGCTTCGACCGGGTACGCTTTACTTTACCAAAGGAAACAACCCTGACTCTGCCCCAGATACGAATCAAATCGAAGTGACTTCTCCGTCTGAGCCATTGATGAATGGCTACATCATAGGCGGCATCGGACAGGTCTTCTCGCCCGAGCGTGCGTGGTGGATTATTCCCACTTTCATCACTGCCCTCGCTACAGTCTCGGGAGTCGCTGGGTCGCCATTCTACCTCAGCGAATCCGTTACTGAACGCGGCCTTTATATCCGTACCTGTCTGTGCACCGAAGCGGGTAAGAATGGATTCTTTCGCGCGAAGGATGGAATCTACGTCTCTCCCTCCGGCCAAGGATCGAAGTCCATCACCGATGCTATCTACAATCTCTTCCCCCACGAACAAGGAAACGTCACCATCAACCCCGGCCCAGTGGTTATTGGCGATCAAATAGTCTACCCTCCAGACGACACTCAGCCGGAGCAACAGAAACTATCGTTCGAGTATGGATATTTAAAATACTACTATCTAGACATCAATGGAAATCCTCGAACGCTTGTTTATGACGTTGCTGCGAAGGGCTGGAGTGTAGATGTTTATCAACACCCCGTCACCGCTAGTTGCCCGATAGAAGGGCAGGCAAATGGAGTTTATGTTGGCTGCTCTGATGGCACTATTCGCACCCTAAATGCAGGAAACCCCGAAACGGCCACATCTATTGTCATGACGCCATCAGTCAACAACGGAGACGCAAGAGCATTCAAGCGCCTTGGAGATGTCTTCTTCAAACTCCTTATCAAAGCGGGGAATGCGATTGGTTTGGAGTTGTTCTCAAACCAATACGGATCGGCGGTTACTGGATTCGTCCCTACGTCGCTCACTGGAACTGGAACGCTCGCCCCTTATGTTGTCGATTTCACAGATGGAGAGGGAGACGACATCATCGACATAGCAGCCGAGTTATCATGGCCTACCGCATCGGGGAATCAAATTGAATTGTGGCAACCTGATTTCCTAGCCCTCCCTGCTACTATCCAAGATCAGCCTACCGATTGGCAGGATCTAGGTAGCCCCGGAATGAATTTCGTCCAAGGGATGATCTTAGAATGCGATACCTTTGGTGCTGCAAAGGCGATTGGATTCGAGGATGAATTAGGAGTAGTCCACGTCCCAGACCAATCCCCCATAACCTGCAATGGGCAACAGAAGATCGCTCTAACCGTCACCCCACCCTTCACCAGCCACATTGGGAGATTAGTAAGCTCCGATGGTGTTCCTTGGCGGCGCGGGCCGGAAGCAGGGTGGGAGATGCAGTGGGTGTCCCAACCGTTCCCTGAGTCAACAGTCGAGTGGCAGACTGAGCTTACCGACCTCGGTGGGCAGGGGTGGCAGCATATCGGATATCTCAATTTTGAGTACATCTCCACCGCCATAGTGACGCTGGCGTTCGTTGTGGATACAGGAAACGGGAGTATCGCCCCGGCATCCCTTACCCTACCGTCTTCTGGGGGAACACAGACAAAAGTGAAACTCGTAGTGGGGCCGAATAAGTGGAAACTGATCGGCTTCCGCGCGTCATCCTCTGCCAAGATCACAGTGTTCAAGGAAGGCTTTGAGTTGTGGGTGAACAGTTGGGGCAGGGATAAAGGCTACCGGAGAGTTAGACCCTACGGTGGCCCATCTTCGACAGGAGCACTTGTATGAGCACCCCTACTGGAAATCTCGTCAAATGGTGGCCCGGAGAAGAAATGTCTCCGAAGGAGCGATTCGTCTTCAACGCCATCAACGATCACGATCAGGCGATTACATTGCTTGCTGAAAAGGTCGCAGGATTGCCTACGAGCACTTCCACGGCTACTCCTGCTCCATCCGCTTCAGTCCCTATCACCGGCGTCGTTCCCGGCAACACTCCTGCGGTTACGAGTGAGTGGATTAATTCCTACAACTCAGCTAATGGGCAGTTTACCCAAACCCAACCTGCATTTACGGATGTGAGCGGGAACATCACCGCCTCCCAAGGCCCAACAGCAGCATTTTCAGGGACGATCACGACGGCGAAGTTGACAACGGGGGGAACAAACGGGTCGCAGACGTTCGTGAACGGAATTTTGACTGCTCAAACTCCAGCTACATAACATATAATGAGGCATTATGGGAAGTCTTATATCAGGCATAGCAGGCTTAATCGAAGGTGATCCAACTCAGAAGCAACAGAACGAGTTGGGCGACCTTGGGCTATACGGATCAAAAACTGGAGAAGGCGCGGTCAACGCTGCTCAAGGGTACTATGGAGGAATCCTCTCAGGCGACCCCGCGCAGATTGCCGAGACACTCGCTCCTGAGATAAAAGCGAATCAGGATCAGGCCCAACAGGAAGAGAATAAACTTGCTCAGTTCGGAACCCGTTCGGGAGGAACTACATCGGCTGCGGCGGGAATTGACAGTGCCTCGCGTGCGAATATCATCAATCTCATTGGACAAACGCAAGCAAATGCGGCTGGCGCTGAGGCTGGATTGGGAACGACTCTTCTCTCCCAAGGCGCAACGGATATTAACAATCAAGCTGCTCTCGCTGAAAAGGCCCGCCAGCAGCAGTTATCAGAAATCGGTGGAGTCGCAACTGGGGCTGGGCAGATTGTGAGTGATCTATTCAACCCCACCGGCGTACCCGGCGTAGGCACCGGCTCTACACCCTCTATTGACGAATCCGCAGAATGGACTTATTAGGAGTTCTAAAATGGCAAATCTGATCGGCCAATGCACCATCCCAGCATCCGGTAAAGTTCAGTTGAGTACAGGGATTCAGCAACCCACAATTACCACTGGAGTCGGAATCGGCCCCTTTCCTACTGGCAACCTTTATGTTCAGCAACTCATCGTTCAGAACAACGCTGCCCATTCGATGCGCTTGGGGGACGTCACCGTGTCATCAACAAAAGGGATTGTATTGGGGATTGGTGCGGGATCGGCAAACGCTGGGGGATTCATCAACTATGGCTCATATTTATCAGATTGGTGGGTAGCTGGCACTGCGGGGGATGTTGTTGATTTTCTTTACATTCAGTGATAAGGAGAGGTGATGGCCATCGCAGATTTTCTCTCGGACATTGGTCAGGGCCTAACTACGGCGGCGAAGACTGCTGGAAGGGTCGCCGGAGCCGTTGCGCCTGTGCTAGGGAAGGCGGTTGCGAACGAGGAGGCTGGGTACTCACCACAGATCGCCGCTGAAGGCCGACAGCGGCAGTATCAGCTAGAAGACGAGCAAATCGCGCAAAAAGCTGCGTATCTTAATAATCAACTTGCAATGGGACAAAAATATAACACTCTCACACCAGAGCAGGTAGAGCAGTACACAAAAGCCATTTCTGACCTCTATTCCCATCCACGTCATGCCCCCGCGTTGATGGATGCTTTGCGAAAGGCGGTACATCCAAACGGCGCGGTCGCAGGCCCCGCACCAACGCTTCCAAGTGCGATGCCTGAGGGCGGAACTGCCGAAGCGGATGAGCAGCGTGCAGAGAGACTCGCCGCCGCTAAACTCGCAGCCAAGCCGAAAAAGGACTTCGACATTTATCTCGATAAATATGCCGCTGACCACGATCTTGGTTCGGTCGATTCTATGACTGCGGCTCAGTATGAAGATGCCCTACACGCATATTCTGCAAGCAAGAGAGCCGAGAGGATGAAGACTTCCATTGTTGAAGATCCCGATTCTCCCACCCACTTCTCCGCCGCAACCTATGACCTCACTACTGGGAAGCTAATCTCCTCCTTCCCCGGAGTCCTTCCACCTAGGGGGATGATTCCTACAGAGCGGCTCTCGAAATCAACCGATCAATACGGGAACACCACTACTACCGTGTCTCGAATGACTCCTCAACTCCCCGGATCACCTGGGACGGAGAGAGCACCCATTCCAACGCATCCCGAGCCTCCGAAGCCGACGGGAGGGAGCGCAGCTAGTGCGCCGTCGACAACGCCGAAGAAATCCGTCGCATCGGCTCTTGGGGGAGTAGCAAGGCCGGTGAACAAGGCTCCTGCGGCTGCCCCTTCCGCCCCCAAGAGCAAATCTCTCGACGCCTCCGGCCACATCCCACCCGGCGCAGGCAACCCCCAACTCGTCGAGGCCGCGAATCAGCTTCTTGACGGATCAGACAAGGACAAGATCCCCGCCAAGGCCCGCGAACATGCAGCCGCGCTCGCGCGTGAATATGGATGGGAACAGGGAACATTCACCCCAAGAGAGAAGATTCAGGTGACGGAAGCCGCGAACTTCCTTCGCCGATTGAGCGACTCTCCCTCCCTGAGTGTGCTCGACTCCACTGTCTCTCGTATGAAGATCGCTCAAGCTCTGCGTGCAAGTGAGCATCAAGGAGTCGTTGGCACTCAGCTCACGCAGCTCGTCTCACGCAATCTCTCCCCCGAAGAATCTGAGTTCATCCGCCTATATAACGCCGCCGCTGGCACGATATCCGGCCTCGCTCCCCTCACACGCGGTGGACGGCCTGTTGAGTCCTCCATTCGTCGGTTAATGGCAGAGTTGCCAAATGTGCTCCAATCCTCCGGCTCCGCAGACGCCAAAGAGCGCGTGAAGAATCTTCTGCAAGAGATTGAAGTGGCTACGACAACCAAGGGAACCACGCCAATGGGAGGAAAGCCCTCAAACGTCCTTCCCATCGTCGTTAGCCCAGAGGACTTGAAATAATGCCAGTCACGGTCACAGGCCCTGACAACAAGCCATACGAGTTCCCCGATGGAACGACGAAGGATACCGCAGTAGCGTACTTCAAGAAGAAGGGAGTTGGGGGAGCGCCAGCCGCCGCACCTCCGCCTGAACCCCCCGGATTCCTCAAACGCTACGGCCAAGCGATTGGAGTACCGGCTTCAAAAGAGGAATTGGAATCCATGAAACCATCGACGGCAGAATCGACGGCAGAGATGATTCTCGGCCCAACTGTGACGGCGGGAAAGATGGCCCTCAACTACGGAAAGCAACTTCTCAAAGGCGGGAAGGAGGCGATTCAGGAATATCAATCTGCACCCCCTGGCAAAAAGTTCGAGAAAGGTGCCGACGCCGCCTCTCGGTTCGTCCTGCGTGACCTCCTCGCCCCCGTTGGTGGAGGAGCGATCAACTCATTCGCAGAGGACGTTGGAGCGGGGAATGTATCGGGGGCCGCTGGAGACGCTCTCGGAGCCGCTACCAACCTTCTCCTCCTTGGAAAGTCTATGCCACTCCCCGAAGAAGCCGCAGTCAACAAACTTACCTACGCCGCTGGAGGCGGAGTGAACGCTTCAAAAGGTGTGGAAGGAACGGTGAACCTCCTTCGAGAGACTGCTAAAACCATTCCCAACTCAAATTCCGTTGGTGGCTACCTTGATACCGTAAAAAAGGCAAAGGATAACATCAACTCCGAATTCGGCAACGCCATCGGCCCCCACGCAAATCAGCAATTCTTCCCAATTGACGCTAATGGAAAATCGATCATCGCTGAACGTATCCGGGCACTGAAATCTAAATTCTCTGGCATCTCCGCCGATTCCAAACAAGCGCAGAAGATGATCGAACGGGCGGCGCTGGATTATGACCGCCCTCATACTCTCGGCCAACTCGACACCGAGCGCACTCGGCTCAATACCGAGCTATCGTCGATCAACGGAAAAACCCCCTCCGCTCGCTACACCGCCGTCAACGGGAGCGTGAACAACATGATCGACACCGCCCTTCAAGATGCCCTCCGCGACACCGTATACCCCAAGGCCGATGCTCTTGCTGGCAAGCCCCCCGGATACTTCGAGAACCTCAAGCGGCAACAGATGAACCTCATCCGCCTGCGGGGAGAGTTAGAAGGCCAGATCGACAAGCTCACCGCCCGCACCCGCAACGAGGCCGGAACCCACCCGGCAGACCGCGTTAGTTCAGGAGCAGGAATGACGGCAAGCGGGTATGGGTATGGAAGGATCTCGGGGCTGGGGAAGGCTCTCCACCCATCGAACTATCTCGCTAAGGCCGATGCTGCGGCGGCGAGGGGGTTGTCGAGTGGATCGAAGGTGGCTAAGGCTGGAGTCTATTCCCTTCCCCTTCGATACTTGACGGAACTCCCGCAAGATGATGATGATAAAAAGGGAGTCGCTAAGGCCCTCCAACCTATCGGAAGTCAATGATTCTTAATGCATATAAACTAGACGTATGGGATCGCTGCGAGCGCCGGTTGGCATTCGAGAAGGAGTGGGAGCCGAAAACCATCAGCCCTCTTGGTTTACTCTATCTCGCTCTAGAACATGCACTTATATCTGACGACCCCGAACAAGCCGCAAAGGACGAAACCATCCGAGTCGCCCAAACGCGCGAATTAGACTCTGGGGACCATAACGCCTTCATGACCATCCGCCATCTTGGGTATCTTGCTGGAATCATTGCTGTTGCCCTACGGCAGAGGCTAGGACCTCTCACCAAGGTCGAGGTTGATTTTTCATGGGAATCCGCCCTCTTTGAGACCGCCTCCGGCATCCGGCACCGAATCGAGCTGGTATCGCACTGGGACGATGATCGTCTGAGGGCCGCTGCACACTCCTGGCGGGTCGTAGGCGAGCTTGCAGCCCTTCAAGCACCTCTTACCCTCACCGCCGTCGTCATCGGGCCGCAGCGGGCCGGGAGACGCCATTCCTACTGGTCTAAAGGAGTCCTTCATCCCACCAATTCCACCCTCCGCTTCGAGCGTCGCCGGGGGAGAGGCGGGAACGACTTCACTCGGGGCTGGGAGGATGTCTGGCGGGAGCAGCGGGCGGAGATTTCAACCGAACGCTGGCTGAACGTCATGAGATCCGATAATGTTCTCGACGAAATGATCCTCTCGCGTGAGATTGCGTTCAATCGAGACGATCCTAGGATGGGTCGAGCGAGGAAGGATTTGATCGAAATCGCCTGCCGCATGAAGAACGCTTCCACCAAAGCCCCTATGCGCCGATCTTCATGTGACGAAACCGGACGCGGCGCGTGCCCCTTCCAACACGTCTGCTACGCCCCAAAGGAAATCACCCCTGCCGATCTAGTCCATATCTATCGCCAAATAGAGGACGATTCCTAGGATGAACAGAACGGCTAAAACGCAGACTACCACCACTTATCTCCCAAGTCATTGCACCCTCCGATCCAACCAGGAGACACAATAACCGCCATCACCGCCGTAATAAACAACAAGATGATTCTAAATATCTTCATATCGACCTATGGGTGGGTTCACCATATCCTCCCCACGAGAGCACCCTGAAAGGCCGCTGGGACACTTACCCATATCGGCCTTTGATAATTTGCAATAAACACAAGGAAGATCGCTCATGGCGATGTAATGACGGAGGTAATCATTCTCATACCTCAACCTCTTCACCTCTGCCACTGAGATTAGCTCATCGTTAGATGGCATATCAGGCTCCTCTTCTTCCGGCATAGGCTCCCTACATATTTCACAGACATCATGACGAACCGTTGGATCGGAACTCTTGACCCGCTTATGCCTATGCCTCATGCCATCTCCCAATAAATCCGGTATAGGTCTCCCCGGACACTCATCTCCCAGTTCTCCCTTAAAGTGACCGCACGCCCTACACACCTTAAGCGTTGGATCGAAGGCGAACTCAACCCATTCATGTTTCATAACCGCCCTTCGTGCCCTGCCCAGTGCTTCCAGTTCTCGAATGGTTCTCATCAACTCATCTACACCGGGGAACATATAATCTCCCTTCTATTTGCTCATGTGCTTGCCAAGTACAAATCCCATGGTTGCCCAGACAATTGACCAAAATAGTATTGCAATCGTGGCCCCCTTCAGTGTTGTCATCGCAGGCGCTTCGTGATCGATATAATCTCCTCTGGAAAACTCCAATACCAGTGAATCATTCAGGCTAGACTTCTTCACCTTCTTATCCGGCACCTCGTCAGGGTCAGCCTTCCAGTGGGTATATTCTCCCTTGGAAAACAACTCCCTCAATCTCAGCAATCGGCTTACCGGCATGGCAACAATCGTAGTCTTGTCGATACTCCCTACAACAAAGCTGCAAATTTTCTTCTGATTCAAACAAACCACCGCACTTCCACTCGACCCTCCATCTGTGCCGAAGAGTTGTAGCAGCGA
>Ga0210403_10001024_pt1 | contig 27392 bp, 17 predicted proteins | sample IncBWC19MmetaG_FD_150863 | JGI IMG/M metagenome (GOLD analysis project Ga0210403, IMG submission 150863) | Forest soil microbial communities from Barre Woods Harvard Forest LTER site, Petersham, Massachusetts, United States - Inc-BW-C-19-M | ecosystem: Environmental > Terrestrial > Soil >... | reverse complement strand
CGTACCCCAGAAAAAATTCTTGTGGTTCGCCGCTGCGAGTCCGGCGGCCTTGTACCTAGCCAGGTCCTTTTCTCGAAGCCAGCGAAGCGACGCGGAAATCATTTGAGCAAGAAGCGGATGCGGATCGCCCATCGCGTAGGACAGAAATTCCCCGACAAAATCCTCAGAGCACAGCTCCGCGATAAAGTTGTAAGGCTTGTTCCCAAGCTCGAGGCCGCATGCTTCCGCATCGTTCACCAGTTGCACCAGCCCGGCCACTTGCTGGCGAGCGTCAGGGAACTTTTTGCGGAAGGCATCTACTCCGCGCAAAATCAGCTCCTGGCGGGCTTGGTCTGCTTCCGCCAGATCCTCATGCTGTCCGTCGAGATCCCATTGGCCCGTCGAGAACGCGTCGAAAATCAAGAGATCGTCTGATTGTGGAATACTTGCGAGGACCTCGTTGATTCGGTTGCCGAGGGGAGTGTCCTTCGCGTGCGGGCGTGCGTGACGAAGCACCGAACGAATCTGTCGGAGAAGAGGAGTGGGTGTCGCTTTCTTCAGCCTGTTTTCAACGATGCCGAGCACCAACATTCGCTCGGCCATCTGCCATTGGACTTCATCATCCGAGACTCCGCGGCCAGCCATCGGGAGAAACCCAGAAAGAACATGCGAGATAGACTTTGTCGCGCAGAGCGCGATTCTCGGATCGTCTGAATTGAGGCAGGCAGCGACGATTCCTAGCGCCTTCTCGCGAACGGGACGCACCACCGGATAGTTCAGCCCAAACCCTCCGAATCTAACCGTGTGTCCTTCAGATTCCGTGAATTCGCCCTCCTTCGCGAGCAGCTTGTCTACGATGTCGAGCGGCGTGAAAGGCCCGTCAAACGTTCGTGGATCTCGGCACAGGCGCTCGGCGAAATCGGCCATCCAATCGTTGTAGCGGACCGGTTTGTAACGTCCGTATTCCGCCATCTCTTGCAGGACGCGCCGCGAATGATCGGGAAACTGATTCGGTGCGCGCTTGTCGCGCTGTGCCAACTGCCAGAGGATTCCCGTTGCTTCTTCTATGTGGTCCAGGTGAAGAGCGATGGACCCGAGGATCGGCGGAATCTCGCGGAGGACATGCTCCTGCGTGATCTGCCAGTCGGACAAAACTTGTGTCGTCGCGGCCTCGTTTTCCATCGCTCGGCGCACGAGCCGGAGAACCCGCTGTGGTTGGAAAAGCGCCGCTTCCTTGAGTGATTTGAAGAGTTGCATCCGAACGCCCGCGTCGCCAGCCTCGAACGCGGCTTCGATTTCTTTCCAGATCCCATCCAGCAGATGCCCGCCCTGAGCTTGGTTCTTCTGCGTGATGCGCCAATCCAACTCGCCGAGATTCCTGAGAACGTTCGACAGGTACCTGGATTGAAACTTCTGGAAAACCAAATCCGAAAACCCCGTACTCTCGCCAGCGCCCGTGATGCATGCGCCTTCGAGCAGAAAGTCCGACAAGAGGTCGGGCACGATCCTCACGAGGCGCCCGCCTCGCAAGAGGAGCCCGTGCCGTTCGAGCTTGTCGAGAGCGGAGATGACTTCATCCGGTCTGACATGAAGAATTTCCGCGGCGGGTTCAACGAACGTAGTCGCAGTTGCAGCCAGAGGTCCCACGGCAGCAACCAAATTCAACAGATTCCGCCAGTTCACTGCGCCCGCGGGCAGCAGTTGCTCGTACTCCGCCGAGAATCGATCAAAAACCTGGCGGCGGAATTCTTCCTCATTGGCCAGAAGCGCCGGGGAAATTTCCCCGCGTGCGATCAGTCGCCCGCCAACCACAGTCACGAGCGGTGTATCTGCCGAGACTGCCGCGAGTGCGGGTGCGTATTGAGCATGAGCGGGACCAAGAACTTCCACCGCGAGTTCCCGGACGCTTTGATTCGCGACTCTCTCAAGTTGCGGGAAGCGGTTGACCTGATTGGCATCGAATCGTATCGACAAGGCCGCGTCGATTCCGCCGATGCCACTCGGGCGCGCGCCGAGCACGAGTTTCACATCCTGACGCGGCTTTAGGTTTCTGGCCAGCAGGAGCAGGCGGCCGAGAAAATCGAATCTGTGGGCGTCATCTGCGACGATCAGCACATCCCTGGCAGGGATTTCTTTCGCAGCTTCGCCGTGCCAGTCGGCGTCCTCCATCACGTAGAGCACCTTGCGGGTGTTGACCGTTTGAATCCAATCGTGAAGCAGTTTCGACTTGCCGATCCCGCCTCTTCCGGTGAGCACCCCGACTATCTGCGTTGGATCTGCAAGAAATGCGTTCAGCATTTGCAACTGTTCATCGCGGCCGCGCAGTGTTTGCTTGAAGTCGAAGAGTCTCGGGCCGCCCGACTCGAAAGGCGCGAAGAACTCTTTGGGGGTCGTGAAGACGCGACGAGCACCGGGCCGCCCCTCGGCATTCCAGTTGGTAATCGTAAGAAGCAATTTTGTCTTCAGTTCGTCGATTGACTCGAAATACGCCGGCGTGATCTTCCCTGTATTCACCGTCTTTTTGAAATCTTCCAGCGCTTGGTACAGGGTCGACCAAGGTTCTTCTTTGTTCACTGGAACGCCGCCCTCGGTTTTGAAGAATGGGAATACAGGTCTGCCGAGTTTTTGTGCGAGATCGAATTCTGCGCCCGTATACGTCATTCCGGGGCTCTCGGGAATGATCGAGCCTGCCTTGAAGCCTATGATCAGAACCACCACGTCGGAAAGCCGCACCTGCTCCAGGCAGACCTCCAACGGGTCGGACGGCTGCGACACGAATAGTTCCATTCCCCAGGGGACCAATTCCGATTGGAGCAGAACTTCCTTCGCAGCGTCTCGGTCCGGGCGGAGATCTCTGAACGTCGAACTGATAAAAATTCGCATTCGATTTTTACTACGCGCGGTTAGGTGTGGCGGCGTTCTTTCGTGGAAGGCCCGTCAGTTCTCGAGCGCATTCGAGAGCTTCGGGGTCATCACCTCGCAGGAGCGCGACTTTCATCGCTTCCATGATCCGTTGACGCTCGCGCCCGATCTCGAGGATGACGTCGACCAAACCGCCGCAAGTACTTGCTTTGTTGTCGGCAGCAGAATCGGCGGGATTCGACTTCTCGTGGGAATTGGATATATTGGGGCCAGCTCGCACGGCGCTCACCTCGCTGTGTCGGGTTAGGAGTTCGGGGACCGCAGATCCCCGTGCTCCGATCTTGATGTCTCGAAACCGTTGAATAAAGTACCATAAAAGTACAGGGTTGGCCGATGCACCGAAGAGTCAGGAGATATTGGAGATCGAAGTTTGCCCAGTTCGTCCAGGGCTACGGTGTAGAATGCCTCGCGAAGCGGCTCGACGTCCGCCCCAGCGCGATCTACCACTGGATCAGAGGGGCGACCACTCCTCGCCCAGTTACCGCCGACATCATTCGGAATCTTGCACGTGAACGCGGATGCCGACTCAGCATGGACGACATCTACGGACATTCGCGCGCGGTTCGGGCGGATAACATCAAGCTGGGACCACGGCTACCACCGAGGCCCGCGGAAGGCGCGCGCTCGGAGGGTGGTTTAAGTCATTGATTGTGTGGGGTCCTTCGGGACCGGGTGCCGGAAGCAAGGGTGACGGCGACCGCCCCTAAGCTCTTGCGACCGAACTTTTTTTACGGACTTCATTGTAGTTCTTTCAAACCGAGGAGCAGTTCGTGAAAATCTAGAGTCGACCGGCAATTCGGGAGGGCGATGCCAGCCCGAGCCCGACCAAGGGGTAGACTCATGCCAACCGTCAACGCAGAAAAAATCGCGCAGTCTTTGAACCTCACTGAATCTCGTCTCCATCAACTCGTCAAACAGGGGATGCCAAAGGAAGCGCGCGGTAAATACGACCCGATTAAATGTATGGCCTGGTATGTACGCTACCCGAGACGCGTTTGGAACAAATAGGCGCTATTGGACGAAGTGCTTGACAGTTCGACTACTTGTTAGTTAAATGACGTTAAGTTTCTTGGTTGTAATGATTTGGTATTAACGGAACGCTCTGGAGCCGCCCATCCCGCGACGGAGTGGTCTAGATGGACGCGAACGAATCTAACGAACTTAGTTATTTTCCAAATGGAATCTGCGCTGACACTGGCTTGTCCGTTGCAACAGGCAATATTGCAGAGACGGCCGCGCGAGCTTTAGAAGTGCTTCCTCCCGGACCTGCCGAGACCGCTTCCAATTACGAAAAAGCAGCAAGACACAATCAGGCTGAGTTAGGCACAGTCCAAAGTGTCATAGCGCAAGATCTCAAACAAGCCGGTTGGAGCATCTTATTTAGTTCATCGACTCCGAACTGGGTGAAGGATGAGCTTAAAACTCTCATTGATTTCCGAAGAGAACAAACCGCCGGTTTGTGCAGAGTGTTCGATGGGCCTAACGCCTATAAAGAGGGGCAGTCGTGTTCGGAATGGTTGGCAGAGCAGGGTGTTTCACTAAGACCTGTCGATCCGCATTCCGGTGTCCCTTACTATGTACTAATCGTAGGATCGCCAGACGAAATACCATTTGAATTTCAATATCTCCTGGATACCCATTGGGGAGTGGGCCGGTTACATTTTGTTCGAGAGGGCGATTATCTCTCCTACTCCCAGAGTGTAATGCGATACGAGGGGGGTGGGTCTCGCAACGAGCGATCTGTGGCATTTTTTGCAACATCGCATGAATCGGATGCAGCCACAAACCTCTTTTGCGAAAGGGTAGCGAAGGAGTTCGCGCGAGGAGGCGCAGGTCGCGCACCTGTTGGAAACGCAGCAGGATACTCGGTAAGAGAGTTTTTTGCGGAGTCGGCTACTAAGAGAACTCTTTCTGACTTACTGTCAGGGCCGTCAAATTCTCCTGTCCCATCCCTGCTGATCACTGGTTCTCATGGAATGGCGTTCAAAGATGACCTGACCATTGAAGCCAAACAAGGAGCAATACTGTGCCAGGATTGGCTGGGATGGGGAAATCCACCAAGACGGGATGACTGGTTTGAAGCAGACGACCTTGATGAAAAAGCTTGTTTTGAAGGCTTAGTCTGGTTTCTATTTGCCTGCTATGGCGGCGGAACCCCCCAGTTTACCGATTTCCCTGTATGCGCGGGAAAAAGGGAGCGTGTCGCTCCACGAGATATGCTCTCGAAACTGCCCCAGAGCATCTTAGGCCACAGAGGTGGAGGAGCACTAGCTGTCCTCGCCCATGTCGACAAGGCATGGGCGTATTCATTCCACAGTCGCGGTGCCGGCATACAATTGCAGTCTTTCCGCGATGTGTTCGAGGGTATTCTCGCGGGACAGAGGATCGGATTTGCATGCGATCAGTTTGATTACAGTCGCGCTGCACTATCTATGGAGTTTGTGGAGACGGTGCGATCCAAATCGTTTGGGAAAAAGATCAGCGACCAAGATCTCGCAAGTCTTTGGATCGCGAGAAATGATGCGCGGAACTATATCGTGATAGGGGATCCAGCGGTGCGCTTATTAACAACCGGCACGCTGAACGGAGGAAATGGTGTCGACCAAGAGCTACCTAGAGTGTGAGTACCAACTGTCGTCATCGGACCAGGCGCTGCTCAGAGTTGAAGGGAAGGAATACTCTGGGAAACCAATGTTCGATCCTGCAACGATAAAGAAACTGCTTGAAGCGCTTCCCCAAACGCTTGAGTACGGCAATCTATTGTTCCAATCAGCATTCCCGAAAAATGAAGATTTATATGCAGGGTTCAAAGCGGCACTGGCCATCGCACGCCACGAAGAGAAGCGTCTTAGATTTCGGCTGAACCTGCTGCCAACTGCCCCGCCTGAGCTTAACACGATAGAGTGGGAAGCTCTCTACGATAGCGCGGAGCGGCTTGGACTATCTCGATCTCGAGAAGTTTCATTCTCGAGATACGTCAGCCTTCCAGTTAAACCGCGAGCGGAAGGAACCGATAGACCTAGAATTCTTGTTGTGGTTGCAGCGCCAAGCGATTTACATACGTATGGGCTTGAGCCTATAGAGTATGACCTGACTTGCCATCAAATAAAGGTTGCGCTGGAACCATTAGATTCAACAGTCGACGTAGATGTACTTCCAGGCTCGACACGCAGTGCTATCAGACAAGCGCTTATTGCCCGAAACTATAACATCCTGCACATTCACGCGCATGGTTTCCTAAATGCGGATAAAGCCGCTTTGGTCTTGACTAAGGAAGATGGCTCTGCGGACTTCACGGACGACAGCTTACTCGCAGAAGTCATTGACGGGATTGAAAGTTTGCGACTCGTGGTTTTGATGGCATGTAGCGGTGCCGTTCAGCTCGGAGGAGATCAGTACCGTGGTCTTGGCGGTAGTCTGGTGAGGACGGGTATACCAGCCGTAGTGGCGATGCGCTCCGCTGTAACCATGGATACAGCCAGCAAGTTCGTAAGCGATTTTTACTCGAGTTTAGCTTACTCCGCCGACATAGATACTGCAACGAACGAAGCGCGTCATCAACTATACCTACGGCAACCGCAGAGTAATGATTTTGTGGCTCCAGTTCTATTCATGAGGTTACAGAATGGACGACTTTGGACCACGCGGCCTTTTCCGAGAGTGGCCCTCGGAACCGCTTTTGACTTTAGTCAGGTCCTGACTTGGTTAAAACGCAGAGAGGTAATACCAATCTTGGGCCCCGGAATTAACCGCGGACTGTTATTGTCTCGTTCAGAAATTGCTGAGCGGTGGGCCATCGATGTTGACTATCCTGGCGACTATTCGGATTTATCGGCAGTAGCTAACTTCCGAGAGACGATACGGGGCCGAAAAATCCCTCACGCGAATCTGTTCGATATGCTCAAGGACGATCTTCTATCCCGCGAGGACATTCGAGAGCGGCGGCGTTACGAGAGCTGTAGCATCCCGCAGATCATGGAGGGAATCGCCATTAAATATTTCGAGAGAGACAACGAAGAACCGCACCGCGTTTTGGCAGAGTTGCCGATTGATACCTACGTGACGACTAACTGGGACGGCTTGATGACTGCCGCTCTCCAATGGGCGAAGCGGTCACCAAAGGTGTCGACTGCCAGATGGACTACTTCTCAACATGAGACACGCGAGTACGCGACCATAAAAGGTCAGCCAAATAGCCCGCTTGTGTTTAATTTGTTTGGCAACGATATAGAGTCTGCAGTTCTGACGGAAGACGACCATCTGGATTTCTTGAAGAATATGTCAAAAGAGGATTGGAGGTTTCCGAAGTTCCTGAAAGAAGACTTGACGAAGTCGATGCTGGTTTTCTTGGGTTTCGACTTTCGTGAGCTTGATTTCAAGGTGATGTTTCGCACGATCATAGCCCAACTCCGACTGTTAGGTGGTGATGGACGTGACAGGATCGCAGTGATTCAGATACGAAGAGAAAGTAGCCTACTCGAACAAAAGGCCAGAGACAGGGCGCTGCAGGCGTTTGTTGAGCGAGAAGCAGGCAAGTTGAGTCTTAAAGTATTTGACGGTACCGTCCGAGAGTTTCTGGCTGAAGTGAGGCTCCATTGGAGACAAGAGCGCGGAGAGCAGTTGCAAGAAGCGTCAGCAGCGGGGTAGGGGACTTGGCAAGGATCCCCTATGTGGGTCCAACACCCTATTCAGAAAATGACGACCATGTGTTCGAAGGAAGGGAGTTGGATGCCGCAACTCTTTTGGCTCTGGCGATCGCTGAACGAGTAGTTGTGTTTCACTCCGAATCTGGCGCTGGTAAAACCTCTCTGATTAACATGAGGTTGACTCCCCAACTTCGCCGAGAAGCGTTTCAAGTGTTCTATATTCCGCACCTCGGTCGAACACTTCCACGAAGCTCCGACCAGAATCCAGTGAAGAATGTGTTCTCCTTCAATGCCATAGCCCACCTAGATAGTCTGCCTATACTGAGTCTCCAATCTTCAATGGAAGGCAAGTGGGGAATTGACCATCGAACTCGGGGTATAAAAAGTGCTTTGGAAGGGATGCCCGAACGCAGCGAAACAAGCTCCACGGCGGGAACTGCACCGCCTTTACTTGTATCGAGGCCGAGAAAGAAGTCAAAGAAGGGAACGGCCCCATTATTGACATCGTGCATGCTGAATGAGTTCTTACCCGAATTCATTGATCACCATACAGCCGCAGGCCCCTTGAGCTTTCGGGGAACGGTGTTGATTTTCGATCAATTTGAGGAATTACTTACAGAGCATCCCGACCGGTGGGCCGACAGAGAAGCCTTTTTTGAAGATGTTAAACTCGCGTTAGACAAATTGCCATTTTTGTCTTTTGTATTTGTCGTCCGCCAGGACAGTCTAGCTAGTCTAGATCGCTATGCCTACCTTATCCCCGGACGCTTCGGTGCTCGATTTCGAATGGAACTCTTTACCGCGCAGCAAGCGATTCCGGCTATTCGAATACCGGCTGAAGTTGCTGAACGCCCTTTCGAGCAAAACGTGGCTGAACAGTTAGCGAATAATCTTGCAAGTCGAAAGATGATTCAGGGAGAAGAAACGTATATCGGTGAGTTTATCGAGCCAGTCTATTTGCAGGTGGTTTGTTATGGGCTGTGGAAACGGTTGACTGGCAGACCTGGAATCAGCATTTCCATGAACGATCTGAGGGCCTATGGAAACATTGACGAGGCCCTCGAGCAATTCTACGAAAATGGAGTAAGAGAGGTCTCTCAATTGACGGGCGTGTTGGAAGCCAGAATTCGACGGTGGTTTGACCTCCTAATCACGAAATCGGGAAGGCGAGCTCAAGTCTCCCACGAGTACCGCGAAAGTGGAGGACTCTCAAACGAAGTCATTGGCCTTCTTGAGGACAGGCATCTTGTCAGGAGCGAATCCGTTGCAGGAACAAAGGTTTACCTGCTGACCCATGATCGACTGGTTGCACCCGTAATATCCGTTAACGCTAGGCTGCGTTCGGGATCGAGCAACCCTCTATCTGTCCCGACTAAAAAGTGGGAGCAGGATGGGTCAAATCCTCGCCACCTCCTCAGGGGGAAAGATCTCCGTGTCGCTCGACTGTGGTCGGAAGCGAATCCTGAACTATTGTCACGAAGTCAAGGCGAGTTTCTCAAAGTGTCACTTTCAGCCGAAGCAGAAGAAGCGGCGAAGTTCCGCAGATATTTCTTAATGTCTGTCGGCGCTGTAGTCTTAGCAGTTGCAGCGACGATCACTGCGTTGGTTAGTCTTCATAGAACGAAAAATCAAGAAGAAGCGACCCAAGCTCAGGAGCGTCAATCCGAGTCGAAATCTCTAGCACTGCAATCGCTTGAAACTCTGCCTAACGACCCTGAGAAGAGCTTATTGCTCGCGCTACATGCGGTCTCGAAGACATATCACGAAGATCGTCCCGTATCGCCGCTATCGCAGATTGTTGGAACTCTACCCATCGAGCCCATGAAGAGCTTGTTGCCGCTTCTCCACATTTGGCAAACGTATCCTGAAGACCAAGAGTCGACGCCAGAAGCACTAAATGCGTTAGCCGAAGCCGTGCACGCGACTAGCCGTTTGCAGCTAAGCATGCAAATGCCGGCTCCGGTCAAAAAAATTTCATTTAGTCCTCGTGGCCACTGGCTCGCAGCTCTCGACGATAGCGGTCATTTTGCAATCTGGAACGCCGTGTCTGGCGAAGAACTCTTGTCTTTACCCGAGGCAACTTACACAGATATGGCCCTAGCGGGAAGCGATTCAGATCAGACAGAGATTGGTGTGGAGCAGATAGTATTTGCAGTCAGCGACAATAAAGGGGAAGTGGAAGTAGCGTATACAGACAGTAGAAAGTTGCCTCGAAAATTCTCCGAATCCTGTGCGATCAGCAGCACTATGTTCAACGGGGATGGTTCTAAGTTGGTTATCGGTTGCGTAGACGGGACCATAATCGAGGAAAATCTTCAGAAGGGACAGTCGCGGCGTTTCAACGTGCCCGATAGCTCGTCTCCAATCATGGGCACACGCTACTTGCCTGATGGTGACCATATGCTCGTGCTCACTTCTGACAGGGTGGCACTGATACCTGGTATTCAAGATCCTGTGGACAGTTTTCCGATTACTTTTAATGTCCTCTCGTTCGCAATTTCAGAAGACGCAAAGAGAGTACTTCTGACCGCAGGGGACCAAAAGATTATCCAAATAGAAATAAAACAACCCATAACTGAAAGTGCGACCATTCGAGTTCGAGATGCTGTTTCGTCACTTCAATTCGGGCCCGGAGGGATTATGGTAGTCGGTGCAACTGGTGGCTATGCCATGGTGCTCGACCCCAGGGACAACGAGTTGTTGCACGTTAAGGGACACCTCGGAAAAGTGACGAGCACTTCATACAGTCCAATCGGGGAAAGGCTCGCAACTGCAGGCCAGGATGGAAAGGTGATCGTCTGGAATGCTCTATACAGTCATGTGACGCCCTTAATGAGTATTGCTTTCAGTCCTAATGGGTCACGGCTTGCAGCCATTAGTCTCGATGGCGCCATTTCGATTTGGGACGTTGAATCGCAGGAAGAAATCAGTCAATTCTCGCTCAATCAAGATTCGATCAAATCGCAAATCGCAAAGCACTCAACTAACCTGAAGTTCGGCGTCGCACAACCCATGCAAATTGCATATTGGGAAGACGCCGCAAGAATCCTCGTTGCGTGCGGTACCAGTTTAGTCGTCATTAATGCAGAATCTCCCAACGTATCTCCAAGGGCTATTGCGATAGATGCAGCTTCTGTAGCGTTTAGTCCAGATGGTTCACGCGTTGCTATTGGTACCCTGAGTGGCAAATTGCTCATGTGGAATCCCGGTCTAATGAAATTAGAGAGTAAATCAAAAATTGTAGTTTCTAAGGGGGCCGTTACGGCAGTGGCCTTCACACCGGATGGTGGTGGTATCATCACCGCGACTCGAGCTGGAGAAGTGGACCTCTGGAGCAGTTCCACAATGGGAAAGGTCGCTCACCTGCTCTCAGTCAAAGAGGGTGTAAACGGCATCTCCGTTCATCCTCTTGGAGCTTTGCTAGCTGCTGCAGGGGGCGACGCCAGAGTTCATCTTGTAGATCTCAACCTGCGCGTCGAGAAGCCAAGTGGTGAAACGGGGCCCGGTTACGGTTCTCCGGTGCTTGGCGTTGCTTTCAGTAATAACGGCGAGAGGTTGGCGAGTGTGGCTGAAGATGGAGAAGTCCGAGTGTGGGACTTCTCAAAACGCCGAATTATATATACCTATAGGGGCACATCTGCTGGACTTCATCCCATCGCATTTAGTCCTATAGAACCAGTGCTGGCGGGAATCGGAAATGATCGAGACGTCCTGTTTCGGCCAATAGAGGTAAAAGATGCGTTAGCGATTGCGGGGCTCAGACTCACTAGACCCTGGACTGATGAAGAGTGCAGAGATTATCTGGACGAGAATCATGAAAAACCGTGTCCGCGGGAGCTTGAGGGATTACAAAACTTCGTTAAGGCCAAGGACCTTGCTAAGCGATGTATGACTCAACAAGATGGAAAAAAGGCGCAGCAGGACTTCTCAAGTGCGGTGGAACAGTTCGGTAAAGCATCCAAACTATATCCTGTTCTTTCAATCGATAATCCAAGAAACGAGGCAAAGAAAGTATTATCGGCGATTGAGATTCGCGAAATTAGAAATGCGAGAAGCTTGAACCAGTGGCCAGACGTACTGCAGATTATAAGACTGGCAAACGAACGCGCCAAGTATACGAACGAAGATAAAAATCACGAATTCGCGGGTCAATTGCTGGTCGCATCGCTTCAGTTAGCTCGATTGGGAGACATAGATCGTGCCGTTGAGGCGGTTTCGCTGGCAGAGCAAGCGCGCGATTCTGGTTTTATTCCACCAGTTTATCTTAATAATTTATGCTGGTTCGGCACATTGTGGGAAAGATCCAAAGATGTTCTGCCCTACTGTCGGAAGGCGCTGCAATTCTCTTGGGACGAGGTGAATTTTGGTGACAGCCTCGGCCTCGCGTTGAGTGAGACTGACAACTCACACGCAACTGAGGCAATTGGTCTTTTCGAGAGCTTCGTCGCGTCGCCTGGATCTAGCTCCGAAGAAAAATCCCAACGCGCAAATTGGATTAAACGTATTCGATCAGGCAAACGGCCATTGATTCCGGAGGTCCGCCTCGACTTGATAACCCAAGGACTAAGCGAGGTTAGATTTGCCTGTTCTAATGGCATTCAAAGCAGTTGCATAGCTAACGAGGACGCGGTGCATAAAGCATCGCAATTAAAATAGTTAGTCTAAATCAAAGACCTTCGTCCTGTGTGTTGGACGACCAACGTCCTCGGCTGCTAAGTTGAGTCCAGAGCGAGACACGATAATTTGAGAGGGGCACGTATGAATGCTGGGCTCTCAAAATTCCAAGGAGGAGGGTTGATGTATGGCAACGTGTAAGGATCCTGCCCTGACATATCTAAACAAAGATGGTTACAACGTAGTTCGGGTGCCCCGCACTGGTATTGAGCCATTGGACGTGCTTGGCCGTGACGGAAAGAGTATCGAAAAACTGGGTTCCTTATGCGAGGTTTGGAAATCAACGGAACCTCCTCCAAAAGCTTCTGATCCTCAGCCATCCGCTAATATTTCGGGACAAAAAACCCAAAGCCTAGACCTTGGAATCGGCCTTAAAATGCTCGCAAGCGTATTAAGTGGTATGGGATCCGGGGCCGGTCTTCCGTCCCTACAATCTAGTTACAAAAGTTCTCGGTCAGTGGAATTTAGATTCGTAGACGTATACTCGGTTTGCGTCACCCCGTTTGCCTTAGGCAACTATTTGGCACACGGTTCCCTGAATCTCGCAAACCCCGTCGTTCAGGCGTACTTCGGTAATGAAGAGACTGATGAGTTTGTCATTACCGATGTGCTCAAAACAAGTTCTGTGAGCGTCACGGCAAAAGGCGACAGCGCAATTGACGTGAGCCTTGATGTTCCGGCGATACAAAGCATGGTCGGAGCAAATGTCACAGTGAAGGTGGGATCTAGCTCGTCCGCCGAGATTATTTACCAAGGTAAGTCTCAGTTAACTTTTGGATTTAAAGCATTCCAAAGTTTCTTCGAGAACGGTCGGTGGAGTATTCGAGGCATACAGACGAGCGGCGATCTAGCGTTTGGACAATCGCCGAGTGGTGACGGTGCGAAGCTGGCAGGCGAACCCGTACTTTTGAACGAAGGCGGGATGGTCCGTATTCGACCATTGTGATAGGAGCGAATACTGTGCCAATCAGGACGATTTCCGGCTCACAAATAAGATATTTCCTGATTTGCTTTGATAAGAATGGGCACGAACAGACCGGTGACCCAGACGGAATCAACGGTTTGCTAAGTTTAAGACTCCTTGACGAGATCCGCGTAGAACACCCCACAAACATCTTCTTGTTCAGCCACGGTTGGCAGGGCGATTTTCCTCAGGCTATCGATCAGTACGATCGCTGGATTGGGGCGATTACATCCCTTCACTCATACCAATCTCGCCAATCGGCATCCATACCCGGATTTAAGTCAATGTTCGTTGGTATTCACTGGCCGAGCGAACCGTGGGGAGACGAAGAGATGAACATGGGCAGCAGGAGCTTTGGCCTTGGCGGTACGACCGCGGCAGAGCCATTGTTGCAGACTTATATTAGACGACTTGGCGACACTCCCGAGATTCAAGATGCACTGAGGATGATTTTTGACGTCGCGCGCCTGAACGCGGATGCATTAACCCTTCCGGATGAGGCAGGCGTTGCATACCGCCAGCTCGACCGCGCGCTTGGCCTGGCTTCCAAGGGCACCGGCGCGAGGCCCGGAGAAGATCGGGCCTCGTTCAATCCTGTGCAAGCTTTCGATGAAGCGAACTCGAGTGAGGTAGCGGACTTTGGAGGATGGAATCTCGGCGGAATTCTGGCTCCTTTGCGAGAACTCTCATTTTGGACCATGAAAAAACGCGCCAACACTGTTGGTGAAGGAGGTATTCACAGTTTGCTGAATCAGATGCTCTCTACCAGTACTTCTAGACTCCACCTAATGGGCCACAGTTTCGGTGCCATCGTAATGTCTTCGGCTTTAGTTGGACCTCACGGCAGCTCTAAGTTGCCAAGGCCAGTCGATTCCTTAGTGCTAATCCAAGGGGCGTTGTCGCTGTGGGCGTATAGCCCAGACATTCCTGTAGAACACGGGACGTCAGGATATTTTCATCGTATTGTGAAGGACGGAAAGGTTGCCGGTCCCATAGTCACTACCCGTTCGACATTTGACCGAGCCGTATGCGTGTTCTACCCCTTGGCAGCAGGGGTCGGGCGGCAGATCGAATATGGGGCTGCTGGTCAGTTCCCAAAATATGGAGGGGTCGGTGCATTCGGCATCCAGGGGCTCCCGTCTAACATCGAAGACCGCGTGATGGTGGATAGCAATAGTGAATATTCGTTTGGTTCTGGGTGCATCTACAATCTAGACGCCAGCAAATTTATTTGCCACGGAACTGGATTCGCTGGAGCGCACAGTGATATTGCCGGGCCAGAGGTTGCTCATGTGCTTTGGCAAGCCGCGGAAAGTTGCTCTAGAACGAAAACGGAGAAAAACATTGCGGAATCGCGAATTTGACATACCGCTTCCATTTGGTGTGGATGTGTCCAGCGGAAACGTTTTGCCTGGCATCACAGGTGATGCACTAGCTTGGCTGCAAAACAAAGTCGAAACCGAGAGCGCGATCCCTGGAAGCACCGTTCAGTCTCTGAAACGACGTGCCGATGTTGTGGGTCTCGCATATGCGGTCACTGGCGAGTACGATTTAAATGATTTATCACAAGTAGGCTGGGGTCTGGTATTCCCCGAAAACTGTGACCCGGCTTGGAAAGACGCACTGCACCCGCTGATCGAAAGGCGAGAAGCGCAAGTCGGTGGTGGGCCTTTCAAAATATTTGAGGCAGCCTCCGGAGTTCATCGTGGCATGACAGCACGCGACTGGCTGTCCACAAATGGCGTGAGTCTTAATATAGTTGATCCGGCCCTTGGGGTCCCCTACTACCTTGCGCTGATAGGTTCGCCCGAAGAGATTTCGTTCGAATTCCAATACGAGTTGGACATCTATTGGGGTGTAGGTCGTATCCACTTCCGTACCACAGACGAGCTTGAGAGGTACGCTAAGAGCGTTGTGGACTACGAACTGGCTCCGACCGTTCCGACGTCACGACGGATCGCACTATATGCGCCGCAGCACGACTTTGACCGAGCAACTCAAATGTTTGTGAGGATGGTGGCGAATCCTCTATGCACGAGTGTGCCGCCTTGGGGCCGCATTGGAGAGCGGCAGAAATTCGATCTAGTCGCGTGCCTTGCTGAAAGAGCTACCAAGGAGAAATTATCCGAACTGCTCCGAGGCGCACCCGCCGTATTGTTCAGTGGCTCGCACGGGATGAGCTTCCCGTTCGGCGACAATCGACAGAGTGACATGCAAGGGGCAATCGTGTGCCAAGATTGGGCGAGCTTTGGCTCGATTAGCGAATCAGACTGGTTCTCTGCCTACGACGTACCTGCTGATTCAAACGTTCACGGCATGATCCACGTTTTATTCGCTTGCTTTGGTGGGGGCTGCCCCCAAGCCGATAATTTCAACCGTCTGGACAATCAGCCGCGACAAATCGCGGAGAAACCGATGCTGTCATTACTTCCGCAAAGTTTACTGGCACACCCGAAGGGTGGCGCATTGGCAGTTGTCGCGCACGTCGACCGAGCTTGGGCTTACAGTTTCGTCTCAGATCGAGGTGGGGCGCAGTTACAAGGATTCCGAGACGTATTGGGCCGAATTCTGCGAGGTGAAAGGATCGGTCAAGCTACCGACCAATTTAACATCCGGTGGGCTGCGCTTTCGGCCGAGCTATGCGAAGTCTTGCAGGACAAGAAGAACGGCAAGACGGTTACGACCGAGGAAATCTCGAGCCGCTGGGTAGGTCGCGATGATGCGAGAAATTATGTGATCCTCGGAGATCCTGCAGTGCGCCTACGTGTTGAGGACATGCCACAACTGTTGACAACCAGAACAACATGACCTATCGCGGCTTGCTTCTGGACGGACTTGGTTTTGCTTTTTCGACCGGACAAGACGAACAGCCATTGGATTCGACCATTCGTCGACTCCATCGCGCGCAAGGGGCGCAAATCCGAGAACCTTCCGGGGATGCGAGGCTCGCTATTCAAACTCATATTGAAATCCGAATAACAATTCAATAGTTGTTCGAATGAGGACCAGTATAGAGATTCCTCGCATCCTTAGCTTCAGCCACTGCTTTGCGGACATTGGCGTTCGTTAGGTCCAGTACTCGTAATGCGTCATCGAACCTTGCAACCGCTTCAATCCGACGGTATATAGAAGCGTGTGTCTCGGCGTATTTGGCCAGACCATGAAGCTTAGGCAGCGCGTCGCTAAATTGAGTTCCGTGAGGGTCCACGATGTCGGCAGCCACTGTACCATCCGATTGAACTGCGAAGAACATGAAGTCAGGGCGAACAATTCTTATCTCATTGTTATCGATAGTGTAGGCAACTCCTAGAGAATCTTGGCTAGAGCGGGATGGGTTGCGATACCACGCCTGGAAGCCTTTGCGCTTCATCTCCGCCTGTAAAACGTCAATCTCCCAACTATTCATCTCGGCCGGGAACTTGCCCGTCTCGTCGCACAGCAAGTGGTGCTCGTAGGTGGGTAGCGGAGTTTCGCTACCATCCGCCTCACGTACAGAGGTGGCTTCCATCCACGACTTCGGTTTTGCGAGGTCTATATCTTGAGGTTCGGTGCTCATTTCCCTAATCAATCGATACGCTTCCTGCCGTTCGTCTGACAGCCCCTTAATCGAAACGCGGTACTCACCCAGCCATGCCTTCGCCATCTTGTCTGCTTCTGCATCAAGAAAACTTTTCACATCCGGCACAAGTCCGAGGGCTGCTATGTCCGCGTGAGCCTCCATCAGCGCGTCCTCTGGGGAATCGGCTGCAGTCTTCTTCTCGGCTAGATACTCCGCATACGTGCGACTCAGGTCCGCGCTGAGGATTCGCGAGGCACGCCGATAGGCGTCTTCAATCACAGCATAGTCAGCGTCTTCCCAGAAGTCATCGAAAGACTTGCTTTTACTGTTCATGTCCGCGATCAGAGTTTTGCCCTCGACAGTGAGCACAGATTTCCTTGCAGCGCCGATTTCACTGGCGTAGCGGACTTGAGCCGCGTCGAGCACCTTCTGCATTTCCCGATGTGCTTTCTTTCCTGCTCCCGGCAACAACCCGTCAGCGGAAAGTTCGTGAGCGAGCGCGGTTAATCGTTTTATGGGCTTGGCACCCCGCTGGGGCAAGGATTGGGAGGGCAACGACAGGAACTTTTCCCAGATGATTTCTGGCGCCGAAGGATTGGGCTTCATCTCCTTCGCATTGATGAGTACGCGCCGGCCGGGAAGGCGCGCTTCACCTCCATCGGAACCACCATTTATGAGGGCATCTGCAACTGCCTCGACTGACTTAGCGTCGAAAAAAGGCAATAGGCAATCCACAGAGTTAAGGCGGTCATTCCCCGGGATCCGTCGGGCAAGAGGCGTCCTTACCATCCGGCCTAGCAGTTGCGTGATATGGGTGCGGTCCTTCGCAGGGCGGAAGGAAACCATGACCTCCGCTCTCGGACAGTCCCATCCCGTGCTGATCGCGTCTTTCGCAACAAGAATCCGGACCCAAGTCGAGTCCTGCACCCGCTCCGGCGAGATGTAGGGCACCGAGTGTCGACCGAAGCTCTGCGTCACATGTTCACCAAAAACGTGAGCGATGGCCTCCGTTGTGAGTTCCGGCCAGTGTTCGAGGATCGTATCGAGCGCACGCCCGATTTCGTTGTGATCCGGCGTGTTGGGTACCTGCAAGACCATGAGCGGCCTTACAAGATCGTGCTCATTCTGCTGCTTACCGTACTCGGCCCAAGCCGTGCTCGACTCCTTGAGTTTGTCTGTTGCGCGGCGCACTAGCACAGTATCGAAGTGGCCTGCCTCGTCAGGGATGTCGAGAATGATCGTATCCTTCAGCAAACCTGACTCCTGCACTTTGGCAGGGTCCACCACAACGTTGGGCAGCGTGCTTCGTCCCTTTGCCCCAGACATGGCAATATTGAACTTTTCAACTGTCGCGGAAATTCCCCAGACAACCGGAATGGCAGGAACCGACGCAGCACCGTTGATGAGTCGTTTGACGATAGTAGCTTTATCGTCCTCAGCAGTCCTACTTGAGTTCCCCATCCCTCGATGCGCTTCGTCGAGCACGAGGTAGAGCGTCAGGTCGGGGTCTTCTATCGTGTTTTGGATTGTGTCCCAGATCGTGTACGAGCGTAAATCCGGCCGCATCTCAGGAAAGTGCTCTTCGTGTCCACCCCCCTCATCAGGATCGAAGCCACGAACAAGAAGACTGTTTTTGCTCAACTTTTGCGTGTTGAGGAAGTACACTTTTCCCGCCTCGAACTTCGATTGACTGAACGTATTCTGCACGACCACAAGATCGGTGAATTTCAGTCGGTCAGACGCTTCGAGTAGTCGAAAACGCGTCTGCTCGTTTAGAGACGGATCATCACTGAACCAAATGACAACTGCTCCAGGGGCGGCCTCGAAATCAAAATTCTCGTCTCCGTGGAACAAAGCCTCGAATGCGGCAGCTGCCATCACCGTTTTTCCAGCACCTGTGGCCGCTGTCAGCGAGAAGGCGTGCTTATCCGCCTCATCTCGCCAGCGTTTACGAGCTTTGCGAAGATTGAAGAGGACATCACGAACGGCCTCGTCTTGATAGTCTTTCAGCGTAAACTTCATCCGACTTATTCTCCGTTCGCGAATTGGAAGTTCATTAAGTAGGACTCGTAGAGCCGGACAGTTTCGACTGAAACGGGCAAGCGGCGAGAAACTGCCTGGAATCGGCGGTCGTCGTCGGTGACAACGTATGCAATGCGAAGTCCCTGTTTCTTGTCGACTGCCTTACAAAACTTCGATGTCTGGTCAAGATCGACTAGTAGACCATACGTATCGACTACTTCCCAGCCGGAAGGTGGAAGAATGTCGATGCGCCGACCCTCACTACCCGCTCGCAGCCAAAGCAGTGGTGCAATCCAGCCAAAGGCGAGATTATGACTGACTGCTATCGGGCTGGCGTACGTCAAAGTGAAGAATTCAGCGTTCTCTAAGAAACCCTCGCACGTTGGGAACTCGTCCAAGAATTTATAAGTTCCCTCAATTTGCTTTCCCTCTGGTGTCCTACCCGTGATGGCTGCTTCGATTCGAGGCTTTGTAATGTATTCGCAAATGCCCCATCGCTCCCAGTCAGCATCGCCGGGACGGAGACCTTGCTTCCTGAGAGCGAGTTGTTCGTCTGCTGCGACTTCATTGTTTGTTACGCAAATGCACTGGCGGCGACCGCCGTCCTGACGGTTGAGGCGCATGACGGCGTGCGTCGTTGTCCCAGACCCGGCGAAGAAGTCCACCACGATGCCGTGAGGTTTCTCTGCAACGGCCAGCCGAAGGCAGTCCTCCACAGCGTATAGCGACTTCGCATACGGAAACTTTCTGCTTGGTAACAGAGCTGTCAGCAAACCGGTTCCGTTCGTCTGAGCGTTGTGCGACTCTCTGTCCCACTGTGTCGTTGGTAAGCTTGCCTTGCCTGTAACGAACTCCACAACAACAGACCCGTCCGGGTCGCGGCCAGAGATGACCAAGTCACCGCTCGCCAGTTCTTCAACCTGCCCGCTTGTTAGGTAATAGAGCGTTGGTATTTTGCCCCGCTTGCCTGGAATGACTTTCACGAAGCCTTCGGCGAGGCGTTTTTTTAGTGTGGCTGGCGTTAGACCCCAGATCATCTCGGTACCGTCCGGCTTCAGCGGCCAAACTGTCAGGCAGTTAGGTTTTCCCGCTATCGTCGAGCGGTCGACACCCGCTGAAAGTGATGTGCCAACCGACTCAATGCGCCCTGACCTGGTTCCGACGAAGATGGGGTAAAACTGGTCGGGCCGTGGTTGAGGTCCATTCCGCCTAGATGAGTCTTCAAACCTTCGGAGGCTGGCCCAACGTACTTTCCCTCTGGAATTTTGGCGTTCCGCCGCCAATCTCGCCGAACCGAACTTGACGAAATAGATGAACTCGTTGGTTCGGGTCAGCTCATTCGTCCGCACAACTCCTTTGCGGTTGGTGACTGATGACACCATCTGAATGTTACCCTCAGGGAACGTCTGTTCCAACAGCAGCCCAAGCCGCAGGTACTCTTTCTCGTCTATAGAGACGATCAGTACCGAATCAGAAGGATTCAGCAGTTCCTTCGCAATCAGCAGACGGCGCTCCATCATCGCCAGCCACTTGCTGTGCCGATACAGATCATCCCCTTCGACGTAATCATTGTTGTATTTCCAGTCCTTCGCCCCTGTGTTGTAGGGCGGGTCGATGTAGATGGCGTCCACCTTGCCTCGATGCGTATAGCTGAGGGTCTTGAGCGCATGATAGTTCTCGCCGTTAATCACAGTGTGGAAAGGCTTTCCACCCCCCCGCTGTACTTTACCCGTGCTTGCGAGACCGGGATATATAAGGTCGCGAAACTCCGCGACGACCGCTAAGTCATTGATCGAAACATCCTTCGTCTGCTTCTCGCCGTCATTGAGCGACTCAAGGTGCGCTAAAGGTGTATGGGCTGCATTGGTGATTTTTCTTACCGTCCAAAGTTGCTGATCGCCTTTTTTGGTCGAACCACGCTTTGGCAGCACTTGCACCTTGTCGCCCTTGCGGACTGAGCGCTGTGGCACTTCGACCGCCTCCGGCCTGTGCCGCTCGAAATTCAAACCGAATGCAAGCCGAGAAGATAGTGCCTTGAACTCGCGCTCCAAGTCCGCGCCCATTTGCGGGTCCTTAGCCTTTGCGTGGGCGATGAGGTCCGTAATTCGTGACACGTCAACTCCTCAATGGAATCGTTCAAATTTACATGCAAATGCTAACTCGAAATTCTGTGTCTTCTTGCGTTTGAGGATCTTATCCGCAACGGCATTGCGGACTGCCCCAGGGGCAAAGGGCTGCTGTGCAGTGTAGTCTTTCTTCCCATCTTCTCCACATACCTACATTTAGTTGTTGCTTTATATGTTACGTCCTATAGAGATACTTGAGAAACGATTTGAGAGGCATGGACCGATCTGAGAAGATGGAAAGCGTTACGGCACGAAACCTCTGTGGGGATTCTTAGTGTATTCGACAGAAAAGATGCTCGTGGATCAGTTTGTGCGCGTTCTAGGTAGTGAACGAAACCCATGGGGACCTCTCTCCGTCTCGTGCGAATTTTTCTATTCTCGCGGAAGAACAGACGTTCTAGCCCTGGCTGATGGGAATGTCCTAATCGCGTTTGAGGCCAAGCTGAAAGACTGGCGGTGCGCGCTCGATCAGGCGTATCGAAACACCTGCTTCGCTCACAAATCCTACGTGGTTGTGCCAGAGACTACTGCCCTGACGGCCTTCGCCTATTTAGCGGAGTTCAAGCGGCGAGGCGTCGGCCTGTGCTGCGTGGACAATGCAGGGGAAATCAGTGTGCTAGAAGAGCCCGAAGTCTCTACTCCCATTGAACCCTGGATCGCTACACAAGCCGCGATCCACGTTCGGAGCGATCGCGAGGCGGTCTGATGCCTGCCCTCACCCTGGAGGAAATTGCGCGCGCGATTTGCACGGGGAACGGTCATACGTTTGACAAAAAACTCGGGGAAGGTACGTTCAAGGAAGCCTTCCTGGTTACTACGGCCGCTAAAGAGCTCCGAGCACTAAAAATATTGAAGCCGGGGTTAGCCTCAGAGCGAACCCAGCGAGAAGTTGAGGCGATGACCAGATGCCGGCATGCGAACATCGCTTCGCTAGAAACGGTCGCCACCTTCACCCACTCATCCGTGCAGTACACGTATCTGGTGGAGGAATACATCGGCGGCGGTACCCTGGATGAGCGTTTGCAGAAGGGACCGGTTTCACGCGAATCGCTACTCCCGATGGGCGCTGCGCTGATTGACGCCGTCGCACACGTAGCCGCGAACGACTTGGTTCATCGCGACATCAAGCCAGCGAATATTCTTTTCCGAACGAGTGATCAACCAGTTCTAGTTGATTTTGGCCTAGTGCGTGATCTTCGGAAATCATCCGTCACAGTTACGTGGGCTACTTGCGGTCCCTGCACCCCGTTGTATGCTTCTCCTGAACAACTGACCAACGATAAAGTGATCATCGGGTGGAGATCGGATCAGTTTTCTCTTGGCGTTGTGCTGGCATTTGCTGGTTTGGGGATGCACCCGTTCGCCAGACCTGGAGATGACCCGGCACAGACCGTCTTGAGAGTCGAAGCGCGAGAAGGGCCTTCCGCGGAGTTCATCGAGGCCGCAATAAAATCTGGCTTGGCGGTCCTGATTAATATGGTAGGTAACTGGCCGGTTGAGCGGATTAGAAAGCCTGCCGATTTGCTGAAAGCCTGGAACGATCAAGGGGGATCGTAACGACCAATGCCTGCGTTTCACCAGATGGGAAACGACTCGGAGAATTTGCTGGCCGAGCCTGATCTAGGCCGCTACCAGGGCTGCGTTCTTAGTCCCGTAAACGACGACAACGGGAAAATCGCGGGACAGTTGGCTCGACTTCGAGAAAGGGCCGGATTCCGTACGGTCTTTGATCCGCAGTTGTACATGCCGCGTAGCAACCAGGGATTCCTCCGTGAATGGGACTATTTCCCGAAGGACGTGGACACAGCCGATCTGACTTCAGTTGCTTGGTGGGACGCTCTGAACGAAGCGATCGCGAGGACTGTAACGGAACTCAAGCCCGGTGCTGTCTGCTCTCCCGCCGTGATCCCCAAGACTTTCCCCGATGAATATTTCGCGCAATTGGTACGGAGCGCGGCGGTGCTACGTCAAAAGCTGAGCGGAACTGGCGTGACGACGCTGCAGACCGTCGTGACGAGCCTGGCAGATTTGGCCACTCCCGGGCGTGCGATGAAGATTGCTTCGATAATGTCGGACGGGGAGACCGATGAGTGTTTCCTTGTTTTCGTCGGCGATACGGAGCCAAGACGCGAGCTGAGTGAACCTGAGGAACTGAAGGGCGCGATGAAATTGATCGCGGCACTTGAAGCCGCTGGCCAGCGAGTGCTGGTGGGATTCTGTTCTTCAGATTTAGTCCTGTGGAAGGCGGCCGGTGCGACGTCGTGTGCCACGGGAAAATTCTTCAACCTTCGCCGGTTCACGCTTTCCAGGTTCATGGAGCCGAGTGGGGGCGGCGGTCAATTGCCCTACTTTTTTGAAGAGTCGCTCTTAGCTTTCTTGCGTCAATCCGACTTGATCAGAATCCAGCAACGTGGATTGTTGAGCGCTGCCTCCACTGCTAACCCATTCACCAAAACCATTTTCGAGTACTTTCCCCAGGGGAAGGCATGGGTGGCATTAGGGTGGCGGCAATTCATGCACTGGTTTGCGGACGTGGAGGAACGGCTCCGCACGGGAACAATAACCGCCGAAGACCTGATACTTCAGGCCGACGAAAACTGGGGCCTAATTCAGCAGAAGCCACAGGTGATCATGGAGGAGCGAGAAAACAATGGGCAGTGGGTCCGCCAGTGGCTGCGATCCTTAGTCGAATTTCCCGATTTTAAATAGGAGCGTCGTCGCAGAGCGCGAGTCTTGGGGGGAATCGAGATGGGCGATGGCGACGAATTCGAGGTTACATCAAGCGAACCGGCGATAGGTTACACGGTGTGCGCCGGTTGTTTTGGCGACGATGACATCCAGGCGTTCATTCGGTCCAATGTGGACTCGAATGAATGCGATTTCTGTGGACGAAAAAGCCGCACACGCCCGATTGCGGCGCCTCTGGACGAAGTTTTTGATTTCATCTTTGCGGCACTTGAGCGGGAATATGAACGGGCCGTCGATGCGCTGGGCTGGGACAGCGCGGAGGGCGGGTACCAGGGAATGCACTGGAATAGCGCCGAGCTGCTGGAGTCGGTCGGGCTGGAACTTCCTAATGACGACGGGCGGCTGTTCGAAATACTGGCCGAGTGTCTCGGTGATGAGGTGTGGTGCGAGCGCGATCCATATACATTGCGCGAGGACGAACGGCTGGTAGGGAGCTGGGAAGACTTTTGCAGCTCGATCAAGCATGAACGCCGCTATTTCTTCCTGCGAAAAGCGAAGAATCGGTTTGACAGCGAATACCTTGCCCCGTCCGATCTCTTGAGGTTCATTGGCAAAACCGTCAACGAGTATGAGCTTGTGCGAAAACTGCCGAAGGGCTCGCTCGTCTACAGGGCGCGCCAGCACAAGGCCGGACAGACCCTAAGTTCGCCGTACGATTTCGGGCCGCCGCCCGTCGAGCGCGCAACCAGGCCCAACAGGATGAGCCCGGCGGGCATTGTGATGTTCTACGGCAGCGATAAACGCGAGACGGCCGTGGCCGAAATCGACGATGATGCCACCCTGGGCATATCTGTCGGCACTTTTCAGACCACGCGGGATGCGACTGTCCTTGATCTTACGAGACTGCCAAGGCGCCTCGGATTTTTCGAGCAGCAGCCGGATTCGAGCGAGGTTAACCGGTATGCGCTTGAATTCCTACACCGCTTCGTCAAGAGCCTGGCGGCAAAAGTCATGCCCGGCGACCGAGAGCATATTGATTACGTGCCCACGCAGGTTGTGACGGAGTGGTTCCGCACTGCGTTTCGCCATCGTAAGAAAACAATCGACGGCATCCGCTACATGAGCGCGCAGCGCCCCGGAGGCAAATCCCTGGTCCTGTTTGCCGATCGCTTTGACCTTGTGCTCAGCCCGGGACAGATGAAAAAGATTGCTGCGGCGCAGTCCCTTGAAGAATGGGAGCTACGCAGCCGCCACGAACAAGCCTGGCTCAAGTTGGTGCGGAGGCGGACGGAGCGCGCGGTGGCATAGCAAGCGGCCAGCTTCAGCCGTACTTTGCTTTGTGGAAAACGCCATACGGCCATCGCACGGGTCCTTCCCCGTGGGCGGCAGTTCGCGGGTGACGGCGACCCCGCCAGATGACCTGCGGCGCTCGCTGCCGTGATTTTGTTTTCTCTCTGGGGGTACCCCTCTGAAGTTGGGGTCGTTGGTGGGGCCGCGGAACTCAACTAGGACGCGGACAGCGCAGAGGGATCTGCCCTCACGCTGTCAATCAGACCGATACGCAAGAAATATCGTCGGGATGGCCAACCGCGCAAGAGTGGGAAAATCGTTCGCTTCAAATCGCGAGATCGGCAGTAAATTGAAGGTTGAGCGAACTGGAGTTGTTTATGAACAATCAGGGAATTCACCCATGCCATCGGAGTTAACGAACCGGGAGAGACAAATCATCGACTTACTCGACCGAGGTCTCGGTGACGCCGAAATCGCGACTCGACTTTCGTTCCCAGAGGACTCGCTCAGGTGGCGGTTGCATGCCATTTGCAGAAAACTCGGCCTGGATTACGATGCGTCTCGCGATGTGATGCTCGCCCGTTTCCACGAACTCAAACCCGAGTTCGAACTCAAAGACGCTCAAGAACTCGCTCGTTTGCGCGAACTCGTCCGCGTCCATGAACTCACCAAGATACAGACGAAGGAAGAAAAACCCGAGGTTCCGAAGACCAGCAGTCGAGGGCTGATTCAGAATAAGATGTTTCAAGCCATCGTCGCAACGCTGCTTTTCATCGGCTTGATATATTTCGCAGCACAAGCAGAACGCACCGACCCACGCCCTAATAATTGCGGCGCGCTCGGTTGCGCTGAGGAGCAACCGTGAAGTAGACTTCGACCTTTCTGGTTCGAAGGAAGGGATACTGCGTTGATGGATTCGAAGGCGCGCTGACCATGGCGGGTTCCCGACGAAGCTTGCTTCCCGGATCCGCGATTGCAAAGTCGCCGGCCGAAAGAATGTCCGCGGCTGCGCTCCGCGCTTTCGAAGCCGCGACGGTGAGAATCCTGCAGGGACTCGCGCCGCCCTGATTCGTCGATCTGAGAAGGTCTAGAATGCGCCGGCTCACTGCGGCGCTGCCGCCCTCGCTATCGATGAAGGCTGTAATGGGCTCCCGGCTGCGGGAAGTGAGATCGAGGATCTCGGGCCGGAGGCGATTCTCCAGGGCTTTATTAATTTCGCCGTCGATCCAGATTGCGCGATCCGGGTTCGGTGTGAAGTCGGCGTCCGTAACACCGATGTTGTCCGTCATTCGAACGCTGACCTCCTTCAAAATCTACACAATTCCAGGCAACACGGAACCTCGGAGGGATTAGGAATCCCCTACATTTCCCCCCGCGCCTCGAGACCTACGCTCCCGCCGGCGTACATGCCGACCCGTTCCACCGCCTGTTTCCGATGGTCCGGGCTCAAGTGGGCGTACTTCAGCGTCGTCTCGAACGATAGGTGCCCACAAAGCTGCTGGATCGTCAGCAAGGGCACTCCTGCGAGGGCTGCCCGGGACGCGAACGTGTGCCGCAGATCCCGCCAGTGAAACGCCGGCCGCAATTCCGCCTTCTTCACCGCCTGCTCAAACCAGGTCCGGCGATCCGCGTTGCATTCATTGGCTTCCGGCGTGATGTAAAGCTGCCCCGCCGGCGCGCGTTTACGCAGCAGTTCGAGGCACTCGCGCGCGGCGCCGTTCACCTGAACTTCGCGCGCCCCGGTCTTGCCGACGACGTGGAGGATGCCCGCTTCCACGCTCCAGTCCTCCCACTTGACCGAATACTGTTCGCTCCGGCGCATTCCCGTTAATACCCCCAACATGAACTCGGGCTCTTTGTCCGGACAATCCGCGCGGATCACTTTCAAGAGGCGGGCCTCCTCGCCGGCACTGAGAAAGCGGACGTGTACTTTCTGTTCTTTGGACCAGGGAACGCCGCCGTCGGCGAGCGGATTCGATCCGATGAAACCCTGTCGGGCCGCATAGCGAAGGACCGAACTCACTGCAGAATGGTATCGGTTGACGGTCGAACCTTTCAGCGGACCGTCAGAATGATCTCCGCGGGCGAGCGCCTCCAGTGCGCGCTCGATAATTCCCGGCGTGATCTCCCTGGCGGGAACGCTGCCGATTATCGTCAAGAGCCGGCCGAGCCTCTGCTCATCTTTGGCGAGCGAGGCCTCGCTGTTTCCCCGAAGTCGTTTCGCCTCCAATGCCGGACCGACAAGGTCCCGAAAGAAAAGTTTGCGGCGCCCCGGGCCCCGTCGCGTTGTGCCTGTCGTTGCCATCACGCACCCTGCCTCCCGATTACCTTCACGTCATCCTTCCCTATCGGCGAATGTCCAGCGCCTGCTCGACGTATCGTGGACTCCACGCTTAACACTTCCGTGCGAGGCTTCAGCCACCCGACGAGTTCTTTCTCGTCGCGACCGAAAACAGTCTCTTGCCCGTTCATCAAAATCGCTCTGGGGTAGCCGCCGCCCATCTGGATGACCACAATTCTTA
>Ga0210403_10001022_pt1 | contig 27438 bp, 22 predicted proteins | sample IncBWC19MmetaG_FD_150863 | JGI IMG/M metagenome (GOLD analysis project Ga0210403, IMG submission 150863) | Forest soil microbial communities from Barre Woods Harvard Forest LTER site, Petersham, Massachusetts, United States - Inc-BW-C-19-M | ecosystem: Environmental > Terrestrial > Soil >... | reverse complement strand
ATGCGAGCTTCTTCCACTTCCTGTTTCCGCGGTCCGGCGGCCGCCTTTTGCGCGAGCGCTTCCGCCACTTGCTTCTGGGCACTTGCCGCGTCGAATGCATTGCGGTAGTCCGTGGGCTCGAGCTCGGCCAGCAACTGTCCTCTGTTGACATGCTGACCCTCTTCCACGAATACCCGGGCGACCTTGCCTGAGACCTGGAAAGCCACATCCGTCGTTTCCGATCCTTCGACAGAACCGCTGGCTGTGACTGAATCCTGCCGTTCCACCACGGCTGGGGTGCGGACCTGAATCGGAATCAGATCTGTTTCCGCGCGAGCCGCGCTGGCGGCCCTTTGGCAACCTGTCGAGACAACCAAACAGGCAGCCGTTATTAATAGCGTTGTTGTAAGACTTCCTCGCATTTGCGTCTGCTCCTCGCATTGAGAAAGTGCAAGTCAAACGCCCAGCAAACATTAAATGGAATCAATGACTTACAGGCGTTCGCGCCGAAATTGTTTCGGCACATTGGGCACCTGCCGACGTGGTGCCGAAGCGAATGAAGAACTGTGATCTGAGAGGTAGCGTTAAGGCCGATCGGCGCCTGCCAATCCTTTTGCCGAGATTCGGCGTAGCCAAGAATGCGTAACAGTCTGTCGTTTCAGCGCTTATACGTTGGCGCGGGGCCTGCATCGATCTATGCAGAGGCACATAACAAATGATTCGAATTCAAGCCGCCAATAAACCGGGCGGCGTCACAATCGCAATCGACGGGCAACTAACCGCCGAGTACGTCGCGGAGGTGGAGTCGTCGATCCGAGAGTCAATGGAACAGTACAAAGACCTCCATCTGTTCCTGCGGAATGTTTCTTATATTGATGAAATGGGCCATGCGCTACTCTCTCGACTGGCGTCTCTGGGGGTAGAGCTGAGCGCCACCGGGCTCTACAGCGCTCACGTTGTTACCCAAGCTCAGCTTGCGCGACCAGGAGACCCGCGATCAGCATAGCTTTCGGCACCATGTTTCGGCGTTTGACTTCGGCGCTTGCCGAGACCGGCCCGGAAGGGCCCCTAAGTCGCTGAATCGCAATTTCACCGTCTGGGCGTTGGCTTGCCCTGATTGAATTCCGTTATGAACCAGTCGGAATCTATTATGATCGGGACCATGGCAGCATCCCCAAACGAGATCTACGAGGCGGTTCTGTCGCTTTCGCGATCGATCGCCGGGCGCACCGATCTCGAAGCCCTGCTCTCCGGCGTTCGCGAGTCTCTCCGCCGGATCGTCAGCTTCGATCATCTCGGACTGATACTGCACGACCCCGACAGCGGCGAAATGCAGGGTCATATTCTCAATGAGCCAGGCAATCCTGTGATCACAAGTCTTAGGATGCCGGTTGAGGCGGATCCGGCCGGGTGGGTTTGGCTGAACCAGCAGCCGCTGATCCTCCGTCTCGACGCTGAAACGCGCTGGCCGGAATTCGTTAACCGCTCCCGTCTCGAGTTCGGGCTCAGCACGCTGATACTCGTTCCTCTCACCGCTGGCGAGAACCGGCTCGGCGCATTCGGTTTCAGTTCGGTGGCGCCGTATGAGCCCAGCCCCGCGGAAATGGAATTTCTGGAGCGTGTTGCCACCGAGTTCGCAGTAGCGGTCGAAGGCTTTCTTGCCAGGCAAGCGGCGGTGCGCGAACGCGATCGCCTGCGCGCGCTCTTCGACATCACGAATGCATTGGTCTCGAAGCTGGCGCCTGACGAGCTGTTTTCCGCTATTGGCGCGCAGCTCTCGAAGCTGATCCGGCACGATTACTCAATGCTGACGGTATCGAATTCGGATAGCGGCCAGCTCGATCTTTACGCGCTGCACTCCACAGGGCTCACGTTCATCGATGCGCTGAAGGGCCCGTTCGATTCTACAGGCATGCCGGCGGCCGAGGTGCTCGCAACCGGGAAGCCGGTAGTGGCGTACGCCACCGATATCGCGCGCTATCCGTCGTCAATCTTCGGAAAGTTTGTGGCGCTGGGATTCAGGTCCGTTTGCTCGGTTCCATTGGTCGCCCCAAATCGAACCATTGGTACGCTGGCGCTTTGTCGAATGACGGAAGATACGTGGTCCGGTGATGACGTCGCATTTCTTGTGCAGGTCGCAAATCAGATCGCGATCGCAGTGGAAAATTCGCTCTCTTTCCGGGAACTGTCGGAAATGAAGGAGCGGCTCGCTACCGAAAAGCTCTATCTGGAAGACGAGATCCGCCTCGATCACAACATCGGGAACATGGTGGGGCAGGGACTCGCTTTCCAATCCGTTTTGAAGAGCGTTCAGATCGTTGCGCCCACCGATTCGACCGTTCTCATTTTGGGTGAGACCGGAACCGGAAAAGAACTGGTCGCCCGGGCGACTCACGAATTGAGTCCACGCAAGAGGGGCAGCTTCGTTAAAGTGAATTGCGCCGCGATTCCTGCGAGCCTTCTAGAGAGTGAGCTCTTCGGCCATGAGAAAGGTTCTTTCACCGGTGCGGTTGCGCAAAAGATCGGGCGTTTCGAGCTGGCTCACAAGGGCACGTTGTTTCTGGATGAGATCGGGGAGCTGCCACTCGAACTTCAGCCGAAACTATTGCGTGCCATCCAGGACCAGGAATTCGAGCGAGTGGGCGGCACCCGCACGATCCGGACCGACGTCCGCTTCGTAGCCGCCACTAACCGCGACCTGAAGGCTATGGTTGACGAGAACCAATTTCGCGCTGATCTGTACTACCGGCTTCACGTTTTTCCATTGAGCGTACCGCCGCTTCGGGAGCGCCGCGAAGACATACCGCTGCTCACCCGCTACTTCGTTCAGAAACATGCGCAGCGGATGGGCCGGCCTATCGACGAGATTCCGACGTCCGCGATGGAAGCCCTAACGCGGTATGACTGGCCGGGGAATATTCGGGAGCTGCAGAATGTGCTGGAGCGATCCGTCATTCTGACTCATGGGAATACCCTGCAGATTGCAATGTCGGACCTTGGGCAAACCGGTTCAAGCGTGCTGAGCCCCCGCGGTTCGAAGGCGTCCGAGGCGACCGAACGGCAGGCGATCATAAAAGCGCTCGAAGATGCGAAGGGCCAGGTAGGGGGCCCGGATGGCGCGGCAGCTCGCCTCGGCATGAAGCGAACGACCTTGCAATCACGGATGCGGAAGTTGAACATCGCGCGCCAATATCGCTGATCGCTGTCAGGCCTGGTTATATTCGTTCGCCGCAGCTTCCTAACGTGGCCGGGATTTCCGGATGGGCAGATTAGTCCCGAGAAACGTGCTTAGGGCCGCTAAGATTACCTTGAGGTCTGCGGCGAACGCGATCGCTGAGATAAGCGGAACGACCGCGGTGATTCTCACCAGTGACTCTTGCATAGACACTCCTAAACACGCGTTGCGAGAGCCTAGTTTGTGCTATTTCACCATATAGATTAATGTGGCCATCTTGCCGGAAGCATTGATATTCGAATGCGCCGTTATTCCTGTTGAAGGGGCACGATACGCAGTGCCAGCAGGAAGTTTCCTTAGCTCTTTGCCGAGCAGCATCTCTGTGTCACCCTCGGTCGCGATCCAGATTTCCTCAACACTCTGATCGTCACTATATGGCCGGGACATCGTCATAGAGTTCATTTCAACCTTGGTTAGAGCACTATATTGGCTCAGGCCGTCCTCTTTTGTAATCAGCGGGTGTTCCCGGTTTACCCAGGAGTTCGTGACTTGAGCTTTTCCATGGTTGTCAGCAACGTCAAGAGTTGTCTTCGGCGTAAACCCTTGAGGAATCTTTTCGCTGACAACATAGAACGTCATGTATTTATCACCGGTTGCCGTCAGCCGGAAATCGAGCCCCGGAGTAATGATAAACGCCATGTCTTTTGACAGCTCCACGTGTTTAGAGCCTGAAGAAATGACGCCGCTTCCGGAGTTCACCACAAATGTCTGCTGAATGCCCTTCATCTCGCCTTCAATTTTATGTGCCGTGGAGCCGGGTTCCAGCATTGCATAGCTGACAGCTTCCGCATTAACGAGAACTGCACCCCTGCGAGCCGGATGAAGGGGATCAGGGCCCTGTAGTCCAGTAAGCATATCCCGGAAGTACAAATTGCCGTGCATGATTCGCGGGAATGAGTCGCGCCAGTTTCCCATGAACATATCGATGTCTTGTTCAGTCGCCCGATTATAGGGGCTGTTATCGAGCCTGGAGTAATCCAATGGAGCTGGCCCGCCTCGTCCGCCGCGCCCGCCCCCTCCTCCGGCCGGTCCCAGAAAGAGCATCTGAACAGGTTCGTCTCCCAGATTCAGGTTGCTGTGCGCCGTGATTCCCGTCGGAGGAATTTTATAAGCTTGCCCTGGCGTCATGCGAAGAATCTGTTTGCCGATGGAGAGCACTGTTTCGCCTTCCACCATGATCCAGCACTCCTCCGCGGGATGGCTGTGAGGCTGTGGCATTGTTTGCGGAGCGATGGTGATTAGACTCAGTCCGCTTGGACCCCCGTTGGGTATATGCGCCCAATGCGCACCCACTCTTCTGTCGTTCTCGAAACGATTTACTACCACGATGTTTTCGTCGGGTTGATAATTAGCAGGAAGCGGCTCAGTTCTGACGTATAAACTCAGCGCTTCTCTTCCAGTGCTGGTGAGTTTAAATTCGAACTCCGGCGTCAGTGTAAATCCCGTCCCTTTTTTGACCTCCCAGGATTTCGAATTGACCGAGAGTTGCCCGTTCCCTCCAGTCGCATAAAATACCTGCCGTTCCCCTTTCTGCGCTCGTCCGCTCGCGATTGCGCCGGGGTCAAGCGTGGCGTAGCTGATCGCCGTTATGCCGGTGAGAACCGCTCCTTTTTTTGTGGGATGTTGCGGGTCCGGGCCCTCCAGCCTGGTCAGAATGTCGCGGAAGGCAAGCTTGCCGTACATCGCCCTAGGCTGTGAATTTCTCCAGTCATTGATGAACACATCAAAATTCGGGTCGACCGCCGCGTTAACCGGTGTTGGATCCAGCCCATCTTCTCGAGCTGCCGGTTGTGGCTGGTTGGCACGAGGTGCTTGCTGCCCATAACCGAAAGGAGCGGCAAAGCAAATCGCCACGAGTGAAAACGTGATGGTCAACTCTTGGAAAAGCATGGTGTACACCCTAGCCCTGGTTCTTGAGTCCTGGCACCTGCGAAGTTTAACACAACCCGGCTGTACCTGTTGAACAGGTTGCAGCGTTAAGGATTCGATTCAAAATGTAGCGGTTGGATTCACCGGAGAACCGGTTCCGCCGTCGACCGCAAGAGGCGCGGCGCTGAACAGAAATGTCCAACGGTTGCGGCTCGCGGCAGCTTTGGCGAGATTTTCGAGATCGCAGTTATCGAACAGCGGCATGCCGACCGCGACCAGGAGAATCTGATGAACCGGCCACGCGACCCCGTCCACTAGCGATGGCAAAACGTCGTGCGAGCCGTCACTGCCAAGCACGGCCACGTCGCGGTCCTTCAGCCACTTCGCGCAGCTCGCATGAAGTCCCGCCGAATGGGTCGAGGCATCCCATGGACCCTTCTCCGCCCGCCGCGCCCATCGTCCGGTCCGGATGAAAACAGCGTCGCCGGAACCTACGCGCACTCCGGTCTTTTTCTCCCACGCATCCAGATCTTCGGGATAAATCGCGGTCGAAGGCTCCAGATACTTCACGCCTTTCAGCCACGCGATATCGAGCAGCACGCCGCGCGTGAGAAATCCGTCGCTATACGCGGTCACGGCAAGCTGGCCCGCTCCCGCCTCCGTAACGGACGATTGCGGAAAACCGTTGTACATCTTCCCCTGATAAAAAACGTGCGAAAGCGCGTCGAAATGCGTGTTCGCGAATCCGTGATACGCGACGTCGTATTCGTCCATATTGAACTCGCCGCCGACGCCGATCATCATCTTGTGGCCAAACGGCGCGTTGTTATCGACCGCCTTCGTCGAATCCGTATTCCGCGAGATCGAAATGGAGACTCCTTCCCTCACCAGCTTCGCGGCTGCTCGCCGTTTTTCAGGCGTGATGAGGTTCACCGTGCCCATCTGATCGGCCTTGCCCCAGCGCCCCCAGTTCGAGAGCTGAGTCATGAGCCGATCCACGTCGGCCTTCGTCAGTTTGTGGGTACTTTGGGCGAAGACGCAAACGCAAAGAGCCCCGAGCGCTAGCGACCGGGTTCGCAAGATCATGCGATCACGGTAGCGCGAACGCAGTCACGCTGTCACCCGGCGTTAACCCCTTCCGCCTAACCTTCAGGCCGGAAAACGGTAGAGTATGGTACGTGCAGCTCTTCACGCTAGCAGCTATCGTCTCCTCGGTCGTCTGCCCAATCGTCGATGCGCAACCCGCAAGCGAGCGCGGCGCCGCGTCTAACCCGAAAAGCAATCAGGATCTCGGCATCGATATCGACCGCTTCATCGGCAGGGCTTCCGACTCGCCGACCCACCTTTCCCATGGCCTTCTGCTCACCCACTCCATGCTTCACGCCGGCGATCCCAATCATCCTGGCAATCATGGAGCGGTGCTCGAATACTATAAGGACATTTCGACGGCGACTCTCTTGCCAAAGAATCACACGCCGATGGTCAAGGTTCCAGAGCAGTTCCTGTTCTATGTCCAAAGCGGAGAAGGGCGCCTGGAGGATGGAGAACGGTATTGGGATTTGCGCGAAAATATCGCCGCGCTGGTGCCGCCCAATGCGTCACACCGGTTCGTGAACGATTCCGACAAGCCGCTGAACATGATTATGATCACGTGGACCCCGGCTGCCGCGCCACGCCCGGATATCCTGGTGCGCGACATCAACCTGCTTCCGTGGTGTGAAGAAGCGGTGCACTGGAACAACACTTCGAAATGCGTATTCAACGCGCCTGACGGACTCTTTCAAAGCGAGCGGATGCTGCTGGTGATGCTCCAGCCGCGGGCGATGTCTCAGCCTCATTCGCATCCTCCGGGGATGAACGAGATATGGGTCAAGGTGACTCCCGGAACCACCACCATCCTGATGGGCAGTGAGCTGCGGGAGATGCCCCAGAACACCGCGTACATGGTCCCGCCGACGAATGAGACGGAACACGCCAATCTGAACCTGACCACGGATCATGTGGATTGGTATCTCTATTGGGCGCGTGGGGCTCCGCCTGCGCCTGGCTCGCCGCCGACCGCGAATGGAAATACCGGACGCGGCGCGCGCCCGTCGAATCCGAACGTGGTCCGCGATCGCGCCTCATCGGAAGCCGCCAATATCGCAGGCAAACCGCTCAAGTAAACCTATGAATCGACGAACTTACATCCAGACTGTTTTCGCCGCGGCCTATGCTGCCGCCTCCGCGCGCGCTGCCGAGGCTCCGAAAAAAATCGAGCTGCATCTCGATCTGGCCGTGATTCCCGGCCGCGAAAAAGAGATGCTCGCGAATTTCGAGAAGATTTTCAAGCCGACGGCGAAGAAGCAGCGAGGCTATCTCGATCTCAAGATGCTGAAGCTGCGGGAAGCGATCCGGGGCGGCGCTCCTCCGGGAGGGACCTTTCGGTTCGTGCTCGATTTTGAGAGCGAAGAATTACGCCAGGCGTGGATCGCCTCGGCGGCGCACGCCAAAGCGTGGCCCACGATCGAGGATGCGCTGAGCGACAAGAACTTCAACATCCTGCTGTACGACATTTACTGAGGCGTTTGTACCGGAAACGGCGCATACACATTCTGCCTCTAACGAACGCTTCACTTGCGGCTGTTTTCAAACTGCCCTATACTCCTTCTTCATGCCCGGGCTGCTGCGCGACCGCTTCCGCTGGATTCTCATCGCCTGGATGTTCGTCATCAGCGCGACGGCCTATCTGGATCGCGTCAACATCTCCATCGCGGGCCAAGTCCTGCAAAAAGAACTGCACCTGTCGAATACGGAACTCGGCTGGATTTTCAGCGCCTTCGTTCTCGGTTACGCGCTCTCGCAAGCGCCGGGAGGCCGGCTCGCGGATCGCTACGGTCCGCGACGGACCATCTTCTTCGCGACGCTGTGGTGGGGAGTTTTCACCGCGCTAACGGCAGCTTTTAGCGCCCTGGCCGCGATAATTGCGGTGCGCTTCTTGCTCGGCGTCGGGGAAGCCGTGGTTTACCCGGCCAGCAACCGGCTGGTGGGAAACTGGATTCCCACGCGCGAACGCGGTAAGGCGAACGGATGGATCTTCGCGGGAGTGGGCGCCGGGGCCGGCGTTGCTCCGCCCCTGATCACATACATCGTTCTTCACTATGGATGGCGCACGTCGTTTTGGGTCAGCGCGGGACTGGGAGTCATCGTCGGTGCGATCTGGTATCTGGTTTGCCGCGACCATCCGGACGAACATCCGCTGGTGAGCGCTCGTGAAGCGCTCGAAATTCGCGAAGGACTGACGAATCGCTCGAGCAAGGCGCTCTCGTGGAGCTCGATCTTTTCGAGCCGCGATGTGCTGCTGCTGACACTCAGCTATTTCTCGTACGGCTATTCCGCCTACATTTTCTTCACTTGGTTTTTCATCTACCTGAGCAAAGTGCGCGGCCTGGATCTCAAGGCAAGTTCCTATTACGCGATGCTGCCGTTCCTGGCGATGGCGGTGGGGTCGCCGTTTGGCGGCTGGCTCAGCGACCGGATCGCGCTGCGCTTCGGAAAACGCGCCGGGCGATGCGGTATGGCCATCGCCGGACTGGCTTTGTGCGCCGTGTTCATTGCTTGCGGGACCTATGCGAGCGATGCGCGCGTGGCGAGCATTATCCTTGCAGGCGGAGCCGGCGCGCTGTATCTTTCGCAAAGCTCGTTCTGGTCGGTGACAGCGGATGTCGCGGGAGAAGGCGCGGGATCCGTTTCGGGCGTGATGAATATGGGCAACCAGCTGGGCGGAGCGCTTACCGCGTCGCTCACGCCTTATCTTGCCGCTCAGTTCGGCTGGTCGGCCTCGTTCCTGGTCGCCGCGGTCCTGTGCTTGATCGCCGCGATTCTATGGTTCGGCATCGATCCGGAGCGGCGAATCGAGCATCGGGTTAGCGCTGGACCCGCCCCGACCCGCCTCCCGTCATCAGTGCCTGGACTTCCTCAATCGACACGCGATTAAAATCGCCCGGAATCGAGTGCTTGAGACAACTCGCCGCCGTCGCGAACTCGAGCGCATCCGCGGGCGAGGCAAGTTTTCGCAAGCCGTATATCAGTCCGGCCGCGAAGCTGTCACCGGAGCCGACGCGATCGACGATCGGCGCAATTTCATACCGCCGGCTCACCAGGAATTTCTCCCCGTCGTGCATGCAAGCGCTCCAGCCGTTCTGCGAAGCGCTTTTCGACTCGCGAAGCGTGATCGCAATCGATTTCAGATCGGGAAACGTGGCCAGAACCTTTTCGCTCAAGGCGCGATACTGCGCCGGATCGATGTTGCCCGACTCGACATCGCCCTCGCTCTGAATTCCGAGCGCCATCTGCACGTCTTCCTCATTCGCGATTGCGACGGAAACCGAGCGCATCAGCTCGGGCATGACTTCCTTCGCCGGCTTGCCCCATTTCCAGAGATTCTTGCGATAGTTCAAGTCGCACGAGACGGTCATCCCGCGAGCCTTGGCGGCAACCAAAGCCTCGCACGTCAGCGCAGCCGCGGATGCACTGATCGCTGGAGTGATCCCGGTCACGTGGAGCCAGTCGGCGCCCGCGAGTGCGCGCTCCCAATCGATCGAACCGGGCGCTGCCATCGCGATCGCGCTGTTTTCGCGATCGTAAACCACTTTCGATCCGCGCTGGCTCGCGCCCGTTTCCAAAAAGTAAATGCCGAGTCGTCCCTTGCCGAACAGGATCCTCGACGTATCGACTCCGAAACTGCGCAGCTCGTGAACGACCGCATCCGCAACCGGATTTTTCTCGGGCAGTACGGTGACAAACGCGACCGTCTCTCCGAATCCGGCGAGACTGACGGCGACGTTGGCCTCTCCGCCTCCGAACGTCGCAACGAACCCAGGACTCTGCAGAAAGCGCTCGAATCCAGGCGGCGCGAGACGCAGCATGATCTCACCGAAGGTGACCACGCTCATCTCGACCGCGCCTCGCGGATCTGATCCAGAAATCTCCTCGACAAGTCCGAAATAGCTGCAAAATCGCCGGTCTTGGCAGGCGCCGTCAGACAGCCGCCAACGCCCACAGCGACACATCCAGCCTTGATCCAATCGCCGACGTTCTCGATCGACACGCCGCCCGTTGGCATCAGCGGTGCGTGGGGAAGCGCCGCCAAAGTCGCTTTCACGAATGCCGGTCCCAGCGTTTCGCCGGGAAAAACTTTTACGATGTCGCCGCCTCCCTCCATGGCCGTCACGATTTCGGTGACCGATCCGGCGCCTGGAAGATAGGGGACCTGATAACGGTGGCACAGTCGCGCTGTTGCGGGATTGAAGCTGGGGCTGACGATGAATTTGGCACCGGCGAGGATTGCGACGCGCGCCGTCTCAGGATCGAGCACAGTACCGGCGCCCAGGCAGAAGTTCCGGCACGATGCCAGGCTTTCGATGGCCCTTGCAGCCCCGGGAACCGTAAACGTGATCTCGAGGACGCGGATGCCACCGTCCACGCATGCGCCTGCGATCCGCGTCGCAAGCTCCTCGGTTTCGGCCCGTACGACGACCACCAGGCCGGATTCGACAATCTGGTGCAAAATTTCGAGCTTCTTCATCACGACTCGTATTTAAGCCTATCTAACAGGTGAAAAAACGGCAACATTAAATAAGCAACCTATTGTAAACACGAATGCAAAACAGGGTTGCCGACGGCGCACAGCTGCCGACCAGCTGTTGGCGATTCGCACTGCGGGCAGCGCAGGGCGTGTTCCGTTTTTGGCTTCACCTGTACGACAGGTCCGCCCGGCAATGGGATAATGTAGATCGATTCGGATGAGAATAAGCCGCCCGATTGCAGTTGCGGTGGTTTCGTTGCCGGCGATCCTGCTGGTTTGGATTCGCTCGGCGCCCGCGGCTTCGAATGAAGAGCTGCAACGCCATCGCAATCTGGGCAGGGCGTTTTACGAAAACCCCACCACCCATCGCGAGGCCATCGCGGAGTTCAAAAAAATTCTCGATCTCGCACCGGATTCGATTCCCGATAAGCTGAACTACGCGCTCGCGCAGCTGCGAGGCGGTCGCAGTGAGGAGGGGGCGGCGCTACTCGAACAAGTGCAACGGCGCGATCCGTCGTTGCCGCACACGTGGTTTAATCTCGGAATTTACTACAAGCAGACGAGCCAGCCGGAGAAAGCACAGGTCCAGTTCGAGCGGCTGGTGATCATCGCGCCGGATGAGCCGATCGGCCATTATCAGCTGGGCACGTTGTATCGCGCAGCGGGGCGGACCGAAGACGCGATCGCGCAGTTTAAGCGAGCTGCCGAACTTGATTCGCGCCTGGCCGCGGCTCATTTTCAGCTTTACAACGCGTATCGCCAGTCAGGCCAGGCTGACCACGCGGCACGCGAGCTAGCTGTGTTTCAGGATCTCAAGAAGCAATCTGAAGGCGCCGCGATTCCGGAAGATGTCGAGTGGTGCGGCTTTGCCGAAATTTATGATCCTCCGCATCCTTCTGCGTTGCCGGAGGGCGTGAAACAAGCGTGGAGCGACCGCGTGATCGAGGAGGGAGCTGCGGGTCTGGTCGCCATCGACGCAAGCGGCGCCGGTCGCGCGGATCTTCTGGTCTGGTCCGCGCGCGGCGTCCATCTCTATCGGAGAGGAACGGAGCTTGCTCGCGATTCCGGGCTGGACGAAATCAAAGGCGCGATCTTCGTCGCTCCAGGCGATTTCGATAATGACGGGCTGATGGATCTATCTGTCCTTACCGAAGCCGGTCCACTGCTCTACCGGAATCTCAAGGGTCGCTTTGCGCGGATCGATGCGGCGCTTCCGAAGCGGAGATTTGAGCGGGCTGTGTGGATTGATTACGACCATGATTACGATCTCGATCTCGTTTTGCTCGGCGAGCGCCCTGCTCTGATGCGCAATCAGGGGAAGGCGGGATTCGAGGAGCGGACTGCGGATTTTCCGTTTGCGGCAGGACTTCCCCGAGGTGCGTTCAAGCTGCGCCTCATTCCTGACAGCAAGGCGTTTGATCTCGTCGTGAACTATCAGGATCGGAATCCCGTGCTCTATCGCGATCAGCTTGGCGGGCGTTATGTCGCGGAAAGATACGCCGGCTCGGCGGAAGCTGCCACGGTGCGGGCCGATTTTGATAACGATGGACGGCTCGACCAGGCGGAGATCACGGCCGACGGCAACATCCATCTTAAATTGAATCGCGCGGCGGGGGGCATACGTTGGATTCGCGTTCAGCTTACAGGTGTGAAAAATCTCAAGCTCGCGCAGGATGCGGAGGTCGAGGTCAAGGCTGGTTCCGGCTACTGGAAGAAAATCTACGATGGCCTGCCACTGCTGTTCGAGCTGGGCGCCAATCGAACCGTGGATGTAGTCCGCATCACGTGGCCGAACGGGCTGATTCAGAACGAAGTCAATCAGGTCGCCAATCGCGGCTACAACTACGAAGAGAAGCAGCGGCTCTCGGGATCCTGCCCGATGATCTGGACGTTCGATGGCCGCGGATTCGAGTTCATCACCGACGTCCTCGGCGTCGCCCCGCTGGGCGCGAGCGATGGCGAGGGTACCTATTTTCCGGTCGATCACGACGAATATGTGCAGATCCCGGCCGCAGCGCTCGCGGCCGCGGACGGCCATTACGAGATCCGGATCACGGAAGAGCTGAGCGAAGTTTCGTATCTCGACCAGGTGCAGCTCTTCGCGCTGGACCACCCTTCGCGGAAGGAAATCTTCACCAACGAAAAATTTAAAGGACCGCCGTATCCTGAATTTCGTTTATATGAAACGGCGCGCCGCATCTATCCGCAATCGGCGCGCGACGATCAGGGTCGCGATGTTCTCGATCGCCTTCGCGCGCGCGACCAGCGCTATCCGGACCAGTTTCCCCGGACGGAACTGGGGGGCGCGCAGCTTCACACGCTGGAACTGGACTTCGGCAGCGCGGCTCCTTCCGGCGACGCGGTGCTGCTCGCCAATGGATGGGTCGATTGGCCGGATGGCAGCACCTTCCGCGCCGCAGCGCAGGAGCGAAAGGGCGGGCTGGTCATGCCGTATCTGCAGATGCAGGATGAAGCTGGCCGATGGGTGACGGTGAACCAAGACATGGGAATGCCGGCGGGCAAGCCCAAAACGATCGCGGTCCCGTTGCGCTTCATTTCTGCGAGCCGCAAGGTGCGCATCGCGACCGACCTGTGCGTGTATTGGGACGAACTTTTCCTGAGCGAGAACGCGGGCCCGGCCGACGCGCGGATGACGCCAGTCGGGCTTCGCTCCGCCGATCTGTACTTCCGGGGATTTTCGCAGACGCGCATCGATCCGGAGCGCAAGCAGCCCGATACCTTTTTCTACAATCGCGCCGAGCTGACTTCGTTCTGGAATCCGACCGCGGGAATGTATACCCGCTACGGGGATGTGCGCGAACTGCTCACGAGCGTCGACGACCAGCTGGTGATCATGGGATCCGGTGACGAGTTGCGCCTGTTATTCGCGGCGTCGCCGCTTCCTTCTCTCCCAGCGGATTGGACTCGCGATTTTCTGTTGAAGGTGGATGGATGGGCCAAGGATCGGGATCCGAATACCGCGTTCTCAGCCACCGTGGAGCCTCTGCCGTTTCACGCAATGAGCCGGTATCCGTATCCGGCCTCCGAACATTTCCCTCGCGACACAGAGCATCAGGAATATTTGCGGCGCTACAACACGCGACCCGCTTTGCGCTTGATCCGGCCGTTGGAGGGCGCCAGGTGACGTTTTGGCTGCTGGTTCTGCTAATTGCGAATGCAGCCTACATCGCCGCACTGCCGGCCGCGAATCTATTTTCGATCGCAAACATCCTGCTGCATCCGCTGCTCGGCATGACGGGGGCGGCGGCTCTGATCGCAGTGGCCAGGACGGCGCGACGCAGCCTGATGCTCCCGCTCCTCGCGGCGGCGATGCTCGGAATCTATCTGCTCTTCGCGGGCGCCACTCGCGATCATTTTTCGATTCTCTGGGCGCACATTGTTCTGGCGGTGATCGGGATTGCGATTTTGAGGCCGCGTTGGACGGGAGCGCTCGCGCTGGCGACGATCGCCGCGGCCGGCTTGAGATTCGGGCTCCCCGGGGAACGAATCCGGAATCCGAAAACTCCGCCAATGGCGATGACGCAGGAAGGTGAAGGACCGCGGTCGCCATTTTGGCCGTCTTCGGCACGGACCAGTGTGGGGGGCGGCGCTCAAGCGCCCTCAAACGTGATCCCGTCGGATTTTTTCATGGAATCGGCGCAGTGCGGCGAGTGTCACAAAGATATTTACGAGCAGTGGAGAAGCTCGATGCACCATTTCGCGTCGTTCAATAATCAGTTCTACCGCGCGACGATTTTACATATGCAGGAACTGAGCGGCGTGCAGGGAAGCAAGTGGTGCGCCGGCTGCCACGATCACGCGGTTTTCTTCAATGGGCGCTTCGAGCGTCCGATCAAGGAACAGGTGGATACGCCGGAAGCGCAGAACGGGCTCGGCTGCGTATCGTGCCATTCGATCACGCATGTGTACAGCTCGATGGGCAACGGCGATTTCGAAATTATGTATCCGCCGCTGCATCGGTTGGCGGCGAGCCGCAACCGAACGGTACAGCGGCTCGAACAATTCGTCACGTATCTGAATCCGGAGCCGCATCGCCGCACCTTCATGAAAACCTTCATGCGCGCGGATTCGGCTGTATTCTGCTCAGCGTGCCACAAAGTGCACCTGGATGAGCCTGTGAATCACTATCGCTGGCTTCGCGGATTCAACGACTACGACAACTGGCAGGCCAGCGGCGTGTCAGGACAGGGCGCGCGGTCGTTTTACTATCCGGAGAAATCGTCGGCGTGCAGCGATTGCCACATGCCGCTGGTCGCATCGCACGACGTGGGGAATCGCAAGGGGATGGTTCACTCGCATCGATTCGCAGCCGCGAATACGGCGGTGGCGACGGTGAATCACGACCAGGAGCAGGAACACGCGACCGAAGAGTTTCTCAAGTCCGGCTTCATCACGGTCGACTTGTTTGCGGCGAGTCCCGTGGATGGCGGGTCTAACGGGCCGGTAGGAATGCGCCGCAGGGCGGGCGCTGCTCCGGCGCTCGCCTCTACATTCGCCGTCGGTGAGGAAGCCGAGCAGTCCGGACCGGTCGCGATTCGCGAAGTTGGAAAGATCGCCGCGCCGCTCGACGCGCCGGGCGTCGCGTTCGCCCCGGGAAGCACCGTGCGCGTGGATGCTGTCGTTCGCACACGCAAGATCGGGCACTTTTTCCCGGCAGGCACTGTCGACAGCTTCGATGTATGGCTCGAGTTCCGTGCGCTTGACGCCAGCGGTCGCATGCTCGCCTGGAGCGGTCGCGTCGCTGACGACGGTCGCGGGCCGGTCGACAACGGCGCGCATTTCTATCGCTCCTATCTTCTCGACGAACAGGGCAATCCGATCAATAAGCGCAATGCCTGGCAGGCCCGCAGCGTGCTTTATGTGCGGCTGATTCCGCCGGGCGCGGCGGATACGGTGCATTATCAATTAGCCATCCCACGCGATGCGGTGGGACCGGTGACGCTCGAAGCCCGGCTGAACTATCGGAAGTTTTCTTACGCATACACGAAGTTTTCATTCGGGTCCCCGAAGCCGGGGCTGGCAGGCGTGGACTTCGACAATCGCGAATACGAAACCGAGCCGGGAAAACTTCCGACGTTGCCGATCGTCACTCTTGCCACCGCGACCGCAACCGTCGCAATCGGCGAGCCGCAGTGGAAAGCGGTGATTCGCCCACAGGATCGCGAGCGATGGAACGACTGGGGAATCGGCCTGCTGCTCCAGGGCGATCTGAAAGGCGCCGAATACGCGTTCCAGCGCGTCACCGAGGCCGAGCCCGCCTACGCCGATGGCTGGCTGAACGTCGGGCGCGCTCTGATTCAGGAAGGCGAAACGGAAGCCGCGCGTCCATATGTAGAAAAGGCGCTTGCGTTATCGCCGAAGCTCGCTCGCGCCGAATTTTTCCTCGCCATGATTCAGAAAACCGCCGGTGATTACGATGCCGCGCTCGCGAGTCTGTCGGACGCTCGGCGCCAGTATCCACGCGATCGCGTGGTGGTGGATCAGGCGGGGCGCATTTTGTTCTTGCAGCGCCGCTATGCCGACGCAATCCGGATGTTTCAGGAAGCGCTCGCCGTCGATCCTGAAGATCTGCAGGCCCACTATAATCTGATGCTGTGTTATCGCGGGCTCGGGCAGATGGAAAATGCGGCGTGGGAAGAACAACTCTTCCGGCGATTCAAGGCCGACGAGTCTTCACAAGCGCTCACTCAGAAGCCGCGTCTGCTCAGCCCCGAGGACAATAATGAACGCCAGCCGATTCACGATCACGTTTCTGAGCCTGTTCGCACTGCTCCCGTGGTTCGCCCGACAGCCCGGCCCGTTTCAACTGCGGCTCGCCGCAGAGGCATCTGATCCGGTCCGGTTCACGGACGTGACCGCGGCGGCGGGAATCCGTTTCACGCATAACGCGGGACGATCCGGAAAGAAGTGGCTTCCGGAGACCATGGGTTCGGGCTGCGCATTTTTCGATGCAGACGGCGACGGCTGGCTCGACATGCTGTTGGTCAATGGAAAGGATTTTACGCCGCGCGGACGCCGCACGACAGCGGCGCTGTACAGGAACAATCACGACGGAACGTTCACCGACATCACGCGAGGCAGCGGCCTCGATATCGAGATCTACGGCATGGGAGTGACCATCGGCGATTACGACAACGACGGCCGCGAGGACGTTTACATCACCGCGCTGGGCGGCGATCATCTGTTCCACAACGAAGGCGGGGGACGCTTCAAGGACGTGACGCGCGAGGCGGGCATCGCCAACTCGGCCTTCTCATCAAGCGCCGCGTGGCTCGATTTCGATAACGACGGCAAGCTCGATCTTTTCGTCGCGAATTACGTCCAGTGGTCCCCGCAGGGCGATGTGTGGTGTTCGCTCGACGGTTCGACAAAATCTTACTGCACGCCGGAATCCTACAAAGGAACCTCGTCGAAGCTGTATCGCAACCTGGGCAGCGGAAAATTCGAAGATGTCACCCGGGAAGCCGGGCTCGCGGATTCGACCAGCAAATCGTTGGGTGTTGCCGTGCTCGATTACAACGGCGACGGCTGGCCGGATCTTTTCGTCGCGAATGATACGCAGCCGAACAAACTGTATCGGAATCTCAAGAACGGGCGGTTTCAGGAAGAAGGGCTCGCCGCGGGCGTCGCATTCGGAGAAGACGGGGTCGCGCGCGGAGCCATGGGCGTCGATGCGGCCGATTACGACCGCTCCGGCCGGATACACCTTGCCGTCGGAAATTTCGCCAATCAGATGATCGGGCTGTATCACAATGAGGGCAACGGATTGTTCGTGGACGAAGCGCCGCGCTCAGCGATCGGCCGCGCAAGCCTGCTTAGCCTGACCTTCGGTCTGTTTTTCTTCGATTACGACCTGGATGGCTACCCTGATCTTTTCGCGGCCAATGGCCACATCGAAGAGGAGATCGCTCGCGTGCAGCCGAAAGTGAGCTATCAACAATTGCCGTTATTGTTTCGGAACGCGGGCAAGGGAAAATTCGAGCCCGTGCAGACATTCACGCGCGCGATGGTTGCGCGCGGAGCGGCTTACGGCGACTTCGATCGTGACGGCGATCTCGATATCCTGATCACCACCAACAACGGACCTGCATATCTTTATCGCAATGACGGCGGCAATCGGAATCACTGGCTGCAGGTGCGGCTGGAAGGCTCGAAGAGCAACCGTGACGGGATTGGCGCGGTGGTCCGGGTAACCAGCACCGGAGGGACGCAGATGCAGACCGTGCATAGCGGATCATCGTATTGCTCAGCGAGCGATCTGGCGCTGACGTTCGGGCTCGGTGCCGACACGACCGCTTCACTCGACATCCACTGGCCCGGCGGCGCCCACCAGATTCTCGGCAATATCAAGGCCAGCCAGAGACTCACGATTAAGGAACAATGAACGCATGCAACCGATTTTTCTAAAGGAAGTCGAAGAGAATCCCCAGTCAGGCCCATTTCGCGACGCGCTCGAATCGATGAAAGCGTCAGGCGCGGAGTATCCGCAGATCTGGCATCTTTTCGCGTTCCGGCCGCATGCAACCGATCATCTGTCGCGATTCACGCAGGAAATCATGCGTGGCGAGTCTCCGCTCAGTCCCGGGTTTCGCGAGCTGATTGCCGCCTGGACGTCGAGCCAAAATCGGTGTCCGTTTTGAGTGAAGTCGCACGCCGCGGTCGCGGCGGAATTGTTGGGCGATGAGGCGCTGGTCCACAGCGTCCTTCAAGATTTCGAGATCTCTCCGCTCAGCGACAAGGAAAAAGCTCTGTTTAGATTCGTCGCTCAGGTGAATCATCATTCGATGGAGATTACCGCCGCTGACATGAATCCTCTGCACGACGCGGGCTGGACCGACGAAGCCGTCTATTACGCGATCACCGTCTGCGCGCTGTTCAATTTCTACAATCGCTGGGTGGACGCGTGCGGTGTGCACGAAATGTCGGAAGAAGCTCACAGGCAAGGCGGAAAGCGGAGCGCAATCAATGGGTATGTGCGAAAGTAGTCCGGCGGCGCAGTGTTCTCAGACTCGCTTGGCGCCGCGCGCGCCCAGGATTGCCTTGCGCGCTTCGGCAAAGTGCTTGATCATGTGTTTTTTCGCGCCCGCACGATCTCCGGTGATAATCGCTTTCGCCACACGGCGGTGAGTGGCCACCATCTGATCGATTTCCCGCGGCGAGCGTCTCTGATCGAAACCAGTGCGCATGGACATCGCCAGGGATTCGCGCAACGCGGCGGAGAGAATCCTGAAGAACGGGTTGCCCGAAGCGTCGCCGATGATACTGTGGAAACGGACATCCGCCTCAACCCAATGATCGACGTCGCGCTTCGCTTCGTCGAAGCCGGCGGTTTCGGACTCCAGTGCAGTGATGTGCTCCGTCTGCCGGTTGGCGGCGGCCAGTTCGGCGGCACGAATTTCAATCGCGCTGCGCAGATCGAGGATATGCTCGATGCTGGCCTGCTGGGTGGACAGGCCGTGTTCCAGGATTTGTACCAGTGCCTTGTTGCTGAGCTGGCCAACGCGGGGCGCGGAGCCGTTCGCAATTTCCAGAATTCCGGCGGCGCGAAGGGAGCGATAGGCCTCGCGGACAATTCCGCGGCTGATCTGCAAATGCGCGCTGGTCCGCAGCTCCGACGGCACTTTGTCGCCGGCGGCAAGTCCCGATTCGCGGATGTGTTCGACAACATACTGGGCGACCTGATCTGATAGGCCTCCGACATCTCGTGAAGTGACTGCTTTCACAGGTAAGATTATAACCCAGATTGTGGGGACGTATCAGATACCTGTTTGACAGGTCAATCGAGGCCCTTTATACTCGTCAACGTGAATTCACCGTGCGGAACACAATCCTTTTTGAAGAAAACTCGTTTGCCGGCCCCCAGGACGCTGCCAGACGCGATTTGCGAATTTTCCGCACTCTGGGTATGGCGGACCCCCTTCCGGCTCGTCGATTTTGCCGCATCGAAGTCGCAAGAACTTGATTATTGGGAAGTTGGCAAAAAATCGATCCGGATTCTCGGCGCACTTCTGGCGGTTGCCGGCGCGTCCCTGATCTGGAGCCAAACCAGTCCTCGCACCGAGCAGTTCGAAGGTCAGGAGGCAATTGTCCTGAGCAACGGCAAGCTCGATGTGACCGTATTGCCACACGGGAGCGTGCTCGCCAATATCGCACTGACGGACGATCCACAAAAACTTAGCCCGCTGTGGAATCCCATTCGGCTCGGCCGCGAGGCTGGGCGAGGTCCCGCGCAATTCAACGGAATCTTCGGGCACTTCCCTTGCGTGGATGGATTCGGGCAGCCTTCCCCGGACGAGCGGACCGCCGGATTGCCCCAGCATGGCGAAGCGCATGGGTCTCACTTCGCGGTGACGAACGAACCGGGGGCAGTCACGATGCGCGCAACCCTTCCCATCGTCCAGGAAGTTTTCACGCGCATCTTCCGAATGGTTCCGGGCGAGAGCGTGCTCTACGTCGACAGCCAGCTCGAAAACCTGCTGGGATTCGATCGGCCGGTCAACTGGGCCGAGCACGCTACTGTATCGGCTCCGTTTGTCGCGCCCGGCAAGACTACCGTCGCACTTTCGGGGTCGCGGTCGCAGAACCGGGATTACACCGCCAACCAACAGCAGGGACGCGGAGGCGGCGCCGCCGGAGCGGGCCGCGGCGGAAACCAGCGCCGTCTGGTCCCAGGCAAGGATTTTACGTGGCCGATGGCCGAAGGGCTGGACGGCTCCAAAGTAGATATGAGCATCATTCCGGATAACCCGCACTACACCGATCATGCGGCAACGCTGATGGATCCTTCGCAGCGGCTGGAGTGGGTGACCGCCCTCAATACCGAGAAGAAATTGGTCTACGGATATGTGTTTCGAAGGGAAGACTATCCGTGGATACAGCACTGGGGAAATTTTCCCTCTGTGAACGGCCTGGTCAGAGGACTCGAGTTTGGAACGCAGCCTTACGATATCTCGCGCCGGGACGTGTTGAACGCCGGACCGCTGTTCGGTACACCAACTTTTCGATGGCTGCCCGCGAAATCCAAAATCGAATCGCATTTCATTGTGTTCTACAGCCGGGTGCCGGAAGGCTTCGGGAAAGTGGACGACGTGCATCTCGAAAACGGCCAGATTGTGATTGTGGACAACGGCTCGAACAGACGTGCTGTCCTGGCTGCCTCGCGCGGCCTGTAAGGCTCCGGTTTGGGTGTTGGGTCAGTTTGCAATCGTGCCGCGGTTCAGCCCCATGCGTCAGCTTGGGGCTATCGTTATGCCCAGGCTAGCCCCAAGCTGACGCATGGGGCTCTAGGACGTTGCGCGGCACATGAATGAAAAGCGCGCATCTCGGAAACTGACCCACTACCAATTGGTCGACAAAGTAGCGGTAGAGTATTGGCATTGACCTCGCACGGCAACATTTTCAGAAAGGTCGTGGTTCTTAGTTTTTGCCTCGCCGCGGCGGCAGGCCAGGACTCGGAGCTTCGTGAAGCTCTGACGCGGCATCAAGCGGGCGATATTGCGGGCGCTATTCCCCTTTACGAGAAGTATCTGAAGCAATTCCCGAATTCGCTGGACGCGATCGCGAACTACGGCGCTGCTTTATCGCATGAGGGGCGCTACGGCGATGCTATCGTCCAGTACGAGAAGGCGCTGCGAATTCAACCGGCGAATCCGCGGATCCGCATCAATCTCGGTCTGGCGCTCTACAAAGGCGGCCGATTCGCTGAGGCTGCGGTGATATTTGAAAAAGTCCTGCCTGAGGTGGCGTCGATACCCGATGCCGGCCATCAGGTGACGCTGCTTCTTGCCTCGTGCGATTTGAACTTGGGGAAGAATCGTGAGGCGATCGCGATTCTTCAGCCCCTCGAGAGCAACGCGCAGGACGATAAGGGGCTGGCGTACCTGCTCGGGATGGCGATGATTCGCGATGGACAGACCGATGCCGGCGCCAGGATGATCGATCGGATTCTGCGCGGCGGCGATTCCGCGGAAGCTCACCTGATGTTGGGAGAAGCCAAGCTGAATGCGCTGGACTATACCAGCGCCAAAGAGGAGTTTGAGAAGGCGGCGGGCATGAATCCGACGCTGGCTGAAGCGTATTCGATGCTGGGGCAGGCGCTGGTCGGGCTCAACCAGGCAGATGCGGCCGGAGCGGCGTTCCGCAAAGCAGCGGAGTTGGATCCAAATAATTTTGCCGCAGTGTTTCAGATGGCGATTCTCGCGCGTCAGGATAACCGGCTGGAGGAAGCTCGGAAACTGCTGGCGCGCAGTCTCAGCCTGCGGCCCGGAGACGCGGCGGTGCGCTATCAAATCGCGGTGGTGGATTTGGCGGCGGGACGCACCGAAGAGAGCCGCGGGGAATTGGAAAAGATTGTGGCCGAAGCGCCCGATTTCTCAGAGGCGCACGTGGCCCTTGCATCGGCCTACTACAAACTGAAGCGCAAAGAAGACGGCGATCGCGAGCGTGAGGTCGTGAGGAAACTGGCGGCAGTGGCCCAGGAAAAGCAATCGAAACGGGACAAGTAAATGGCCTGTCGCAGAGAAAGCATTAGCAGAATACGTAGGACAGGCCATCGTATTTCGTGGCCTGTCGAGCGGCGCGCGTTGACAGGCGACATAAAACGATCGCCTGTCCCACAGCCACAGCCACAAACACAAAAGGCTACTAGATGTTTCTGCTGATGGCCATGGCGCTCGCGATTTCGTGCGACCAGTGCCATGCCAAGGAAGCGGAGTCCTTCGCTAAAACACCCATGGCGCATGCGCTGCGCAAAGGCAGCGGAGAAATCCCAGAGGCCAACTTCAAAGACGGCTCCTTTTCGATCGCGATTCGCAAAGAGTCCGGACAGAACGTCTATTCCGCAACGGACGGCGAGCGGCACATCGAGGCCCCCGTGCTCTGGGAATTCGGGAACGGCCAGATGGGGCGAACATTTCTGTACCGGCTTGGCAGCGACTATTACGAGTCAACAGTGAGCTGGTATTCGGCGATTCACGGTCTCGATCTGACACCGGGACATCGAGACCGTCCGCGCCGCACTTTGGACGAAGCCGCGGGACGGAAAGTGGACCCGGCGGAATTGCGCCGCTGTTTCGGGTGTCATTCGACCGGCATGGAAAGTCCGCAGCCGGGCGTGCAATGTCTCCATTGCCATGCGGGGGCAGCGGAACATGAGAGCACTCTCCTCAACCGGAAGACGGCGACGCCCATGCCCAAACTCTCTCGATCCTCAAGCGAGGAAATTTCGCAGTTGTGCGGCAAGTGCCATCGAACCTGGGAAGACATCGCGGCAAACGGGCCGCTTTCGGTGCTCAATGTGCGTTTTCAGCCTTACCGGCTCGCGGAAAGCAAATGCTATGACGCGGTGGATCGACGGATCGCGTGCACCGCCTGCCACGATCCGCACAATGAGACTCGTCGCGATGGCGCGTTCTACGATTCGAAATGCCAGGCCTGTCACAACCAAGCTGCGCGCGGAGTACGGACCTGCTCGGTGGCGAAAGCCAACTGCGTCTCCTGCCATATGCCGAAGATCGAGATCCCGGGATTGCACTTCGAGTTCAGCGATCACAAAATCCGTATAGCTCGCGCGGGCGAGCCGTACCGGTGACGACGATGAATCGCAGACGGTTTCTCGCCGGATTTGCAGGAAGCATCGCCGGAGCTGCGGCTCCCGGGCCGCTGTTCGAAGAAATCCCGGCGTCGAAGAGCGGGATCACGTGGATTCACGAAAATGCGATGTCGCCACATCGCTGGCTGCCGGAAACCATGGGACCCGGCTGCGCATTTCTCGATTACGACAACGACGGATGGATGGACATCTATCTGGTCAATAGCGGGCCGAGCGATTTGTGGACTCCATCGAAGCCCGTGCGGAATGCGCTGTACCGAAACAATCGCGACGGTACGTTCTCCGATGTGACGGATAAAGCCGGCGTCGGAGGCGGTTCCTTCGGGATGGGCGTCGCCGTGGGAGATTACAACAACGACGGCTATCCCGATCTGCTGATCACCGGCTATGGCCGCACGATTCTCTATCGCAACAACGGCGACGGCACCTTCACGGACGTGGCCAAATCCGCCGGTTTGCCGCTTTCCGGATGGACCACCGGAGCTGCCTGGTTCGATTACGACAACGACGGAAAGCTGGACCTTTTCATTGCGAGTTACGTCGCCTATGGAACCGGCGAGCGTCAATCCTGCGGGAACAATCGGCTCGGCCGGAATTTCTATTGCGTTCCCAAGCTGTTTCCGCCCACCGCAAGTTTCCTGTTTCATAACAACGGCGACGGCACATTCACCGAAGTTGGAAAAACAGGCGAGATCGGAAAGACGCGCGGCAAGGCGCTGGGCGTGGTCGCCACTGATATCAATAATGACGGGCTCATGGACCTGTTTGTCGCCAATGATACGGATCCGAACTACCTGTTCATGAATCGCGGGCCGGATGGCAAGGGCGGCGTCCGTTGGGAAGAAGTCGGGCTCGCGGCGGGTGTGGCGTTCAGCAGCGACGGGCGTGCCCGCTCGGGAATGGGGGTCGACTCGGCGGATCTGGACAGCGATGGATGGCAGGATTTATTCGTCTCCAATATCGACCAGGAGAAGTTTTCGGTTTACCGCAACAATCACGATGAGACGTTCACCGACACGGCATTCGAGCACGGAGTTGCGCAGGCGACGCGGCTGCTCAGCGGCTGGGGAGTGAAGTACTTCGATTTCGATAACGACGGCGCAGTGGATTTGATCCTGGCGAATGGACATCCCGACGACATGGTGGAGAGCACCGCGCCGGGCGTACAGTATCGCGAGCGGATGCTACTGTTCCGCAATCAGAAAGGCCGGCTGCATCACGTGGACTTTGCGGAGGCGGGTCCTGTTTTCGGGCGGCCCTTGTCCGCGCGGGGCCTCGCGGCGGGCGACTTCATGAACGACGGGCGCCTCGACGTGCTGGTGGGAGTCAACGGCGGCGCGCCGGTGTTATTGCGCAACGTGTCTGGGCAAGGTAACCACTGGATCGGATTGCAACTGGAAGGCACACACAGCAATCGCGACGCGATCGGCTCCACAATAACCTGGCAGACCGGAGGCAGACGCCGGAGCATTCAAAAGACGGGAGGAGGCAGCTATCTCTCGTCTCACGATCCGCGAGTGATCCTGGGCTTCGGCCCGGCAGCGTCAGCTGACTGGGTGGAAGTGCGCTGGCCGGGCCCGAGCGGGAAAACCGAACGGTTCACCGGCCTCGCCTCGGGACGTTATCACCGCATCACGGAACGTCGCTAATGCCCGACGCCCAGCTTTCTTGAATTGCTAGAGCTATCCTTCGACTGTGAAGTTCTGGTGCTTCGTTGTTTTTATGTCTGCGCAATTGCTCCCGTGCCAAAGTCAATTTCTTGCTGCTAATTTCGAGTCTCACTCTGGAGCGAGTAAGTTACGATTATTTCCGGCGGACGGTACGGCAACTGTGATCGCTCTTCCATTCGCACTCGCCAACGTTAAGTTCTCTGTCGACGGGCGCTCGCTGTATGCGTCATTAGCAACGGGTTCTTTGGCGAAATTGGAGCAGATGCCGGGGCTCGTCAGAATCGATTATCCAGTGCGCTCTGCGCCCTTAAGCGGGACACAAGGATTTGGCATAAGAGACTTTGGCATCTCCCAGGACGGCGGTAAGGTCGTGCTCGCCGGGAATCGCAAGAAAGAGGGGCGCTCGGAGTGCGGTTTCTTCGAAGTAACGGTGTCCACAGGAGCGGCTCGACAGGCTCTCGCGCAGGATTGCAGCTATCGATGGTGGGGGACGGATTTGACCCTTTCTCCAGATGGCAATCAAGCCATTGCGAGTTACGGAAACTCGAATAGTGATTACAACTACCGCCTAGATTTGATCGATCTGGCGCGCGGCACAACCAAATCTCTAGGCGATTTATCTCGCCCCACTTGGTCCCCAGACGGAAAATGGATCGCGGCGATCGAATGGAAAAAGAAGCGCCTGATCCTGCTCGATGCGAAGGATCCATCCCGTCGGCGCAATATTGGTTCTACGATCGCGGCGGCTTGGTCACCGGATTCTCGCTATTTGTTGATTTGGCACTATCACTTCCTGAAATGCGGCTTCTTTATTGACGTCGAGCCTCCCGCATCACTGGAGATGTTGGACATCGCAAGTGGCAAGAATACGCTGATTCGCAGCTCTCAATGCCAACTGATCGCCGGTCCGATCGGCTGGCTTTCTAGCCACATCGAAGAATGATCGTATCCATTAAACTGAACCGCGACCACCGACGACGTCGACGCGCCAGTATAGCCACATTGGATCGCTCGGTTGCCAGCAGCAAGGCTGGTGGGGGAGCTACTTTTTCTTATTCATGTCGGCCATCGTGTGCTCCATCTTCAGCAGGTAGTCGCTGCGAACTTCGCCGAAAACATCGATCACGTGGACATCTTCGTCGTGGATGTAGGCGCCGTGCACGATGTTTGGAGGCAGAATAACCACGTCGCCCTTCTTGACCCTATAGAGCTTCCCTTCGATGATTTCGTCGCAACTGCCGTCCAGTACGATCATGATTTGTTCCTGTCGATGCTGGTGCGGGGCGAAGTAGGAATGCTTATCCATGGTCAGGAAGCTGATCATCGATTGCTCGCCGGCGATCAGCCGGGAGTTGGAGCCTTTCACCAGCTCCGTCATTGGCAGATCGGGATAGTGGATCACATGCGAGTTGAATTCGTCCGCGGTCGCCACCGGCTCCTTCGGCGTCGGAGATTTCACCTGGCCGCGCACTGGCAGGCCGGACATGAACAGTCCGCCTGCGAAACCCAGAGCAATTCCGAGTGCCAAAACCGGCACAGTCTTTGGTATTGTCATTCTCTTCCAGTCCTTGACCTGTTTTACAGGTTCTGCTAGCATAACACGCGTTGCCATGAGATCTAACGCCATTCTGAGGACAGTTGCTGTCGCCTTATCGCTGTGCGCGGCAAGCTGTTCCAAATCCTCTTCAGACTCGCCCTCCACAAAGGCCCCGACGCCGGTTGCGAGCAGCATTACGCGACTCGATCCCGCGTTCGATTCGCTGATCGCTGCCGACGCCAAAGTGGAAAAGATCGCCGGCGGGTTCAAGTTCGTCGAAGGCCCGCTGTGGCGGCCGTCGGGAGTTTTATGGTTCAGCGATCTGGTGGGCAACATTGCATACCAGTGGGGTCCGGATGGCAAGGTCACCGAAGTCCTCAAGCCCGGGGGCTACGACAAGAGCGATGCGCCGGCGGGCGCTTACATCGGTCCGAACGGGCAGGCTGCGGGGCCGGATAATACTGTGACGCTGTGCCAGCACGGCAATCGCCGCATCGTGACGATCTCCGGTGACAAGAAGGTCACGATGCTGGTGGATCGCTTCGAAGGCAAGCGCTTGAACAGTCCGAACGACGTGGTGTACATGCCCGATGGCGCTCTGTACTTCACCGATCCGCCTTTCGGGCTGCCGAAGATGGACGCGGATCCCGCGAAAGAACTCAAGTTCAACGGCGTGTTTCGCTTCAGCAAGGGCAAACTCGAACCTGTGGTCAAGGACCTGTCTACACCCAATGGAATTGCGTTCTCACCCGATTTCAAGACGCTGTACATCTCCGTTTCCGATAAGCGGCTGTGGATGCGGTACGACGTCGCGCAAAACGGGCAGGTCGCCAACGGGCGTGTGCTCCTCGATGCTTCTTCGGCGCCCGAGCAAGACGTGCCGGATGGGATGAAGGTGGATTCGCTCGGCAACATCTACGCTGCCGGGCCCGGCGGTATCTGGTCATCGCT
>Ga0210403_10001021_pt1 | contig 27475 bp, 17 predicted proteins | sample IncBWC19MmetaG_FD_150863 | JGI IMG/M metagenome (GOLD analysis project Ga0210403, IMG submission 150863) | Forest soil microbial communities from Barre Woods Harvard Forest LTER site, Petersham, Massachusetts, United States - Inc-BW-C-19-M | ecosystem: Environmental > Terrestrial > Soil >... | reverse complement strand
ACTTGAACTCGACGAGTCTTCGGTTCCGAACATCGTCCATTTTGGCTCGTGGATTGGCGGCGACCGTGACGGGAATCCCCTCGTCAGGCCTCACAGCATCCGCCATGCGCTCGAAATGGCGCGCGCTGTGATCCTCCGCGAATACCTGGACGATGTTGAAGCCCTGAGTGATCGCCTCAGTTCTTCGCGCCGTCAGACGGCAATCTCAGAAGATCTTCTTGCTCGTCTGCATCACTACGAGCGCACCATCCCGGGCGTGCACCTTGCCTGGGGACCACACAATCAGGCCGAGAGTTACCGGCGTTTTCTCTCTTACATCTTTCACAAGCTGCGGCACACTCGGGAAGCGGTCGACGCGCCTGCTTCTTATCGCAGTGCCGCTGATTTCGAGCAAGACCTGGTGCTCATCCAAATGAGCCTGCAAGCGAATCGCGGAGAGCGTCTCGCCCACACCTACATCTCTTCCCTGCTGCGAAAAGTTCGCAAGTTCGGATTCCATCTCTACACCCTCGATATTCGGCAGCATGCGCGAGTGCATGCGCAAGTTGTCGATGAACTCGGGCATGACCTCGACAACAAACCCTCGGAGGCAGGACGCGAACTCCTCGATACATTCCGCACCATCGCTGAGCTAAAGCGCACCTACCCTAGTCACTCGATTCGCCACTACATCATCAGTGGCGCCGAAACTGTCGCCGATGTCATGAATGTTGTCCGGCTCGCAAAGGTAGCCGGCGTTAAAATTTCCTCATCAGCCAACGATCCCGGCCTGATGCCCGTTCCTCTTTTCGAGTCGATAGATTCGCTCCGCGCCGCAAGCAAGGTAATGCGCGCAATCTGGAGCAATCCCGAGTACCGGCCCGCGCTCGATTCCTGGGGACGCTGGCAAGAGGTCATGCTTGGCTACTCCGATTCCAACAAAGATGGAGGCATGCTCACCAGCACGTGGGAACTCTACAAGGCCCACCGCGAACTTCACCAGGCGGCAAAAGAATTCGACGTGAACCTTCGCCTCTTCCACGGCCGCGGCGGCACCGTCGGGCGCGGCGGCGGCCCGACTCATTCCGCAATCCTCGCTCAACCGCCGGGATGCTTCTCCGGCCAGATCCGCGTAACCGAGCAGGGCGAAGTGCTCAACTGGAAGTACGCCGATCCCGTTCTCGCCGAGTGGAATCTCGAGTTGATGATCGCCGCGAGTCTCGAAGCTCTCACTCGCCCTGCGCTCGCCGGGGAAAGCCAGCGGCCCGCGTGGGAAGAGGCAATCGAAGAGATGTCACAGGAAGCGTATCGCGTTTACCGCCGCGATATCGCCGACGATCCCGACGTCCTCGAATATTTCGAGCAGGCTACTCCGGTGAACGAATTGGATTCCGCTCGCATCGGCTCTCGTCCGGCACGCCGCTCCAAAGGACGCCGCCTCGAAGATCTCCGCGCCATTCCCTGGGTCTTCGGCTGGATGCAGAGCCGCCACGCGGTCCCGGCGTGGTTCGGCGTGGGTCATGCCCTTGAGAATTTCTCAGAAAAGAACGCCGCGAACGAGCAACTCCTGCGGCAAATGGCTCGCGGCTTCCCGATCTTCTCCGACCTGCTTCGCAACGTCGAACTGGGCATGGCCAAAGCCGATCTCGGGATCGCCCGTGAATACTCCACCCTCGTCAAGAATTCCTCAATCCGCAAGCGCGTCTTCTCCATGCTCGAAGCAGAATTCCTCCGTACCCGGCACATGATCTTGCGCATCACCGGACAACGCGAACTGCTTGCGCGAAACCGCGTGCTGGCCCGCTCGATCCGTCTACGCAATCCTTATGTCGATCCCATGAGCCTGATTCAGGTTGAACTCCTCCGCCGCAAACAGCAGGGACAAAAAACTTCGGAGTTGGAATATCCCCTAGGCGCAACCATAAACGGAATCGCCGCCGGCCTGCATAACACCGGCTAAAGCTGTCTTGGTTTTCCATCGCACCCTCAGCCTGCCCTGAGCGAAGCCGAAGGGTGTCCTCTGTGGTTAATGATTGTAGAGCCCGAAGCTAACCCCTAGCCCCGTCGCGCGTCCATTACTATGCTGTCCCGCAGGCGGATGTGTATTCGGAACTTGATCCTCAACCAATGCGTACTATCCAATTGCTGCCTGCCCCAACTCACCCAGGAGATTTATGCTAATCACTCGCTTCTTCGCTGCCGCAGCGCTATGTCTGGCCACATCCGCGGCCTTCGCCCAAACGATTCCGGCCCGAAGCATCCGCCCCGCCGCGGCCTCCAGCGCCGCCGACGAAACCAACGTCCCCAAACTCGAGCATTTCGATGCCAACCTGGTCGACAAGACACTTGACCCCTGTAATGACTTCTACAAATACTCCTGCAATACCTGGTTGACCGCCAATCCCATTCCTGCGGACCAGGTCTACTGGAGCACCGGCAGCGGCCTTGAGCTGTGGAATGAGGGAGTTCTTCGCGACACGCTCGAGGCAGCCAGCAAGAACGATCCCAACCGCACAGCCGTCCAGCAGAAGATCGGCGACTATTGGACCGCCTGCATGGACGAGAGTGGCATCGAAGCCGCTGGACTCAAGCCTCTCCAGTCAGAACTCGCGCGCGTTGCCGCGCTCAAGACCAAGAAACACATCACGCTCGAGATCGCCCATCTCCAGCATCTTTATCCCGGCGCATGGCAGCCCGGAGACAATGAAAGCAGTTCTCCGCTCTTCGGCTTTACCGGCCAGCAGGACTACGACAATGCCTCGATGGTGGTCGCACAAATCGATCAGGCCGGACTCAGCCTTCCCAACCGTGACTACTATCTGAAGACCGACGACAAGTCGAAAGAAATTCTCACCAAGTACCGCACGCATCTGCAGAAGATGTTCGCGCTGGCAGGTGAGTCGGAATCGCAGGCCGCCGCCGATGCGGGCACGGTCATCGAACTCGAAACCGCGCTGGCGCAGGCTCAGATGGATAACGTCAAGCGCCGCGACCCGAAGAACATCAACAACAAAATGAGCCTGCCGCAGATTCACACCCTGGCGCCTTCCATCGATTGGGACGGTTACCTCAAAGCCGTGAATGCACCCGCCAGCGATCACTACATCGTCACTTCTCCCGATTTCTTCCGCGCCGAGGAAAAGCTGATCAACACTCATCCCCTGGAACATTGGCAGGCCTATTTCCGCTGGCAGGTGATTCACCGGTCCGCCCCTTATCTAACCAAAGCCATGGTCGATGAGAATTTCGATTTCTTCGCGCACACCCTTGCCGGAGCCGAGGAGCAGCAACCCCGTTGGCGTCGCTGCGTTCGCGCTGCCGATCGTGATCTTGGCGACGCTCTCGGCCAGGCCTATATCGACCGCGCTTTTTCCCCGGAGAGCAAAGCCCGCACCATCCAGATGGTGCACTCCATCGAAACGGCCCTCAACTCCGATATTCAAAGCCTGAGTTGGATGTCGCCAACCACAAAACAGCAAGCTGTCGTGAAGTTGAAAGGAATCGAAGACAAGATTGGCTATCCTTCCCACTGGCACGACTACTCCAGCGTGAAGATCGCCCGCGACAGCTATCTGAACAATGTCGCGCAGGCAACGTCATTCGAGTTCGAGCGCTGGGTCGCCAAAATCGGCAAGCCCGTCGACCGTGCCGAATGGACCATGACGCCGCCCACCATCAACGCCTATTACGATCCCCAGTTGAATACCATCAACTTTCCAGCGGGCATTCTGCAGCCACCCTATTTCGATTCCACAAAAGATGACGCCGTGAACTTTGGCGCCATCGGCATGATCATCGGACACGAGATCATCCACGGCTTCGACGACCAGGGACGCAAATTCGACGACAAAGGCAACCTCCGCGACTGGTGGACCACCGACGATGCCAAGAAGTATGACGAGCGCGGCAAGTGCATCTCTGACGAGTACACGCAGGTAGTCCCCGACGCCGGAGCCGGAGTCAAGCAGAATGGCCTGCTCACCCAGGGTGAGGACACGGCCGACAACGGCGGAATCCGTCTGGCCCTAGCCGCTCTGGAATTCGCGCTGAAGCAGCAAGGCAAGACGCTCGACGACAAAGGCGACGACGGCTGGACCTACCGCCAGCGCTTCTTCCTCTCCAATGCCTACTCCTGGTGCGCGAATGTCCGTCAGCAAATCGCCCGTCTGATCGTCACCACCGATCCCCACTCCCTTCCGGAATTCCGCATCAACAACGTGATCTCCAACATGCCGGAATTCGGCCAGGCCTTCGGCTGCAAGTCTGGACAAAAAATGGTAAGAGCCAACGCCTGCCGGGTCTGGTAAAAAACTGCTCATGTAGGGGCGGACGCCTCGTCCGCCCCGAGGAGCGAAGCTCCGAGTGTGACGCCGTCCGTCTTGAAAGTACCTGGAAGGCAATCCAGCCATGCATCGGCGGAATGCAAAATAGAAGGGCCAGCAAAAGCTGGCCCTATTGTTTTGCTCAGGTTTTGAGTCAACTCATGTGGTGAGTCAACTCATGTGGCGACGGCCGCCTCGGCCGTCCCGCGATGGCGAAGCCCAGCGGCCCCCGACCCCAATCCTTACTTGTTAATGTCGTCCTTATTCTCCAACCGCTTCGTATAGGCTTCCAGAGCATTCTTATTAGCATCCGGAGCCCCATTCAACGACAGCTTTACTTCCTTCACCGCATTGTCGAAGTCCCCCTTAGCGCTATACACCCGGGCCAACCCGAGATGCGTAGTCCAGTGGTTCGGGAACTTCTTCGCCGTCGATTGATAAATCGCCAGCGCCTCATCCTGCTTCTTCTCGCCTTGCAACTGCCGCCCGTAGACATACAGTTGTAGCGCATTGGCCATGTCGAGCGCCTTGGCGCGGAACGTATCCGCATCCTGCTTCCGCCCCATCGCATCCAGGATCTTCGACTTGTTCATCACGTTGTCGTAGCGTTCTTCGACCTGGATTGACTGATCCTCATCCTTGAGCGCCTCATCCAGATCGATCTTGTTCGCAAGAAAATATCCGGCGGCATCGTCCCAGCCTTCCCAGTAATATTGATTCATCCCGTGAATCTGTTGACGAATGCTCGCCGTCACAATGTCATTCACATTGAGATGAACCGTGAATGGCACCGCAACTTTTTCCCACCGCATGGTCACGACGGCTGAATCCGATTTCACGTTGTCGAAGTCGTAAGCCAGAGCATCATGCATCTCAGCCGCCTGCGGCTTCACTTTAACGCGTAATGCGTCATCGTCCTGCTTGTAGGTGAAGCTTCCCCACGCCGTCGAAGTCTTCGAGAAGATCACGGTCCACTCGTTTTCGCCAGGGATCATATGCAGCCCATAAATCCCTTTGTCGAGCGCCTGTCCTTCGATGGTTACCGGGTCGGTGAAACGAATCGTCGTGTTCTCGTTCGCCCCGGCGCGCCACACCTGACCATAAGGCACGAGTTTGCCCCAGACCTGGCGGCCATTCGCCAGCGGCCGGTGATAGTTGACGGTGATATCCGTAATCCCGATCCGCTGCGTCACCACCGCATGCTGGCTCGCCCGAGGCAAATTGAGCATGAGGGTCTCACCCGTGGCAGTCTGGGCACGACACACGCCGGCCATTGACAAAACGCCGGCCAACACAACAAATAACCTCTTTTTCATGGAAGTTTCCTCCGCGCCGCCGGATCTTCTAAACCCCAAGCGGCAGCCGATACTAGAACCTGATTGAATTTGTGAATTGAGCACACTTACCCAATGCTGTTGCGCTTAGACGAGCGGACCGCCCCAAGGTAAGCAGAGCCAGAAAAGGCAGAGATAAAGATAAAGATTATGCGGGGACAGCCGCCCCGGCTGTCCATGCGGCCCGGAAGTATCGGGCCGCAGCAACGGGCTCCGTCGATCAAATCACTTCCTGGTTCAAGCAAACCTCGGCGACCTACACTGATCGATCCGTAGCAATCCCCGGGTCTCAGAGACCGAGCTTTCCTGCAACCGGCATCCAAAGCCAGGCATCCATCGGACGACGCGACTACCTGGCGAGCCCGGTTCAGTTACGATGGAAGCAGGCACGGACTTATGAGAATCGATGAACTGAACGAAACCGAATGCCGCGAGATCCTCTCTCGCGCCTCCTCGGCGCGCCTTGGCTGCTCGCTCGACGATCAACCGTATGTCATACCGGTAGGCATAGCGTACGAAGAGGATTACATCTACGTTTTCTCCACCATGGGACAAAAGATCAAATGGATGCGGTCGAATCCCAAGGTCTGCGTGCAGATCGACGAGATCACAAGCCAATCCGATTGGGTCAGCGTCATCGCCAACGGAGAGTACCAGGAACTGCCCGAACCGCAATTCGAGCACGAACGCGCTCACGCGCGCACTCTCCTGCAGAAACGGCATCACTGGTGGTTAAACGCCATGGCCGAGCGCCGCATCCGCCTGCGTGACGAAGAGATCAAACCGCTGTTCTTCCGTATCCGGGTAAGCTCGGTGACTGGCCTCCGCGGTCGAGCGGATGCGGACTAACCGTTACCCGCTCCGATCCAACTGCACTTCTCCTGCGTTATTCGCCGACGGGCGGCGGAGTCTGTGTCGTGCTCTTTGGCAATTCCGGAGCCTTGATGTAGCTCGCCGGGATCTGTCCGGTTAGCGAATCCATCCACGCCTCGATTGACTTTACCTGTTTGTCCGTCAAACTGACTCCACGCTGATGAACGGCCATGTTGCGGATCGCACCGTCGATCGTAGCCTCCGAGCCGTCATGGAAATATGGTCCGGTCTTCTTGATATTCCGCAATGAGGGAACCTTGAACACCATCTTGTCCATATCATCTTTGGTCAACTGATAGACACCCTGATCATCCTGGTTAGGCCACGGCTTTATGACGCCGAGTTTCTGATACGCCGCCCCACCGACATACGGACCGGCATGGCACCACTGACAGCCCGTCGCGGCAAAGGTGTTGAAGCCCGATTTCTGCGCATCCGTCAAGGCCGACTTGTCGCCATTCAGAAAAGCATCCCAAGCTGACGGAGTCACCAAATTGCGTTCAAACGCTCCAATCGCCAGCGCCATGTTGTTGTACGTCACTGGATCCGTGTCCTTGGAAAATGCCGCCTGGAACAGCGCAACATATTCCGGCATGGACTTGATCACTTGCACTGCGGCGGTGTTCGATGGCATCGCCATTTCGATGGGATTAGTGATCGGCCCCTTCGCTTGCTCTTCCACTGTCGGAGCCCGGCCATCCCAGAACTGCACAAAATGACCGGCTGCGTTATAGACGGTCGGCGCATTGCGCTTGCCCTGCTGGTGTTTGAAGCCCGTGGACACGCTCTTCGACTCCGCTCCATAAGCATCCAGCGGATGACATGTGTTGCAGGAAATCTTTTGATTCGCAGAAAGACGAGGATCGTAGTAAAGCATTCTCCCGAGTGTCACTTTCGTTTCAGTCACCGCATTGTCGGGCGAGTTCATGACTGCAGGAAGTGGCGCAAAGAGCTGAAGTGCCTCGGCATTCACCTGCACTTTGCCGGGTGGTACGGAGACGAGGTAGGTGACGGAGACGAGGATGACAGCGATCAGCAATACGAACCACCGGATGTGACGTGAGTTGGGACTTTTCATACGCACTCCCGAAAATCCATAAATGGGTGGATAGAAACGGGGATACTCTCCTTGATATTTGGAGCGCGCAAAATACTCAAGGAAATCAATCACATAGGCGTGTGAACGTGGTCACTCCTCGACCAGAAATGGCAGACCTCTTGACAGGCCGCCCCGGATAGAGCAGAATCCTTTTAGGCGAATAAAAAGCGAAAGTATATCGCCTCCGCAAGCTCCAGCCGCGGCGTTCCCTGAAATCCTTGAGGTTCTTTTATGTCTACCGCAGTGGTTTCCACTTCGGCGGCCCTGGGCCGCCCTTTTCTTTTTGATGCCGATTCCGAGCCCGAAGTGCGTCCGGTCGCCAGCGCCAAAAAGCCCGCCAGCACTGGATCGGCAATCGCCCAGGTTGTTCAATCAACAATCAAAAATCAACAATCAGCAATCCCGCTAACTCCCGCCTCGCGCCTCGAAATCCGCCCCGCGCCGGAAATGGTCACCAGCGGCATTCCCGCGCTCGACGCCCTGACCGGCGGCCTCCCCCGCGGATGCCTCACCGAAATCTGCGGCCCCGCGTCTTCCGGCCGAACCACGATTCTCCTCGCGGCCCTGGCCGCCTCCACCCACCGCGGTGAATACTGCGCTGTAATCGATGCCAGCGACGCCCTCGATCCCTACTCGCTAGCAGCCGCCGGAATTGATTTGGATCACCTGCTCTGGGTCCGCTGCGGAGACAACATCCAGCAAAACTCCCGTCCGCTACAACCTGCAGTTCCCCCGAAAAAGATGGAATCGGCGAGGGAGATGAACTCAGCGGGTGCCCCACCCTTGTCGCGCACTTTGCGACAGGGTAGGGTTTTTGACTTTCACTCCCAAAGCCCTCTGGATTATCGGCAGAATGAAGTCGGCTTTAGCTCTCGCAGCGTGGGCATCTCACCCTCGCAAAAATCCGTACGCTACACACGCCCCCCCGAACACCGCCTCGAACAAGTCCTCCGCGCCACCGACCTGCTGCTAGAAAGCGGAGGCTTCGGCCTAATCATCCTCGATCTCGCCGACCTTCCTCCGCAAGCCGCGCGTCGCATCCCGCTCACGACGTGGTTCCGCTTCCGCCGCGCCGTCGAACACAAGCCCACAATCCTGCTCGCGATCGAACAACAACCGATTGCCGGAAGCTGCTCGTCCTTATTACTGCAGTTGGGGACTGCCGATGCCTCAGCCGCGAAGCGGCGACAGAATACAGCCCACGGGGCAAGCCGTGGGTTAAGTCCGAAGGACGGCCAAGCCCAGGATGGGCGAAAGAAAATATGCACAATCGCGGAAACCCCGACTGAATTTTCATATCCCTCTCACGCACACTTGCTAACCGAACTCCAAATCCACGCCGAACTGATCCGTTCGCGCCTGGATCGCAAACCCGCTCACTCCGTGATGTTCGAAACCAAAACCGCCTGGGCCGGATGAAACCGAAACTGGGTACTGACAACTGGACACTGGGTACTGTTTCATGTTCGCCTGCATCTACGTTCCGAACTTTCCCGTCGCCGCCGCGCTTCGCGCCGAGCCGGAATTGCAGGCGCACGCCATCGCCATCTTCGAAGGCAAACCTCCTCTGGAACAAATTCTTGCGGTGAATGAAACGGCCCGCGAACTGGGCATCTCCCCGGGAATGAGCAAGGCCCAAGCCGAACTCTGCTCGGACATTGTCTTGCGTCCGCGCTCTGCGTTGCAGGAGTCATCCGCTCACTCCGCCCTGCTCGATTGCGCCCAGTCTTTCTCTCCGACGATAGAAGACACCACCCGCGACACGGTTCTGCTCGATCTCGCCGGCATGGAATCTCTCTTCGGCTCGCTGACAAAAATCTCCCACGCCATCTCCGATCGCGCCATTGCTCTCGGCCTCGCAGCCACTGTCGCCTCAGCCTCCAACCCTGATGCGGCCCTGCTAGCCGCCCGAGGCTTTTCCGCCGTCGCGAATGGCGCACCCAACCCCAAGGTCATTGTGATCCCCGCTGGAAAAGAAGCAGAAAGATTGGGCCCGTTGCCGGTAGAAGTTTTATTTGACGAACATCTGCAAGGTGATCCCAAACAAGCAGCCGATCGCCTGCTCGAAACCCTTGCCCGATGGGGCATCCGCAACCTGCGCACACTCGCCGCATTGCCTGAAATCGCACTCAGCGAACGCCTCGGACAACAAGGCCTGCAATTGCAGAAACTCGCGTGTGGCGCTGCTTCGCGCACACTCGTCCCCTTGGAAGCGCCGCTGGTATTTGAAGAAGCGATCGAGTTGGAACATCCCATTGTCCTGCTCGAGCCACTGGCTTTCCTGCTCAACCGCCTGCTCGAGCAACTCTGTGCGCGTTTGGGCTCTCGCGCGTTGGCCACGCAGGAACTTCGCCTCACCTTGGAACTCTCGAACCTGACGGGTGTTGATGATGAACTTGAAAATCCAGGCATCCCCAGCGAGAGCGATGGAGTCGAGAGTAATGGGGCTATGTGGGGACAGCCGTCCTCGGCTGTCCGGCGGAGCGAAGCTCCGCTGCATCACCGCCGACAACCAAAATTCACTCGCAAGCTGAGCCTCCCCTTACCCATGCTAGACGCCAAAGTTTTCCTGAAACTGCTGCAACTCGATCTAAATGCACACCCCCCCGGCGCACCCATCATCAAGATTCATCTCTCCGCCGAACCCGCCCGCCCCCGCTCAGCCCAGGGAGGCCTATTCCTCCCTCCATCGCCCGAGCCGGAAAAATTGGAACTGACACTCGCGAGAATCGCCGGCATCGTCGGCGAACAAAAAGTCGGCGCGGTGGAACTGCTCGACACGCATCATCCCGAAGGATTCCGCATGCGCCGCTTCGTCGCCGAGGTCGCGCGCAAAACTCCGCAAAAGAAAACTCCCGACGCAGCGGAAGCACAAGCCGCCGTCACAGCCCTGCGCCGCTTTCGCCCGCCATTGCTCGCAAACGTCACGCTGGAAAACGGCCAGCCTACATATTTGGTCTGTCGAAGAAAAGAAGTGCAAGGAGAAGTCCTCTGGAAAGCCGGCCCCTGGCGCTTCTCCGGCGATTGGTGGGAGCGCGAAGCCTGGTCCCGCGACGAATGGGACCTAGCCCTGCGCAACGGCGAAGCCATCGCCTTCTACCGCCTGGTACATGACCTCCTCAACGGCGGATGGTTTGTGGAAGGAACGTATGACTGAAATCTAGTTCTCAGTTCCCAGTTCTCAGTTCTCGGCAAAAAAATCTGGATCCGAAAGCTTTAGCTGAAAACTGAGAACCGAGAACTGACAACTTGTTTATCGAACTTCACGCCCGCTCCGCATTCAGCTTCCTCGAAGGCGCTTCTCTGCCCGAGGAGTTGATCGGCATGTGCCAGCACTTCCACATGCCAGCCATGGCGCTGCTAGACACTGACGGCGTCTACGGCGCCCCGCGCTTCCACCTAGCCGCAAATAAAGCCAAGGTCAAGGCGCACATCGGCGCCGAAGTGACATGCGCGCCTTTTGCGCATGTCATCCTGAGTGACTCTCGTTCATCTGTCATCCTGAGCGGAGCAGGCACTTCACGAAGTGAAGCGCCTGCGGAGTCGAAGGATCCCTATCACCCGAAGTCCGTGAAGGGCGTAGAGATTCCTCACTCCGCTCGGAATGACAAACCTTTTCGACTTCCATTATTGGTTCAATCCCGCCCCGGCTACCAGAACCTCTGCCGCCTCATCACCAAAATGAAGCTGCGCGCTAAGAAAGGTGAAGGCGCAGTCACGACCCAAGAACTTGAAGAACACGCCGAAGGATTGATCTGCCTCACCGGCGGTGACGAAGGCCCGCTCGCCGCAGCCCTGCAACAAGGCAGCATCGATGAAGCTCGGAAGCAGCTCGATCAACTCATCGCCATCTTCGGGCCCAAGAATGTTTACGCCGAACTCCAGCGCCACTTCCACCGCGAAGAAGAGTCCCGCAACCGCCTCGCCATCGACCTTGCCCGCGCGTTCCACCTCCCGCTGTTAGCCACCAATGGCATCAACTACGCCATCCCCAAAGCCCGCGAACTCGCGGATGCCTTTACCGCCATCCGCTATCACCGCACGCTCTCCACCGCCGGACGCCTGCTCTCCCGCAACTCCGAGCGCCACCTGAAATCTCCAAAGGAGATGCAACAACTATTCGCCGATCTGCCTGAAGCGATTACCAACACACAAGAACTTTCCAATCGCCTCGAGTTCGCCCTCAACGATCTCGGCTACGAGTTCCCGCTCTATCCCGTGCCCGAAGGCGAGACCATGAATTCCTACCTCCGCGAGCAAGCCTGGATCGGTTTCCGCAGCCGTTATGGGCGGGCCTCACAAGACATGCAGGCCAAAGCCCGCCGCCAGATCGAAAAAGAACTCGCCCTAATTGAAAAGCTCAAGCTCGCCGGATACTTCCTCATCGTCTGGGATTTAGTCCGCTACTGCCGACAGCAAAACATCCTCGTGCAAGGCCGCGGCTCGGCCGCCAACAGTGCCGTCTGCTACTCGCTGGGCATCACGGCCGTCGACGCCGTCGGCATGGAGCTCCTCTTCGAACGCTTTCTCTCCGAAGAGCGCGGCGAATGGCCCGACATCGATCTCGATCTCCCCAGCGGTGACGAGCGCGAAAAAGTCATTCAATACGTCTACAAGCGATATGGCGAGCGTGGCGCCGCCATGACCGCCAACGTCATCACCTATCGCAACCGCATGGCCGCCCGCGAAATGGGCAAAGCCCTCGGCTTCGACCCTGAAACGCTAGCCAAAATTTCCGCCGCAGTCGCCACCTGGGAATTTCGCGACGAAAACGACGCCCTCGACCGCCGCTTCCGCGACGCCGGCCTCGACCTCAACCATCCCCGCCTGCGCAAATACTACGAACTCTGCCTAGCCGTGCAGGACCTCCCGCGCCATCTAGGCCAGCACTCCGGCGGCATGGTCATCTGCCAGGGACAACTCGATTCCGTCGTTCCCCTCGAACCCGCGAGCATGCCCGGCCGCGTCGTCGTGCAATGGGACAAAGAAGACTGCGCCGACATGGGCATCATCAAAGTCGATCTGCTCGGCCTCGGCATGATGGCCGTCCTCAAAGATTCCATCGAACTGATCCGCGATCACTATCACGCCGAAGTCGACCTCGCGCATCTCCCGCAAGACGACAAGCAGGTGTACTCCACCCTGCAGCAGGCTGACACGGTCGGAATGTTCCAGGTCGAAAGCCGCGCGCAAATGTCGTGCCTGCCGCGTCTGCGCCCGTTGCGCTTCTACGACATCGTCGTGCAAGTCGCAATCATTCGCCCCGGCCCCATCGTCGGCCAGATGGTGAATCCATTTTTAGAGCGCCGCCAGGGACGCCAGGAAGTCACCTACGCCCACCCGTCGCTCGAGCCAATCCTGAAACGCACGCTAGGAGTTCCACTCTTCCAGGAACAACTGCTGCGCATCGCCATGATCGCCGCCAACTTCACCGGAGGAGAAGCCGAAGACCTGCGCCGTGCCATGGGATTCAAACGTTCTCAAGCCCGCATGCGCGAAATCGAAGCTAAACTCCGTGCCGGCATGACACAAAACGAAATCTCTCCGAAAGCGCAGGAAGAGATCATCCTCTCCATCACTTCATTCGCGCTCTACGGATTCCCCGAATCCCACGCCGCCAGCTTCGCCCTCATCGCCTATGCCAGTGCCTATCTGAAATGCCACTACCTCGCCGCCTTCACAGCTGCACTGCTGAACAATCAGCCGATGGGCTTCTATTCCCCCGCAACCATCGTCAAAGACGCCCAACGCCACGGCCTGAGACTTCTACCCGTGGATGTGACAAAGTCAGAGTGGAATTGCACGTTGGAAAATGTACCGAGTGCTGAGTACCGAGTACCGAGCGAAAGCGAGGTAGGTTATTCGTCGTTGGTCATGAGTCGTTCGTCATTGGTCGTTGACCTAGAAAGTCATCCCACTGCAGCCGCGGAGCGGCGACAGAATACAGCCCACGGCGAAAGCCGTGGGACAGATGAAGAGTTAGAGAGCCAAGCCCCGGAGGGACGAAAGAATACTGAGCCTGGGGAACAAATCGAAACGGGCGAATCTCCTTCCTCGCAACCCGGTACTCGGTACTCGCAACTCGCTCCCGCCCTCCGCATGGGCCTGCGCTACGTCCGCGGCCTACGTGAAGAAGCCGCCCGCTCCTTCCTCCTCGAACGCATCCGCGCCCCCTTCACCTCCATCCACGACCTGACACGCCGCGTCCCCGAACTCCGCCGGGACGAGCTAACCACACTCGCCGAAATCGGCGCACTAAATTCAGTTGCCAGTACCCGGTACCCATTACCCGGCAAACCCCTTGTCATTCCGACCCCTGAGCGAATGCGAGGGGCAGAGGAATCTCGCAACTCGGTATCCGCTACTCGCAACTCCCTTCACCGCCGCGACGCCCTCTGGCAGGTGGAACGCGCCGTCCGCCCCTCCGGCCCCCTCCTCGAACAGCACACCGAACCCGATGAGCGCTCTCCCCTGGCCCGGATGAACCAGGAAGAGCGCCTGGTTGCCGATTTCCACGGCACAGGCCTGACCGTCGGCCCACATCCCATGGCCTACAAGCGTGCCTGGCTCAATGCCATGGGCATCCGCCGCGCCAGCGAATTGCGAGACCTGCCCACAGGAAAACGCCTCCGTATCGGAGGCTGCGTCATCACCCGTCAGCGTCCCGGCACCGCCAAAGGATTCGTCTTTTTAAGTCTGGAAGATGAAACGGGAGTAGCGAACGCAATCGTCCGCCCCGACCTGTTTCACGAAAACCGCCTGCTGCTGACCAGCGAGCGATTCCTCGCCATCGAAGGCATCCTGCAGAATCAGGACAATGTGATCTCAGTCCGCGCCGAACGCGTGCAACCGCTCTTCGTCACGAAAGCCGAAACCGTTTCGCACGATTTCCACTAATCAATTGGGTGGCGCGGCGCTTTTAGCGCTGCGATAAAGGCGCCATTTTCTAGAAGGACTTTAGCCCGGGGTCCGTCTGCATCAGCCCGTTGACTCGAATCCTCGCACCCGTGTAGAAAACCCGACGCATCACAGCTCAAACACCCGATACACCCTCGACGGATTCTGCGCCTGCAGCAGAGAAATCGCCACGTTGTGCACCGGCACTCCACCCCGCGTATGGCCGTCCAGCTTTCCGTGATGCGCATGCCCGTGCAGCACCAGATCCGCGCCATGCCGGTCGATCACTTCCGCCAACCGCGATGTTCCGAGAAATGGAAATATCTCCGGAGCCTCTCCCTCCACCGTCTCCGCAATCGGCGAGTAATGCACCACGACCACCCGCTTCGGTGCACGCAGCTGCGAGATTCCACGCTCCAGCTTCATCGTCTCGTCAATGGACGCGCGGACAAACTCCTTGACCTCGCGTTCCCCGAATGCCGTCAGCACTCCTCGCCCAAAACCACCAATGAAACCTTTAGCCCCGGCAAAGCCCACGCCATCGCGTTCATACCCGCTGCCATCCAGAACTTTTACGCCGCCTGCGATCAACATCCTGCGCAGTTCCTCTTCCTTCCCGCTTTCGTAGTCATGGTTTCCCAGCACGACAACAGTCGGCAATCGCAGCCGCACCAGCACATTCAGCAGCGGCTCCATCTCGTCGGGCTGCCCGTAGTTGGTCAGGTCTCCAGCCAGCACCAGTACGTCTGCGTCGTCGCGCACCCGCTCGAACTGATCCTTTAATTTCGCGTAGCTCTGTGGTGTGAAATGCAGATCGGCACTGGCTGCGATTCTCATGCGCGCTTCTTGGTCCAATCAGGAGTTAGCACACTGCACGAGGCCTGAGCTCCATCCACTTGAGCGAGCCGCTGCGCCCGACGCTCCGCCAGCAGGTTCGGCAACCTCCATTCATTGACATCGATGGCGAACATGTTGTCGTCGACCAGGCTGCCTCGAAATGTCGCTTCCGAATCGGTCTTCCGAATCTCCGCCTCAAACCGCCTCAGCAGTTCGCACCAGATCTCGGCGGGAACATAGTGGCTTTGCGCGGGATAGACATACCGAAACAGCACCAGAGACCACAAAAGCATCTCCCAATGCTCTCCCACCAGTTCCATCTCGCGCCGCCAATCGAAGCTGCCGTAGGTCCCGTAGATGACATGCGCGATGTCGGCTCCATCAAATCGCTCGCGCCGCGCAACAAAGATTTTTGACGCCACTAACTCCTCCGGAGCAAGCACGCGGGTCGTCACCCCGTGCACCACCGCAGGTCGCGCCCGCTCGATCCACGAGTCCTCCACCACGATCAAGCCATTGCTCATGCCGGTAATGAGATCCACGAAGTGCTCGCCCCGCTTCGCCTTCGCCAGCCATACCGGATCGGTTACGTCGCATTCCAACCCTTCTTCCCGCAGACACTGCAGCGCGGTCCCACAGTTCGCGGCGGTTACGAACAGATCCAGATCTTTGGTCTGACGGCATATCCCGGTATGCTGGCGAAGCGCAAAAGCGCCCGACACCGCGTAGGGCACGCCGCGGCGATTCAGCGCTTCCAGAACATCGCGGAATAGTCCGACTTGCTCTTCCGGCGATTCGGCCGGCAGCGAGGAAGTCTTCGGTAGTTCTTCCGGATTGAGCGGTTCAGGCACCCACCTTGGATGTGGAGCCTTCACCCGTGGTTGTTAACCGGTTTGTTAGAAAGGCGTTTGATTTGGCGATTTACTTGCCGGTGTAACTCACTCTCCAAATCGAATTCGATCCATCATCGCTCACCAGCAGCGATCCATCCGGCGCCAGCGTGATCCCCACCGGACGCCCCCACACCTGTCCATTCGGCAGAACAAACCCAGTCAGGAAGTCCTCATACTCCCCATTGGCATGCCCCGTCTGATGCAGCGGAACCCGAATCACCTCATATCCCACGCGGGTGGCCTTGTTCCACGACCCGTGTTCCGATGCGAAAATGTCACCTTTATATTCCGCCGGAAACTTGTCTGCTTCGTAAAACGTGAACTCCAGCGAAGCATTGTGCGGCTGCAGCAGCACGTCGGGAACGATCGCCTTATCTTTCAACTCCGGATGCTTCCCCTCATGCCGCGGATCCTGGTGCGCCCCCATGTACCACCACGGCCATCCGTAGAATCCCCCCTCCTGCACGTGGGTGATGTAGTCCGGCACCAGGTTATCGCCGAGCGCGTCGCGTTCATTCACCGAACACCACAATTCCCCAGTCTGCGGGCTGACCCGAATTCCCCCTCCCGCGTTACGGATCCCGTAGGCATACACGCTCAGCGTGCAGTTCGCTGGATCGCAAACCAAAATGTCAGCCCGATCCTTCTCTCCCGGATGCGTGTCCGGATCATCCACGTTCGACGCCGAACCGACCGCCACGAAAAGCTTCTTGCCGTCCTTTGAAAAATCCAGCGCGCGTGTCCAGTGCCCTCCGCCATTTGGCAGACCGGCCACGTGCTCCGGCCCTCCACTCGCTTTCAAATCGCCGTTGTGATAAGCATAGCGGACCACCTCATCGGTATTGCCGATATAGACCCACTGCGGATCAGATCCCGCCGGATAGAACGCGATGCCGTATGGCCTTTTCAACCCGCTGGCAAAAATGGCTGACTGCTCCGCCTTCCCGTCAGAGGTCACTCCGCGGAATACGCGAATGCGCCCAGCCTCACTCTCTGCCAGGAAAACATCGCCATTCGGAGCGGTGCGCATAAGTCTCGGATTGTCCAAGCCACTGGCGTATAACTCAACCTTGAACCCCGCCGGCGCGAGCGGCCACGCACTCTCCGGCCGCGACACAACATCCGCGCCGTTTTCGGCCGACTGCGTCGCAAACGGTTTGGGCAAATCGCTCACGCTGATCTTGCGAATCGTCCCCGGCTTCTCATAGCGGAAATCGGTGAACGGCGCACTGGGCGACGCATCCTTTACTTCACTCTTGCTGGATGACGCTGCCGGAACCGCATTCGACCCCGCGGCCGTCGCCTTGCCCGACAGCACCGCCTCCAAATAACTGACTACCTGCCAGCGCTTCTCTTCCGGCATGAATGCCCACGAAGGCATTCCATTGTCCTTATCGCCCTTGGTGACGAACCAGAAAATCTCGCCCTCCGTCACCCCTTTCAGCTTCCCGTCAATCAGAGAGGGCACATTTCCCGTCCCTTTCAGAGTCTTCCCGTGGCACGAGAGACAATTTCGTGCGTACACGGTCTTGCCCGCATCAATCGCGGCCTGCTGACCTGCAAGCGGATTCTTCGTAGTTTTCGCCGACGCCGGCGCGCCATGAAATGGATTGTCGGCGGCCTCCAATATCACAAACGGAAGAACGGAAACAATAACTGCCAGGCACCACTGGGTGACGCTAAGACGCATAGGTATCCTCGCGGTAAGGTTTATTGCTTTAGATTATGCCTGAGCGAAAAGGGAAGCGTGCTTTTCTCAACCTATGAAAAGTGAGCCCCACCATGAAAAGGGTGCCCCACCCTTGTCGCGGCTTATGCGACAGGGTGGGGATTTTGACTTCGCCCTAAAGCCCTTGAACTTTGTGAATCCAGTTTTCCCGAACCAAGCCGCGAAGCGGCGTCAGAATACAGCCCACGGCGCAAGCCGTGGGTGAAAAAAAGAAAGACGCCCAAGCCGCAGAGCGGCGAAAGAAATTCTCCGTTACAACCCCGCCGTCTGATACCGCAGCAGCGCCAGCGCCAGCCGATACTCATACTCCGCCTGCGCGCTCCCGATCTCGGCCTGCGTCTGCTGCAGCTGCGCCTGGCTCAACTCCACAATCGAACTAAGCCCCAGCTGGTAGCGTGTCTGTGCCAGGTCAAGCGCGAGGTTGGCCTGACCCAGAAGTTGCTGGCTGACGTTAACGCGATCAAACGCTGTACTCGCCGTCAGCCATGCCGTCCGGACATCCCGTGAAATGCGATTCCGCAGATCCGCCAGTCGCTGGCGCATGGCCTGCGCCCGTAGCTCCGCTTCCCGCGATTGAGCGGAGTACCGAAATCCGTTGAATACCGGAATCTGCAAGTTCACTCCCACCGCGCTATACGGCCCGTACACACGATCATCCCGCACCGGGCTATCGCCGAACGCCGCAAGAGCGCTGATCGTGGGAAGCATCTGATCGCGGTCCGCCAGATGTACCTTTTCCGCCGACTCCGATTCGAACTCGAGCGCCAGGATCTCCGGCCGCTTGGCGAACGCATCGGCGATCAGGGGATCCACATCGGCCGGCGGCGGCGCCAATGCCTCGGTATCGCTCACCAGCTCAAAGCTCTCAACCGTCGGATACCCCAGAATCGCTGACAGGCTTGCGATCGCCGCCTTGTCGTTGTTCAGCGCATCCAGGTACAACAACTTGGCCTGCGCCAGATTGACGTTGGCAAAACTCAAATCAAGCTCAGATTTCAACTTGCTCTTCGTCAGTGCCGACACCTGATCCGCGAGCAATTGCCGCGATGCCACAGTCTGCTCGGCCACTCGCAGAACGGCATGGGTCTGCTGTGCGTTGTAGAACGCCTGGTCCACCGCCGCGAGCACATCCTCCCTGGTCGCAACTGCACTCTGCTCGTCAGCCCTGGCCTGCAGTCGCGCGCTCGCCAGCAAATTGCTGGTGTGGCCGAAATCTGTAATGAGTTGGCTGACCGTGGCGCCTCCGGCAGCCCTCGTATAAACGATGGGATTATTCAGTGCCCCGGCGGTGATGCGGCTGTTGTTCCGCGCATCGACCGCTGTTACATTCGCGTAGGTCTGTGGCCAGAAGTTCGACCGCACTTCGCGCACCACCTGTTGCGACGCGAGCGCGTCCAAGCGAGCCACTGAAATCGCCGGATTGTTCTTCAGCGCGGTCGCTTCCGCATCCTTGACCGCAAGACGAACTACGATCGGCGGCTTTGGCTGATCCGTCTTGCCCACAGTAGTCTCCTGACTCGGAGGCGGGGCGGCGGGCGGCGCAGGGGCTGGATTCTGGACCACCGGAGTCGATTGTGCATGCAACAGAGAACTCCAGGCAATCACGCAAAACAGACTGATAGAGATTCCGGACCTCACGCTTGCACCTCCTGTGCCGTTGACTCTTCCTTTCGGTGGAACCACAAATACGCTGCCGGAACCAGATAGATCGTCACGACGACCGACACCAGTAAACCTCCGATGATCGCGCGCGCTAGTGGAGCATAAGCCTCGCTGCCCGTGCCCAGCTTCAACGCCATCGGGATCAATCCCAGCAGCGTAGCCAGCGATGTCATCAGCACCGGCCGCAGCCGTTGCCGCGACGCCACCGCCGCCGCTTCTCTCAACGGCTTCCCCTGATGCCGCATCTGCCGCGTGAATTCCACGATCAGAATGCTGTTCGACACCACGATTCCCACCATCATCACCACGCCCATTAGCGACATCACGTTCAATGTGGTTCCGGTGATCAGCAGGAACAGCAGCACGCCCGCAAGCCCCGGCGGCACCGCCAAAAGAATGATGAGTGGATCCAGGAATGAAGCGAACTGCGCCACCAGGATCAGATACACCAACACAATCGCCAGCAGCAGCCCGATCCCAAAGCTTTTGAACGACGACCGCATGTTTTGCACCGATCCCCGCAGATCCACACGCACGCCCTCCGGCAGTTTCGTGTTCGCCAGAATCTTGTCGATTTGCCCCGTGACTCTTCCCAAATCCTCTGTTTTCGGAGAGACATACACATCGATCACTCGAAATAGCTGGTAGTGATCCACCTCGGTTGGCGTTGAAATGGTCTTCATACTGACGACCGTATCGAGCGTAGTCGGCTCTTTGGCCTTCGCCCCTCGCATTGGAATCTGCTTCAAGTCCTCCAGGGTCTTCACCGCATCCTCCGGATACTGCACCGTCAGCATGTACGGGTTCCCGCTCTTCGGATCGATCCAGTAATTCGGCGCGATCATGCCGTTCGATGTCAGCGCCGTGATCACGTTGTCGACTACTTCCTTCTGCGACAGGCCGACCAGGCTCGCCTTCTCTCGATCGATATTCAGTTGCAGTGCCGGATAATCGATGTCCTGTGGAATAAGCACATCGCTCACACCTGGCAACGCCCGCACCTGCGACGCAATCTGAGCCGCTGTCGCGTAGCCCTGCCGCAAACTGCTGCCGCTGATCTGAATATCGATTGGCGCCGGCATGCCCATGTTCAACACCGAATCCACCAGCCCACCCGACTGGAAATACGCGCTGACCTCAGGCACCTCCTGCCGAAGTTTTCTCCGCACCTGCCGCATATATTCGTAACTGCCTACCTTGTGCCCCTCTTTCAGGCTCACCTGCACGAATCCCGTATGCGGCGCGGAGTTCGGCGTGTAGATTGCCGAGAAGTCACTCGTGATGCCGATATTCGAAACCGTCATTCCCAGTTCGTCGTCCGGCACGACTTGCCGAACCACGTCCTCGATCTTGCGGGCATATTGCTCCGAGAGTTCAATCCGAGTGCCCGACGGAGCTTTGTAATTGATCACAAACTGTCCAGGATCGGTACGCGGGAAAAATGCCACACCCATCAGCGGATACATCGCCAGGCACATGATGGAAACGCCCGCCAGCCCAACCGTAGTCGCGACCGGCTTGAGCAGCGCTGTACTGAGTGTGCGGTCGTACTTCCCCACTACCTTCTCGAAGTAATGGTTGAACTTGGTGGCGATGGCTCCGAACCGCGCGCCGATCGCACCTTCTCCGCATTCCTCGTCCGCTTGATGCTTCTTGATCAGCTTGGCGCAGAACAACGGCACCACCGTCATGGCGACGAGATATGAAGCCAGCAGCGAAAGCACCACCGCCACCGCCAGCGCCACGAACAGGAACCGGCTCACACCGTATAAGAAGATCACCGGGAAAAACACGATGGCGGTCGTCAACGTCGCCGCCAGCACCGCCAATGCAACTTCCTGCCCCCCCTTCTCGGCTGCTACCTCTGGTGCCTCGCCCTCTTCCAGATGTCGAAAGATGTTCTCCAAAACCACGACCGAGTTGTCGATCAATCGCGAAAAGGCGAGTGCCAGCCCGCCCAACACCATGGTGTTGACCGTCCCGCCACCGGCGCTGATCGCCATAAACGCCGCCAGCGCTGACAAGGGAATCGATAGAAACACGGCTGCGGTTGCCCGCATGCTTCCCAAAAACAAAAGCACCATCAGCCCAGTCAGCACCAATCCGATCGCGCCCTCATGCAGCAGGTTCTCGATCGCCATCTTCACGAACGCCGACTGATCAAACACCACCTTGGCCACCAACTGTTTCGGCACATCGACCAGCTTCGCCAACGCATCCCGGATTCCGTTGACCACGGCAATCGTGTTGCTGTCTCCACCCTGCTTCAGAATCGGCAGATACACCGACCGCTGCCCATCCACGCGCACTACGTTCGTCTGAATCTGCTGCGCATCCTTCGCATGTCCGATATCGCCGACTAACACAGACGCCTGCCCCACCGTCTTGATCGGCATCTCATTAATCTCATTCGCGCTCGGAACCTGGCTATTGGTGTACAGGTTGTAATCGATCGGACCGATCTTCACGTCGCCCGCCGGCAGAATGAGGTTGCTCTCGTTCACTGTGCGTACCACATCCATCACCGACAATTCGTGCGCATCGAGCTTGAGCGGATCGACATACACCATGATCTGCCGGTAGCGCCCGCCAAACGGCTGCGGCACCGACGCTCCCTGCACGCTCGCAATCTGGTTGCGCACCGTGTACTGCCCTAGGTCGCGCAGTTGCGTCTCATTCAGCCCTTGCCCCTTTAGCGTGATCAAACAAACCGGCAGACTCGACGCATCGAACTTCAACACCACCGGAGGCAGAGTCCCCGGAGGCAGCCTCCGCAGGTCCGCCATCGCGAGATTGGAAATCACACTAAGATCCGAATCCGCATTCGTCCCCGGCTGGAAGTAGATCTTGATCAAACTCACGCCCGGCAGCGATCGCGACTCGATATGATCGATCCCGCTGCCCAGGGTAAAGAATCTTTCGAATGGATTCGTGATGCTGGTCTCGATCTGCTGCGGCGGCATCCCCGAATAGAAGGTCGCGACGACGACCACCGGAATATTGATCGGCGGGAACAGGTCCACCGGCATTCGCACCAGCGTCACCGTGCCCACAATCGCCACCATCAGACAAAGAACAATAATGAAGAAGGGATACCGTATGGCGAATCCTGACATTAGAGTCCGCCCTCCGATCCCTGCGCCATCTCATTCACCACCTTGGGCTGCACCTTTTCTCCTTCGCGGAACTCACCGCGGTTCCCCACGATCACCCGTTCGTTGTCCGCCAGCCCAGCTACAACTTCCACCCGATCGCTCGACTCCACTCCCAACCTGACTTGCCGCTTCGTCACACGCCCCTGTGCATCCACAATCAACACGGTAGCTCCCGAACTATTCCTGTCCAGCGCCTGAATCGGCACCGTGAGCACGTTTTTGTGCTGCTTCAAGATCAGCTTCGCCTCCGCGTACATCCCTTCCTTCAAAGTCCCGTCCGCATTTTTCACGTCGATCTCGGTATGCATAGTCCGAGTCTCATCGTTGAGCGCATCTGCAAAGCGGGCGACCTTCCCCTCGAAATCCTGATTCATCGCGGTCACATGCACCTGCACCACGCTGCCCAACTGCAATCCCGGCACAGCCGACTCCGGCACCGGCACCACTAAGCGTAGCTTCGTATACTCCGCGAGCTGCACCACCGGCATCGACTGCGTATCCGACGAAGTTCCAGCCTGAATCATCGTCCCCGTGTCCGCGTATCGCTTGGTCACGACTCCTGCAAACGGCGCCGTGACATGCGTGTAATCCTCAAGCGCATTGACCCGCTCCAGTTCCGCCCGGGCCACTGCTAGTTGGCTCTCCGCTTCCGCAAATGCCGCCTTGTCGCTCTCAATCTTTGCCTCGGTGTCCTTGTCCTTCGCCATGGAGTCATCCAACTCCTGCTCTGCGATCAACCCAGGCCGCGCCTCCGATGCCTGCTTCAACCGCGCGTAGGCCGTGTGATACGCCGCATGAATCGATTCTGCGCTGTGCACATTGCTTTGCGCCCGCGTCACCGAATCCTTTGCGCGTCTCAAGCCGGCCTGTGCCCCCGTGACCTCGGCGCTCAGTTCCGGCACTTCCAGAACAGCCAGGGTTTGCCCTGCCTTAACGTGGTCGCCCACATCCACATAAATCTTGCGAATGTAGCCCGCCACCTTCGCATGCACGTCCACTTGCTGATAGGCGTGAAATGCCCCTGATAGCGTGACTGCATCCTCGATCGGCGCGCGCTTCACCAGCGCCACCGCCGCGGACGGAAGTGTCTCCTCGGATGCGTCCGCCTTCGCCGTCGGCCTCGTAAGAAGGCGCACAGCGATGAGTCCCACAACCAGCACTGCGGTAATCGCCGCAATTCTCTGCTTTGAATTCATTCGTTCCTCTGTCCGGCAGTTGCGCCGGCTCCAGTTTTGAAGAGTGAAGATACGATTCGGAGTTCCAAACACTGGCCGCAACTCGAGTACGGGGCAGCCCGAAGCCGCTAAACGCCCGCGAACGCACCAACTGAAAAATCAGAAGGTGGTGGCTTTAATTTGGAACTCTAGGATGGCGAATCAGGAATGAAGCGGCGGAGGACGATCGAAGAGGCTTTCTTCGTAGTAGAGACGTGGCAGCGGCGGCCCAGCAGGCGCGAACCGCGGATAAAAAACCGGCACTTCCAGCACCGTCAACGTCGAAACAGGCGGAACCCATTTCGCCGCGTCACTATCCATGTGCTGCCGGACCGGCTGTCCCGAGATCGATTTCACGATCGTCCCGGTGGAGAATCTTGTCCGGAAGGTCCGCGTCGCCACACTAACCGTCAGTCCGCAGATCGCGAGCACCACGACGGCCATTTCCCACCGCCGAAGCACACGCTTCCCCAGCTGATTTTCCATTAGCAACATGGACTGCTGCCCCACCAGAGAATTATAACAATATCCTCACACCGGGGCCGAAACCCAGGTAACCATGGCAGAGGCAAACTTGGCCCGGTGCGGGTGCCCAAAGTTAAATTTCGCCGGTGCCCCATGCTAAATTGCGCGTTCTTTGCGGAATTTAGAGTGGGGATTTTCTCCGCGGCTTCGTCTTCGGTTTGCTCGTACCCTTGAGGTTGAGCGCCACAGCAGCGCGGATAAGATCCTTCAAGTCCGCCTCATTGATCTTGTCACCTTCGTGAATGTCGATGGCGCGCCTCACATTCCCCTCGAGGCTTGAGTTGAATAGACGGGAAGGATCCTTCAATGCCGCTCCCTTGGCGAATGTCATCTTGACGACGTTCTTGTACGTCTCTCCCGTGCAGACGATGCCCCCGTGGGAAAAGACCGGAGTCCCCGGCGATTTCGCCTTGGCCCACTTCCACTCTTCGACGATCTCAGGATCTGCCTCGTGTATGATCGTGCGCACTTTCGCGAGCGACTTCCCGCGCCAGTCCCCAAGTTCCTTAACCTTCTCATCGATGAATGCAGAGGCCGGTTCCATCGAGATGCTCCTTTCCATGTACAGTTCCAAACTGTCGCACCTAATTTAGCTTCGCCCCGCCGTAACCTGCAACCCCGCAAGAGGAAGCCTCTCTGGCTCGATAGTAGTTCCTCGGTAAGAACCATGTGGTTTCAACAAGGACCATTGGAACGACATCGCAAACTAAAGGTCAGCCGACCCTGCTGAACGTCTGTAACCCGCCTCAGTTCTTTCAGCGAAAGCGTCGTATCGGTATCTTTTAATAGCCTGCATGAGTTGAGGAAAGTAAACTAGGAGGCATCGTGATCGAGCAAAAAATCAATGAATTCTTTGGCGATGCCGAGTCCACTGGCTTTGGAACCGGTTGGTGGAGCGGGATATTGTCGGCCTTTTTTGGCTTTCTTTCATTCGGAGCAGTTCTGTGCCTGCATTTTCCTCAGCTACTAACCTCTCCTGAATTGCGCCCACATTATCCAATGCACGTCATGCGCGTTCTAATCCAATGCCTCATCGTGGGCGCGATCTTGTTCGGAATCATTGCTTCGATTCTTCGCAAGAAAAAGATTCTGGCATTGACTGGAACGTTGTTTGCCATCGCTGCAACGGCGTTGGGAGGTTCGAGCGTACGGATCAACCCGAACCTGGGGAATGGACCTGCAGTCGGCCTGGACTGGTTTTTGCTTGATATGCTCTTGATGGCGATCATCTACGTGCCTCTCGAGAGACTCTGGCCCCAATATCCGGAACAAGGAACATTCCGGAATGAATGGACTTTGGATGTGGTTTACTTCATGTCCACTCATCTCCCGATACAGGTTTTGTCTTTTCTGGTTTTATTGCCCGCAACCCAAGCCGTGAAGTATTTAGGCATCCCGGTTCTTCAACATTCGATCGCTGGAATACCCTGGCTTTTCCAGTTTTTGCTGGCGGTTGTGGTTGCTGACGTCGCCGAATACTTCATTCATCTGGCTTTGCATAAAGTGCCGTTCCTGTGGCGTTTTCATGCCGTTCACCATTCTTCGAAGGCCCTGGACTGGATCGCGGGCTCCCGCTCCCACTTTGTCGATGACACGCTGGTACGCGGATTTATCCTCGTTCCTCTCATGCTTGGATTTTCGCAATCGATCATCTTTGCCTATCTGATCTTTGTCACGCTTCACGCTACCTGGACTCACTGTAATTTCGGCCCCAATGCCAAATGGCTCGAAAAGTATCTGGTTATGCCCAGATATCATCATTGGCACCATACGTCCCAAAAAGAGGGCATCGATAAGAACTTTGCTATTCACTTTCCGTGGATTGATAAGCTTTTTGGAACTTACTACTATCCTGATGAGTGGCCGGAGCGTTACGGTCTGGACGGCGAGGAAATTGCGCGTGGCTTCGTCGGGCAAACGATTGAACCATTTACAAAGAGAAAAACAGCGTCTTAAAACTCCAGTGCGCCGAATGGAACGTCCTTGGGCACTTCTTCGCCCGTTCTCGTTGCCTTTACCAAGCCAAGATATTTCATGACTTTGACAGTAATAAATCCAAAGTCATATTCAGATTCGTCGTGGCTTAGTCGCAACAGACGCGGATAGTGGTGATGATTATTTTGAAAACAAGCGCTAAAGGTTGCCGTTACCGGTAGCCACTCGCCAATGTTCATGGCATTGTCGTCGTCATCGTGATATCGCCGGTATCCAAAGTTTCGCGTGTGGGTCCAATAGTTTTGGACCATATTGACCCACTGCGCAAAAATTCGAATTCCAATCCACATCGCCAGCACAAACTTCAGGTCTCCCACCAACCTCCAGAACAGATAGAAACTGAAGGCTTGCGCAAGTATCGCAAAAACCGGATGCGCAATCACCCGAAACGTCCGCGACCTTAAAATCTCGTCGCCAGCCATATTGTCAATGCATCGATACGGCATGACACACAGGTAGAAGGTCCGCCAAAATCCATCGCCCGCAAGTTTATTGGGATCTCCGGCATGGTCCGCATGTTTATGATGCAATCGATGGCGATTCACCCATGCGATCGGATCTACGTACAGCCCGAAGACGTTATTCACGACGGTGACAGCTTTTATGAACCATTCCTTGTAGTCAAGCGAACGATGAGCGATTCCCAAATGAAGAACATCGGCCAGGTACAACCCTCCAGAAAACCAGCAGAAGATAAAATAGACTCCGCCGATCAACAGTCCGGCCCAAGGTCCCAAATGTGCTGGGGCGAAATACACACAAGCCAGCATGTACAAAACGATAATCAAATAGCCCGTGAGATTATATATTTTCACGAAGAACCGTCCCCGTCGCGTCATTCAAGCAGAAATCGGAGTTCCTTTCAATTAACAAGTTAATTACATAAAGTTCATAGGCAGTTCTTCAACTGTTTTGGCGGGTGGCCCACTCAAGCCCGATTTTGGCTTGAGTGGGGAAGTTC
>Ga0210403_10001020_pt1 | contig 27497 bp, 23 predicted proteins | sample IncBWC19MmetaG_FD_150863 | JGI IMG/M metagenome (GOLD analysis project Ga0210403, IMG submission 150863) | Forest soil microbial communities from Barre Woods Harvard Forest LTER site, Petersham, Massachusetts, United States - Inc-BW-C-19-M | ecosystem: Environmental > Terrestrial > Soil >... | reverse complement strand
CAATCATCGCGGCATGCTGCTGCGCCGCTCGGTTCTCGGCATGGAGCCGGTCGGCCCCTCGCCGGGGAAAAATCCGGCGACCGGCGACGAAGTCCGCGCACTGACCAGGCACGACATCGCCGAGATTCAGGAGCAGTTCCTGAGCAGCGCGATCAGGCTCTATCGCGCCGGCTACGACGCGGTCGAACTGCACGCCGCCAACGGCTATTTGTTTCAGCAATTCTTCACGCCGCGTCACAACAGGCGAGAGGACGACTACGGTGGTCCAGTCGAGAACCGCATGCGCCTGTTGATGGAGACGGTGCGGCTGATTCGTTCCGAGCTACCCGACTTCCCCATGATGGTACGATTGTCGGCGACCGAATACGTGGATGGCGGCTATTCGCTCGACGACATCGTGAAGCTGTCGAAGGCGCTCGAAGCCGCGGGCGTGATCGCGATCGATCTGTCCGGCGGCACCAATGAAACTCCGGAACTTTCCCGCTATTGCATCCAGCCGCCATCCTTTCCGCGCCGCTTCCTCGAACCGCATGCACGGCCGATCAAGGATGCGGTGACCGTTCCGGTCATCATGGCCGGCCGCATGTTGACGCCTGAGGATGCGGAAGGCGTCCTGCAAGCCGGGAGCGCCGATTACATCGCGCTTTGCCGTGCGCTGGTCGCCGATCCGCACTGGTGTCTGAAGGCCTTTGGCGAAGTGAAGCGGCCGATCCGCCCTTGCATCTCGTGCAACGTATGCTTTGAGCGGCTGACGCTCGAGCTCGATGTTGCCTGCGTCCAAAATCCGCTTGTTGGCACCGAATTCGAGACGCTCGCCAGGCTCGAGCCGGGGCTCGAAGGAATCAAACGGCAGAATTCCCGCGTGCTCGTCATCGGCGGAGGTGTTGCCGGCCTCGAAGCCGCGCGCGTATTCGCGACCAATGGCCGTCAGGTCGAGGTGTGGGAGCAAAAACATCAGGCCGGCGGCCAGATGGACCTCGCGCTCGCGGCGCCCGACAAGGACGATGTTTCGGGTGTATGGACATACCGGGTTGCGGCGCTGGCGCAGCTCAACGTGCCAATCCGAACTGGCGTCGAGCCGACCATCGACAGCATCCGCGCCTACGGGCCGGACATGATCGTCATCGCAACCGGCTCCACGCCGCGCGACCCTCCTTTCCCCACCAATACAAACGTTCCGATGATTCAGGCGTGGGACGTGTTGCGCAGGCCGGAGCTGATCCCCGAAGGCTCGAGCGTCACCGTGGTCGGCGGTGGCATGGTCGGCATCGAGACGGCCGAGTGCATAGCCAAGCGCGCCGGGCATGTCGCGATTCTCGAAGGCCAAAACGTTGTTGCCAAGGAAATGGCGCGCAACAACCGGTGGGACGTGCTGTTGCGCCTGCGCGACGCCAAGGCGCAGATCGTGACCGGCGCGCCGGTTGTGTCGATCGAGGGCGATGAGATTTTGTGTCGCAGCGGGCAGGGCGTCATACGCCATCCCGCAGGGGACCGGATCGTGCTTGCGGTCGGCGCGCGTCCGGTGCGCGACGTTTCGCAGTTGGCCGATGAGGCCGGCGTGGCATGGGTCGCGGTGGGCGACTGCAACAACGCTCCCGGCGATTTCCTCACCGCGATCCGCGATGCATCCATGATCGCGTGGGCGGCTGAAGAAAAATTCCCGGCGAGGCCGGGCAAGGTGCGTGTCACGAGCTGAGCTGGAAACGGCGGCGACAGGGGAGGATGCAAATGAAAAGCCATCTCGCGGCGCTCGCCGGTGTGCTGCTGCTTGCCGTGCCGTCCGCAGCTTTTGCCCAGGCCGGCAGCAAGGGCGTCGTCAAGGTCGGCGTGTTGCTGCCGCTCACGGGCAACACGGCGTGGGCCGGGAAGACCAATCGCATCGCAGCCGCGATCGCCGCCGAGGAAGTGAACGCGCAGGATCTCGCGGGTGGCTACAAGCTCGAACTCGTGGTTGGCGACAGCCAATGCGAGCCGCGGGCAGCGCACGATCAGGCCGAGCGACTGATCAGCCAGGAAAAAGTGCAGCTGTTGATCGGGGAATGGTGCTCCAGCGCCTCTGTCGCGGTCGCGCAGGTCGCCAACGACGAGAAGGTGCCGCTACTGGTCAATATCTCCACCGCGGACCAGATCGCGGGCGACTCCGGACCCTATGCCTACCAGAGCTCCATGCAGAACCGCTATTCGCAAGAGCGGGAGGCGACGCTGCTGCAGAAGGATTTCAAGTTCGAATCGGTCGCCATCATCGTCGAGAACAACGACTTTGGCCTGACGTTCCGCAAGAACATGGTCGCGCTCATGCAGAAGGCCGGCAAGAAGGTCGTGCTCGACGTCACGCAGGATCGCAACGACACCAACTGGTATGCGACCATCACGCGCATCCCGGCCTCCAGGCCGGACCTCGTGATCGTGTCGATCTCGGCAGTCCAGGCGGCGAATTTCGTCAAGCAGTATGCCGAGGCGGGCATTGCCACGCCGCTGTTCTCGGACTATCCGCCGCCGCCGCGCATCTTCGAGCGCCAAGTGGGCGCGCAAGCGGGCAAGATCGGACTGGTGCGTGCGGCTTTCTTCGTGAAGAGCGACACCAATAGCCCGGCGCAAAAGGATTTCGTCGCCAAGCTCGAGGCACGCGTTCAGAAGGAGCTGAGCGAGGCCCACGACGTGACCTATTGGGACGTGGCAAGTTACGACGCGGTGCGCCTGGTGGCCGATGCGGTCAAGCGCGGCGGGCCGCAGGCGGCCGACTACCTGCAAGCGATGGCAGCGACGAGGATCGATCTGGTGCTTGGGCACTATGAGTTCGACGAAAAACGCGGTTCGAAACCCGATGGCTTGAACTTCGTCTTCATCCGTACCAAACCGGACGGCAGCATCGAGGTCGTCCAATAAGATGTTCGGCCAGATTCTCGTCAACGGCTTGGTGCTGTCCGGCGGCTATGCGCTGGTAGCCGTCGGCCTCACCTTGACATTCGGCGTGATGCGCATGGTCAACTTCGCCGAAGGTCAGTCCGTGATGATCGGCGCGTTCGTCGCCTACACGACCGCGCCCTATGTCGGCTATGTCGGCGCGATCGCCGCCGCCATGGCGGTCAACGCCGTGCTCGGCATCATCCTGGAACGCACCGCGTTCCGTCCGTTTCGCGGCGTCGAGCTCAACGGCTTGATCGCCTCGATGGGGATGTCGATTGTTCTGGTGAATGTTGCCGAACTCGTCTGGGGTACGACGCCGCGGCCGTTCGAGACGATCTACAATGAGACATCCGTCAATTTCGGGACGGTCGGCATCAGCGTGCAGCGCCTGATCTGCGTCGTTGCAAGCGCTGCCATCCTCCTTGGCCTGTGGTGGCTCGTCCAATACACGAGCCTCGGACGCAAATTCCGCGCGGTGTCCGAGGATCACGAAACCGCTTCTGCCATGGGCATCGACGTCAATCAGGTGTCGCGGCTCGCCCTGGTCATCGGGTCGATGATGGCGGCTTCGGCAGGCGCGCTCGCCGGCCCGGTGAACATGATTGCTCCCGACATGGGCCGCACCGAAATGCTGAATGCGTTCGCCGCGATCATTCTGGGCGGTTTCGGCAATGTGAATGGCACGATCCTGGGGGCGCTTCTCATCGGGATGATTCAAAGCCTTGGCGCCGTCTATATTTCGAATGCCTATTCGACCTCCATCTCGTTCGGCCTCCTGGTTCTGACGCTCGTGTTCTTCCCGCGCGGGCTCGTGCCCGAAAGGGTCGACGAGAATGTCTAGGCGCATCATGCTGGCCGCAGCTTTTGCCGTCCTCGCGGCGTTGCCGCTCACGTTCGGCGCATTCTGGATCAACATGGTGATTACCGCGTTGATCTTCAGCCTTGCCGTCTTCAGCATCAATCTCCTGACCGGCTTCACCGGCCTGTTGTCGTTCGGACAGGCGGGTTTCGTCGGCATCGGCGCCTACACGCTGGGTGTGATGGCAAAGCAGGGCACGCCACCGCTGCTCGCGGGCCTGTACGGCGTGTTGCTCGCCATGCTGTGCGGTTTTCTGCTTGGGTTGCCGGCCGCGCGGCTGAAGGGGCATTATCTCGCGATCGGCACGCTTGGCTTCGGCATTCTGATCTACCAGCTGCTCACCAACTCGGTCGACATTACGCGCGGGCCCATGGGCCTGATCGGCATTCCGACCGGCGGCATCGACAAGCAGACATGGTATCTCGTCATGCTCTGCGTGTGCCTGACGGTCCTGGCCGCCCTTGCCTATGTCGACCGTTACAGCTCTCTCGGCGTCATTCTGAAAATGGTGCGGCACGACGAGATCGCGGCACAGGCGAGCGGCATCAACATCTTCGCTGTCAAGTTGATCGCGTTCACGGCGTCGGCGGGCTTTGCCGGATTGTCCGGGGTCCTGTTTGCCGCCTATGTGCGCTTCCTGACGCCAGACCTGTTCAATGAGCAGGAGTCTTTTCGCTATATGATGATGGCGGTCGTCGGCGGTATCGGCAGTCCGCTGGGCGGCTTTGCCGCGAGCTTGATGCTCACGATGATTCCGGAAGGCTTGCGGGCGCTGGGCGAAGATAATTTTCGCTTGCTCGTGTACGGAACGATGGTTCTTTTTGTCCTCTGGTTCCTGCCCTCTGGCATCGGCGGTCTCATCGAGCGGCAGCGCAGATGAGCGTGCTTGAACTATCCGGCGTCTCCAAGCGTTTCGGTGGTCTGCAGGCGCTGAGCGAGATAAGCCTGTCGGTTTCGTCGGGCGAGGTGCTTGGCCTGATCGGCCCGAACGGCGCCGGCAAATCGACGCTTGTCTCCTGCATTACGGGCGTACTGCGCATCGATGGCGGCACCATCCGCTTTGGGGATCGCGATATCCACGCCTTGCCGCCACACCAAAGGGCGCGTCGCGGCATCGCGCGTACCTTTCAGAAGGTACGGCTCGCGGATCAATTGACCGTCTACGAAAATGTCGCAGCCGGGCTGGCGAGCCGCTGGTTCGCGCGCGCGAACGGGTGGCAGATGGCGTTCCGGCCGTTGTCGGCGCCGGGCGTCGCGCAGGCCGTGAACCGCACGCTGGAGCAAGTTGGGCTCGGCGATGTCTCCGGCGCAATCGTGAGGTCGTTGCCGTTTGGCCGGCGGCACTTTGTCGAACTTGCGCGCGCGCTCGTATCCGAGCCAAGCCTCCTGTTGCTGGACGAGCCTGCGACCGGTCTGACGGAACACGAACGCGAGCGCCTCGCTACGCTGGTAAAGGGGATTGCGGCGGAGGGCTGTGCCCAAATACTCATTGAACACGATCTCGAACTGGTCGGGCGCCTTTGCGATCGTGTGACCGTGATCAATCAGGGACATCACATCTTCACCGGACCTCCGGCGGCGGCGCAAACGGAGCCGGAGGTGGTGCGCGCCTATCTCGGCATGAATCAGCTCATCGGCGGAGGCGCAGATGACGCTAGCGGTTGAGAGCCTGCGCGCCGCCTACGGGGAAATCGAAGTGCTGCACGGCGTGAACCTCGTGGTCGAGAAAGGCGAGATCATTGCGCTTCTCGGGGCGAACGGGGCCGGGAAAAGCACCACCATCAAGGCGATCATGGGGCTGGTGAAGCCGTCTGCCGGCCGAATCCTGCTCGACGGCCGCGATCTGTCGGGACAGGCCGCGCATCTCGCCGTCCGCGCCGGCATTGCACTGGTTCCGGAGGGCCGGAAAATCTTCAAGAAGATGACGGTCGAGGAGAATCTGCTGGTTGGCGGCGCGGTACGCAGCGGCGTCGAGGTGCGCGAGCAACTCGCCGACGTTTATGCGCTCTTTCCGAGACTCGGCGAACGTCGCCGTCAGTTCGGCGGCACGCTTTCGGGTGGCGAGCAGCAGATGCTCGCGATCGGCCGCGCCCTGATGTCGCGTCCGAGCTTCATCCTGATGGACGAGCCGTCGCTCGGCCTCGCGCCGCTCGTCGTCGAGAGCGTGCACCAGGCGATCGACCGGATTCGTCGAGAGATGGGTATCGGCGGCATCCTGGTCGAACAGAACGTTGCAGTCGCACTCTCCGTCGCGGCCCACGCTTATGTGCTGATGCGGGGTTCGGTCGTGCTCGAGGGAGATCCAAAGGATCTCGCGGCCTCACCCCGATTGAAGGACGCCTATCTCGGCATGGCGTCCGAACCGCCGTCCACCGAAGTGAAGCAGGGACATCATGACTGACGTCGAATACGAGCTCTTTGCCATCCGGTACGCCACCCGTGACGCGCGCCGCGCTGCGCATTTCATCGGCGGTGATCCGCACGACGGACCGATGCCGATGGATTACTTCGTTTGGGTGGCAAGGGGCGGCGGCCGGACGTTCGTCGTCGACACCGGCTTCAACGCCGAAGTGTCGGAAAGGCGCAAGCGAACGTTCCTGCGCTGCCCGGTACAGACGCTCACCGCGCTCGGCATCGATCCCAGCGCGGTCGAGGATGTCATCCTGACCCATCTGCATTACGACCATGTCGGGAATTTCGACCGCTTTCCGAAGGCGCGGTTTCACCTCCAGGAGCGCGAACTGACGTACGCCACCGGACGATACATGCGCTATCCGCGCCTGTCCCATTCGTTCGAGGTCGAGGACGTCTGCGGGATCGTGCGGCTCAACTATGCAAGCCGTGTGATGTTCTATAATGGTGACGCGGAACTTGCGCCCGGTCTGACGGTGCACGCGGTGGGTGGCCACTCGGCGGGGCTTCAATTCGTCCGGGTCAAGACCCGCCGCGGATTTGTCCTGCTTGCCTCGGATGTTACTCATTTCTACGAGAACATGGCAAGCAGCCGGCCGTTTACGACGGCCTTCCATGTCGGCGAAATGCTGGAGGGTTTTGACAGGTTGCTCGAGCTTGCGCCGGATGAGAGCCACATCGTCCCGGGACACGATCCGCTGGTCATGAAGCTCTATCCGGCCCCCGGTCCCGAACTTGAAGGTGTCGCGGTGCGCCTGGACGTATCGCCGTCCGGCGTTGCGCCGTCCCGCGCAGGCCATTCTGCCCATCCTGAATGACTTGAAGAACTCTACGATTGAAGGCCGGAGCATCTGGTTGGCGGGAGATGCGACGCTAGTCTGATGCTGCAAGGATAGGATGCTTCAAATACAGGAGGGGCGTTTCTGGTGGGGCGATCCCGCTCGGGCACCGGTCCGGCTACGCTTTGCTGCGCCCAAGCCATGCCGGCCCGAGCTTCTGCCGTCAGGGCCACACTTCTGCCGACCGCCGCGATCCCCGGCAAGCTTCGGATCATGCAGAGCGTCGTTTTGTGATCAGCTTGCAAAAGGCGCTCACCAGTGGCGAGTCGTCCCGGCTGGAGCGCAGAAGCCAGATTGAAGTCGTGGTGCCTACGGCGTCGAGCGGTCGACTAACGACGGATTTGTGGCGCAATTGGCACATCGCCTCAGGGACAACGGCGATCCCGAGTCCGGCGGCGATCAGTCCCGTGATGGTCGCGTTGCCGTTTGCAAGTTGACCGATGCGCGGCTCGAATCCCGCGGAGCGGCATAGGACGAGAACCTGGTGTGGCAAGGTCCGCCCCATGCGGTCCCCGTAAAAGACGAAAGATTCCTGCGCCAGCTCGGCGATCAGGATCTTCCGGCGTTTCGCCAATGGGTGATCGCTCCTCATGATCACCCGGAACGGTTCTCGGATCAGCTCGGTTACCTGCAGCTCCGGAGGAAGAACGGGTGCCGCTGCACTACGGATAATGGCGACATGCTCCCGGCCTTCCATGAGCCCTTGGGTTTGCTGAAGGCTTTCGATTTCATTGAGGGTGAGCTGAACATCGGGAAAGTTTCGACGAAACGTCAGGATTGCGTCGCCGATCCGCGCAAGCAGCGGCGCTGACGGGAACATGCCGATGCGAAGCTCGCCGAGTTCGCCACGCTGTGCGCGCGTGGCGACCGATATCGCACGCTCGGCCCTCTCCAAGGTCGCCCGCGCTTCTGCCAGAAAGAACAGTCCCGCCTGAGTCAGCTCGACGCGTCGATTGGTCCGATTGAACAAGCGCACGCAGAGAATGTCTTCCAGGATCTTGATCTGCTGACTGAGCGGTGGCTGCGAAATTCCGAGACGCACGGCCGCGCGGCCAAAATGAAGCTCTTCGGCGAGCGCGACAAAGTATCGGAGATGCCGAAGTTCCATTCGTGCTCGATATCAATCCAGTCGAAACAAATATTGGACGATATCAATTGGCCCTGTCAACTTTAAGGAAGCACGCCGGATGCCTTGGCGCGTGTCTCGCAAAGAAGCGGGTGGAGAAACGGATCGCGGAATGTCCGACCGCAAGGCTGAGTTGTTTGATCCAATCACGCTCGAGGTCTATTGGAGCCGCCTGATCTCAATTGCGGACGAGGCGGCGACGGGGCTGCTCCGCACAGCTTTCTCCACCATCGTGCGCGAATCCAATGATTACGGCACGGTGCTGATGGATCGCAATGGCGACAGCATCTCGGAGAACACCGGCGGGATTGCTTCGTTTTCCTGCATCCTGCCGCGCACGACGAAGGCATTTCTGGCCAAATTTCCAATCGAATCCTGGCGGCCGGGCGATGCCGTGGTCACCAACGATCCCTGGCTTGCGACCGGTCATCTGCCGGATTTCACCGTGGTAACGCCGATTTTTCATCGTGGGGAGATCGTTGGATTCGCCGGTTGTATCGCGCATTCGCCTGATGTCGGCGGAGCGCTGTGGTCTGCGGATTGCCGCGAACTGTTCGAAGAAGGAATTCGCGTTCTTCCGACCCGTCTCATCCGCGCCGGCGAGTGGAACAGTGACGTGGTCGACCTGCTCTGCGCAAACGTCCGCGTCCCGCGGCAGGTCATGGGTGACCTCGAAGCACAGGTCGTTTCCAACCATGTGTCGGTTCGCCGCGTCGTCGAATTTCTCGAGGATACCGGTCTTTCAAGCCTCCAGGGGTTATCCGCGAATCTCCAGGCGCGCACCGATCGCGCGATGCGCCGCGCCATCGCCACGGTTCCGGACGGCACCTACAAGGCTGCGATCGAGGCCGACGGGTTCGATGAGAAAACGACACGCATCGCGTGCACCGTGACAGTCAGCGGCGAGACGATGCATATCGATTACGAAGGCACATCCGCCCAGATCGATCGCGGCATCAATTGCGTGATGAACTACACGCACGCCTATTCGGTCTATCCGGTCAAGTGCGTCCTGGATCCATTCACGCCCCGCAACGAAGGATCCTATCGCGCCATCACGGTGAGCGCTCCGGAGAGGTCCATCCTCAATCCCGTTTATCCGGCGCCGTGCAGCGCCCGGCAGCTGACGGGCCATCTGCTCGCAGGCGCCATCTATCGCGCGCTCGAGCCCGTGCTGCATGACAAGATCATTGCCGATTGCGGCGGCGCGCCCACCATGCGCGCACTGTTCAGTGGTGTGAGCCACGACGACCAGCGGTTCTCACAGGTGTTATTCGCCAGCGGCGGCATGGGCGCGGCGCCGCACAAGGACGGGCTGCCGACGACGGCGTTTCCGACAAATGTCGGCGCCGGCAGCATCGAGGCCTACGAAAGCGTAGCTCCGCTCCTGGTCTGGAAGAAGCGACTACGCACCGATAGCGGTGGCGCCGGTACATTTCGAGGGGGCCTCGGCCAGGAAGTCGAGATCGAGGTGCGTACCGAGCAGCCTGCGCGCCTCTCATTGCTGTCCGACCGCCATCAGCACCCTCCTTACGGCGTTCGCGGCGGCATGCATGGGGCGCCGTCCGTGATCACGCTCGACGACGGCCAAAAGCCACACCCGAAATCGAGAACGTCCGTCGATCCGGGCCGCCGAGTTACGCTGCTTTACGCCGGCGGGGGCGGCTACGGGGATCCTAAATTGCGCAGCCGGGACGCGGTCAAATCGGATCTTCGCAATGGCTATATCTCGCCTCTGGCGGCGAAGCGCGATTACGGACTGGAGTGAGCATGGCTGCGAAACCAGGCACCGCCCGTATTGGCGTTGATGTCGGCGGCACGTTTACGGATTTCGTGCTGCACGATCCGGCCAGCGACCTCGTCCACGTCGGAAAGCTGCTCACCACGCCCGAGGATCCCAGCGCCGCCATCATTGCCGGCATCTCCCGCATGTTGAAGGAAACGGGCTTGCTGCCATCGGATCTGCACAGCGTTGTGCATGGCACGACCTTGATCACCAACACGATCATCGAGCGCACCGGAGCGACTGTCGGGCTGCTCACGACGGAGGGCTTTCGCGACTCGATCGAGATTGGCCGTGAGACCCGCTATGATCTCTATGATCTCTTCCTCGAAATGCCGCCGACCCTGGTGCCGCGGCATCGCCGCCTGGAGATCACCGAGCGGATCGATGCCGACGGCAAGGTTCTGCTCAAGCTGAACGAGGATGCGGTCGCGTCCGCGGCCCGGCAATTGGTCGAGTGCGAGGGTTGCGAGGCGCTGGCCATCGCTTTCATGCATTCTTATCGTTCGTCCGAACATGAGCGGCGGGCAGGGGAAATTGTGCGGCGCCTGTATCCGGCGCTGCCGATGTCGCTCTCGGCGGAGGTTGCTCCGGAAATCCGCGAATACGAACGAACGAGTACCGCGTGCGCCAACGCCTATGTCCAGCCATTGATGCAGCGCTACCTCGACAGGCTTGAAGCAGATCTTGGCAAGCTCGGCTTTCTCGGCTCCCTCTACGTGATGCTCTCGGGCGGCGGCATCACGACGGTCCGGGAAGCCAAGGAATATCCCATTCGCTTGATCGAGTCCGGCCCGGCGGCCGGCGCGATGGCCGCCTCTTTCCTCGCGAGGCTTGCCGGGCTTGACCGTGTCATTTCCTTCGACATGGGCGGCACCACCGCCAAGATGTGCCTGGTTGAGGATGGCGCTCCGGATCACAAGTTCAACTTTGAGGCCGGCCGTGTGCGGCGCTTCCAGAAGGGGTCTGGCCTGCCGCTGAAGGTGTCGGTGGTTGATATGATCGAGATTGGCGCCGGCGGCGGCAGTCTGGCGCATGTTGACCCGACATCGGGGCTGATGAAGGTGGGACCGCGCAGTGCCGGAGCCAAACCCGGCCCGGTCTGCTACGGGCGCGGCGGCACGCAGCCGACCGTAACGGATGCCGATCTTGTGCTGGGAAGGCTCGACCCCTCCTACTTCCTGGGCGGCGAGTTGAAGCTCGATCTGGAACGCGTCAGTGGGATATTCGCCGACAAGATCGCTTCGCAGATCAATGTCGACTCGCAGGACGCAGCCCTCGGTGTGCAACGGATCGTCGATGAGACGATGGCGGCCGCCACTCGCATGCATCTGGCGGAGAAGGGCAGGGATCCCCGCCAGTATACGATCATTGCTTTTGGCGGTGCCGGGCCAGTGCACGCGTGGAACCTCGCCAGGTTGCTGAAGGTCGGAAGGGTCGTTGTGCCGCTCGGCGCAGGCGTCGCATCGGCGCTCGGCTTTCTGGTTGCTCCTCCGGCGACCGACATGGTGCGAAGTTACGTCGCGCGGCTGGAACGCGTGGACTGGTCACATGTCAACACGATGTTGTCGGACATGGAGACGCTGGGGCGCGATTTGTTGACCGAAGCGGGCGCCGATCCGGAGCGGATCACATATACGCCGACTGCAGACATGCGTTATATCGGCCAGGGCTTTGAAATCCCCGTGCGACTTCCGTCGCTGTCGCTTTCGGCCGCGGATCTCCCGGCCATCAGGGAAAGCTTCTTTGCAAGCTATCGCACGCATTTTGGGCGCCTCGTCGAGGATGCGTCAATCGAAGCGCTGAGTTGGCGTCTCGCGTGCGTCGCGCCCAGCACGGACATTCGCATCGGTGCGCGCGGTTCGCGCGGCGGCGAGGATACGAACGCATGCCGTGGCGAGCGCCCGGTACTGTTCGAGGGCCACGGGTGGCAGACCTGTCCCGTCTATGACCGCTATGCCCTCCGGGCAGGCGCGACGTTCGCCGGGCCGGCGCTGATCGAAGAGCGAGAATCGACATGTGTGGTCGGTCCAAGGGCCCAGGTCAGGGTGGATGATATGAAGAACCTGGTGATCGAACTCGGTTGATCTACCGCAACAGAGGAAGATGCTATGTCTGCGCATATTAAGATTCCTCGCCGCCGTATGTCTGCCTGGCTCGCCGCGGCAGCCGTCCTTCCATTGTTTCCAGCCCGTCTCGGAGCGACACAGGAGAGCTATCCAAATCGGCTTGTCAGGATCATCGTTCCCTGGCCCGCTGGTGCCATTACCGATACGACGGCGCGCCTGCTTGCAAATCAGTGGTCGACGGAATTCGGCCAGGCTGTTGTCGTCGAAAACAAGGCGGGCGCATCGGGCACGATTGGTCACAACGCGGCCGCGAATTCGCCACCCGATGGCTATACGGTCCTGTTCGCAACCAACAGCACTTACGCGATCGCGCCGAATATTCTGCCGTCGTTGCCCTATGACAACGAGAAAGCGTTCGAGCCCGCCGGGTTGGTGTTGCGATCTCCGCAGATGCTTTGCGTCAATCCCAGCGTTCCGGCGAACACGGTCCCGGAGCTGTTGGATTATGTCCGGAAGCGCCAGCCGAACGAGGTGAACTTCGCATCCGCCGGCCCCGGCAGCACGAGCCACATGGCGATGGAGCTATTGATGTCCATGGCCCACATCCGCATGCAGCACGTTCCGTATCGAGGGGGCGCGCCCGCGTTGCAGGCCCTCGTTGCCGGTGAGACGAGCGTCGGATTTGTCGATCTATCCACGGCCCTTTCGGTGACCGAGTCCGGCCTGCTGCGGATGGTGGGAGCCAGTACGATGGAGCGAGCAGCGCTTCGGCCAAACGTGGCGACGATCGCGGAGACCATACCCGGGTTCCAGTCAACCACCGACGTCGCGATGTTCGTGCCGGCGGGAACACCTGAGCCCATCATTCATCGGCTCAACACCGCAATGAAAGCTGCGTTCAAGTCACCGCAGGTGACCAAGCCGCTCCTGGAGGCAGGCCTGATCCTGGTCGGGGGGTCGCCGGAGGAGTTTCCGCAATATTTTGCAGAGGAGTGCGGAAAGTGGCGCAAGCTCATTGAGACGCAGAACATCAAGTTGCAGTAGGAAGCTTCACCTTGCCATTTCTCTCCGCCGCGTTGTCACGCATCAAGCCATCGCCGACCAATTTCGCGTCGGACCGCGCGCGCAGGCTGAAAGCCGAAGGGCGCGATATCGTCGCGGTCAGCTCCGGCGAACCCGATTTTGATACGCCGGACAACATACGGGCGGCCGCGAATGCTGCGATTGCGCGTGGGCGCACGAAATATGCACCAGTCGCCGGCATTCCCGAGCTGCGCGAGGCCATTGTCCTCAAGTTCAAGCGAGAGAACCATCTCGAATATCAGGCCGCGCAGACCATCGTTTCGACAGGAGGCAAGCAGGTTGTTGCCAACGCGCTGTTGGCGACGGTGGATCCGGGCGACGAGGTCATCATCCCGGCCCCTTATTGGGTTTCATATCCTGAACTCGTTCAGCTCTGCGGTGGGACGCCGGTCGCCGTGACGACTGATGTCGCCGACGGCTTCAAATTGCGAGCCGAAGCGCTCGAAGCCGCCATCTCGCCGAGGACAAAGTGGCTGATCATGAACTCGCCGTGCAACCCGTCCGGCGCGGTCTATACTTTCGATGAACTCAAGGCGCTGGCTGAAGTCCTCAAACGCCACCGGCATGTGTGGATCCTCACCGACGACATCTATGAGCATCTGGTCTACGGCGATCTGACGTTTGCAACCCTGGCCCAGGTAGAGCCGGAGCTTTACGAACGGACGCTGACCGTCAATGGGGTCTCCAAGGCTTACGCAATGACCGGCTGGCGGATCGGATTTGCCGGTGGCCCGCAGAAGCTCATCAAGGCGATGGAAACCATCCAGAGCCAGGTGACGTCTGGCTCCTGCTCCGTCTCCCAATGGGCCGCAGTCGAGGCTCTCAACGGCCCGAAGGATTTCCTGAACGATCGTCGCAAGGCCTTCGAGCAGCGCCGGGACCTTGTGGTATCGATGCTCAACCAGGCACGCGGTATTCAATGCCCGATCCCTGACGGCGCGTTCTACGTTTATCCGTCCTGCGCCGGCGTGATTGGAAGGCGGATGGCGGATGGCCAGACCATCAAGACCGACGAAGATTTTGTTCTCGCACTCCTGGAGAGCGAGGGAGTGGCTGTGGTGCATGGGTCAGCATTCGGTTGCGGCCCGAATTTCCGAATTTCCTACGCGGCTTCCATGGACCTGCTCGACGAAGCCTGCCGCCGTATTCAACGGTTTTGCGCTAGCCTCAAATGAAAGTGTTGAGCAGGGTACCGAGTGTGTTCCGCTAAGCCATTATCGGAACTGGCTGCTTCGCGTCGCAGATTCTGCGCCATGGCTGGATTATTTTTGGTGAGTTTGCGGTGATTATTCCGCCTTGATTTTCGCAGCCTGGATCACCTTGGCCCATTTCTCCCGATTTTCATTTGCCTGGCGAATTTCTCGGGGCTCGGCAGCGCTAAATCTTGACGAGGGGGAGGAGAAAACGAAGGGTGCGAATGCGGCTTTTTCGGCCACCGATTTGCAGAGCGACGGGAGTGCACGGTGATTGATCCTGAGGCTCGGCTTGAACGAGCGCGTTCGGAAGCGGAGGTTCGCGGACCACCTTGGGTGTAAATTTCCTGCGTTTCGAGTTGTCTGCCTAACCGCGGTATTTGACCTCAATCTTGTCCCACGCATCCTTCGCGACCGATCGTTGCCGCTCCTCGAAGGTCGCCAACAGGTCCGATCCGTTCTCGAGGCAGCCGTCTTCCTTCAGCATCGAGAGGATCCGGGTTGATGCCCGCAGTGCAGCCTGCAACGCCGCATTGGCATAAAGGACGATGGAGAATCCCATTTGCGCAAAGGCGGCGCGTCCAGGGTCCGGTGTTCGACCGCCGTAGACGATGTTCGCAACTTGCGGAACAGGGACTTCGCGGGCGATCCGCTCAAGCTCGGCAATGGATAACGGGGCCTCCACGAAAGTCACATCGGCACCGGCTTCCGCAAAGCGCTGCGCTCTTTCGATGGCGCGATCCAGGCCCTCGACGGCCCGCGCGTCTGTTCTGGCAATGATCTGCAGGTCTGCATCGTTCCGGCTATCCACTGCAGCCTTTATTTTCTGAATCATCTCGTCCAGGGGAATCACGTCTTTTCCCGCGAAGTGCCCGCAGCGCTTCGGAAAGACCTGATCCTCGATTTGAAGTCCCGCGGCCCCGGCGCGTTCGAGCACACGGACGGTGCGAACCATATTGACCGGGTTGCCGAAGCCCGTGTCGGCATCGACGATGATGGGCAATGATACTGCGTCCGCCATTCCCGCTACCGCGCATGCAACCTCGGTCAACGTCGTTAGTCCGATATCCGGCGCGCCCAACTGCATGTTCGCAATTCCAGCCCCGGTCGCGTAGACGACCGGGAACCCGATCTCTTCCGCGACCCTGGCAAAAAGTGCGTTGGCCACGCCCGGAACCGTCAGTGCCCGGCGCTCGGCGATCAGCGCCTTCAATCGGGTGGTGTTGCGCATCTTGAGTGCTCCGCCTTCAATGTTGCATTCCCCAGCGCTCGACGGTGCTCCGCTCGATCGCACGAAAGAGAAGCAGTTCGACGAGCAGGCCGACGATAATGACCGCTAGCAGGCCCGCGAAGACACTCGGTGTTTCAAGCGAGTTCTTGCTCTGCAAAATGAACCAGCCAAGTCCGCCGTCGCCGGATGCAACGCCAAAGACCATCTCGGCTGCGATCAGCGTTCGCCATGCGAAGGCCCAGCCGATCTTCAGCCCGGACAGCACGCTGGGCAGAGCCGCGGGCAGGATGACTTTGCCGATCAGGGATAATCCGGAAAGCCCGCAATTCCGTCCCACCATGCGCAGTGTCCTGGACACGCCGCGGAAACCCGCATTTGTGTTCAGGGCAACGGCCCACAAGACCGAGTGAATCAGCACGAACACGATGCTCGACACGCCAAGGCCGAACCAGATCAGGGCGAGCGGAAACAGAGCGATCGCCGGCAGCGGATTGAACATCGACGTCAAAGTGGTCAGGAGGTCGTTGCCGATGCGCGAGGTGGTCGCGGCCATGGCAAGGACCACCGCCAGCGTGACGCCCGCTGCATAGCCGATCAGCAGCGTCTGCAACGAGGCGAGGATGTGGCGCGTCAGCTCACCGGTCGAAAGACCCACCCAGAGTGCCTCCAGTGTCTGGCCAAAGGTCGGAAAGAGCAGGGGATTGTTGAGCCAGCGTCCATACGATTCCCACGCCAGCGCCAACGTCACGATAACGACCCCACGTCGAAGCCCGTCGATGTTGTAGAGTCGTTCCCAGACCGAAAGGCTCCGTTCGGAAATGACGGTTACGTCGGGGACATCATGAATGATGTCACGGCGTTCCTGCATCGTCATCGCGCTCGGCTCCATCCTAATCAGACTCCGGTTTTCGGTCTTCGGAGAACAGCAGGCGGTGGATTCTCTCGGATTTCTTCAACCCGTCCGCCGGATCGATATCGTCTCTGCCGTCGCTGCCAAGTTCGGCCTTGACGCGGCCTGGATGCGGCGAGAGCAGCAGGATTCGATTGCCGAGCTTGATGGCTTCGGCGATGGAATGCGTCACGAAGATGATCGTCGTGGCGGTTTGCCGGCACAGCAGCAGGTCGTCCTGCATCTGTGCGCGCGTCAACGCATCCAGTGCGGCGAACGGTTCATCCATCAGGAGGATCGCGGGTTCGACCGACATGCCGCGAGCGATGGCGACGCGGGCCTTCATGCCGCCGGACAGCGCATGAGGGAAGGTGTCGGCAAATTTCGACAGACCCACCCGATCGACAAAATCGCGCGCTTTTTTGATCGCGTGCTCCCGCGACATGCCGACGCCATTTGTCAGCGCAAAGGCGACATTCTGCGTCACGGTCAGCCAGGGAAATAGCTGGTCGAATTCCTGGAAGACCATCATCCGGTCCGGCCCGGGCCTGATAATCTCCCGCCCGGCTAGCTCGACGCTGCCTTCGGAGGGCTGCAGATAGCCGCCGATGGCCTTCAGCAAGGTCGACTTGCCGCAGCCTGAAGGACCCAGCAGCACATAGCGATCGCCGGCGAAGACCGCAAAGCTCACCCGGAACGTCGCGGTCACCTGGCTCCGGTCAGTTTTGTACTGAAGGGTCACTCCTTTGACTTCCAGCAGTGCCGCCGTGGTGGGATTCGCCGACGTCATCGCCGCATTTCAGCCGGATGTTTCGAGACCAGGGCCGTCACCGCCAGGAAGGGGGCTGCGAGGATGTCGTTTATCGCTGTGACGTTCGGAAGCTTCTCAAGTGTCGCACACGAATCGAGCAGTTTTCTGCCGGCGCCCGGCTCAAGAAGTCCGGCGACGTTGGCGTTGAACTTGCGTTCGACATCATCCCACTTCACCGGATTCTCCGGACTGCCGCGCCGGTGCAGAATTTCGCGTGCGAACGAGCGACCGTCGGTCGTCAGCACATGGACGCGCGCAGCATGACGAAAGGCGGGGCCTCGGTTCTCGAGCTCGGCGTCCTCCTCGATTTTGATCTTCGACATGAAATCCAGGAGCCGCGGATCGGCAATGTCGGCCTCGCCGTAGTCTGCCGCGGTCACGTCTCTCCTGTACGCCATGACGCTGAGGCCGTAATACATGTTCATCTGGGCGGCCGTGACCCCGGCCGGCCGATAGGGCCAGGCCGTGTGCACGAATGTCATATGACCGCATCCGACATGGATCTCCCCTAGATCCGATGCCTCCAGCTTCTCCGCGATCAGGATCGACCGCATTGCGTCGAGCGCTGCGTGAATGCTGGTCACGTTGGGATACATCTTGAACCCGACCTTGCCGGCTTCCCAGTCTTCGCCGATTCCTTCCAGCAAACGCGAAGGGTTCGGCGTCCGCGAAAACGAACTCAGGAAACCTCCATAACCGGCCTCGACGACGTCGGAGATCCCGGTGAAGCCCCGCTTGGCGAGCAACGCAGCGAGAAGGCCGCCTTGCGCCGCCCGGCCGGCGTGGAGGCGTTTCACCATGGCACCTTCCTGCGCCGCCATCAGGCCGGCTCCCATCGATCCGGCGATGCCGAGCGCATTCTGCATCTGTTCAGCATCAAGTTGCAGCATTTTGCCGGCAGTAGCAGCAGCGACGAAGGCGCCCGACGTGCCCTGCGGATGGAAGCCGTTGAGAAACAGCGACATCGTGGCGGCATTGCCGACGCGAAGCCCGACCTCGTAGCCGACAGCCAGAGCCGCGGCGATGTCACGCCCGGTGACGGAGGGATCGGCATCGGCCAATGCCAGCACGATCGGTACGGCCAGCGAGTTTGGATGGACGATGGACTCCTTGTGGATGTCGTCCATCTCGAAGGCGTGGCCGGCGGTGCTGTTGACCAACACCGCGTTCGTCAGCGACGTGCGATGGCCGTCTCCCCAGACCGAAGCAAGCGGGTTGCCGCCTTCGCCACGCACCAGCTCGCGGACCTTTCGTGTCCAGGGAAGGGTCGCGCCATGCAGGCAAACGCCAAGCCCGTCGATAAGGCTGAGCTTGATGCGTTCGACCACCTCGGCCGGTATGTCGGCAAATCCGGTCGTGGCGGCAAAATTTGCGAGTTCGCGCGTGGCGTGAGGCAGAAGAGAGGCCTGTGAGCTGCTCATGATGAATTCTCTGCGGGTAAGGCTGCGGGCAGATCAGCTTCCGGCCAAACCGTGGCTTTCCGGATAGAAGAATTGCTTCCAGTCGGTGACGTCCTGGCGGATCAGTCCGATGCTCTTCATGAAGGAGGCCCAGCGGGCGATACCGGAGGGAGTGGTGGAGAAATGGGTGTCCTTGTCGGAGAGGATTCGAAGCATCATCGGATTGGGCACCTTGGTGGCGGATGCCTCGTTGTAAATGCCCGCGGCCGATTGCGGATCGGCGGCGATCAGGCGATTTGCTTCATCCAGCGCCTCGACATAAGCCTTGCACAGCACCGGATTGGCGTCGTGGAAACGCTTCGGCGAGGCCGACATGACGAGGGTCATGTCGCCCAGGACATCGGCCGAATTTGCAATGCGGCGGATGTTCGGGTTGTCGAGCTCCATAAATGAGAACGGGGGCGAAGCGACGTGGGCATTGATTTCCGTCTTCCCACTCAGCATTGCCGCCGTGGCGTCGGGGTAGGGGACGGCGACCGTGAATTTGTCCAACTGCGCATAGTTGGCAGGCCCGAATTCGTGGGCGACCATCATCTGCAGGATTCCTGCCGGCAGGGAGCTCTTCACGCCGGCGACTGCGATCTTGTCGCCGGGGCCGAAGTCGGCCAGCGTTTTGATCTTCGGATTGGTCGTATTCAAATACATCGGCGTGGAGCTGATGCCGCTGAGGCCGGCAACTTCGGCGGATGGATTGCCGAGCGCCTTGGACCAGAGGATGAGAAAGCCGGGCGTGCCGACGGCGGCCACGTCGAGCGTGCCGGACAGCAAGGCGTCGTTGATCACGTTTCCTCCGTCAAGGACTTTCCAGGTGACCTTGACCTCGCCCAGTCCGAGCGCGCGGGCGTGCTTTTCGATCAGCCCGCCCTTCTGCATCACCATCTGCGGCAAATAGAGGACGCTATAGCCCCGCGACACGCGGATTTCATTGGCCTCAGCAAAGGCCGCGCTTGCCATCATTGGCAGCAGGTTGGCGGTCAGCACGAGCCAAGCGGCCAGCGCGCGCGACACGATCTCCATGCATCCTCCCGTAGCTTTCTTGCAGTTGGGCTGGTTAAAGCTTGCCACACCCACTATGTCCAATATATTCAAAGTGCGATCTCGATACTTTATGGATATCGCCGATGGAGTTGCGCCATCTTCGCTATTTCGTTGCCACCGCGGAGGAACTGCATTTCACCCGCGCGGCTCAGCGCCTCGGCATCGCGCAGCCGCCGCTGACGCAGCAGATCAAGGCGCTCGAAGCCGAGTTGGGATTGACGCTGTTTCATCGCTTGCCTGGCCCTCGAACTAACCGACGCCGGTCAGGTGTTCTTCGAGGACGCGCAGCGAATCCTCGACAGCGTCGGTCGCGCAGTGGCGCGCAGTCAATCCAGCGCCAAGGGCATGGTGGGACGGCTTGGAATCGGATTTACGGAATCGGCGTCGTTCAGCACTTTGGTCATGTCGGCGCTCCGGCGGTATCGGCGCGATTTTCCGAATGTGGAGCTGTCATTCGAGGAGGCGCGGACCGCGCAGTTGATCGAGCTGCTTCGGCAGGGGCGCATCGATGTGGCTTTTGTCCGACCACCGGTGGCGAGAGGGAATGATCTCACATTCCGTCCGCTATACAGCGAGCGGATGGTGGTCGCGGTTCCCAGGAATCACCGCCTCGCGGAGCGCAGATCGCTCCGCCTCGTCGAGCTGAGAGCCGAAGAGTTCATCCTCTATCCCCGAGCGACACGCCTCGGTCTTTCAGACATGATTCTCACAGCCTGCGAGAAGGCCGGGTTCAGTCCACTGATCGCCCAGCGCGCCCCTCAGATATCTTCCACGATCAATTTTGTCGCCGCTTCCCTCGGCATCACGATCGTCCCCGAATGCATGATGAAGAGCCGGTCCGATGCCGTGAGCTACGTCCATCTGAGTTCGCCTCGGCTCTACGCCGATCTCGGCGTGGCCTACCACAGCAATGAAGGCTCCTCGGTTGTCACGGGGTTCATCGACAGAATAGATCGTGCCTGAAACGTCGTCCTGGGGTGTCGCAATGCACCATGAGAGGGATTATTCGGCACATCGGGATTCACCTTCCCTTGAGTGCACGTCGGCGGGAACGCTCTGCGGTCCGGGAATAGGCGGGAACAACCTCACGAAGCACATTGCAGAATACGGACGCCGCGCGCGAGAGGCGTCGCCCCTGTACGGTCACGATGCTGCATTGGCGCGCAACCTGGCGATCGACCATGGACCCGACGAAATCCGCGTCAATGCGGCTTTCCCGGTCGTTCACGTTACGTCCTGTCGCGTTAAAGCCACCGCCGTTAAACTTAACTAGCAAGCTTAATCAGCGGGTTTTCTTGCAGGGCACTGTGGCCGCGCTACCGTCGTTTCATCGGCCACGGAGGTGATCTATGAGCGACAAGACAAAGACCAAGGCCGAGCTGCTCGAGATGCTCGCCGAGGCGGTCCGCAATACGCAACCCCCGCCGGTCCGTAACACGCAACCCGAGCCGGTCGGCGACGCGCAACCCGAGCCGAAGCGCAAAACGCAACCCCGCAAAACGGCACTTGCGTCGAAGCGACCGGCCAAAAATAAAAGCGTTCGCGGATCTGCTAGCAGCAAGCAGCGGCGTCGATAATGCAGCCGGTGAACCATGATCGATAAAACGAGGAAAGACCTCGCGCAACGACAGGCGGTGAAGGCTTTTTTGCGAGCAGATAGGCGAAAGGCCGTAACTGAATATGAAAAAGCGCAGGAAGCCTTCCAGAAAAACTACGAACGATTGCGGGCTGAGCGACTAGCCAGGGAAGCCGCGAAGTCCAAAGAGAAATAGGAATTGCTGTTGCCCAGGGATGAACGATAAGGCTCTCTCCCGCGAAGACCTTCGGCTGTGCGTTCTGAGCAAGTGCTGCACTCGCGGCGAATAGGAGGGCGGTTAATGCGACAGGCGCCTTCATGTTCATTTCCCGCCCGAGCTTGACGAATTTCTGAATTGCTTCCTTCTGCTGCCTCTCAGTCAAGTATACGTTGGACGAATGCTGTGCCGGCAGGACTGCTTGCGCAGATATACGAATATCGTTCGACGATGCCAGATGTGACCGTATCGATGTCGACGATGATCGGCCTCGATTGACCCTTCCAATTTGCGAGCTGTTGAGGCGGCATCGACCTGGTGCCTGACTTTTTGACCTGCAGTCCGGCGAGTTTTGGAAGACCTTGAGTGGCTTTCATGGTGCACGATCTGGCCTTATCCGCTGCAGCGCAGCTGAACGCAGGGATGAACAGCGCCAGGATCGCGCTGCCGATGACGGTCTTCATGCCCCCGTCCCCTCTTGAGTGCATACGCCAAGCCGTGCAAGGCTATCTACAGGACCGTCAGCAACAGGATCGAATCCCGCGTTAAAAAATACACGTGGCGGCTCCGCCATGAGCAGGTGCGAAAGCAGGATCGAGCATCCACCGCCCTGCAACGCCGTCATGCCGACCGGCTGTTGCGGTTCGGCATGCCCCCGACTGCGATGATGTCGGCACTCAATTGCTCGATGGTCGTACGATGCCGCATCGCGGTTTGCCGGATCAGCGCAAAGGCATCCTCTTCCGAAAGCGCGTGGCTCTTCATCAGCTGCAACACGGCGCCGAACACCACGCGGCGCGAACGCACGCGCTCTTCCAGCTTCTCGATATGCGCGGCCTCTTCACCGCGCCGCTGCGCGCAGTCGAAGGCGACCACGAGCGCGGCATAGAGGCCGGCGGAGCGCAGCGGCTTGATCAGGAAGGAGGCGGGCTGGAGGTCGAGCAGCCATTTCAGCCGGCTCGGCGTCTCGGTGCCGATCAGCGCGATGATCGGCACATTGATCTTGAGGGCAGGGGAACGATCCGACTTGATCGGGATCGCGTCCGCATCCAGCACGATCACGTCGACAGGCTCCAGCGGCGATTGCTTGTCGCCGGGATCGGCCTCCACGATCGACATGCCCAGGCGATCCAACTGGCGGCGGAGGATCGAGATTTCGCGCTCGTCCTTCATCATCATGAGGGCGCGACGTCCGCGGACTGAAAAAGGCGATGATCTGGTCATTTTACGACCCGCAAATGGTTCGAGCGCCGTGCGACGGCATCGCTGTTTTCCGATCTCGCGCCGATCGACGCGAGATCGAGACTGGAGAGATACGGATCAGGGCGTTCGGGAGCATCCGCCTCCCAGAAAATCTCGAACTTGCAGTCGGACACCGAGCGCGCCAGGCGCGGCGTGAGAAAGCAATGATTGTTGTCGGGATCCACCCAGACCGGTCCTTGCGGAGAATCGTAGCGATGGTTGGCGGCCGCGCGGCGAACGGCTGACACCTCGACCGAGCCGGCGCGGCGAATGGCGCGCGCCAGCAGCATGACACAGACATAGGTCGACTGGCCGTCGACCGAGACGCTGCTGTCGGCGCCGTGGCGCGCCTTCCATCGCGCGACGAAAGCGCGGTTCGCTGCGTTTTCAATGCTCTCGAAATAGGCCGAGGAGGTAATGCAGCCGACCGAGGCGTCCGATCCGATCAGCTTCAGCTCCGGCTCGCAAAGGCTGCAGCTCAACATCGGGATCGAATGCCCCGCGCGTTCCGATGCCGCGTGCAACGCGCGCATGAAGACGTAGCTGGACTCCCCGACCAGCGTGTTGAAGACGACAGGCGGCTTTCGATCGATGATTTCCCGAACGATATGGTCGACCGCCGTGCCGCCAAGCTCGAGCAGGCGTTCAGCGATGATACGGCCGCCGGCGCTGGTCACGATCTCACGCAGGACCCGATTGGTCTCCCAGGTCCAGACATAGTTGGAGCCGGCACAGAACACGTCGGTTGCGATGTGCTCGAGCATGTGCCGCACCAGCGGCACCACCGTGTGGTTGGGGGCCGCGCCGACATAGATCACATTGTCGCTGCTCTCGAATCCCTCGTAGCGCGCGGGATGCCAGAGCAGGCGCTCGGTGCGCTCGACGATCGGAATCACCTGCTTGCGCGAGGCGGACGTATAGCAGCCGATGATATGCTGCACCTGTTCGCTGCGGATGAGATCGTCGCAGGCGGTGTGATAGGCGGCGACCACGCCGCCGGGATCGCGCAGATGCGGCGTGAAGGTGAAATCGAACTCGTTGCTCTGGTTGACCTCGTCGACGGCCATCAACGCGCTCTTCTCCATCTCCCGCGCCATCATTTCGTAAGGGCCCGACCGGGAAAACACGAGACCGAGAGGGATGGACGGTTTTATCATCAGGTCATTCCGGAATTGCCGTGGCGATTCATCTCATCTTGCTTGCGCATGATCTTATCGGAAGACGCTGCACACCTTTCCGGATCATGCGCCGGAGTTTCGATTTGTTACCCGTCATCCGCGATGCAACCTGCGTGCGTTTTGGGCTGCCCTAGCTCAAAAAAGGGGCCGGGGTCTGATTGACAAGCCCGGCAAGGCTAAGACACTATCCTCCGGTAAGCAAATACGTGCATGGCGAATGAGTTCTCGCGCAGCCGCTGATGTCTGAGTGACGACCTCGCGCTTTCGTTCTGTTACGTAGATCTACGCGACCATCGATAGTGCGGCATTTGAGCCATTCGGGGGCCTGTTTCGGCCACGGGTGGCTTTTTTCGTTTGTGTGGGGGTGAAGCATGGTGGTGCGTCTTCCGACGTTGGAGCAAATCGACGCGCTCGGTTCGGATTTTGGCCTTGTGCTCACCGCGGAGGAGATTGCCGCTTTCCAGCAGGCCTTCAAGGGGCCGCTCGCTTCCTATGGCCGGCTCGAGGAGCTCGTGGCGCCGGCCCTGTCGCCGGTCGCGCCGCGCTCGCCGGGTTATCGGCCGTCGGCTGCCGAAAATCCCTATGGCGCCTGGTACTGGAAGACGGACATCAAGACGGGTAGCGAAGGACTGTTGAGGGGCAAGAAGGTCGCCATCAAGGACAATATCTGCGTGGCCGGCGTTCCCATGATGAACGGCTCGGCGCTGCTCGAGGGCTATGTGCCGGAGCTCGACGCCACGGTAGTGACGCGGATTCTCGATGCCGGCGGCACCATCGCCGGCAAGGCAGCCTGCGAAGACCTGTGCTTTTCCGGTGCCAGCCATACCTGCGCGAGCGGCGTCATCCGCAATCCGCACAATCCGGCCCACAGCGCCGGCGGCTCGTCGGGCGGCAGCGCGGCGCTGGTCGCGGCCGGCGAGGTGCCGATGGCGCTCGGTGGCGACCAGGGCGGATCGATCCGTACCCCATCGAGCTGGTGCGGCGTTTACGGCCTCAAGCCGACCTGGGGTCTGGTGCCGACCACGGGCTCGATGCCGATCAGCTATTCCGTCGATCATTGCGGTCCGATGTGCGCCAGCGTCGAGGACGTCGCGCGGCTGCTTACGGTCATCGCCGGTCACGATAGCTGGGATACGCGAACCATCAGCGCGCGCACCGGCGACTACATGTCGGCAACAGGCAAACCGACAAAAGGATTGCGCGTCGGCATCCTGCGCGAAGGATTTGGTCATCCCGAGAGCGATCCCGCCGTCAATGACAAGGTGCGGCAGGCGATCGCGGCGCTGGGCAAGGCCGGCGTCGAAGCCGCGGAAATCTCGGTGCCGTGGCATCTCGATGGACCGCATGTCTGGAGCGGCATCATCCTGGAAGGCGCGGCCGAGATGATGCTCAAGGGCTACGGCGTCGGCAACAACATCCAGGGCTATTATCCCGTCTCCATGCAGGAGGCGCTGGCGCGCGGCATGGGAACGCGGATCAACGACGTGTCGCCGACGGTGAAGCTGGTGCTGATGCTCGGCGAATACATGCATCGCCACTATCACGGCCGCTATCATTCCAAGGCGCAGAACCTGCGCGTGCTGCTGCGGCGCGCCTATGACGAGGCGCTGGAAAAGTTCGACGTGCTGGCGATGCCAACTATTCCGTTCACGGCAACGCCGATACCACCAGCCGATGCACCGCTCGGTACCGCGATCGATGTGGCACTGAACATGCAGGCAAACACCTGCTCCTTCGACGTGTCGGGGCATCCCGCCTTCACCGTGCCGGTCGGCCGCATCAATGGGCTGCCGGTCGGATTGATGCTGGTGGGCCGCCATTTCGAGGAAACAACCCTGATCCAGCTCGCGTCGGCCATCGAGGCGGGTGGGGACTGGAAGTCGAACTAAGGGCGCAAATGATGTGTAAAACCGGCCGCCGTGCATAAGGATTTGAGGAGATCGCGATGATCACAGATGCCATTATCAAGGAGTCCTGGCTCACATCCTCGATCATGGCGAAGCGCGGCGTTGCGAAGGGGGCGGCCGGTCAGCGCCACGAACTCTCGATCGCGGCGCAGGGGGCGTTTCATTATGTTTACGGCCCCTACGCGAAACCTGTGCTGACGGTCGAGCCGGGCGATGTCGTTGCTGTGGAAACGGAAGACGCCTTTGGCGGCGTCATCATCAGCGAGAAGGACAGCCCGACCGCCAAGCTGAAGTTCCCCTTCCTCAACCCGCAATGTGGGCCGATTTCGGTCAAGGGCGTCGAGAAGGGTGATTGCCTGGTCATCCTGATCCATGCCGTGGAGACGCGGGGCGCCCAGCCGGCCGGAACCACCTGCATCATTCCGGAATTCGGCGGCCTGGTCGGAACCGCGGCCACCGCCATGCTCAATCCGCCTCTGCCGGAGCGGGTGCGGAAGGTGCATGTCGACAAGGACGGCGTGCGCTGGAGCGACAAGATCACGCTGCCCTACCAGCCGTTCATCGGAACCATCGGCGTCTCGCCGGAGATCGAGGCCATCTCCTCGCTGCAGCCGGATTATCACGGCGGCAACATGGATCTGCCCGATGTCGCGCCGGGCTCGATCCTTTATTTCCCCGTGCACACCAAGGGCGGCCTGGTCTATGTAGGCGACTGCCACGCCGCCCAGGGCGACGGCGAATTGTCGGGCGTTGCGATCGAGCAGTGCGCCACAGTCACCTTCCAGATCGACGTCATCAAGGGCTGGAGCTTTGCCTGGCCGCGGCTGGAGACGGCGGATTTTCTGATGACGATCGGCAGCGCCCGGCCGCTCGAGGATGCTGCGCGCATCGCCTATCGCGAGCTCGTGCGCTGGATGAGCGCCGACTACGGCTTCGACGAAATCGACGCCTACATGCTGCTGAGCCAGGCCGGTCGCATCCGGCTCGGCAACATGGTCGATCCGAAATACACGATGGGCGCGTCGATCTTGAAGAAATACCCGGTTTCATGAAGGGCAATCGTGAGGAGCACCACGCAATGGATATGAATCGCAGAAAATTCTTGCAGAGTACGGCGGCCGGAGCTGCAGCCAGCCTGTTTGCGTCCGAGGCGTGGGCCGAGGATCCGATCGGCGTCGCCGGCATCCACGATCTCTCGGGTGGACTCGACATCTACGGCAAGCCGATGGTCGATGCGCTGACGCTGGCGGTCGAGGAAGCCAATGCGGCGGGCGGCTTGCTCGGGCGCCAGATCAAGCTGATCAATTACGATCCGCAATCGACCATGCAGCTCTACACTCAGTTCGCGCAGCAGGCGGCGCTGAAGGACAAGGTCGCCGTGGTGCACGGCGGGATCACCTCGGCCTCGCGCGAAGTCATCCGCCCCGTGCTCGACAAATTCAAGACTCTCTATTTCTACAATACCCAGTATGAGGGCGGCGTCTGCGACCGCGACCAGTTCGACACCGGCGTGACGCCGGCGCAGACCGTGGAGAAGCTCGTACCCCATGCCATGAAGAGGTGGGGCAAGAAGGTCTATGTCGTCGCGGCCGACTACAATTACGGCCAGATCACCTCGCAATGGGTGAAGAAATACGTCACCGAGAACGGCGGCGAGGTGCCCTCGATCGACTTCTT
>Ga0210403_10001019_pt1 | contig 27500 bp, 22 predicted proteins | sample IncBWC19MmetaG_FD_150863 | JGI IMG/M metagenome (GOLD analysis project Ga0210403, IMG submission 150863) | Forest soil microbial communities from Barre Woods Harvard Forest LTER site, Petersham, Massachusetts, United States - Inc-BW-C-19-M | ecosystem: Environmental > Terrestrial > Soil >... | reverse complement strand
CATGCAGCGCCGTGCCTATGGCTTGCGGGATGAGGAATACCTCCGATTGAAGGTACTGACCTCGATGCTGCCTCAGATTTGAGCGAAAAATGATCAACTTTCACCCACTCGTTTCCACGATGACCCATATTTATCATGGACAACCCTGCTCTTGATTAAAATACTTGCTTATGGCTTTACCCGACTAACGCTACGAGGTCGCACCGCAACTGTCGGTGCGCTACCGCGCTTTAGGATCGCCGGTGAATCCCCGCCTCGAGCGCATGGGCTCACGCTCAGCGCAGCATTTTTGCGTACGCTTTCCGGTCGGCGGCATAACAACTGCAAGCGGCCGCTTCAAGCCGACGTCGGCTCAATACCCGGACATGGCCGCGATGATATTTTATAAGCCCGCCGCGTTGCAGCGCGCTGGCGGCTGTCGTGACGCCGACTCGGCGGACGCCGAGCATGTACGCGAGGAATTCATGTGTGACTTGGAATCTATCCGAATCAGCCCGATCTTGCGTCATCAGAAGCCAACGCGCCAGGCGCGGCTCAATCTTGTGAAAGCGCAGACATGATGCGGCCGATGCCAATTGCATCATCAGCACGTACAGATAGCGATTTAGGCCTCGTTGCAGCGCAGTACTGCGCGCGAGCTCCGTGCAGAACGCGGCGGCGCCAACGCGCCACGCCGCTCCCGGCCCCTGCACCAACGCATGCAGCGGTGCCGCCCTGACGCCCAACGCCAACTGTGTTCCCAGCATCCCTTCACGGCCCACCATTCCCACCTCGAGGACGGGCGTCCCGTTGATCGGGGTGACGAGCGAGATGAACCCCTTGGTCGGAAAGTAGACATAGCGAGTCGGCACGCCCACTTCGCTGAGAACCTGCGCCATCACGAGCTCAACCGGCTCGCAAATCCCGAGCAAACGCAAACGCGCCTTTCGCGGCAGCAATTCTATCAAGTGATTCTGGGCGGCAGACAAGTTGACTCACCGTGGGATTTCTAATCTGTGTCGCGACTACGCAGTGATCATTCAATGACCCCACGCACGCTCTGGGTCGAGCATACGCTCGACCGGCGTGGGGGACTGTATGCCAGCGTACATAGCGGCTGCCAACGCGCCTTGCCTGATGCAGCGATACAGTGCAGCTCTTCTAGGCTTCTGTGCGCTGTCGTACTCACCGTCATCCGGCAACAATTGGGTAGGTACCATCGCGATTTGCCTAAGCGGGACACCGCACAGAACGGACCGCGCATACTGTGTAATTGTTGCGACTCACAATCCGATAGGGAGCAGGTCGATGGAGCCGAGCACTCTCGAGGCGCATTTCGCCGATTCTCCAGGAGACCCGTCGGAAGCCGGAGCACCGGCCGACGTGCGGATGGGTGCTAAAGACGCAGCACGCTCGCAGGAAAACATTCGGCAGTGGATGGCGTATTTGCCCGAGGACTGCATCAGCACCATGATTAAGATGCGCTGGGATGTCACCACCTGATCGAGCGACCGGTACTGGGTGCGGCAGGCGCGCGCAAGCGCGCTTCGCTCTCGCGCAATGCGATCTCGGCCCGCTTGCGCTTCGTGATGTCTACGCCCGTGCCGCAATATCCGGTAAAGGTGTCGGCATCATCGTACACGGGCTCGCCGCAGACGGAATAGTAGGCATGCTTCCCGTCTGAATCGGCGATCGCGAATTCGAAATCGCAGAAGGACCAGCGCGCGGCGAGCTGGGCTTTGTGCTCGGCCCACCCCTCATCGGTGACAATGACGTTGGGCAGCTCCCAGTGCGTCTTGCCGAGGATTGCAGCGGTGCCAAAGGCGCTGCATCCCACGACCTGCGTGAATCGAAAGTTGCTGTCCTGCTCCCAATACCAGTCGGATGTAAGATCGTTCAACGTGCGAAAGCGCATCTCGCTGCGTTGCAGCGCTTCGACAGATCGTTGTCGCAACAAGAATCCGCCGAGTTGACTACCGATGGAACGTACCGCCTGCAGCATTCGGTCGTCGGGTTCGGCGACATGACCAGCGGAGAAGGCGAGCACGCCGATTACTTTCTCGTCTGCCGTGACCGGAAAGACGCAGGCGCCGTGCTCGCCGGTCTCGGGCGCGAGAGCCATCTGAGACACGGCGGCACCCCGCGTACCATCGACGATCCAAAGCGGCTGGCCTGACTCGCAGACACGCCCGGCAAGACCTGCCCCTGGGCGGAACACCATGCCCCGCGACTTTTCCAGAAATTCCTCCACAACAGCGGCGGGTACGCCCCAGGACCCGTCAAAGCGCAGCACGCCGGCCGATCGATCCAGCGAGAAATAGCGGCCACAATCCCAGCCCTGCGTTTCGCAGATCACACGAATCACCGATTGCAAGGCAGAGGCTGTCGTGGCCGCGTCGGCAAGACAGCGCGCCACGGCGAATTCAAGCCTCAACAACAGCTCTGCGCGCTTACGCTCGGTGATGTCCTCGCAAAAAACGGCGGCAGACGCGTTGCCGTTTTCAACCATGCGCGAGACACTAAGCGCCCACCAGGTACGCCCGGTAGGCGAATCGCAGGCGTAATCGTAGCGAAAAAGCGCGCGTTCGCCGCCAATCACCTGGCGGATCCCTGCGGCTATCGCCATCCCATCAACCTGTTCAGTACCGCAAGCGGCGTCGCAAGCGCCCAGATAGTTGGCGCCTACCGCAACACACGTGCCAACGCCGGCGTGATTGGTCGCGAAGTCTCGCCAGGCCTGATTCACCGAAAGCACGAACCCGGCGTGATCCAGCACCACGATCGAGGCGCCGAGAGCATCAATGACGGCGCGATCGAAGCGATGCGGCTGCTGCACCAATGCCTCCGCCTGCTTGCGCTCGGTGATATCTCGCGTAATCCCGCGGTAGCCCTTGAAGTGATTTCGATCGTCGAAAATCGGCTCGCCGCTGATGCTGAGGTAGCGCGTCTTGCCGGCGCGATCCACGCGCCTGATCTCCAGGTCACGGAATATGACCCGCCACTCGAGTTGCTGGCGGTGGGTCCGCCAATCTACTTCGCTCATGTTGTCAATCGACAGATCCCAGAGCGCCTTCCCGATGATGCCCTCTTCGGCCATTCCATCAGCATCATCCGTCGCGCCTCTGTGCGACACGAAGCGGTAACATGCGTCCTGCTCCCAGTACCAATCGAAGGCAAGCCCGATAAGGCTGCGGAATCCCACTTTGCGCTCAATCAGCGCCCGTTGCGCCTCCGGCAGAAGGATGGAGTTGCCGCTCGCGGGATCGACAATCGCGTCGATCTGGCCCGCTTCGATCGCTTGACGCTCAGGGCCGCCCTTCACCAGGCGCAGGATCGCCTTTTGGAAATCGCGCTCGATACCGCTGCCGGACGGCACCGGGTTCAACTGGGGATGCGCAGAGTTCATGTGGCGCTGTCGACTATTCCAAGCGCGCGCAGTACGCCGCTTTTATCGCTGAGATTGCCGACGACTGTTGCGATGGGTAGCGGCGACAGCTTGGCGAGGCTGGGCGTGACGACGATGCCGGCGGCAAGAGCGCGCAGCGGATATTGGAGCACGTCGATGATCTCCAGCCGGTAGTTGCCTTTTAAATGCTGCTGGCAAATCGCTTCAAGATTTGCGACTGCCCGGACTGAATTGGGTCCGCTATCCGTAATGTACAGGGCCATCACCACGACTGTCGCGGTCACGGCGTCGGACTCGCCGCCGCGCTTCCGCTTACGAACCATCGTGCGCCTCCATTTTGTTCTTCTTTCCAGACCCATTGGAAGCGTGGCCCTTGCCCGGGGAAATGACTGTCCGGGACACCGCGCGTGCACTCGGATCCGCGCTGCGAATCCTGCGCAGCGATTCCTCCCGGTCACTCGAGGAAACAAGGCGCGCCTGATCGTCGCTGAAATACGTTGCCAACTCAATCCGCTGCCGCTCCAGATCATGCTCCAAGGCCTTGATTCGCGCACGTGTCTCGGTCTCGGCAAGCTCCAGCGACACGCGCTTCTGATCGAATTCGGAGCGACGTTGTATCGTCTTGGCGCGCTCCTCATCTTCTTTCTCCCAGCGCAAGGTGCCCATCAGCACCTCGCCTCCTGCGGTATAGACATCCGCCAGCATCGGACCGGCATCGTCCAATATCAATTCACGCACCTGGTTCGAGTGACGCGTACCCCGTGATTTGATGATGGTGAGCGCCCGATTGCGCTCCCCGCCCCGAATCAAGTACGACAGGTGGATCCAGGTATCCGCGATTGTGGATATCTGCAGATCGGTCGATTCGGTCTCCGGCTCATCGCCCTCGTTGATGGCGGTGACCACCACGGTGATCTTCTGATCCTTCGCCGTGTAGATAAATCGATTGGCGACTGAGCGCGCGGCCGCGAGTCCTCCGGCCTTGGCGATGGCCGATAGAGGATCGATCACCATGCATCGCGGCCGATGCTCCAAAATCAGCGCCTTGAGCTTGACCAGGTGGTCCTCGGCCGCGACCGATTCCGTGCGGCCCGAATACATCCGCAGCACTCCGCTCTTAAGATACGGTTTGAGCCGGATCCCGACCGACGTGAGATTTTGCACGATCCGATCCGCGCCTTCGTCGAAGCTCACAAACAGCGTGCGTTCGCCTCGCCGGCAAGCGGCCTCAGCGAACTTGGCCGATAAGGTGGTCTTGGAGGTCCCGGGCACACCCGTGATCAGCGTGCTGCTCCCGCGAAACAAACCCCCGCCCAGCATGGTGTCGAGCCGCTCGAAACCGACGGAGACTCGTTCGCTCGAAGCAACCTGCTGAATTTCCGTCGGTTCGGGAGCGGCGATTTCCATGCCGCCCGGGCCAAAACTCACTGGAAACTCACCCCGGGCAAAGCCGGAGCCGCGATACTTCGTGATCTGAATCCGGTGCAACGCAACACCGCACTCCAGGCGCGACTCGAACTCAACCACGCAGTCCACCATGAACTGCAAGAAGCCATAGTTCGCGATTTCCGAGCCGTGGGTGTCGATCTTGGCGGTGAAAATGGCTGCATCTACCTTGTTTTCGGCCAACCAATCACGCAGCCGATAGATCTCCCTCATTTCCGCCTTAGGGTTCTGCAGCAGCGTCAACAGCACGTCGATGCCGTCGAACACGATCCAGCGAGCACCCATTTCGTCTTTCTTTGCCTTGAGCATGGCCAGCATGCCGCGCAGGTCGAATTCTCCGGATTGCACGACTTCGGGAGACAAGTTCGCGTCCATGAAGAAGAGCTTTCTTTTGAGCAGTGCAGGCAGATCCCATTTGAAGCCGGCGGCATTGGCGATGATCTGCTGCGGACGTTCCTCGAATGTCACGAAGATCCCGGGCTCGTCCCGTAGCTGTGCGGCGCTGACCAGGGATTGCAGCGCAAACACGGTCTTCCCGGAGCCCGGCCCGCCCTTCAACAGACTGATGCGGTTGCGCGGCAGGCCGCCGTGGCTCAGATCGTCAAAACCTTGGATGCCGGTCGCGATCTTGTAGAGAGGCTGAGGGATTTCATTTTTTGTTGCCGTCACTGTTTAATCTCTATTTAGGCTGGCCTAGTATCGAGGAGATGCAGGGGGCGTGCGGTCAACCCTTTGCAATATTCCTCTCCTCAAATCCGGATCGTCCGTGCGCTAGCGTACATAGGGGGATGATTTGCGCCGAAAGTCTTGTGCGGCATTCGATCATTCCGCGCTCCGAGTCGGCCCGGTAGTTCCGATAATTCGTACGCTTTCTACAATATGTGCGTTACCGAACATACTAGCCATGGAATAACTGTACATAATCGAGAGTTGTTCCCGAAAAGCCATGCAGCTTGTGAACGCCGCGACACACGACATTAGAACGAACCATCTGCTCGCCACGCTGCCGAATTCCGTGCAGGCGCGCTGGTTGCCGCAGTTGGAATCCGTGCAGATGCCCCTCGGCGAAGTGCTGTATGAGTCCGGCGCCACGTTGAGCCACGTCTATTTCCCGACCACTTTCATCGTGTCGCTGCTGTATGTCATGGAGAACGGCGCGTCCGCGGAGATTGCGGTTGTCGGCAACGAGGGCGTTGTGGGAATTTCGTTGTTCATGGGAGGCGAATCCACCCCCAGTCGTGCAGTGGTGCAAAGCGCCGGTCGTGGTTTTCGACTCAAATCGGCAATCGTGAAAGACGAGTTCAATCAGGCCGGACCGGTACTGCATCTGCTGCTGCGTTACACGCAGGCGCTCATCACGCAAATGGCGCAAACCGCCGTTTGCAACCGCCACCATTCGCTCGATCAACAGCTCTGCCGCTGGCTGCTGTTGAGCTTGGACCGGCTGACGGGCGATGAACTGTTGATGACACAGGAGCTGATCGCCAACATGCTCGGCGTGCGCCGCGAAGGCGTAACCGAGAGCGCCATGAAATTACAGCATGCAGGACTGATCCGGTATGCGCGCGGGCGCATCTCGGTCCTGGACCGCACGGGGCTTGAGAATCGCACCTGCGAGTGTTACGCGGTCGTCAAGAAGGAGTATGACCGCCTGCTCCCCGAGAAGCCTGCAAGTTAGCAGTGCCGCGGCCGGCGCCGCGATCTCACCAGGATCGCCATTATGGATGCAGATTTTACTCAGCCGACCGCCGATAGCACGACGCTGGCAAGAAAGGCATGGACTGCTTACCTGGGCGTGGTCGCGGTCGGTCTGGTGCTTCTGGCTCTGATCGTTCCCATCGTCTGGTACTTCTCGGTTGGATTCGGCGCAGCGGTATTGCTGCTGTCTGTCGCATGGACGGCGTACAAATTCATGGAACAGCGCACTTACCGCCTTTACTACAACGATATGGGCGTCTGGCTATACTCCGGCATCCTGCCCTGGAATAAGGGCGTACGGGGTGTGAAGTGGCGCGATCTCAACGACGCCACCTACACGCGCAGCATGAGCAGTTGGTTGCTCAAATCCTATTCGATTCGCATCGGACATCGGTTCACGCGGTCCAACGAGCTGGTGCTGACCGGCATGGCACACGGCGACAAGGCCGTTATTGCGGTCAATCAGAAGCTGCAAGCCATGGTGAGCGCGAACCGCCTGGGCTAAGGGAGCCGGCGACTCTTACAGATAGAAGATGTGCTTACCGATCGTCGCGACGGATTTGCGATTCTTCGACCATGCCGGATGGATGCCGGTCGCGTGATAGAACAAGGCTTTCGGCACCAGCGGCTCGCGCAGGTCCTCGTACGCCGCGCTCGCCACGGCCATCGCCTGCCTCCAAGCAGGTCCGTCCTCCGGGGACAATCCGCCCAACTCCGTCCATGAGAAGTCGGCGACAAATCGCCCGCGGCCTGGATTCCACCGAGCCTCGTGGACCACCCCGCAAATCGTGTGCGGGAAGTTGACGGCGCGAGTTCGGTTCAACGTGACCTCAGCAACCGCATACTGTCCTTCCAGCGGTTCGCCGCGAGCTTCGAAATAGATATTCTCGGCGAGGCACTCCAGATCATCCGCGCGCCGTTGCGCCAGTGCCATTTCGCGCGCCGCGGCCTGCATTTGAACCGGTTCGATGCGCGTTCTGTCCACATAGGCAAAGCGGACGATGCCCATCACTCCAAGAATCAGCAGCCCGCATACCGAGAAGAACTTCAGATTGTCCGTCTCGAAGACAAGCCAATAGCAGGCGAGTCGGCGTCGCCAGATTGCCGGCCGGAGGCGCGCTTCGAAGAGCAGCGATGCGAGCATGGTGGGGCGGCAGCACTCGCGGCGCGAAACAGTTACAACAGTCCGTCCAGCCGGTCGAGGTCGTTGATGACGCGCCAATGGCCACCGCCCTTCTCCACTCTCACCCGCCATTCCTCCAGCCGCGCGAGGTATTGGCGCGGATCGAAGTTATCCGAGCGAAGCTTCGTCACGTTCAGCGCGACCACGTCGAATCCCTTGAAATCCAGCGGAATGTCGCGCACGTAGCCTTTGGCCAGATCCTCCTTCATGTCGGAGAAGATGAGAATCTCCTTGCGGGCTGTCTGTTTTTCGTTCAGGAACTCGATCGCCTGCAGCAGTCCGCCGGTGATGTCGGTGTAGGGCGCCGGAGTTGCCTGATCGACGAACTTCTCCACGCGCGTTGCGAACGCGCGCCTTTGCTGGTTCGCGGTGCTCGGACGATCGTCGAAGGTTGTTTTGGCGATGATGTTTTTCTCCGTAAAGCTCGCCGTGTCTATCCTGGCGACCGCAATCGAGTCTGCCGGCTGCAGCCGCGACAGCGCGTAGAGAATGATCTGCTCTGCCTTGTTCATCTGCCTGTTGTACGATCCGGACGTATCGACCAGCAGATACACTCCGGTATTGTGGGTACCGGGCGGCACGCAGGCACCGGTCGCAAGCGTCAGCGCAAGCAGGACAATCCGGGGCTTCATGACCGCGCCTCCTGCCAAGGCTCGGCCTCGCGCGTGCCCGCGACATCCGCTGCCGGCCGGGTTGCGGTCGCCATCCTGGCCTCGAGCCACAGCGGCATGAACAACGGCAGGTCGTAGATGCTTTGGGCGAGCACGCCAAAGTGGCGGGCTCCGTTGCCGAGCACGCGCAGGATCAACGCCAGCGTTCGCAGAATCGCGATGCCCATCAGGCCCACGACCGTTCGTAGTGAGTGCACGAAGGTCTCGAGGGGAATCGCGACGAAAACCAGCGCAAAGGGCAGGATGAACCCCATGCCCATCTGCGCCGCCGTCGTGATCCAGAGGTGTTGGTTCACCATCGATCCGGTGCTGTCGCTGCGCAGCAGCGCATTGGTCGCCAACTCGTCCTGCAGCAACACCTCACGCATGTATGCGAGCCCCGCCTCGACACTCGCCATCATGAGCAGAATCACGAACGTGATGGCAATCATCCGCACGCGCATCTTGTCCGTCAACGCACCGATTACCGGAAACAGACGCGTAATGCGCAGGGACTCCATGAGGAAGAGGCCCATCGAGATCTCGACCATGATGATGACCAGCGCCGCAATGTCGGCCGTGCGGAACGCCCCGATGAAGTGGGTTCCCCCGACCATCTCCGCCATGGGTCGCGCAATCAACGTAAAATTGATCGCGGCCCCGGCCGTCGCGACTGCCAGCACCAGGGCCGCGATAAAGAAGTATACGATCGACGAGGACGACAGCACCGACACGGCACGATCCTCGCCTCGCACGATCGTCTCGTAGTCCTCCATGTGGCGGTCGATGGCCAGCGAACGCTCGATGACGCTCTCGACGCTCTTGTTCACCCGCCCGAGCGTCAGCTGAATCAGACGCCAGTCAGGCATCATTTGCCGCAGCAACCCGTGCCGCTCGGCGCTCGCCTTGCGATAGTCACGCATCGCCTCGCCATGGGCCTTGACCATCGATTTGTGAATATCCGCCAGGATCTCAGCGCCCGCGTTGCGCGCGTCCAGTTTGGCCACGACGCTGACTGCCTGGGCCCAGCCGGGCGCCTCCGGCGGGACCTCCACCGCCTTCGCTTGGTCCTCCTCGATTCGCACGATCGCCCCGCTCAACCGCCGGTGCATCTCGGGATAGCCCGCAAGGTCCTTGCGTACGGTGTCGCCGACCCGCGCGAATTCGCGTTCGACGATGCGCTCCTTGGCCTCACGGCCCGCCGCGAGCAAGACCGCTCGATTTCGTGCCACCAGATGCGCCTGTGCATGAGTGACGGAATGGGAAGCCAGCCGCAGCCCGTGCGCCAAAGCTCCGCACGCCGCATGGATTGCTTGATGGGCCGTACTCCTCGCGAAGTACAGTGCAGCCACCAGCAGAACCAGCAGGATGACCACCGATACCGCGGGCCAGGGCGTGATTGTCAACAGGATTGACTTGGACATGGGGATGCTCACTGAGGTGAATCTGCGCCTAAGTTCGCGGGCGCTCAGTTTGTGGCCGGCGTGTAAGGCCGCACCATCGCCATGTGGTGTTCCATGCTGGCAACCCCGCTATCATGGGAGACCCCTTAGACCGGTGGCTTTGCGACCCCTTCTTTCGAAAGGTGTGCTTTTGCAGATGAGTTTTCAGCGTAGGGGAAGGGTTTGCCCAAGTCAATGCACCGCGGTGTCGCGGTTCGAAGTCATACTTATGTCATGCTGCGCATCGCACAAATCGAGAGCGGCGCGCGCAAGGCCCGGTCCGGCTATACCGGCTTGGCTCCGCTGCATACGGCGAACCTGCGCTTCGATCGGATGGACGATGTTGGACACTTTTTCGTCATAGGCACTCATGGCATCGGATCTCACCCAGTTAGGTTTTCTTCTGTTCGTCTCTGCATTGGTTGCCATGTTGAGCCGCCGCCTGCATCTGCCTTACACCGTAGGATTGGTGCTCGCGGGCATGGCCCTGTATTCCTTCCATATTTATCTAAAATGGCATCTGTCGAAAGACCTGATTTTCTCGGTGTTTCTGCCGCCGCTGGTCTTCGAGGCCGCGCTGTTGATCAATTGGAAACAATTCAAGCAAGACCTCCCCGTCATCGTCTTGCTGGCGACCGTCGGGGTGGCGCTCGCGGCGGCGGTTACCGCCGTGGGCATGCATCTCGCTCTGGACTGGGATTGGGGCAGCGCGATCATCTTCGGCATACTGATAGCCGCGACCGATCCGGTGTCGGTGATCGCCACTTTCAAAGAAGCGCAGGTCCATGGTCGTTTACGCTTGCTGATCGAGGCGGAAAGTCTTCTCAACGATGGTACGGCTGCCGTCGCTTTCGTCGCGGCGCTCGCGGTCCTGTCAGGGGCCGGGCAAACTCCCCTTGCCATTGCCGGTTCGCTGCTGGCGACCGTAGCGGGCGGCATCATGGTGGGGGCTGCCGTCGCGTTTATCCTGATGTTTCTGGCCGGGCGCACCCCGGATTATCTGGTCGAAATCACCTTCACCATGCTGGCGGCATACGGTTCGTTTCTGCTCGCGGAGCATTATCATTTCTCCGGCGTTCTCGCGACGCTCACGGCCGGCTTGGTCGTGGGCAACTATCGCTCGTCCGCAGCCATCAGCGACGCCGGCCGCCAAGCCTTGGGACCCTTTTGGGAGTTCGCTGCGTTTGTGGCGAATTCCCTCATCTTTCTGCTCATCGGAGCGCAGGAAGCGCAGCAACACTTCACGGGGATGTGGCTGCCCTTGCTGGTGGCCATTGCCCTGGTTACGTTAGGGCGCGCGGTGGCCATTTATCCGCTCTCTGCCGTGTTCTCTAAAACGCGGTTGCGAGTCGGCTTCCTGCATCAGCACATCCTTTTTTGGGGCGGATTGCGCGGCGCCTTGGCGCTGGCGCTCGCATTGGCACTCCCCGATGAGATGCCGAACCGGGACGCGGTCATCACCGTGACCTTCGCGGTGGTAGCCTTTTCTATTTTTGCACAAGGACTGACCATGGCACCGCTGTTGAGGAAGCTGCGCCGGATGCCTGGCAAGGGCGTGGAATAGACCCTTCTTTAGTAGGCAGACTTCGGTCCCGCCACGTTTTAGATTCACTCCTCCGCAGATAGATGCGCGAGTTGTGCCTCGCGCAAATCGAGTTCCCGCTCGATCCGCCGCCTCGGTTCGTCTTTTAACTTACCCTCTCGATACAGATCGTTGATTTGCCGCCGTTCGGCGGCAAGCAACAGGAATTCAATCTCGGTGTTCACATCAATTTGCCGTGCGTGCTCACGGCCGCCATCGTCGTTCCGCTGCACAAGGTTCAGCCGGTCGCGCATCCGCGTGCGTAGCGGCAGGACCAGGTCTCTCGCGAGATTGCGTTCGGCGATGAGTTCTTCGAGTCGTGCACCGGCGGCCTCGATGGCGCGTCGCCGCGCTGCCGATTCTTCGATTCTATCGGCATGACGCTCCCGGCGGCCGGCGTGGGCGAGCCCCAGTGCCCGCATCACGGTGGGCAGCATCAATCCCTGTCCCACGAGCGTTACCAGGATGACCGAAAATGTCAGAAAGAGAATTTTATCGCGATCCGGAAAAAGACCGCCATCCGATGTGGTCAGGGGAATTGCGAGCGCCGCTGCGAGCGAAACGATGCCCCGCACGCCGGTGAAGGCCAAGGCAAAGGGCCACTGCCAGGGCGGCGAGGGATCGTCTCGCGCGATCGAGGGGATCAGCCAACGCGGCAGATAAGTCGCAGGAAACATCCACAGGAACCGGGCCGCAATGACCACGGCGCAAATGATTGCTGCGGAACCAACCAAGCTGGAAATGGAATCGCCGCTATTGTTCGCGATCAGCGCTCGAGCCTGCAGACCGGTGATCAGGAACAAGAACCCTTCGGTCAAATAGGTCAGGATGTCCCAGAAGAAGATCCCCTGCAGTCGAGTCGCGGCGCTGATCAAGCGCAGGCCGTTCCAGCTGATGTAGAGACCGCAGGTTACGGTGGCAAGAACCCCGGAGCCGCCCACATGCTGCGGCGGCCAGTAGGCAAGAAATGGCGTCAGGACCGAGAGCATCAGTTCGATACGTGTGTCATGCACCCAGTGCCGTAGACGCAGCATCAACCAACCGACGCCGATGCCCCAAAGAATCTCACCGCAGATAATGGCGGCGAACATGCCGGCAGCTTGAGTGAACGAGAATGCACCGATGCCCACGGCGGCGACCGCGAAGCGATACAAAATGAGCGCGCTGGCATCGTTGGCCAGCCCTTCGCCTTCGAGAATCAGCAGCAAGCGCCGCGGCAGTTGCATTCGCCGCGCGATGGACAGCGGTGCCACGGGATCCGGCGGGGAAACAATGGCACCCAGAACGAAGCCAACCGGCCAGGAGAAACCCAGCACCCAATGGCTCGCCGCCGCGGTCAGGGTAGTCGTGAAGAACACGCAGCCCACCGCCAGCAGGGAAATCGGGCGCAAATTGAATTTAAATGCGCTCCAGCTCATCTCCACCGCCGATGAATAGATGATCGGCGGCAGCACGAATAGCAGTACGAAATCCGGAGCCAACTTCACGGTCGGCAGTCCCGGAACCAGCGCCAAGGCAACGCCGCTGACCACCAGCAGGATCGCCGGAGGGACCTTCAGGCGCAAGGCCGCGACGGATACGACGGCAATGGCGGTCAACAGCAAAATCAGAATCTGTACCGTGATCATGGCGAGCCGAGAATACATCCTCAGGCGAAGGCTTGGGGCATGAACGCTTGATCGATCTGCGTCGATGAGGCATGACCCCGGGAGGCCGAATCCGCATTACTTGGGTCCCCGGACATCGCTTATTGCAGCTGAGCGGCCTTCAATCGCGGGCGGTCAGCTCCGTGACCAACCCCTGAGCGCCGTAGACGTTGCGCAACGCCTCGGTGATGGACGCAGTGGAGACGGAGATGGCGCGGTCCACACGGCCCTCAAAGCCGAAAGCGCCACCGAGACTCGGGATATTGAGGTCGAAGATGGCGCCGACCACCTGTCCCTCCGCATCGATGGCCGGCGAGCCAGAGTTGCCAGGGATGATGTCGTTGTCAGTGACGAAGTTGAACACGGTACGGGGATCCACTTTGCCCTGCGCATTCAGCCAGCGAGTCGTCAGTGCAAATGGGAACTGACCGGTGGCCCGTTCCCACAGGCCCGAGAGATAAGTGAAGGCTGGCAGCGAAACTCCGTTGCTGTTCCAACCCTCGACCTTGCCATAGGATAACCGCACCGTGAAGGTCGCATCGGGATATACGCTGGTGCCATAAATCGCGAAGCGCGCGTGCGCGATCTTCTGCTGAGCTTGCTCGACCGGGCCGGAGACTTCCTCCTCGTACAGCTTGCGCACGGCGCGGCTGTCCGCATCGGTTGCCAGCACGAAACGAATCATGGGATCGCCGGAGGCTTGAACTGCCTGCAGGCCGCCCTCCCACAACGCCTTGCGGACCGCTGGGTCGCCCAACTTGGAAGTGGCAAGCCGTGCCGCCAGTGTCTCGGGTGATTCCTTGCCCAGGAAGAGGCGGGTGTCGGGGGAATCCGCCGTTAAGTTCTCGCGCAGTTTGGTGAGCCAGAACGCCAGCTTCAGCTGTTCCAGTTCCGCATAGACGGGCTGCGGATCGAGGAGAGTCTTTGCCAACAGCGCCAGGCGGCTGTCGGTGAATTCGCGAAGGCGCTCGCCGTTGGGCTTCGGCCGCTCCTGTGCCGCGCGCACGAGGTCGCGGGCGTATTCGAACAGATTGGAGCGGTAGGCAGCCCGCGATTCCAAGTCGTAGTAGCGGAAGTAGAGTTCCTTCTCATGGAGCTGCGCCTTGGCGATGTCGCTCCACGGATTGCCGACCTCGGCGGCCAGCTTGGGGTCCTTGGACACGCGCGCCTTGAGTTCGCGGTCGGCGACGCGCTTGGCGGCAATCAGGGTTGTGTCCAACAGCGCCTTCTCCTTACCGCGATTGGCCTTGAAGGAGTTCTCGACGCCGAACAGGTCATCGTTCGCGATCCGAGCATGCTCAGGGCTTTCAGCCGAGAAGCGCAGCAGCTGCCCGCGCAGCTCGGAATACCGGATCAGGATTTCGGGAATATTGAGGTCGCGCAGCGTCGATAGCTGATCGGCGGTCAGCAGCCGTTGCGTTGTGCCGGGGTTGCCGGCGGTGAACAGCAGCTCACCTTCCTTGGGGGGCAGAGTGCTCCAGCGTAGGTGGTCGGGTGTTGCCGCAGGTTTCCCGTTCTCGTAAAGACGCACGAACGAGCAGTCGAGGTTGTAGCGGGGAAAGTTGTAGTTGTCAGGATCGCCTCCGAAGAAGGCGGCATCACCCTCGGGCGCGAATACCAGGCGCACGTCGGTGTATTTGCGGTAGTTGTATAACTTGTACTGGCCACCCTGGTACATCGTCACCACCTGGCAGCTATACGTGTCTTCCTTGCCGGCGCAACCTGCCTTCTCCAAGGCTGCGATCTGTGCATCCCGCGCCTTGATGAACTCCTCGCCGGTTTTACCTGCAACCGCAGCGGTCACGCGATCAGTTACGTCGCTGATACTAACCAGCACCTCCGCGACCATGCCGGCGCAGAGGATCTCGTCCTCACGCCGCGTGGCCAGGAAGCCATCTTTCACGTAATCCCGAGTCGCGTTCGAGTGTTGCTGTGCGCAAGCCCGGACACAGTGATGATTGGACAGGACGATGCCGTCAGCAGCGACGACGGATGCCGAACAGCCCGTCGACAGTCGCACGGCAGCACCACGCACGTGGTCCAGCCAAGCCGGATCGATGTCAACGCCGTACTTCGCCTTGACTGCTGCGGAGGGGAAATTGTCGAAAGTCCACATGCCCTCATCGGCGTGCGCGGGGCAAGGCAGGAAGTATGCCAGCATCGCTACGCCCAGCAGAGACAAGGCCAGCCGTTCAGCGTTCCATGTTTGCATGATGGGCCTTTGAAGCTGATGGGGGTCGAATCATTTGGTCGGTAGGAGGCTGCGAATCTGCCTCACTGCATAATCGACCTTCAGGTCGATTGCGCGCTTCCCCAGCTCCGCCGTTGAGCGGCGCGCGTCACCCTGGATTCCGTTATACGGACTCTGCGGCCCGATCTGCACCTTGCCATCGACGACGGGATCTCCCACTGCAGCGGGGACCAGATCTCTGCGCACCCATGTGTTGTCCTTGTCGAGATACAGCATTTCCGAGGTGTCAAAAATGTAACCGTGGAGGCCGGGGGGATAGCCGTGCTGCGCCAGGTACTGATCGAATGCATCATTGGCGGGCCTGTAGACTTGGTCACAGTAGAACACACGGAGAGCGCCGTAGCGTGCGTTGAGCTTGTTGGCGACCTCCTCGTAGACCCCCGGCTGGCCGCCAGCGTGATCGCCCATCAGAATCACGTTGCGGAAACCGTTGAGGAGCGCTTGCTCCGCGATGCGCTCGAGCATGGCGGCGAGCAGCTCATTCGTGATCCCGATGGTACCGGGAATCGGTTCGGCATCGTTCGGAGTGTAGGGCAACACGGGCAGGAAGATAGCATTGCCGAGTTCTCTCGCGATCGCTTCGACCGTCGCATGCGCTATGAGGTTATGGCCACCGTTCGCGTTCTGGGGGCCTCGTTCCTCGACACCGCCGGTGTAGACGAGCGCCGTCGTCTTGCCCGCCGCGAGCGCGGACTTCACTTCGACCCAGGTCATCTTCTCGAACTCCACCAGATCGGTCTGCGCGCGCGGCGCAGCGCGCGCAGACCCCGCAGTCAGTATCAGGGAGGCCGTGCCGCCAGCGATCAACATCAACAAGGAATGCGAAACCGAACCAACGCGCATGCCGTTCCCCCTTCCACGAAAGCATAAGTTCGTTGTGGTTTTTAGCGCAGAATAGACAATTCCGCCAGTTCATTATTATCATTATTATATTGCTGATTTCGCATGATCAGGAGATTTGCCCCGGCGGCGTGCGCAATACAGCCTCGAACTGCTTCGAAATAGCGTGCATTTCCGCGCTAGCTTTTTGTGCAGAAGTCGCCGAAGCTGCACAATCTTCTAAAAGCAAGGACGCCGCACGGAGGACATTGTCTTGATATGCAACAAACTCTCGACCGGCTTGCCGTATCTGCCGTTGTTCGTTCCCGCAACACGGCCGGATCGATTTGAGCGAGCGGCTACGTCGGGCGCTTCGGCCGTCATCATTGATTTAGAGGATGCTGTTGCGGTCGGCGAGAAAGCGCGGGCGCGCGTCCAGGCAGGAGGCGGCATCACCGAGTCTCTCGCGGCGAAGGCCGATGTGTTCGTGCGTATCAACGCGTTCGCCACCACGTGGTATGACGAGGATGTTGCGATGGTCGCCGCATCGCCCCTATGCGGCGTGATGCTGCCCAAGTGCGAGTCGCCCGATGTAATCCAATCGCTCAAGCAGCGATTGCCGAGCACGGCGCTCATCATCGCGTTGATCGAAACACCGCTCGGGATGGCACGCGCCCGCTCGATCGCCACCGTTGCCGACCGGATTGCATTCGGCTCGATCGACTACGCCATTGCGATCAATGCCTTTCATACCCCGCGTGCGCTTGCCGCGGCACGTTCGGAACTGGTGCTGGCAGCGGCGCTTGCGGGCCGTCCCGCGCCCATCGATGGGGTAACCGTCGAGACATCGGACCGCCGGCGCATCTTGATTGACTCCCGCCACAGTGTCTGCATGGGCATGGGAGGCAAACTTCTCATCCATCCGCAGCAGATCGAGCCAGCCCGCCAGGCCTATCGCCCGACTGATGAGGACATCGCTCGGGCAAGGAAAGTGGTTCAGACCACGGATGTCGGCGCTACGGTGATTGACGGCAGGATGGTGGATGCGCCCGTCATCGCATGGGCAAGACGCATTCTTGCGATGCACGAGGCGATGCACAGGCGATAAATCGTCCTCATTTGCGCGCCTCAGGTGTACCGCACCCGACTGACCGCCGATCTGAATCGACATGAGTTCGACGATTATGCTAGCTTCTTTGCACCCGGATCGGCTGAATCCCTCACCTGCTGAACATAGACGACCATGGTGCCCGAACTGCATCCCCAATGGCGCACGCTGGACTTCGGCACGCTGCTGACGGACGGCGCCGCTTTCATCAGCGTCGATGCCCAGAACGGCATCCTCGATCCTGCGGGCGTGCTGACGCACGAGGGCATATGGAAAGGAGCGCGAGATCCCGGAGGCTCTTTGCACAACGCGCTACAACTCGCGTCCGTGCTGCGCCGTGCGTCGCTGCCGTTCTTCTGGCTGCGCTACGACCGCTTTATCGGCGAGGCTCAACCGTCGACTCCTCTGGACCAAGCGCAGTACCACTTCTGGAACAAGGATTATGCGGGGGACCGCGCGCGCAAGGACTGGGAGTGCGATCTGATCTCCGAGGTCAAGGCTGTGCTTCGGCCGGAAGACGTGACACTCGTGTATCCGGGATGGAGCATTTTCACCGGCACCGGCCTCGCCCGCTGGTTGACGCAGCTTTCTGTGCGCACGCTGATTCTCGCCGGCTATCACACGGACTGGTGCATCGAGATGGCGGCCCGGCATGCGCGTGAGCTGGGCTTCGTGCCGATCGTGATCGGCGACGCCTGCGGCACGGTGTCGCCGCTGCACGCTCAATCCCTCGAGCAGTTGAACAACTGTTACGCACCCGTGCTATCGACTGCCGCGGCAATAGGCTACGTCGAGCGTGCACTGCTGCGCACTACCACATGATGTAAGGGGCGACCTGGGCATCGGACACCATGCCGTTGCCGACATCGGTCAGGGCCTGGTCGATGATGGCGAGTCCCTCGGCCGCCTCTGCCTCCGTCAGGGTGAGGGGTGGAGTGAACTCCAGTACATTGCCGCCCAATCCGACGTAGAAGAATATCGCGCCCAATTGATAGGCGCGGTAAATCACCTTTGCAGTGGTCTGTACCGGGACCGGCTGGCGTGATTGTCGATCCCTGACGAGGTCAATACCGAGCACCATGCCGCGGCCGCGTACTTCGCCGATGATCTCGTGCCGGGCCATCAGACCGAGCAGTCCTCGCTCCAGAACCGCGCCGATGCGATTCGCTCGCTCGATCAGCTTCTCATCCTCGATGGCCTTGATCACTGCACGGCCTGCGGCGGCCGCAACCCAGTTCCCGCCCATCGTCTGGATCGCATACGCAGTGCGGTAATCCATGATCTGCTTTGGACCGATCACGGCGGAGATCGGCAGGCCGCCGCCGAGTGCCTTGCCGAACACCACGACATCGGGCTCGAGTCCTTCGTATTCGAAGCAATGCATCATGCCGCTGCGCGCCAGCCCCACCTTGACCTCGTCGACAATGACTTGGATGCCATGCTGCCGGCACCGATCCTGCAGCGCCGCAAGGAAGCCTGGGGGCGGTATGACCAGGCCGCCGTCGTCGAGGATCGGCTCGATGAACATCCCGGCAACCTGTTTGGGTGGAAATACCGTGGCGAACTGATAGTCGAGGTACTTGAGCACCTCTTCCGATGTGAAAGTCCCTCGATACGGATCCGGATAGGGCAGCAACATCAGGCCCGGCCGCGGCAGCGAGTGCGTGAGCGCGGTATGGCCGCTGATGCTGCTCGACCCCGACAGTCCGCCGTGCCACGATCCAACGAACGAGATGAAACGGGACCGCCCCGTTGCCGCTGCGACAACCTTCATCGCCGTGTCGTTGGCATCCGATCCGGAATGTCCGAACCATACGCGCCGCTCACCTCTGCCCGGCGTCACGCGCAGCAGGTCCTCCGCGAGCGCAACGGCGTTTTCGTTGGCGTACGCAGACAGGCTCGCACCCCCCATGTTGGAAACGGCGGCCGTGACAGCCTCGACCATCGCCGGATGTCCGTGACCGAGTATTGCGGGGCCGAACGACGCGCCAAAATCGAGGAGTTCCCGGCCGCCCTCCTCGATAAGGCGACTGCCGCGCCCGCCCACCAGACTGACGGGTGAGAAGCGCAGGCGGGCGATGTCCGCGATGACCCGCGCGTCACGCTCCCGCAAAGTCAAACCCCTGGATGCTGTGTCTTTCATTCCTCCCCCCGCAGCCCTAATCCGGCTGATTCATAGTTCAAGGCTCACACGCTGGCGCTTCGCCAGAATGGCCCCGTAGGCAAGTCCGACGCCGAGCCACAACAGCCCGAGAATCATGGCGGTGTGACTCATACCCGTGAGCACGGTGAGCACGACCACCATGCCGGCGAGCGGTACGGCAAGATGGACGAACCAGCGGCCGGAGCGCAACCGGACCCAGAACAGTGCGATGACCGAGGCATGCAGCAAGAGAAATCCGCTGAGCGCACCGAAATTGACTACGGCGGTCAGGTCGTCCAGGTGGTTGCGCATCAGCAATGCCACCACGATCGAGATCGCCGCGGTGACCAGCATGCCGACATAAGGTGTGCCGTGGACGGGATGCACTTTGGCGAGAACCGCCGGCAGTTGCCGATCGCGCCCCATTGCATACATCACGCGCGCAACGCCCACCTGCATGGGTAGCGCGCTCGCCATGCCGACGACCGTCGCCATCGCCCAGGCGATCAGCATCGCCATCCAGGGACCGATGGCCCAAGCGGCGACCTCGTAGGCCGCCGCGGCCGGATCCTTCAGTTCCAGGCCGGTCATGAGGTCCCCGAGCACCCACGACAGGACCGCGAATAGCGCCGCCGACAGGAACAGTACCGCGAGGATCGCGCGCCCGATGACGCGCTTGTCATCACTCTTTACTTCCTCCGACAGCGTCGATATGGCGTCGAACCCGAGGAAGGACATCACGCAGATCGCGGTTGCGGCAAAGATGCTCTTCGCGTCAAACTGCTGCGCGGAGTAAAGCGGCCGCAGCGTGAGCCGGCCGTCGCCCTTGCCATGGGACAGCGCGACCAGCGCCAGGATCACGAGCAGGGCGAGTATCGCTAGCTGCACAACCACGGAAAACAGGTTGAATCTCTGCGATACCTTGATGCCGAACCAGTTCACGCCGAGGGTGGCGCAGGCAACCAGCAACACCCAGACGCTACGGTCGATCTGGGGCATCAGCGATCCGAGTGCGACGGCCATCACCACGTACACGAAGGCAGGAATGAGCAGGTAATCGAGCAGGATCATCCAGCCGGCCACGAACCCGACCAGCGGACCCAGCGCATGGCGGGCAAAGCCGTAGACGGACCCGGCATTGCCGATCTTCTCGCTCATCACCGCATAGCTCTTGGCGGTGAAGTACATGCACAGCGTACCGAGCACGTAGGCAAGCACCATGAGGCCGCGGGACTCCTGCCATACGAAGCCCAGCGACTGGAGCACACCGAACGGGGTCACATAGGCCACGCCGTACACGACCAGATCGAAGAACGTCAGCGTCCGGCGCAGCGCGTGCGGTGGCTGCATGGCGCCGGCACGCGCATCGGCGGTCAAGACTTGGGCTCCAATCCTTTCAGAAATGATAGTTGATTTCCGTGCCGAAAGTGCGCGGCTGGTTCGTGGAATAGCGCACGAGGCTGGCAATGTTGTACTGGAAGCTGGTGTTGTTCGCGCTGATCGCAGCCACCTTGTTGGTCAGATTGTCGACGAACAAAGCCACTGACCAAGCGTCGTGAGCAAGGTTGAGCCGCGTATTGGCAATCGTGTAGCCGCCCAGATCGATATGATAGAAATACGCCTCGTCGATGGTCTGCCCCACGTATGAAGCGGAAGCGCGGCCCGTCAGCTTGTAGCCGGTCGACAGCTCCGTCGAATAGCTGAGGGCAAGGCTGCCCATGCTCTTCGGCACGTTGAGGATGGGCGCCGTGCAGCCGACCGAGCTTGCGCAGTACGCCGTGCCGGGGGAGACCGCCGCACCGCCAGGCGAGGTCAGGAACGCCGTGTAGGCTGCGTTCGGGTGCGTAAGCTTCGCGTCCGTGAGCGCACCGCTCGCGGTGAGCGTCAGCTCGTTCGACAGCTTCGCATTGATCTCGATCTCCGGACCGAAAGAGCGGCCGTTGCCGGCATTGGTGTCGTACTGGAAGCCACAGGCGAGGATCGGCGCCTGCTGCACCCCGGTCCACCTGATGTAGTAGAAATCGCTGTTGATCGTAAGCCAGTTGTCGAACAGCCTGGCTTTTTCCCCTACCTCGTAGTCCCAGACGCTGTCAGGCCCGAAGGACAGCGGCGCTGGCCCGCAGAAGGTCGGCAGCAGCTGGTTCGCACCGCCCGGACGGAAGCCCTTTGAGGCCGACACGTAGGTCGTAAGCTCGGCGTTTGGGCTGTACGACAGGTTGAAGCGTGGGTTGAAGCCGTTGTTGGAAGCCGTGGTCTTCGGCAGCACCGAAAGCGGCAGCAGCTGCGGTCCGTTCAGGCCCCACTCGTTCTCGATCTGCGAACTCTGGTACCGGTACCAGCGCAGGCCGGCCTCGAATTTCAGCGTGTCGGTGATCTTGTACGATCCGTCGCCGAACAGCGCGTACTGCTGGATCTGGTAGATGTTGTTGTTGTAGTTGATGAACCCGTTGACCAGGGCGGCGGGACTGCCCGGGGTGTTGAAACCCGGCACCGAACTGCTCTGGCCGGAGTCGTACCAGATCGACTTCAGGTTGCTGTAGAAGGCGCCGCCGGTCCAGTGCAAACGGTCGCTGTCGCGCGAAGACAGGCGAAACTCCTGGCTGAACTGGTGGGTCGTGTCGATTTCAGCGAACGGAATGGGTATGTACGGGCTGTAACCGACGCTGCTGGAAATCGACTCCGATGCATCCTGCGTCTGGCTGTTGGTGCGGTACCAGTAGGCGGTGGCGCCGGTGAAATCCGCGAAGCCGAGGTTGCCCGTGACGTTCAGGCTGTAAATGTGGACCATGTCCGAGATCGGCTCGCGCATCGGAAAGGCCTCGTAGTGCGCCATGTAGGCCGGTCCGGGCGGGCTGTCGTACAGATCGTAGCCACCCGCTTCCATGTTCTGGAAATGGAACGTGCCGGTCACCGACCAATCCTCGTTGGGCCGGTACAGCAGGCTCGCTCTCGCGGCATAGAGCTTGTCGTGATTGACGTTGGTCGTCACGCTCTGGATCGGACCTCCCAGCACGTTGCCGCGAACGGCGCCGTTGCCCTCCGGAAAGGGGCTGACGACGATTCGGTCGATCCAGCCGCTGCGATAGGTATCGGTACCCACGAGGCGCAGCGCCAGCTGGTCACCCAACGGAATGTTGACCATGAAATTGCCGCCGCCGTTGCCGCTGCCGCCCTGCGTGTCGGACAGCGTGCCCTGCAGGGACCCTTCCCATGCGCCGAGCTTGGGCTGATTGGTGACGACCTTGACCGTTCCGCCCATCGAGCCCGACCCGTACAGTGTGCCCTGGGGACCGCGCAGCACCTCGATGCGCGACACATCGTAGAGGTTCGGATCGATGACGACCTTGCCGGCCTGCGCCAGCGTCGGCGGGGAGAGCGGCACCTCGTCCAGGTAGAAGCCGACGGTCGGTGCTGCCCCGCCGTTCGAAGCGAGTCCGCGCGCCTCGTATTCGGTCTCGCTGGGACCCGCCGAGCGCATCGACAGGCCCGGTACTTCGCGGGCCAGGCTCTCGACCGAGGTGATACCCGCCGCGTCGAGCTGCTCGCCGCTCAGCGCCGACAGGCTGATGGGCGTATTCTGGATGGTCGAATTGTATTTTTCGGCGGTGACGGTGATTTCCTCGAGTCCCGTATCGGCAGGATCGGCCGCAGCAGCCGCTGCGGCTGACGGCAGGCTTGCTCCCAGGAAGAGACTGCAGAGCACCGCGAGAGCCTCGCAGGATCGGACGTCATTCGATTGCATATAAACAGTCTCCCGATGTTCGCCGCTCGAAGCGCCTGGACCCTTTGCGCATTAACCCGATCCAGACGCAGATCCCTGACGATTGCTGAGGCGCACGATCAGCGCCAGCCGCCGGCTGAGGCTGCCTCACGTCGTCATGTCAATCGCTCGATGAAGTGAACGCCATTGAATCATCACTGTCTTGAACGAAATTGACCTCGGACGCGCACGCCGATGGCGATCGCCGGGAGCCGTGCCAATTTGGTGCAGATATATCGGCTTCGGAAGCCGGCGCGGCCTGTTCCGGTGCATCGGAGATGCGTATAGAAACGCCATTTCCGGTGTGGCACTTTCGTGACAGAATGGGGTGCTGCGTCGGACGTTTCTGCAACTGGGAGAGTCTTTCCATTGCGCCAGCGATCTCAAGGGCCTCTCCTCGTGTCTGTCCCGGCACGCCACGAACGGCGCGACGGTGGGTTGCTTCAGTGCAGGCATACCCATGCAGGGGCTTATGCAGCCGTTGTGCTCGCCGGAGGGTATGAAGAGACCGGCAACTGGGGTCGATTCCACGTCCATGCCGGTGATGTGCTTTTTCACGATGCTTTCGATGCGCATCTCAACCGGTTCCAGGCACGCGGCGCGACGATCCTGAATCTCGCGCTGACCGGGCAGGCGAGCGGCTTTCGGGCCGGCCGCGTGTACGACGCAGATGCCGTGGCCCGCGCTGCCGAGCGTGATCCGCAGGTGGCGGTTCATGTCCTGATGGCGCAATTGCGCGAGATGCGCCCTGTGGTCGACGATTGGGCGGATCTGCTGGCCACCGAAATCGCACGCGACCCGAACTGCCGTCTCGATCGTTGGGCCGACGCCCACGGCATCGCTCCGGAAACAGTATCGCGCGGGTTTGCCCGGGCGTATGGAGTCACGCCGGCCACCTTTCGCGCCGAGATCCGGGCCCGTGGGGCCTTCAGGCAAATCGTCCACACGATGACGTCTCTGGTTGGAATCGCATTGGTTCTGGGATTTTCCGATCAGGCACACATGACGCGGGCGGTGCGGACCCTGACAGGCGCGACTCCCTCCCACTGGCGCTCGAGGTCAAATTCGTTCAAGACACTGCCGGCTTAATGGCGCCCACTTGGGCCGATGAAGCCTTTGCCGCACGGGGTGCGGCGCGTGTCTCGTTTGAAGGGAGTTTCCTGCTTCGATGCAATGTTGCCGACTGCCATGAGTCTGCCGCTGAGCGGCATCACCGTGCTCTCGCTCGAACAGGCGATCGCCGCCCCTCTTGGGAGCCGGCATCTCGCCGACTGGGGCGCACGCGTCATCAAGATCGAGCGCCCGGACAGCGGCGATTTCGCGCGTGGGTACGATGCGGCCATGCACGGCCTATCCAGCCAGTTCGCATGGGCGAATCGATCCAAGGAGAGTATCGCGCTTGACATCAAATCGGTTCCCGGCAGGCAGGCTCTCGACGCCTTGCTTGAGCGCGCCGATGTGTTCATTCAGAACCTCGCTCCCGGCGCGGCTGCAAAGTTGGGGCTGGACGCACAGACGCTGGTACGGCGGCAGCCCCGCCTGATTGCGTGTGACGTTTCCGGCTATGGGGCCGATGGTCCGTACAGCAACAAGAAGGCGTACGACCTGCTGGTGCAGTGTGAGACCGGTTTCGTGGCGATCAACGGCACCGAGGCATCGCCGGCCAAATGCGGCCTGGCAATCGCCGATATCGCGGCTGGCATGTACGTGCTTCAGGGCATCCTGATGGCGTTGCTGAATCGCGCAAAGACCGGTTGCGGCATGGCCTTCGAGGTATCGCTGTTCGATGCGCTGGGCGAATGGATGAGTTATCCCGCCTATTACACTCGCGGCGGCGGCGTCGCGCCGCAACGTTCGGGGATGCGCCACGCAACGATCGCGCCGTACGGCCCGTTTCGCGCCGGCGACGGCAGGACGATTTTCTTCGGCATACAAAACGAGCGGGAGTGGAGCCGTTTCTGCAGCATGGTGCTGCAGGATGCAGCGCTGGCAGCCGACCCGGGCTACGCGTCAAACCCGGCCCGTCTCGCTCGTCGCGAGGAGCTCGAGGCGCTTATCGAGACGCGGTTCTCGGCATGGACCAGCGACGCCCTCGTCGCGAGGCTCGACGCGGCGGCAATCGCCAATGCCCGGCTGAACAGCATCGAGGATTTTCTTGATCATCCGCAGTTGCACTCGCGCAAGCGGATTCGCCCGGTCGCAAGCGAGGCCGGCCTGCAGGAGACATTCCTCCCTGCCGTCACCATCGCCGGCATGGAGCCTGTCATGGGCCCGATTCCCGCGCTTGGGGAACATACCGACAAGATACTCGCCGAGCTGGGCCTGCCGTTGAGCCGCAGCGCCGATCGGGAGGCACCCCGCTCATGACGGCTAAGTCGCCGCAACAACTCGAGGGCGGCATCCTCAGCATTCCCAATGCCATCGCCATGTCTGCCGCGGCCATGGCGCCGGTGCTTGCAGTTGTTCTGAATGCGCCGGCAGCCGCACCGGCGGCCGGCGCGGCCTTGCCTCTGTCCTTTTTGCTGGCGTTCGTGGCCGCAGCTCTCGTCGGCAATACCGTGGTCCAGTTTTCCCGTGTGCTGCCGTCCGCAGGTTCCTTCTATACCTTCAATTCCAGAGGACTCGGGCCGGCGGCCGGTTTTTTTACCGGCTGGTTGTTCTGGATCGGCTACGCGATGCTCGCGCCAGGCCTGTTCTCGGCATTCGGTGCGTTTTCCCACGACTACCTGTTGTCCACCCTGCACGTCGGGATCCCGTGGTGGTGGCTGAGTCTCGCCGCGATGGCCGGCGTGTGCGGGCTGTCCCTGAGGAGTATCCGAGCTTCGGTCAACTTGGACCTGACGTTGCTGGTCATCGAGGTCGTGATCTTCCTGGTGCTCGGCGCGCTGGCAATTGCGACGGCCGGAAGCGGCAATACCACCAAGGTATTTCTCGTCGCGTCGTCACCGGGCGGATTCACCGGTGTCGGCCTCGGCGTGGTATTCGGTTTCCTGTCCTTCGTCGGGTTCGACGCTGCGGCCACCCTCGGGGAGGAAACGCGCAACCCGAAGCGGAGCATTCCGATTGCCGTCATGGGCGCGCTCGGCAGCGTCGGTTTATTTTATGTGCTCGTGATGTATGCGCTCACCGCAGGATATCGTCTGACTGAACCGCTGCAAATGGCTGCCTTCGTCAAGGACCAGAATCCGTTCGTCACGCTCTGTCAGCACGTCGCTCCCTGGCTCCTACAGCCGGTCGAGCTAGCCGCCATTGCCGGAATCTTCAGCTGCTTCCTCGCTATTCACAACACGACCGTGCGCGTGATGTTCTCGATGGGGCGCGACCGGGTGCTTCCAGCGTCGCTCGGAACGGTGCACACGTCGTGGTTCTCGCCGCACCATGCAATCCTCGCCCAGACCGGCTTCACCGTTGTGGTCGGCCTGGCGGTGGGATTATGGCTCGGGCCAGGCGCAACCGGTGCGTATGGATTCACCGGGGCGATCGGAACGGTCGCGATTGTCATCGTGTACATGTTGAGCAATATGGCGCACATCCGCTATTTCTGGCGCGCCCCGGGACGCAGCTTTTTTTTGCACGTCTTGATCCCGGCGCTGAGCGCCCTCTGTCTGGCCTATCCGCTGGCATCGGTGATCGCGCCCGGTCAGCTGTTCCCCTACAGTCTGGTGTCGCCCGTGGTCGTCGCCTGGCTCATCGTCGGTGCCGTGCTCTATGGTTACTACCGGGCGAGATCCCCGCAGAAGATCGCCGCGATCGGCAACTTCGTGCCCGACGGCAACATTCGTCAGGACGTGTGAGGGGCAGTACGAGGACTCAAGATGATCGAGATTGCAGGCAAATCCGTCTTCACTGAACTTGCGGAACTGGTCCATCCGGCACACACCGCGCTGATCATGGTCGACATGCAGTGTGACTTCATCGAATCGGCGGGTGCTTTCGGCAGGATGGGTATCGACCTGACGATGTATGCCGCTTCGAGGCCGCCGCTGGCAGCGTTGCTCGCGGCCGCTCGCGCGAGCGGGACGCTGGTCGTGCACCTGCAGAATACGGCCTTGCCGGGAAGAATGAGTGATTCTCCGTCGTACCTCCGGTTCAACATGCGGATGCATATGGCAGCGCGCCGCAACGGGCCACCTTTGCAGTACACGGTTCCCGGCACGCCGGGGCACGACTTCGCCGCCGAGTTCGCGCCGCTTGCCGGTGAACCTGTCGTGCGCAAATATCGCTCCAGTGGGTTCTGGGGCACCAACCTTGACCTGGTGCTGCGCAGCAACGGCATCCGCTCGGTGGTGGTCGGCGGCTGCACGACGGAGGGGTGTGTCGAGTCCACGGCGCGCGACGCAATGTTCAACGATTACTACGTGGTGATTGCAGAGGACTGTGTCGCCAG
>Ga0210403_10001018_pt1 | contig 27512 bp, 29 predicted proteins | sample IncBWC19MmetaG_FD_150863 | JGI IMG/M metagenome (GOLD analysis project Ga0210403, IMG submission 150863) | Forest soil microbial communities from Barre Woods Harvard Forest LTER site, Petersham, Massachusetts, United States - Inc-BW-C-19-M | ecosystem: Environmental > Terrestrial > Soil >... | reverse complement strand
TTCGTCACCGAACCATTCAATGTGCGCTAGCGTACAGTGGTCAGGGTATTTACTCGCGCGGCTCAGGGTGTACGGTGGAATTGTCCTTCCTTAAGCGCCATTCCGTCGTTTGGGGCCATTCTCTGTGCGACAGGGCATGGCCAGTTCCTGCTGAGGGCATCCGAGGCTGTTTTGTCCTACTCCGTTCTGATCGTCGACGATAGTGCTCTCATCCGCCGTTCGCTCCGGTCTTGCCTTGAGCAAGACCCGGATTGGCGGGTCTGTGGCGAGGCAGAAGACGGCAAGGTCGCTGTTGAAAAAGTCAAAGAACTGCACCCGGACATCGTGATCCTGGACTTGCAGATGCCCGAAATGGACGGACTTGCGGCGGCGCGACAGATCACTGCCATCGCTCCGGAAACCGCAATGGTAATGTTCACCATGCACAGTGACCGCCAACTCTTGAAGGCCGCTCGGGCCGCCGGTATTAAGGATGTTGTGTCAAAGTCCGAGGGGATCGCCGATCATTTATTGAGTTCGCTGAGAAATGCGTGCAACTACTCGAGTGAGGAAAGAGCAAGCTGAAGAAAACTTTAATCTATGCACTCTCCGTCATTCACTCTGGTGGGCCCGTTTGGAATCGAACCAAGAACCAACCGATTATGAGTCCTAAGTACGGGCTCTCTAAACAAAGATTCTGCTTCACTTTCCTCGGCAAAATCCGGCAAAGTCCTGTAAAATCCGCAACCCCCGCGCAACCCCCGCGCAACCAAAGAACTGCAAGTTCCTTCGACCAAATCGGCGAAGACCGCGAAACCTAGCGCGACGAGGGCGACCGATTTTGGCGACGACGGAGGAGAGTCGAAAGGTTTGAAACAGCGCGGGCCGGGAGCGGCAATCCTCATCTCGAAGATCAGACGGATCCCGGATTCACCGCGGCGCACGGCTTGAGCGCGACAATTCCCGAACCAAATGCTGAAAATCGGGAGGCAGTTTGCAGTCAACCGAGACGTTCTTCCCCGAGCGGGGATGGACAAACTTGAGATGCGCCGCATGGAGCGCAACGCGATCGATGAGTTGCTCCGAGGCTTCCGCCCGATGGTATTTTCGATCGCCGATGACAGGGTGCCCGAGGGCCGCAAATTGGACACGGATTTGATTCTGTAATCCGGTCACGAGCTCGACTCGGACGAGCGAAGCATCCGCAAAAAGGCGTTCGACCGTATAGCGCAGTTCGGCACGCGTCGCTGCTGGATCGCGTGCGGTGCGCAACTGTTGATACATTCCTGCGCGACGAAAATAGTGCACGAGCGTCGCTGCCTCAGTCTCGATGCGACCTCGCAGAGCTACGAGATAGTGTCTTTCCGGAGTGTGCTCCAGGAACTGCCGCACCAGCGCACTTCGGTCTGGGGCGGTTTTTGCAAACAGAAGAGCGCCGGAGGAAAAACGATCGATGCGATGGACCACCAAGGCCTTTTGTCTTTTCGGTTCGAGCTTTTCGGCGAGCAGCGACCACGCGGATGGAGTATCAGAGCCCTTAATCGGGACCGCTAGGAGTCCGGCTGGCTTGTCGAGAACGACCACAGAATCGTCTTCGTAAAGCACGGAAAGTTCCCGGGAGAAACGAGGTCGGCGCCGGTCTTCGTGGGCTGAAACCCGATCTGGCTTTCCCGAACGGTTGCGATGATGTTTCTTCATTGGCTAGAGCCTGACGATGCGCCATTATCAAACCGTTCCGCGAACTGCGCAAACACGGAGGTTGCCCCCGGGTGGCTACCGGCGCTGCTCTTCCCGCCACATCTCCAGTATTGGTACACGTTGAGAATGATGCTGTATTCTTATTGAATATAGCTACCCACATCTCAGCGACAGAGGTTGGTGTATATGTTCGCCAGAACAAGGAACCATCTGGACGCAGGCGTTCTCCCTCTCTGGAATGCAGTCTTCTGCCTGGATTGCGAGGTCATCAGCAGTAATCGAGGTGACGAATGCGCTGCTTGCAAAAGCCACTCGCTCGTGAGCCTGGCTCGGATGCTCGGGGGTAGTTTGCAGGCGCGCCGGGCACAACACTTTCAAGAATGGGAAGGTAGGCTGTTCGACATCACAATTACGGTTGAATTGCAGGAGATGCACGCCAAAGACTTGAGCACCACCGTGGAGAGGTTGACCAGTGTGATTGGTCCGAAGCTCGCACGAGACCGAGCGTCATTCCATGTCAATGTGAAGCCGGCAGTAGACAAAATCGACCTGCAGCCCCCGCTTTGCTTCCCGGAACGGGATGCCGCATAGAGCATTGCGATTACGTAGGGCCCAGCGGTCCAGCGGAACTTTCACTTCCTGCCGAAGATATGCCTCTCGTCCCAGGTTTCTTTGTGCATGGATGTTCTGTTTTTTTGCTTCCGATCGGATCAATTGCGTCGCAAGCGGGAATCAGCGCCACCGAAGCGATTCCTGCAATGACAAGTCCAAATACGTGGTGTCGTTCGTCGAGAAGGCTCAGCATCGCACGTCAGCGAACGGTTCCGCTACCACCTGATATTCATCTTCATAAACGACATAGCCAACCCGCTTCGCTTTTAGCATACGAACTGGAACACCGTGGGTCTCAAGAATTGTCACCAACTCGCGCACCCGCGCAAGATGCTCGGTTGCGCTGTCTTTGAACCACGAAATTGCTTTGCTCTTCTTGCGATAAAACGGGGGCTTGGAAGCTGTAAATCGGGTCGGCTTCTCCAGATTCTCATCGAACCACCAACGAACTGAATCGTGGTGATCTTCATCGTGCGGATAGAGCTTTCCCTCATCCCGGAGATTCCAGACAGCATGGAACACCCCGAGCGCCCGCTCGGAATCCTCGTCGATATCGGCTGTTACAAATCGCAAGTACATACCTCATCCCAATTGATGTTCCGCACGGGACGATTTCGCCCCGCGCCGGATTCACAGCTTCTATTCGCGGAAAGAAATAGTTGCGTCGGCTGCCGTCGTAGCGGCCGGACTTCATGCAACATTTCTTGAAACCGCTGTCCAGAACCGCACGGACAGAGATCAGCTCGTCCGAGCTTCTCCAGAAGCTCTTTGTCTCCGTGGACGATCCTATGTCCGCGCTTGACTTGTTTTTCTGAGGGATATCCTCTGCGGCGTTTACTGCTGCGCGTGAAAGGAGGATTGGTTGACGAGTTCGTCTTCGTGTTTCATGGCAGACCTCCTGAGGAGATTTCAGAGTACCATATTTCGGTGCTGGAGCAATGGCTTGACACTAACACGCAGCGCGACCGAGGCTCAGCGAGCGAAGCGGAGGTTCAGTCCGCCGAGCAGTTGATTGGTCACCGTTTGCCCGAGGAACTGCGGCAGGTTCTCTTGAGGTTCGAGCGCCCGGAGGGATTCTTGGGCGAATCGTACATACGCTTCTTCGACCTCAGCGAACTGATCAAGTGCTGGAGGATGTCTAACGAATGGGCGCAGAGATTCGTCCCTATTGCCAGCAATGGCGGAGGCGAATGGTATGGCTACGATTCGCGAGCGGTGCCGCCCGTTTTCTTGCTCATGCCTATGATCGGGACCGAGTGGGGTGTGGCGATGTCCTTGTCCGACACATGGAGCGGACTTGTTGAGGCTCTGAAGGCTGGAAAACTCTTCGACAAGCTGTACCAACGCAACGACAACAACGTAGGCGAGAAGTGATCCGTCACGGCAGTTCGCACAGAGCGGTCTCGTCGTACACATAGACGCGACCGTCACGTGCAACACATCGAAACGGTACGTACCAACCTGTGCGGGTGGTTTCCGGTGGCCCTCCCGCGAGGTTGGAGAGAAACCTTCCGTCCGAATCAGCCAGTTCCCAGATGGTAGTATCTGGGTTCTCAAATGTGCGGGTAACTAGATAGGGCTTGTCATACGCCGGAAAAACGACAAGGCGGTCACCACGGACGGCAATCGCACGGTTTGCTCCCAAGTTCTCCCACACCCGCTCCAACTTCTTCGGTGGCGTATTCATCCACTTAACAGTCGCTTCCATTCCCGCGTCGGGTTGCGGGCGCGGCGGCTTGCCTTCCTGAAATAAAACGAGAGGTTCGCCCTGCCAATCAATCGAGACAGTAGTGAGCCGCCAATCTGACGGGAAAGAAGAAAGGTCGAGCCGTTTCTTAAGCTGCTTGATTTCTGGCACGGGAGTGAGCGCCGTCTTATCGTCCATCACAGTCTCCCCTCCGCTGCCCATCGTCTTACTTCGTCGTCAACAGAGAACACCCGCTGCGGGTCGGACTCAAAACGACCGCCGAGTGTGTATGCATTGACCTCCAGCGGGATGGCCTCGTAGCTACCGCCATTCAGGAATCCCCGTACATAAAGCTCAGAGAAACGCGGAATGCCAAGCTGCCGATACTGTTCCACATGGACGAGTTCGTGAAACAACAGTCCATTCGAGAACGTCTCGTGCGAGACCACCACGTCTGAAAATGTAATCGCCCCCATCGTCGATTGGTCGGGCAGATTGTTGAAGCCCAACCCTCTCAGCATCGGGTAGAAATCTGGATTCCCGACTCGCTCCCCTCTCAGGAGGAGGAGACGCGTGCCGTCTAGAACTTCAGCCGATAGAAATCCCTTTAGGGCAGTCTTCTGCCGCACAGATAAGGGGATCGCTCGTGGCGCGTACTTCTCCCAAGCAATGGAGATGTATTGGGCCACGAGCCCCTTAACTTGGGCGATTTGGTCGGGCGTGAGTTGTGGTGTTGCTACCATCATCTCCGCATCTTACGCGGGCAATTCGTAGGAAGAAAACAGGCAGCCGCCTCGGACAGGAGGACGGGAACTTCTCTGGAAGGATCAACGTACTAATTTCCATGATCGGCGTTATAGGTTCGCCGGAACCAGTGCAAAAAGCAAACTTCGCCAAGAACTGGGACCGAGGCGCTGTTGGAGTGCCTGCTTGAGGCTGGAGAACTGATTCCCTACGCTGTCGTTCTCGCGCTCTTCGGCTTTGCCGCCTGTCTCGTGGCTGGGATGGTCTACCATCTAGTGTTCGACCCTAATGGCGTGGATGTTGCGACCAGACTGGATTTGCTTTCGATTCATCCTGACAAGTGGTTTCACCATTCGTAATTCCCAAGCCGCCGTGGTTCGGGATCGGAGCGGCGGTGGAGCGAACCAGTTTGCGGGCGGGAGTTTCACCGGCTGAAATCCGGCGTCTTTCACGGCGCACTGTTACGTCAACAACGGCAGACCTCATTCCAATACGGCGGAGGATAAACCCGAACGAGCCTTGACCGTTGAAATTGGCAGTGGTGTACTTAAGTCATAGTCAGGAGCTTTTGGATATTAGGATTGCTCACGCAACACCGCCCGCTGTCCTGTTCCTTCTGATTCTGGCAGCACCACTCCTCGTGGGGATTCCGCAAGGGCAGGCCGACTCTCCACTCGCACAGACAGCGCCTCATATCGCCCAGACGAACTCAAGACATCCGGCCCGGGGCGACGAGACTATCAAATACGTAAATGCAAATTATCGATTCACCTTTTCGCTACCGAGGAGTTGGAAGGGGTATTCCGTGGTCGCGGAACGCTGGCAAGATACCCCTCAAGACAAAGTACGTCAGAGCGGTCCCGAGATCACCATCAGGCATCCCCAATGGACAGATGAGAATCGGCGACAAGACATTACGATCATGGTCTTCACGCACGCTCAGTGGAACTCACTTCAGCAAGGAGACTTTGCCGTTAGTGCGGCTTCCATTGGGTCGGGAGAAATTGGGCGCAATCGCAAGTACGTGTTTGCCGTGCCACCGCGAATGATCGACTCCGATAACTCGTATGGATGGGAGGAAGTCGTAAAGATCATGCAGAGAAACCCTCTGCACATATTCTGATCCTATAATAAATCCGCAGTTTGCTCTTGTTAAGGCGTTACCACTCAGAACCCCGGTTAATGATTGCAATGGGGATATTTTCAATTCGTTGCGGCACTAGCGGAGCAGCCCGAGGCGCACAAGAACGAAAACTAGGACAAATAGAAGGACAATCACCACCGTCCGAAATTTGCTAAAGGGTTGCAGTCGTCCAAAACCCGGCATGTGCGAATCATAATCGAAACCCGGTCGCTGGTGAGGCGATTTAACGCCAACCACAAGCTAAGAGACCGCTGGTCTAGCGATGCAATCGCTTGCTAAGAAACCAGAAGCCAGCGCTCCAACCAAGGCCGAATATGAGTAGTGGAATGCCGATCACCCATCGTCCGAAAATCGAAACAGGGTCCCAACCGACCGATCCGTTTGAGGTAATTCCCAGAATATACCTGTCGTATATAGCGAGTGACACGAGCAGTAACGCCAGCGACAGCACAATCGCCACCACTCCAGTGGCGAGACTCCCGAAAAACAGCAGTGCCCAGCGCATAAGGCATTCTAAGCCTGAAAGCTGGTCAATGAGCCGCGCATTGGTCGCAAACCCTCGCGGTACCTTTTTGAATGAAGGAGTCCACCTCATCAGGCCGCCTGCCACAAACGCTGCATCGGTCGTTAGCAAATAGCGCATTCAGATACGCTTCAGCAGCTTTTCGCGAAATATTTGCATCGACCCATCGACTGGATACGCCTTTGTAGATGCGCTCTGTACGCGCCTGTGCTTCGGAAGCTGACTTGTGGGCCGAGCAGCCCAACACGCTTCCAATCGTCTGTGCAATGGAACAATAAGACGCCTCCGTTTTTCTTCTCTTCGCAGATGGCTAGACATGGGACTGCGCCCAACTCCTCACCGGCCACAAAGAGAAGTGACCGTCCTGAAAACTCGATGCTCTTGTCGATGATGACGTAATGAAGTACACGAGCACAGTCAAGAACGGGCGGCGGAGAACTCACTCTGTTTTCAGCCATATCACAAGAGTATAGACAGCAAACTGACGAAATCAGGCAATTGACATCTGGTCTTGTACGGGGTGACGGGTGATAATCGCCTGATTGTGGGCGGCAAGGTTTTGTCGCTGCCGTTTTCTGTGTTTTGCTTCTTGCTCGGGCCATGAATAACGAAAACGAAAAAGGCAGGGAACACCATCTCCGGCAACGCATCGTGAGCCTGATTCGGGCGAACGAGCAAGCTTTGAAGAAGCCGATCACGGATGAAGAAGTGCAGACGCTGAAGGCTGCGGCGGCCCGACTCGATCAGATGTTGAAGGCCGCAGTGGACGCGGACGGGCAAGAGCTAAGGAGCGCGGCGGCTCGGCTCGATCAGTTGTTGGAAGACATCGCTACTGGGAAAGATGTCCCCTATAACCTCAAGCGGCGACGAAACTGGCAAAAAAGAGAGGATGGCTAGAAATTTCCAAGGTCAATGATTGCAATGGGGATTTTGTAACAACTATCACGTACGTCGCTCATTGGTCACGTCGCCGACCATCCGACTGGGCCGACAAATCCACCTCGGTAGCGCGGCCAGAACGTACGTAGTGGTACTCAAGTGCAATGTTTAGGACGGCGACAGCAATGAGCGCAAATACACACGCGATGATGCCGCCCCTCGCTGTTGCGTCTGTCAGCGGGCCAACGAACAGCACCATGGTGGCGACCGTCACAATGCGGAAATGTTGGCAAAATGGTGGGCCCGCTAGGATTTGAACCTAGAACCAACAGATTATGAGTCTGCTGCTCTAACCGTTGAGCTACGGGCCCCCGCGCTTCCCATATCTTACACATTCACCTCAAAGGTGTTGCGACGGTCACTTCCTGCGCTTTCGCCCCAGGGCAGGCGCTGCCCGCGAAAGCTGTCCGATGCTCGCAAAGCCGGTTACCACGGTCACACCTCAGCGATGGCAGCGTCATCGTATGATTGCGTTAGGGAACATCTACCGGGATGAAAAAGCTACGCTTCCTGCTCTCGCTCACCAACGACGACAACGATTACCAGATCGAGCAGACCTTCGCTGCCCAACAGGCGGCCCGCAAGCTGGGCGTTGGCCTCGATATTGTCTATGCGCGCAACGAGGGCATTGTGCAGAGCCAGCAACTGCTGTTCAGCATCCAGTCCAATAGCGCTCAGCGACCCGACGCCATCATCTTCGAACCGGCTGGATCTACTGCACATCCACAGATCGCGCGGGCGGCCGCCACTGCTGGCATTGGAGTGGTGCTGCTGAATCGCGATGCCGATTACATTCCCGAACTCCGCCGCGCTTTCCATATACCCGCATTTACTATCACCTCGAACCACGAGGAGATTGGCCGCATCCAGGGCCAGCAACTGAGCGCCGTGCTGCCGGCTGGCGGGACGGTGCTCTACATTCGAGGTCCCAGCGAAAGTTCAGCCGCCAAACAACGCTACACCGGTTTGCTCGAAACCAAGTCCGACGGCGTGCAACTTCGCGTCCTCAAGGCCCATTGGACCGAAGCCAGCGCCTACAAAACGGTCAGCTCGTTTCTCCGTCTCTCCACCTCGCGCCAGGTGCAGATTGAAGCCCTCTGCGCGCAGGACGATTCCATGGCCATGGGAGCCCGCAAGGCCTTCGAAGAATGCCGCGAACTCCATGAGCAGTGGCAGAAGATGCCGTTTTTCGGTTGCGATGGCCTTCCCAAGACTGGGCAAGAGTGGGTGCGCCGCAATCTGCTGACCGCCACGATTTTCATTCCGCCGAATGCGGATCAGGCGATTGAGATGATGGTGAAATCGATTGCCACCGGCGCGCTGCCGCCGGAGCGCACATTCACGACGGCGAAATCCTTCCCCACCGTGGAAGTCCTCAAGCAGCAATCATCGGCACGCGCCCGTGCCGCATCCCGCTAAGCGGAATCGCCGTCCATACGGATGTATGCAACGAACTTCGCGGATACGACTCTAGTGCGTGGTGGGTGGCGCGGGGGGTGGCGGCGCTGCCGGAGGAATTACCGCCGCACTATTATTCACCAGATCCTTTAATTCCTTGCTGGGTTTGAAGAACGGAATCTTCTTTGCGGGAACTTCCACCCGGTCCCCTGTCTTCGGGTTCCGGCCCACGCGCGGCTTGCGCTGGCGTGTGCGGAAGCTGCCAAACCCGCGTATCTCGATTTTGTCGCCCACTCGCAGCGAGCGCACCACGCTGTCAAAGATCGTATCCACAATCACTTCGCTGTCTTTGCGGGTGAGTTCCGCCAGCCGGGAAACTTCTTCGATCAGGTCAGCTTTCGTCATAAGCCTTTGCTCCCTTTGGGCCGGTTCCTTTTTTGGGCTCCGTGTGCCGGGGCTTTGCCGCCCCGGCGCACTGCGCCTGTCTATAACCTTCTCAAATTTAAGGGGTTCTATGCAAGTAGGGAAGCGGGCACCTGTTTCAGGCACTCATTTCTCAGGCACTCATTTCCAAAGATAATAGAAGCCGACTTGCTGCTCCAGTAGCTTCTCGCGGGTCGGCAAATAGTCGGAAACATCACCAAACAGCAGATCAAGCCCTGACCGCCGCTGTTTTGGCGGGTACACAAGGGTCGGTTCGCCGGAAATATTCACCGCCCGGGCCGTATCCTTCACCGCCCCTTCGAAATCTGCAATCTGATCCACCAGTTTCAGCGAACACGCCTGCTCGCCGGTCCATACTTTTCCGTTCGCGATGGCGCGGACGTCTTCTTCTTTCGTATGCCTCCCATCGGCCACCGCCTTGATGAACTGGGTATGCATGTTGTCAATCAGGCCTTGCATGTACTCGCGTTCCGAGGGCGTCATTTCGCGCGTCGGGTTGCCCACGTCTTTGAATTCCCCCGCCTTCAGCGTGATGGCGTGCAGTTTCGCCCAGCGTAGCAGCTCGCCGTAGTTCACCCACTCGGCAATCACTCCGATCGATCCCACGACGCTGCCTTTGTCGGCATAGATCTTGTTGGTTGCAGACGCCACGTAATACGCCCCGCTGGCGCCCACCGTCTCAATCGAAGCCACAATGCGTTTCTTTTTTTCGTCGCGAATCCGCTTCACTTCACGGTAGATTTCCTCCGACGCGGCTACGCCGCCTCCGGGCGAATTCACATGGATGATGATGGCCTTAACGGAATCGTCATCGGCAAACTTCTTAAGCTGTGGAACGATCTGCTTGGGCGAGAAAATTACGCCATCGAGTTCCACCACGGCAATCCTGGACCCGAAGCCGGAAAACGATTGTTCATTCTCGCCGCCGAAACTCAGGAAAACCAGCGTAAACACTGCGACGACGAACAGCGCAAACAGCCCGCCGCCCACCAGAAGCCATATCCAGATCCGCGAACGCCCTTCAGCCATAATTAGACGAGTGTAGCACTGGGAGAGAGGTCAAAGGTCAGATTGCAGAGGTGAAATCTGTTGTGGGTCGCCTTGGCAATCTGACCTCGAACCTCTGACCTTACCCACTCTTGGCGTACACTCTTGTTTTCTCATGCGTGATCCCATCGAACTCGAGGTCTTCAAGAACCTCTACCACTCCATCGCCGAAGAAATGGGAGCGGCCCTGCGTCGTACTTCTTTCTCTCCCAATATCAAAGAGCGCCGCGACTACTCCTGCGCTGTCTTCGATTCCGAAGGCCAGGTCATCGCCATGGGTGACCACATGCCGGTGCACCTCGGCTCCATGCCGATGTCGGTTGCCGCCGCTGTGGAGGATTGCGAACTCGAACCTGGCGACGTCGTCATGCTCAACGATCCCTTCCGCGGCGGCACGCACCTCCCGGATATCACGTTGGTGATGCCGGTGTACGTGAGCGGAACGACGAGCGGCGGGCGGGCGCGCCCGCCCTACCCAACACCCGATTTCTACGTCGCTTCCCGCGCCCACCATTCCGATGTCGGCGGAACTTACCCGGGCTCCATGGGCCCCTGCCGCGAGATCTACCAGGAAGGCTTCCGCATCCCGCCCGTCAAAATCATGCGTGGCGGAAGACTCGTTGCCGATGTGCTGGCCCTCCTCCTCAGCAATGTCCGCACGCCCGAAGAACGCGAAGGCGACCTCGGCGCTCAACTTGCCGCCTGCCAGACCGGAGCTCAGCGCCTCCGCGAAATCTGCGCCCGCTATGGAATCGACCGCGCCAGACAAGCCGCCGCCGATCTACTCGTCTATTCCGAAGAAATGATGCGAGCCTTCCTGCGCACCATCCCGCCCGGCAACTACCAGGCCGAGGATTTTCTCGATGACGATGGCGTCGACGACAGACCCGTGCGAATCGCCGTGACCATCCGAGTCGCGGGGGCATCCACCAGAAAATCCCCCGCAGAGACTCGGCTCGCCGCGTCTCCGTCTGGGTCGAGAGAAATGCAGCAGCCTGCTCAAGTCACAATCGACTTCACCGGCAGCGACCCGCAAGTCCAGGGCGCGATCAACGCGGTCGAGGCGATCACCTACTCCGCCTGCTTCTACGTCTTCCGCTGCCTGCTCCGCGAAGACATGCCCGCCACCTCCGGCCTCATGCGCCCCATCCCCGTCATCGCGCCATCGGGAACCGTGGTCAACGCAAAACCCCCTGCCGCTGTTGCTGGTGGCAACGTTGAGACTTCGCAGCGCATTGTCGATGTGCTTCTGAAAGCGCTGGCGCAAGCGATTCCCGACCGCATCCCGGCCGCCGCCGCCGGCACCATGAACAACCTCACCATCGGCGGCATCGATCCACGCTCGGGCGAGCCCTTCGCCTATTACGAAACCATCGCCGGTGGCATGGGCGCGCGCTCTACCAAAAACGGAGTCTCCGGGGTCCATACTCACATGACCAACTCTCTGAACACCCCCGCCGAGGCTCTCGAATACGCCTATCCGATTCGCCTCCGGCAGTATTCTTTACGCTCCAAAAGCGGAGGCACTGGCCTCCACAGAGGGGGCGACGGAATTGTCCGTGAAATCGAAGTCTTAACCGATGCCCAAGTCACTCTGCTCGCCGACCGCCGTTCCCGCGGCCCCTACGGCCTGGCCGGCGGAGTCGACGGCGCATCCGGCCGCACGCTGATCATCCGGCGTGACGGTTCTGCCGAGGAAATCCCCGGCAAGATCAGTGTTCGCCTGCGTTCTGGAGAAAGAGTCCGCATCGAATCCCCGGGCGGCGGTGGCTGGGGAAGAGCAAACGGCTGAACCGCAGAGGGCGCAGAGTTCTCGTTGGTGGAGAGCCGCGGGCGTCCCCGCCCGGCCGCCGCGCCGCTCGACGGGCGAGACGCCCGTCGCTCCCGTCGCTCCACGCCTTGACTCATCACTCGATCTGCGGTAAATCCCACTTTTCGCTAGAATTCAAGCTGCAGACTTTCAGGGAGTACCCATGATGAGATTTTTGCGTCCTCTTATTTTCGCACTTGTTCTTGCGTCAGCCTTCTTCTACTTCACTACCTATCGCAGCGGACATCTCCACCCCGTCAACGGGACCAGCGGTCCGCAGCACATTGAAATCACCGAAGCCGCCGGAGGCGAAGGGCTCGACTCCGAAGAGCAGAACAACATCGGCGTTTACCGTAAAAACATCGGATCCGTGGTCAATATCACCTCGCGCGTCATGACCTACGACTTCTTTTACGGCCTGGTCCCGCAGGAAGGCCAGGGCTCCGGGTTCGTCTTCGACAAAGAAGGACACATCCTCACCAATTATCACGTGATCGCCGATGCGCGGCAGGTCGAAGTCACACTCCACAACCGCAAGAAATATAAGGCAACGATCGTCGGTACCGACAAGTCCCATGACTTAGCCATCGTCCAGATCAAGGCCCCAGACCTGCAACCGATGACCCTGGGCGACTCGACCAATCTGCAAGTCGGCCAAAAGGTCTATGCCATCGGCAATCCCTTTGGCCTCGCGGGAACGCTGACGCGGGGCATCGTCAGTTCCATCCGCCAGGTGCAGGAGCCCGACGGGCTGGTGATTGAAGAAGCCATCCAGACCGATGCTGCCATCAACCCTGGCAACTCCGGCGGGCCGCTCCTCAACTGGCACGGCGAAGTGATCGGCATTAATACAATGATCGCCTCCAGCGTCGGACAAAGCGCGGGTATCGGCTTCGCCATCCCCATCAACACCGCCAAAGCCGTGGTCAACGATCTGGTTACGCTCGGACGGGTGCGCCGCCCCGCGCTCGGCATTCGCACGATCCCCATTGATCCCGAAGTCGCGAACGAACTGGGCCTCGCCGCCGACTACGGATTGCTCATCGTTCAAGCTGTCCCCGGAGGCTCCGCCGATCGCGCCGGATTGCGCGGCGGTTCCGACCGCGCTTACCTCGGCAACACTCCCATCATGATCGGCGGAGATTTAATCGTCGCCATCGACGGAGAAAGAGTTGAGAGCCAGCAAATCCTGGCCCAGATCATGAACAAGCACCGCGCGGGGGACACGGTGAAGGTGACGCTCTTCCGCGGGAAGAAGCAGCTGGAGGTACCGGTAGTTTTAGGTGAAGCTAGGGACCAAGTGTGACGAGCTTTTAGTGGCTTTCTCCTGGACATGAATTTACAGGAACAGGCATTCGTCGATTCTTTGGTGCAACCGGATGGCCGCGAGCGTACTTTGCCGTGTCTCGCCAATTCTAAGCAACGCCACAAGTTTCTTGGGTGGTTAATGGATCATGCGGACAATATTCCAATGCCCGAGTGCATTCGGGGAATTCAGCCGAACGAACAACACCCAGATCCGATCTACGCAATTCTGCGCCGTCTAGGTGCACCCGATCGTTGCCACCTGATTGCTGAACATGGGAATTTCGACGGTAAGGAAATGGACCTGCTCGCGGCTCGGAAGGAAATTATCGGCAACGGCGACGGTATGGGCACTGTGATTTCCTGTCTTCCCGGACGGCCCGGATATTTCGAAGCGGAATGGAAGGAAACGGTACATATTGCAAAAATGATTGGTTAGTCCATGCCCGACGTCGAATGGATCCGCAAACTCTGTCTCTCCTTTCCCGACGTAACCGAGGATATGCCGTGGGAAGACGACCTCTGCTTCAAAGTCCGCGGCAAGATCTTCACCGCCATGGTCCTCTCCGACGGCCGGTTCCCGCGCCTTACTCTCAAATGCGCGCCGGAAACATTCCACAAATTGCTGGAGATCGAAGGCATCTCCCCCGCGCCCTACGTCGGACGCTACCAGTGGGTGATGCTCGACAACTCCAGCGTCCTGTCCTCCCACGAACTCGAGTCCCTGATTCGCCAGTCCTACAGCCTGGTCGCAGCCAAAGCACCGAAGCCCAAAGCGAGCAGGAGAACGAAACGTCGATCTGCAAAGCGTCAATCAAAGAAATCCGAATGACGGGTTTCTCGGCACGTTCCGCATCCCTGTGGTGAACCCGTTTGACTCTCCGCAACCCCCTGGGCTAGCCTCGTACTTTCGCCCCATTTCATGCGCATTCAACATCGTTCTCTAGCTCGTCTTCTCATCCTCTGCAACCTGTGGGCTCTATCCATCGCCACCGTCGCGGCCGCGCCTCTGCGCCCCACGCACGCTCCGCACGCCATCGTTACCAGCGTCCACGAACTTGCCTCTCGCGCGGGCGTCGAGGTGCTCCGCTCCGGTGGCAACGCCGTCGATGCCGCCGTCGCCACCGGCTTCGCGCTCGCCGTCGTCCATCCTCAAGCCGGAAATCTTGGCGGCGGCGGCTTCCTTCTTCTCCGCAACGCCAGCGGGGAAACTCATTTCCTCGATTTCCGCGAGAAAGCGCCCGCCGCTGCCGCTGAAAACATGTATCTCGACGCCCAAGGCAACCGGATCCCAGACTCCGGTAAAGACTCCAGCGTCGTTGGATACAAATCCATCGGCGTCCCCGGGTCCGTGGCCGGCCTGGTTTATGCGGAGAAGAAATATGGCAAGCTGTCGCTGGAAAAAGTAATCGCCCCCGCCATCAAACTAGCCCGCGATGGCTTCCCCCTCGCCTACGAAGACACGCAAGATCTGAAAAAAGACGAATACCTCGCCCAGTTTCCCGAATCCAAACGCATTTTCCTGCGCGACGGATCCTATTACCAGCCTGGCGAACTACTCAAACAACCCGAACTCGCCCACACCCTCGAACGCATCGCCAAAAATCCCGACGAGTTCTATCACGGCGCGATGGCCCGCGAGCTGGCTGCGGCCGTCCACAAAGGCGGAGGCCTGATCACTGCCGAGGATCTTGCCGCCTACGAAGTCAAAGAACGCGAGCCCATTCGCGGCTCCTATCGCGGATACGACGTCATCAGCGCTCCGCCGCCATCCTCCGGCGGAGTCGCGCTCGTCGAAATCCTCAATATCCTCGAAGGCTTCGATCTCGCGAAATTCGGCAACCGCTCCGCCGACGCTATCCACCTCGAAACCGAAGCGTTCCGCCGCGCCTTCTACGACCGCGCCGATTTCATGGGGGATCCCGACTTCTCCAAAGTTCCGGTCGCGCAGCTCATCGATAAAAAGTACGCTGCCGCCTGGCGTGACTCCATCGACCTCAACCATGCCAGCGTGAGCAAAGACCTGAAACGCCCATCGATCTTCAATGAACTGGAGCGCGTAGCCCAGTCGCGTTCCACAGCCATTCGCGAACCTGAAAGCACCACCCACTATTCCGTGGTCGATGGCGAAGGCAACGCCGTCGCCGTCACCACCACGCTCAACGACTCGTTTGGCTCCCGCGTGACTGCCGAAGGCTTAGGCTTCCTGCTCAACGACGAAATGGACGACTTCGCCGCCAAACAGGGCGTCCCCAATAGCTATGGACTCATCCAGGGTCCGGCCAACGCTATCGGGCCCGGCAAGCGCCCGCTCTCCGCCATGACCCCGACGATCGTGCTGAAAGACGGCAAACTTTTTCTGATTCTCGGCTCGCCCGGCGGCCCCACCATCATTAGCACCGTCGCCAACGTCGTCATCGGCGTCGTGGATTTTTCGCTCGATATCCAGGAAGCCGTCAACGCGCCCAGGTTTCATCATCAGTGGCTCCCCGACCAGATTCTCGTCGAAGACCAGCTTTCTCCCGATACAATGAATGTTCTGCGTTCCAGGGGACACAAGCTGACGGTCAGGCATTTTTGGGGAGACGGCGAGTGCGTCATGATTGACCCCGCAACCGGCGAACGACTGGGCGCCAGCGACGGGCGCAACAACGGGAAGGCGGTAGGCTACTGATGCTGAGGGCGGTATCGACGTACGTCTATGTAAAGGAACGGCTCCATCCGGGCTTGCTCGACGAGCTCGTCAAGGCCGGAGCCCAGTCGATCGAAATCTTTGCCGCCCGCCAGCATTTCGACTACGCCAATCGCAAGCAGCATGTCCGCGAGATTGCGGACTGGTTCCGCTCCACCGGCATTCCGCTCAATTCGGTCCATGCGCCTTTGTACTCCGACTACGAGTGGGGACGCGCCGGTTCGCCGCCCGTCAACATCGCCTCCACCGACCGCGGCGGCCGCATCGATGCCATGGATGAGATCAAACGCGCCCTGGAAATCGCCGAGCACATTCCGTTTCGTTTCCTCGTCCAGCACATCGGCAATCCCAACGACGCCTTCGACGAAAAGAAATTCGAAGCGGCGATGACTTCGGTCGAGCACTTGCGAGCCTTCGCCAAACCGCTCGGCGTCAGAGTGCTCATTGAGAATATTCCGAACGAACTTTCCACGGCTGACCGCCTGGTCGAGTTCATCAGGACCATGCACTTCGACGACATCGGCGTCTGCTTCGATTGCGGTCACGCCCACATGATGGGTGGCATTCCCGAAGCCTTCGCCATTTTGAAGAGTCACATCTGCTCGACCCACGTGCACGACAACAATAAAGACAAAGACTCCCATCTCTGGCCCGGCAACGGATCGATCGACTGGAGTCAGACCATGGAATTGCTGCGCACCGCGCCCGAAAAGCCGCCCCTGTTGCTCGAAATCGACGGCGAAGAAAAAAAGAGTCCCAGCGATGAAGTAAGCGCGACCTTCCAAAAGCTGGAAGGGTCGTAGAGAGCGGCCAGAGGTCAGATGGCAGAGGTTTCACCCTCCACGCAACCTGGTTTTTACCTCTGCCATCGGACCTTGGACCACGAACCTCCTATGTCACCGATCAGCACCATCGCGCAAATCGGCGCCCACGAAGGCCAGTCCGTCACCATTCGCGGATGGCTCTACAACCTCCGCGAAAGTGGCAAGCTCCTGTTCCCCCAATTTCGCGACGGCTCCGGCGTCATCCAGGGCGTAGTCCCGAAGAACGCCGTCCCGCCCGAAGTCTTCGACGCCATCAAAGGCCTCACCCAGGAATCGAGCGTCATCGTCGAAGGCAATGTCCGCGCCGACAAGCGCGCCCCCGGCGGCTATGAACTCGACGTCTCGAACGTCGAGGTCGTGCAGCGCGTGCCCGAGTCGACTCCCTACCCCATCACTCCCAAAGAACACGGCGTCGACTTCTTAATGGAGCACCGCCATCTCTGGCTGCGCTCCCAGCGCCAGGCCGCGATTCTGCGCGTGCGCGCCGAAATCATTCGCGCCGCCCGCGATTTCTTCGACACCAACGGATTCACTCTTACCGACCCTCCCATCCTCACGCCCGCTGCCTGCGAAGGAACCTCCACGCTCTTCCCAGTGGACTACTTCGAAGAGCAGGCATACCTCACGCAGTCCGGCCAGCTGTACATCGAAGCCACTGCCATGGCGCTCGGCAAGGTGTACTCGTTCGGCCCAACTTTCCGCGCGGAAAAATCGAAGACCCGCCGCCATCTCACCGAATTCTGGATGGTCGAACCTGAAATCGCCTACGGCACACTCGACGATCTCATGGAACTCGCCGAAGGTTTGCTGACTTTTCTGGCGAAGAGATGTCTCGATCAACGTCGGCCCGACCTCCGAACCATCGGCCGCGACCTCGCGAAGCTCGAGAAAATTGATGCGCCCTTTCCGCGCATCACCTACGACGAAGCCGTCGGCAAATTGCAGGAAGGCCATGCTCAAGGCAAACTCGAAAACAAATTCGAGTGGGGCGGAGACCTGGGCTCGCCCGACGAAACCTATCTCTCGTCGCTCTATGACCGGCCCGTCATGATCCATCGCTACCCGGCCAGCGTTAAGGCGTTCTACATGGAGCCCGATCCAGAGCGACCCGAACTCGCCCTCTGCGTGGACGTCTTAGCCCCCGAAGGCTACGGCGAAATCATCGGCGGATCGCAGCGCATGGCCTCGCATGACTTGCTCCTCCAGCGCATTCGCGAGCACAATCTGCCCGAAGAAGCCTTCAAGTGGTATCTTGATCTCCGCAAGTACGGCAGCGTTCCTCACTCCGGCTTCGGCATGGGCATCGAGCGAGCCGTAGCGTGGATTTGCGGGTTAGAGCATGTGCGCGAGACCATCCCCTTCCCGCGCATGTTGCATCGCCTGTATCCGTAGTTCAGTTCTCAGTAAAATCTGCGGACTGGGTTACTGAGAACCGAGAACTGCTTCTATGCCTCTACGAAGCACGACGTTCAGCAACATCACACCGCGCCAGATCCGCGTGATTGGCGTTCCTCTCGACCTCGGCCAATCCCGTCGCGGCGTTGACATGGGGCCTTCCGCAGTCCGCGTCGCCGGACTCGAAGCCCGCCTCGAAGCCATCGGGCACATTGTCGAAGACGCCGGCAACATCGCCGTCGCCATCCCCGAGCGGAAAAAGGAAGGCGCGGCCAACGCCAAATATCTCAGGGAAATCACCGCCACCTGCGTCAAGAGCGCCGACTTGGTATTGAAGACGCTGGAAGCCGGCAAAGTTCCGCTCATTCTGGGCGGCGATCATTCTGTAGCGGCCGGTACGGTGTCAGGCGTGGCCGAGTTCTACCGTCGCAAGAACCAGAAAATCGGGCTCCTCTGGATCGACGCGCACACCGACATGAACACGCCCGACTCTTCCCCGAGCGGCAACGTTCACGGCATGCCGCTCGCGTCGATCATGGGCCTGCCTCCCGTCGAACTTGGCAACATCTACGACTTCTCGCCCAAAGTGCAGCCGGAAAATTGCGTGCTCGTCGGCATCCGCGACGTCGACAACTTCGAAAAAGAAAACATCCGCAAATCCGGGGTCGAAGTCTTCACCATGCGCGACATCGACGAACGCGGCATGCGCGCTGTCATGGAGGAAGCTCTCCGCATGGCTGGACGCGGCACCGCTGGCTATCACGTCTCGCTCGACATGGATTGGATTGATCCCGAAGACGCGCCCGGTGTCGGCACTCCAGTCTGGGGCGGCGCCACTTATCGCGAAGCGCATCTCGCCATGGAAATAATCTCTGATCATGGACGCATGACGAGCTTCGAAATCGTCGAAGTCAATCCGGTCATTGACGAGCACAACCAGACTGCCGACTTAGCCGTGGAGCTGGCGCTCTCGGCGTTTGGAAAGAAGATCTTGTAGGACTGCTTGAGAAGGCTGCGGGCTTATGCCGCGACGCTTGCGGGAACGTTCTAGCGCGGCGAACCAATCACTCGCAGCGCGCCCGCTGCAACCGAAATCTCGGCAGGCGTCTCGCATACAAACTCTCCGTCGGCGTAGATCTCAAGCCGAGTCTCTGTCTGCACCCGGACTCGCTCGGCCCGCGAATACTCCACTTCGGGCAGAAGGAGATGGCGCCCGAAGTACACGGTCGGAAACATGCAAAACAGTTTGAAGGGATTCAGCGTGGTGATGCGGCAGATGTCGAGCTTGCCATCGGCGAAATCGGCCTTTGGAGCGATGCGCATGCCGTCGCCGTAAAACTGCGTGTTGGCGAAGGCGGCGAGCAGAGTCAATCTTTCGGCTTCGGTGCGATCCTTGCCATTGAACTGCGTCAGCCGTATGGAATATGCCGGAAGTTTGAGCAGCAGCGGCAAGAGCGCCAAGGCATAGCCGCCGTGTCGGCGCAGCCAACGCGGCATCTGATTGGCGCGCCGAGAGGCCGCCGCGTCCAGACCGCACCCGGCGACACCGCAGAAATAATGGGTTTGCTCCGGCGAAGCGGATGGGACAATGACCCCAAGATCAATTGCCCGCGCTTGAATTTTCCCCGATTCGAATTCACGCCAGACGCGCAAGGAGTCCCGCGTCGAGCGCAGGTTCAGCGCGCGGGCAAAATCGTTTCCACTACCTGCGGGGACGATCAGTACCGGAAGCTGGAGCCGCACGAGCGCTCGAAGGTGACGGTGAATGGTGCCATCCCCACCCAAGATGAGTATGGCGTCGGCGTCGCCGGAAGCGGCGGGCAGGCCTTGGAGCCACTCGGTTGTAGAGCCGGCCTGAAACGGCTTTAAATCTGCCGCTGAAGTTCCCAACCCGAAGATGACGGCGGCGCGCATGAGCTCGGCGTTTAGCGTTCAGCCTGGTGGCGAAATACAGAGTTACTCAGGGCGGGGCAACTGCCCCGCCGCTGCGCTCGGCTTGGACCCTTCGACTGCGCTCAGGGCAGGCTCCGGAGGGCGCCCGTCCCCACACGAACCTTTCCGCGCGGCTCCTATTTCGGCAGGCATTTTTCCATGAAGTCGACCAGATCTTTTTTCATCTTGTTGTGCTCGGCGCGATCGATATACACCATATGTCCGGAGTTGTAAGTGGCGTAGGAAACATTTTGCCGGAACTGCCCATCGAGGTTCAGGTGATCCATAGTCCAGTTGGCAGCGGCGAAGGGCGTGGCCAAGTCATAGTAGCCTTCCATCACCAGAATCTTCATGTACGGATTTTTGATCATGGCCGAGCGCAGGCCGCCAGCCGTACTGGGAAAGCCTTCTACCGCGTTGCCCCACTCCCACTTCTGGAATCCGGGTTCGTCGTAGGCGAAGACCCTGTAGGGCATGTCGGACTTGTAGTTCAGTTCGGTGCGCAAGTAGCCGTTGAACGCGGAGGTATAAGGCGGCAGAATGGCGGCGCTGGTTGGATCATAGAAGAGACGATCTTCGTCCGGATTTGGACTGCTGAACCGGCCGTCGAGCCGGCCGGCGACCAGTTTCTGATCGAGCAGCAGCTCGTGGGTGAAGGTGGGAACATCGATGCGCAGGCTATGCGCTTCGATGACTTCCGGACGCAGCCCGATGTAGCGTGAAAGTTGGTCAACAATCTTACGGCGTTCTTCCGCTGTCAAGGCGTCGCCTTTGCCGAGAGCAAGGGCGTAATCATTGGTGGACCAGCGTACGACTTCGTCGCGCGTCTTCGCCATATCCTGCGTGAGATCGGCCGACAGCTTGTGGTGGTAACCGGCGATCATGTTGAATGTGGGCACCAGCAGAAAATAGGGCAGGTCGTTCGATTTATTCCATTCGAGCGTCTGGAAATCAACGGCCATCGAGAGCAGAGTTACGCCGTTGAAAGCGATACCGTGGTCGGCTAAATATCCGGCGATGCCGGCGGCGCGCGTCGTGCCGTAGCTTTCCCCCAGCAGAAACAGCGGAGAGCTCCAACGATCGTAGCGGGAGATGTAGAGGCGGATAAATTCTCCGAAGGCTTGCACGTCGCCTTTTACGCCCAGAAACTTCTTGGCAAGTTCGGCGGTCGCAGCGCGCGAGTAACCGGTGGCCATGGCGTCCACCATGACGATGTCACTGCGATCGAGGAGCGTGTTGGGATTGTCTTCCAAACGATAAGGCGCTGCCGGCATAAAGCCATTCGGCTGCAGGACTACGCGCTTTGGTCCGAGTGCTCCCATGTGCAGCCAGACCGAGGCGGAGCCAGGGCCGCCGTTGAACGAGAACGTCAGCGGACGCTTTCCGGTTTCCTGCCCATCGAGCGTATAGGCGACGAAAAACATTTCGGCTTCTATCTTGCCGTCGCTGCGCTTGATCGGAAGCCGCCCGGCCGTCGCCGTGTAACTGAGCGTCTTGCCGTTCCATGCGACCTGGTGATGCGTGACGATGGGAGGAACTTCTGCCACATCGTAATGTTCTTCCTTGTCTTTATCCTTATCGGCGGCTTCGCTGGATTCGGCTTTGGGCGGTTCCGCAGGCTTGCCGCTTTCCGCGGACTTGTCCGGCGTTACGGTGCTCGCCGGCGGCGGCTCCTTCTTGCCCTTATTCTTCCGGGACGTGACCGGCATCGCGCTCTCGGGCGTCGTGTTCTGTGATTGGGCTGGTTGCGCCAGCGTACACGGAATCGTCAGCATGGCGAAAAGGAAAACTATCAGAATTCTCATCTTTGTCTCCGGGAGAAAAGAGTTGGACCAGCATTATAGAGCGTGTTCGCTATCGCACTTGGAAAAGCCTTGTCCGAGGTCTACAATTTCGCTGGCCCTGGACAATCACATCACAATTTCCGGGAGTTCGTGTGCGCGAAGACCATTCCAAGGAGCATCTGAATATGAAAAGAGTACTCGCCTTGCTGTTCGCCGTTGCTCTGTCCGTCTCGATGTCGTCTTTTGCCTTTGCCCAAGGCGACAAGTCGGCCTGCAAACCGATGGACAAGATGGACAAGCCGATGGAGAAAAAAGAAAACGCCAAAGCAAAGCGCCACCACAAATACCACAAGAAGGAAAAGAAAGAAGAAATGAAGAAAGACGAAATGAAGAACGACCAACCGAAATAAGCCCACCATCCTTCTCGTTTCAGGCCCCGGCACTGGCCGGGGTTTTGTTCTTGCGGCGACCAACCCCGCGTCCCGCTGGAGACTACTCCAGACGTGCTAGAATTTGTTGCGCCTGAAACGCTTCCACCGGCTCGTGGCACATCGAATCTCTCCACCCCGGCAATGACGGACTGAACAGTGGCCCAGCGTCCCAACCCACAAGGCGACTCGATCACCTACGCCGATGCCGGTGTCAGCCTCGATCGGGGCAACCGCACCAAGCAGCGGATTAAGTATCTTGCCCACAAAACCTTTACCAAGGGAGTACTGAGCGAGATTGGCGGCTTTGGCGGCTTGTTCTCGGTCGATAAGAAGTATCTCGACCCGGTGCTGGTTTCGAGCGTGGACGGCGTGGGCACCAAGTTAAAAGTGGCTTTTGAAATGAAAATGCACCACACCGTCGGCGCCGACCTGGTGAATCACTGCGTGAACGACATCGCGGTGCAGGGTGCGGCGCCATTATTTTTTATGGACTACCTGGCCACGGGCAGGCTCGACCCTGAGGTGGCGGAAAAAATTATCGGCGGCCTCGCCGAAGCCTGCAAGCATAACGCCTGCGCCCTGATCGGCGGCGAGACTGCCGAAATGCCGGGGTTTTATCCCGAAGGCGAATACGATCTTGCCGGATTCATTGTCGGAGTGGTCGAGCGCGACCGCATCATCAGCGGCAAGGACGTGCAGGTGGGGGATTGCGTGCTCGGGTTGCCCTCCAACGGCCTGCACACCAATGGATACTCGTTGGCTCGCAAACTGCTCTTTGAAATCGCGGGCTATTCCCTCGAGACCTTTGTCAGCGAGATCAAGAACAAGGTCGGCAACGAACTCATGCGGACCCATCGCAGCTACTGGTCGATTATTCGGAAGATGATCGCGGGCGAGTGCGTCGCGGCGCTGGCGCACGTTACCGGCGGTGGCATCACGGAGAACCTGCCCCGAGTGTTGCCGAAGGGCACCTCGGCTGTGATCGAACTCGGTACCTGGCCGGTTCTGCCCGTTTTTGAACATCTGCAGAAACTCGGTAACGTCGCTGAAGAAGAAATGCTCCGCACCTTCAATATGGGCCTCGGTATGCTGATCGTGGTTCCCGCCAAGAAATTCAAGAAGGCGCAGACGCTGCTGGAACGCGCCGGAGAAAAATTTTACAGCGTCGGCCGCATCGTAAAAGGCGATCGCAAAGTGATGTTCAGCTAGACTCAGTCCTGTCCAGACGCGGCTTGCCGCGTTTCCCGCGCCCGCCTAGATGCTGCATCCAAGAGTGACGGGGCACGCCCATCTCTGCTCCCGATGGTGAATAATGTTGTCCTATGAAGAATCTCGGCATCCTTCTTTCCGGACGAGGCTCCAATTTTGTGGCTATCGCGGACAGCATTGCGGCGGGCAGGATACCCGATGCCCGCATTGCGGTCGTGATTTCGAACCGCGCCGATGCTCCCGGTCTTGAAGGCGCCCGCCATCGAGGGCTCAATGCGCTTGTCATTTCATCGAAAGGTAAGCGACGCGAGGAGCACGACCGCGAAGTTGTCGCTGCACTCCTGGACAACCGAGTCGATCTCATCTGCCTCGCCGGGTATATGCGCCTGCTCTCACCCTGGTTTGTGCAGCAGTTTCCGGCGAGGATTCTCAACATCCATCCGTCATTGCTCCCTGCCTTCCCGGGTCTGGAAGCGCAGCAACAGGCTTTTGCCTATGGGGTGAGAGTGTCAGGCTGCACCGTGCACTTCGTGGACGAGGAACTCGATCACGGCGCCATCGTAGTGCAGAAGACCGTCCCCGTGCTGGATTCCGACGACGAGCACACGCTAGGAGGGCGCATTCTTGAGCAGGAACACATCGCATATCCCGAAGCCATCAACCTTGTGCTGGAAGGGAAATTTGAGATCGTGGGCCGGCGTATCGTGAGAGGTCAGAGGTGAGAGGTCGGATTGCAGAGGCAAAACCCAAATTCAGCACGCGGGTTTTTACTTCTGCCATCTGACCGTCTCACCTCTCGAATCCTACATAATGAGTTCGTTGCTCATCCGCGCAATCGGGTGCCGCATCACCTCGAGTTCGTTCTTCACCAGATTCAGTCCATAAACGCACTGTTCAAATCTTTGCGAGAGTTGCGCGAACAATGGCGCCACCTTGGCATATTCGAAGTGTTCGAACTTTGACACGATGTAATAGCTTTCTTTCCCTGCTTTCATCCAATCCACGAAACTCTCGACCCGCTGACGGCGCAGGCGATAATGGTTGATGCTCTCCGGAAACATGCCCGCGTAAAACAGGGTAAAGTCGCCAATGTGCTTGCGGACCTGGCGTTCACGATCGAACGAGGGCGCCGGACCATAGATCGGGTCCGATTCCATCAACATCTCGCCCAAGTCGTTCAACGGTTTCCCCGCCGCATTACGGATTTTCAGCAATTGCTCGGCATCGCAAAACTCCGACAGCAGATGTGCGACGTAGTTCACGAGTTGCGGATCGCGAATTCCGATCTCCTCGGCATAGTGACGGCCGACCAGTTCAACAAACAACTGCTGCAGCGGATGCGTCTCCGGAATCATTTCCATGTCCATGGCCCCACTTCCCCCTCAAACCGGACCTCTAATGGTTCCAATCGGCACAAAACCTTCTGCGGATTAGATACCGCGAATCGGGATCCAACGCAAGTGACCATTGGTGCCCTGTGTGTTTAGAGGCACGCCCGGTGCGCGGGGTTTCCGGTCTATCTATTGGCAGCCAAAGCAGGCGGTTGCTAATTTCCGCATCGCGTGGATCGAAAATTTGGTTTCCCGAATCTACCTATACAAGAAGAACAGGAAAAGGGAGGCAAAGTGGAGCGCGTCAACATTTCGAGCGGAACACCGTGGGAACCGATCGTCGGTTACTCTCGTGCGGTTCGCGTGGGTGCCTATGTCCACGTAGCGGGCACAACGGCAACTGGAACCGATGGCAAGATCGTCGGCGCGGGCGACGCGTATCGACAGGCGGTTCAGACCCTCAAGAACATTGAACGCGCGCTGGAGCGGACCGGAGCTTCACTGAAAGATGTCGTCCGCACTCGCGTGTTCCTCGCCAACATTGCGGATTGGGAAAAAGTAGGAAAAGCCCACGGCGAGTTTTTTCGCGAGATTCGTCCCGCGAGCACCATGGTGGCGATCACGGCCCTGGTTTCTCCGGAGATGCTGCTGGAAATCGAAGCGGACGCAATCGTGCCCGACGGAAAATAAATGAGATAGCGGAAGCCCGGAAAGAGCGTCGGACTTCCGCCCATCATTCGGTCTGATGGCGTTCACCGCTATCGGCGACGGCTCTTCTTGCGTGCAGTTTTTTTCGGAGCCTTTTTAGCAGCCTTTTTCTTGGCCGGCTTCTTCGGCGATTTCTTCTTCGCCTTTTTCTTCGCTGCGGGTTTCTTCCGAGCGGGTTTCTTCGCGGCCTTTTTCTTCGCCGGCTTCTTTGCCGCCTTCTTCTTTGCCGAAGGTTTCTTGGCGGGCGCCTTCTTCGGAGGCCCACCCTGGCTGCCGCCGCCCGACGGTGTTACGGGCGCAGGTGCTCGCACAGGTTCCCGTGCTGGCGCCACGGGAATCTCGTCGTCTTCTTCTACGAGGACGGGTTCTTCTTCCTCTTCTTCCTCTTCTTCCAAATCCTCTTCCAGCGATTCGCCGTAGGCGCCGCTGTCACTGTACTCATCCGTCTCATCGTCCCGACCATACAGAGTCGGATCATTGAAGCGCATATCTCCTCCTAAAGTATTTCGCCACCCCGCGCAGCCGCGCGCAGGGTTAGGGAATTAGGACAACTCGCTGCGAAACTGCATTGCCTTCGGGTACGGGGCGTGATTATAGCACGGGAGTTTCACGGGCAGTATCGTGCATTCTCATCCGATTTGCGAGAAAAAATTATGGCCAAATTATTCGCGTAAGCCCAGGCGAACTAAAACCGAAAATGGGGAATCGATGCCTTACGTCTGCCCTATTCGTACGCCAACGCGTCGATGGGATCCTTTTGCGCCGCCTTGAAGGCCGGATACAGCGCGCCGGCAATCGCGCCGGCAATCGCAATCAGGGTTGCGCGCACGATCCAGCCACCGGCCACCACCACCTGCAGCAGCGGGAACCTCTGTGCCAAGACTGCCCGGGCTGCCAGGCTTACCACGATGCCCAGCACGATGCCGCCGAGCGCCAGCAGTACCGTCTCCCGCAGCACCACATTCACGATGTAAAGCTTCGACGCCCCCATCGACTTCAGGATGCCGATTTCGCGTGTCCGCTCCATCACGGCCGTGTACATGGCTTGGAAAATTACGATGAATCCAATGACCACGGAAATACCGACAACCACGTCAATGAAAGTTGAGAGCCCTGGATAATTGCTAGTGGTCATCATAGCCAGGTAGGAAGCCATCGAGGTAGCGACGTGGCGCTCCATGCCCGGCACGTGCTTGATCTCGTCGACCGCGGCGTCCGCATTCGCCGGATCGTCGAGCTTGAGATAGAAGATCGTGGCCTTGTCCTTGGCGCCGATGAGGTCCTGCAAAGTGCTCAGCGGAATAAATTTACGGGCTCCCTTGCCCCTTTCCACGATCCCGGAGACGCGAAACTTGTGGTTCAGAATCTCCACCGTGTCCCCTACCCTGGCGTGATTGGATTTGGCAAAGAGATCGTCGACCAGCACGTCGTACGGTCCCTGAAATGGACCGCCTTCCAAATAGTGGAAGCCCGCGGACATGCTTTCATAGCTGGGCAAATCGATACCCGCGATGATCTCGAGCGTCCCGGTCGAAGCTACTTGCGTGATGACCGGGGCCACGCTCTTTACGTGCGGCAGCCTGGCCAGCACCTCTCCGACCTTGACGGGCATGGGGGCGCCCGAAAACGCACCGATGAATGAAGACCCCGGCGGCCGAACCAGCACATCGGCCCCGATACCAGCGGTTCGCGTGCGGCTGTCTTGCAGCATGCCCATGGAGAGGCCTACGATCAGCAGGATCAGCGTGACCTCGAGAGCCACAGCCACGACGCTGATCAACGAGCGCAAGGGCCGATGCACCAAATTCCCGATGATCATGCGATTCATCATGTCTTTTGGCCCTCGGCCCTAAAGGGGCGTCTGATTGCGGCGGTT
>Ga0210403_10001017_pt1 | contig 27523 bp, 19 predicted proteins | sample IncBWC19MmetaG_FD_150863 | JGI IMG/M metagenome (GOLD analysis project Ga0210403, IMG submission 150863) | Forest soil microbial communities from Barre Woods Harvard Forest LTER site, Petersham, Massachusetts, United States - Inc-BW-C-19-M | ecosystem: Environmental > Terrestrial > Soil >... | reverse complement strand
CACAAAGGTCTTCGGAACCCACACGCTCAAGGCGGGCTTTTACGCAGAGAACGTGGGCAACATTCAAGGAGCTTCCGAGTCTCCCAACGGATCTTTGAACAGCTTCAGCGGCGGCGGAAAAGTCTACAACAACCTGATCACCGGGAATCCGCTCGGGTCGCCCAATAATCCAACCGCCAACTTTGTCATGGGCAACGTCACCAGCTATGGCGAAAACAACTCCGCACCGGTCAGCGATATGGCCTACCAGACGCTCTCGTTCTACGGCGATGATACGTGGAAGGTGACGAAGCGGCTGACGGTGGAGTACGGAGCCCGGCTCGAACACATCGGACACTGGTACGATCGTCAAGGAAACGGCCTGGCGGTATTTATCCCGTCGCTGGTAGCCAGCGACCAGGCGTCCGGCAAACTGGATCCCGGCATGTACTGGCACGGGATTAATGCGGGGATTCCGAAGTCGGGTTCGCCGGACCGTCTACTCTTCCTCTCGCCTCGGTTTGGAGGCTCCTACGACGTATTTGGCAATGGAAAGACGATCCTACGCGGAGGGTGGGGACGTTACCGCTTCACCGATCAGTACAACGACGTGACCGGAGCTCTTTCCACCGCTCAGAGCATCCAAGGTTACAATTTGCCTGGACAGAAGAGCGTGCTTCTCTCGCAGATCGGTTCGATTACCGCGCCCAAACCAGGCGGAATCACCGGAACGGTGAATGCGGTTGGAGCCTCCGATTATGCGATTCCGTATACCAATAGCTACAACTTCACCATCTCGCAGCAGGTGCCGTGGAACTCGCTGGTCGAAGTAGCGTATGTTGGCAGCAGCAGTGCGGAGTTGCTGGAGGGCGGCCAAAGCATCTCTGGAAGCGGCTTCAGCGGCTTCATCGATGCGAATAAGACACCGCTTGGAGCGTTCTTCCTGCCAGACCCGGTGACGGGTGTTACCTCGCCCAACCCGGAGAACCTCTCACAGGGAGCCCCCAACAACAAGGCAGCAGACTACCATCCCTATGGATTTGCCTACGGAAACAACTCAATCTACGTCAACCAGCACGTTGGCTATTCGAACTATAACGGCATGCAGTTGAGCTGGGTCAAGCGTTCGGACCGGCTCACCTTCAACGTCAACTTCACCTGGTCAAGGACGCTGGGTACGGGGCTGCTCGAGGATCCGTTTGTCTTGCGGAATAATTACGGCGTCGCCTCCATCGATCGTCCCTATGTCTTCAACTCGTCGTACGCCTATAACTTCGGCCGTGCCTATCATGGCGATTCGCGCCTTCTTGCGGGCGTGTCAAACGGCTGGACCATCTCGGGGATAACGACCTGGCAATCGGGCGCGAATCTTCAGGCGACCGATAGCCCGAACTTTGGGTTGAGCATCAAAGGTCTAAGCGGCGCGACCTACTTTGGCACGGATGCCGCCAAGTTGATCCAGCCCGTTCTCACCTGCAACGCAGGTTCCGGTCTGGCACCTCTGCAACGGCTGAAGGAGTCCTGCTTCGCAGCTCCGGCGATCGGTTCCAATGGACCAAGCAGCTACCCCTACTACAGGAATGCTGACTTCTTCGACACCGATCTGGCTGCCTACAAGACGTTCAACGTTACCGAACATCAGAACCTCCAGGTTCGCCTTTCGGCCTTCAACTGGGTCAATCATCCCTTGCCTCAGTTCAGCGGCGGTAACCAGCTACAGCTCAACTACAACCAGGACCTGAGTGTAAACACTTCGACCAATTCGCCAACCCAGGGCTTCCTCGATACGAAGGCAGGAGGACATGCCGCTCGCATTCTGGAGCTTGCTCTGAAATACAACTTCTAACCGAATCAAATCACCGGAGATGGCGGCTGGATTCCCAGCCGCCATCTTCTTTTGGTGAGAACATAATTTAGCGCTTTCGCTCTTATTGCGATTTACCTAGGAACAGCAGTCGATTCACAGAGAGGTGCGGGGAAGTTGCCGTGCACATGGAGGATGGGTGAGGGATCGAGATTTGCATACCAGCACAGTGCGTCGCGACTGGCAGAGACGAGTCGTACTGCTCATGCTGCTGTTGAGCGTTCGAAGCGCCGCGGGCCAGACCTCTGCGTTTGGTGATTCCATGCTGAAGCGCCATTACGATGAGGCGCAGCAGCTGCAGTCGGCCGGGAATCTTGCGGAGGCGGCCCACCAGTACCGCATCTTCATCGCTGACGCTCTTGGAGAGATGGCGCTCACCCAGGCACACCTGGGGAGATACGAAAAGGCAGCGCCGCTGTTCGATGAGGCGCTGCGGCTTGCTCCAAACTCCCCGGGGCTGAAAGTTCGGTATGCCGAAGCGGCCTTTGCGGACAAAGATTTCCTGCGCGTCCAGACCTTATGCGAGGGAATCCTGCACGAGTATCCGACAAACACAAAAGCTACGGCCAAAGCTCACCGGTTGCTCGGTCTGTTTTTTGAGAAGACGAATCACGAGATGGAGGCGAGACGGCAGTTGGAGATGGCCGTGGCGCTGGAACCCGACTTTGAAGATGGATACGCTTTGGCGATTGCCAACCTCGACGCCGGGGACGGCGATGCCGCGGCGAAGGTCTTTGCCGAGATGACCGCGGGCCTTGGAGACACCGCCGGGCTACGTTTGGAGATCGGACGTGCCTATCTGAACTCCGACTTTCAACCGAAGGCACTGCCCGAATTACAGAAGGCCGCTGCGATGGACCGTCAGCTGCCCGGCCTGCACTACTGGCTCGCGATGGCATATCTCGCAGCAGGCGGCGCGGACAGCTCCGTACTGGCCAGGTCGGCGTTGGAGGAGGAGTTGAAGTCCTCGCCAAAGGACGCTAACGTTGCGGCCCAGTTGGGGCGTCTCGATCTGCAAGAACATCGCTACGAGGAGGCTCGCCGAGAGCTGCAACAGGCGATCACCCTCGATGCATCGAACCCGGATGCGTTTCTCTTTCTAGGTCATCTGGATCATGAAACGAACCGCGATAATGAGGCGGTCGTCGCGCTACGCCGGTCGATCGCGTTGACCAAAGATCCCTCGCACAACCACTACCAGGTTCAGAAGGCGCATTACCTGCTCGGCCACGTTCTGATGGAGCTGGGACAAACCGAGGAGGGCAAGCAGGAGATGCGACTCTCGTCCGCGTTGCTCAACGAGAGCTTGCGTCAAGACCGCGGGAGGCTTCTCGGCCCCCTGGATGCCACGCAAACTTCAGAGCAAGGGATGGGAGCAACCTTGACCGCGCCCAGCCCTGAGGCTACAACCGTTGCCTCTGCACCCGGACTCACCTCCTCCGCAGGCGTAGCAGAAGAAGCTGACTTTGAACGGCGTCTCGCGCCAGCCATCGCCGACAGCTATAACAACCTCGGCGCCGCGGCTGCAACCGAAGGTCAGTTTGATGACGCACTAACCTCGTTCGAGCGCTCATTCGAGTGGAACCCTTCCCTCGAGGGGCTCGATGAAAATTGGGCCAAGGCAGCCTTCCTATCCAAACACTTTTCCGAGGCGATCGCTCCCTTGACCCGCTACCTGCAAGCGCACCCGAGCGATAGAGGCAAGCGGGCTGAGTTGGCAACCAGTGAGTTCCTGTGCAAGGACTATCCGGCGACCGTCAGGACGTTGCAGCCCATGCTGTCCGCGATCGATGCCCTGCCCCAGCTTGCCTTTATCTATGCTGCAGCCCTGGTAAAAACAGGGAGTTATGATGAGGGGGCTAGCCGTCTTCTCCGACTTCGCAAAGATGAGGAGAATAGCCCCCAGTTTCATACAATCCTGGGAGAGGCCTACGCTGGACAGAAGAACCTCGCTGCCGCAGTTACGGAGTGGGAAGAGTCGATTAGGCTGAATTCCGACGATGCCGCGCCCTACCGCTCGTTAGCTCATGCCGAGTTGGAGCAGGGAAAGGTCGCGCAGGCTGCGGCACATTTGAAGAAGACTGTGGAGCTTGATCCAAACGATGCGGAAGCCCACCACCAGCTTGCTCTTGCGTATCGCAGCCTGGTGCGAAACGAGGACGCTGATCGCGAAGAGGAGATCTATGAACGGCTGCGGAAACTCGAGTAAACTTCTTTGGCCGTGGGCATCGCATTAATTTTCATCCGCTTACAACCTGTAGACAAGCGCGAGCTCAAATCCCAAGCACATGCGGAAACCTGATTCGAAAGGCAAGAACGAAAATGACGACCGCTCACATCCACTAAGGGAACTTGGTCCAGACTAACTATGCGCATAGCGATCGATACAGGTGGCACGTTCACGGACATCGTCTATCTCCAGAACGGCAAGTTGGTAGTGCTCAAGATCTTTTCCACGCCGGAGGATCCCGGAAAAGCCGTGCTCGACGGGCTCCGCCAAGTCGCCGCCGACGCTGAGGTCGTGGTCCGGCACGGAACCACGGTGGGAACAAACGCTATGCTCGAGCGGAAGGGCGGCCGCGTCGCCTTCGTCACAACAAAGGGCTTCGAGGATACCATCGCCATTGGAAGGCAGGCCCGCCCCAAGCTCTACGATTGGTTTCAACCCGCGCCCGGCTGCCTTGTTCCGAAGGACCTTCGCTTCGGCATCGCGGAGCGCGTCAACTCGAAGGGCGAGATTCTCGCTGCAATCGATCCGTTGGAATTGGAGAAATTGATCGACAGAATGGCGGTTGCGGGAGTGGATGCCGTAGCAGTTTCCCTGCTCTTCTCCTTCGCCAATCCAACCAATGAGGCTGCGGTTGCCGCGGCCTCGCAACGCCTCGGCCTCCCCTGCTCTCTATCGCATCGCATCCTCCCTGAGTTCCGCGAGTATGAACGCGCCTCGACGGTGGTCGCCAACGCATACGTCGCACCGAAGGTCGGATCCTACATCTCAAATCTAGCCGCATGCGTAACCGAGGACTACGAAAAGGGGCGGCTGGAGGTCATGCAGTCCTCCGGCGGTATCATCTCGGCTCGACTTGCCGCACTCGAACCTGTTCGCACCATCCTCTCTGGCCCCGCCGGCGGCGTCATTGGGGCCTACAAACTAGCTCAACTCGCCGGTTTCAACCGCATCATTGGCTTCGACATGGGCGGAACCTCCACCGACGTCTGTCTCGTCGATGCCGCAACCGGTGGACCCCGCATCAGCAACGAATCGATGATTACCGGAATCCCAATCGCGATTCCTATGCTCGACATCCATACCGCTGGCGCCGGCGGAGGATCGATCGCCCGCTTCGACTCCGGTGGTCTGCTGCATGTAGGGCCCGAGTCTGCCGGCTCCAATCCTGGCCCCATCTGCTTCGGTCGAGGAACCCAGCCCACGGTGACGGACGCGAATCTTGCGCTGGGAAGGCTGGACACCGAGCGTTTCCTCGGTGGTTCCGTACAACTGGACCGCGATCGCATGATTCAGTACATGAAAGAATCGAAGGGCAGCATTGCGACGGTTGAGGAGTTCGCAGCAGGTATCCTTCAACTCGTCGAAACCTCGATGGAGAAGGCGATTCGACTCATCTCGGTGGAGCGCGGCTACGATCCCCGCGACTTCACGCTGGTCGCCTTCGGTGGCGGCGGTCCGCTGCATGCCTGCTCTCTGGCGCACGCCCTATGCGTACCCCGCGTGCTGGTGCCCGCGTTGCCGGGGGCGCTCTCCGCGGTTGGAATTCTGCTTGCCGATACCATGCGCGAATACTCGCGCACGGTGATGCTCGCCATCGACGCTCAGCCTGAAGAGGTTTTCTGCGAACTCGAGGCGCAGGGTTTTGCGGAGTTCGCAGGCGAAAACCTGGATGGCCAATCCTTCCGCTCGGTCGACCTCCGCTACGCCGGTCAAGGTTACGAGCTGAATATCCCCTTTGGGCCGGAGATGGCGGCCGCCTTCCACGCGCTGCACAAACAGCGCTACGGCTTCGCCAACGAGACCCGCCCCATCGAGATCGTCAACATACGTGTCCGCTTAGTCGCAGCCGCCGAGGCGTTCGAACCGCCCAAGCAGCTCATCCATGAAGGCGATGGCGCACGGGCTCTCGTCGGTACGCGGCCTGTCTTCTTCAACGGAGCATTGCTCGAGACTCGGCTCTACGAACGGGATACTCTCCGCGCCGGCGATACCTTCGCAGGTCCCGCCATCATCTCGGAGTATAGCTCCGCGACCATCCTTCCTCCCGGCGACGTGCTGCGCGTTGATATGTTCGGCAATCTGGTTATCGAGGTGCACGAATAATGCGCAAGAATCCCATCAGCCCGATTGAGCTCGCGATCTTTCAAAGCAGCATGCATTCCATCGCCGAAGAGATGGGAGCTGCCCTTCGCCGCACCGCCGTCTCTCCCAACATCAAGGAGCGCCGCGACTACTCCTGCGCGCTCTTCGACAGCAGGCAACGAGTGATCGCGATGGGGGACCACATGCCGGTTCACCTCGGAGCCATGCCCTTGTCGGTCGAGGCGGTGGTCGCCAATCTCCATCTTGAGGAAGGCGACATAGCCATCCTCAACGATCCCTTCGCAGGCGGCACTCACTTGCCCGATATCACGCTTGTTCTCCCGATCTTTATCGAAGGGGTGAGCGGTCCCTCTTTCTATGTGGCTTCACGTGCCCATCATGCGGACGTGGGTGGCACCTTCGCAGGATCCATGGGCCCGGGTCGTGAGATCTATCAGGAAGGCATCCGCATTCCCCCGGTCCGTCTCATCCGCGCCGGCGAGATGAACGTCGAGATTCTGTCCCTGATCCTCCATAACGTTCGGACTCCAGAGGAGCGTGAGGGTGACCTGGCTGCTCAGATCGGCTCCTGCCGCGTCGGCGAGCGTCGCCTCAAGGAGGTGATAGCCAAGTACGGCCTCGAAAAGGTAGACGCCCTCGCGGAAGAACTGATCGCCTACTCCGAACGCCTCATGCGCGCAGAGCTTCGTAAGCTCCCAGCAGGTACGTTTGCGGCGGAGGACTTTCTGGACAGCGATGGAGTTACCGACGATCCCATTCGTTTCGCCGTCTCAATCAAGCTTGACCCCGAGACTGGATCCGCCGACATCGATTTCGGTGGATCTTCAGCACAGGCCGGTGGCAGCATCAATGCCGTTTACCCCATCACCTACTCCGCCTGCTTCTATGTCTTCCGCTGCCTGCTGGCGGACGATGCTCCCGCAACTGCCGGTCTTATGAACTCCATCCACGTCTCCGCACCCGCTGGCACCATCGTCAATGCCCGTCCACCTGCAGCCGTGGCCGGCGGCAACGTCGAGGCGAGCCAACGCATCGTGGACGTCCTTCTTCGCGCCCTAGCTCAAGCTGCTCCCGAGCGCATTCCCGCCGCAAGTTACGGAACGATGAGCAACCTCACCATCGGCGGTAGCGATCCACGCACCAACGTCCCTTTCACCTATTACGAGACCACAGCCGGCGGCATGGGGGCACGTCCGGGGCTCGATGGCATCTCCGGCATTCACTGCCATATGACGAACTCACTCAACACACCTATCGAAGCGCTCGAGTATGCGTATCCGTTTCGTGTGCGTTCCTACGGCTACCGCCCAGGCTCTGGGGGTGCAGGCAGGTTCAACGGCGGCGACGGCATCATCCGTGAGATCGAACTTCTCACCGATGCCCAGGTGACGCTGCTCGGAGATCGTCGCAAATTCCAGCCTTATGGTCTCGCCGGCGGTGCGGGCGGAATGGCCGGTCGCACGGTGCTGATCAAGCCCGACGGCAGCTCCACTGAACTTCCCGGAAAATGCAGCATCCACGCACACCAGGGCGACCGTATTCGTCTTGAGACCCCAGGCGGCGGTGGATGGGGGACACCGGTACAGAACTAACTCTGGGCATGCTCTCTGTCCAGCGTTCCCGGCATCCAGTCGAAAGACGTCACGCAATCGCTCACAACGAGAAGGGCCGAAGCAACCAAGGCCAGACGAAGAGGCGTTCTCAGCATGATCGAGTCCACACAGAAGTCCTCAGAAAAGATTTGGCTCGCGCAGTTGGATCAAAAAGAGCGTTCCACTCTCTTCGCCACCTTCTCCGGCTGGATGCTCGACGGCATGGATGTCATGATCTACAGCTTCGTCCTGCCCAGCCTCATCGTGCTCTGGCACATCAGCAAGGGCCAGGCCGGCCTGCTCGGCACGTCCACGCTGCTTCTATCCTCGGTTGGAGGCTGGATCGCCGGTCTCGCGGCCGATCGCTTCGGGCGCGTGAAGATCCTTCAAGTCACGATCCTCTGGTTCGCCTTCTTCACCTTCCTCAGTGGTTTTACGAACACCTTCAACCAGCTTTTCATCATCCGCGGCCTGCAGGGCCTCGGCTTCGGTGGAGAATGGGCGGTTGGCTCCGTCCTCATCGCCGAGACCATCCGCCCCAGGTATCGCGGCCGTGCCGTCGGCACCACACAGGCCGGATGGGCCATCGGATGGGCTATCTCTGCTGTTTGTTACACCATGTTCTTCGCCACCCTGCCCACGCAGCTCGCCTGGCGAGTGATGTTCTGGTTTGGCATCCTTCCCGCATTCCTCGTTTTCTACGTCCGCAGCCACGTCACTGAGTCCGAAATCTTCGCCCGCACCGCCAACGCGCGCCTCACCACCTCGCGCGCCGAGTTCCTCCAGATCTTCTCGCCACATCTGCTTCGTGTCACCATGCTGGCCTCCTTCGTAGCGCTGGGCGCGCAGGGCGGCTACTACGCCATCACAACCTTCCTTCCGCTCTACCTCAGTGCGCGTGGACTCTCGGTTCCCCACACCGGAGGCTATCTCCTGGTCATCGTCGCCGGGTCGTTCTGCGGATATCTCACCAGTGCCTGGCTCGCCGACCGCCTCGGCCGTCGCCTCACTCTGATGCTCTTCGCCGCATTGGCCTTCATCGCCGTGCTGCTCTACATGGTCGTCCCGATCGGCAACACCATCACCCTGCTGCTTGGCTTCCCTTTGGGCTTCTTCTCCTCGGGCGCCTTCTCGCCCATGGGAGCCTTCTTTTCTGAACTCTTTCCGACCCATCTCCGCGGCTCCGGACAAGGCTTCTCCTACAACCTCGGCCGCGGCGCCGGGGCGCTTTTCCCCACCCTGGTCGGATACTTCAGTAGTCGCATTCCGCTAGGAGTCGCCATCGCGGTCTTTGCCGCAACCGCCTACCTGCTGATGATCCTGGGCGTCCTGCTCCTGCCTGAAACCCGCGGCCTGGAACTCACGGAGCTCTAGAATGCACCTGCCGCTGTATCGACTTCGACCGTCGCCTCTTAGCCGGAGCGGCCGCGGAACTAGACAAACCCCACCGTAAAACACCCTTGGATACTTTGGGGAGAGGGGGGAGACGGGGAACCCCATTGGCGGCCCGAACTAGAGATTGCGACGCAGTGTCGATCCATCGACTTCGTTCTCCCAGCGGGAGATTACGAGAGTCGCCACGCCGTTACCAATCATATTAACCGTCCCGCGGAACATGCTCATAAATCGGTCGATTCCAAGAATAAGGGCCATCCCCGCCACCGGAACAGTCGAAACAACCGACAGCGTTCCAACGAGCGCGATGAAGGACGCCCCTTGTACGCCGCTGGCTCCCTTCGAGGTGAGGATTGCTACGGCGAAGATGGTCAGTTGTTGCCCAATCGTGAGATGCGTCCCTGTAGCCTGAGCTACGAAGAGCGCCGCCAGAGTGATATAGAGACTCGTGCCATCCGTGTTGAACGCATACCCCGTGGGCACCACCAGCCCAACCAAAGCCTTCGAGCATCCCAACGCCTCCAACTTCTCCATCAGCGTGGGCAGCGCTGGCTCGGAAGAGCTTACGGCCAGGATCAGCAAAATCTCTTCTTTGATGTACAGCAGGAAACGAAAAATACTAAACCCGGCAGCGAGCGACACGAGTCCGAGCACCACCACCACGAAGAAGATGGAAGTAACATAAAACGTCACAATGAGCTTTAGCAGCGGCCCGAGCGATGCGATACCGTACTTGCCTACCGTGAAGGCCATCGCGCCGAATGCGCCCAAGGGGGCAAACCGCATGATAATTCCGACCACCCCGAAGATCGCGCGAGTGACTGTATCCAGCAAGGCAAGAAGCGGTCTACAACGATCCCCCATCAAGGACAGCGAGAAGCCGAACAGAACTGCGATCAACAGGACCTGCAGGATATCGCCCTTGGCGAATGCATCGACGATCGTTGTCGGGATGGTATGCATTGCGAAGTCGGTTACGCTCTGGGCCTTCGCCTGGCCGGCATAACCTTCAACGGCCTTGGCGTCGAGAGTCGCCGGATTGACGTGAAAACCGGCGCCCGGGTGAACGATGTTGCCCACCACCAGGCCGATGAAGAGCGCCAGTGTCGATACGACCTCGAAATAGAGCAGAGCTTTTCCGCCGACGCGACCCACCTTCCTCAGGTCCTGCATGCCGGCGATGCCGCACACCACAGTACAGAAGATGATCGGGGTGACCACCATGGTGATCAGGCGGATGAAGGCATCGCCCAACGGCTTCATCGCGATGGCCGTAGCAGGGCGGAAGTAGCCGAGCCCCACGGCCGCAACCATCGCCACGCAGACTAGAAACCAGAAGCTGAAGTAGAACGGGGACTTTTTCTTGAGCTTGTCGGAGCTGAGCTCCGGTGATTGTTCGATGACGGTACTTTCCATGTTCCGTATCCCTTCCTGAAGTCCGTTCGACAGGTCCGTTGCTTGATGAGGAGATGCCAGAGGCAAGATCGTCTAGGTCAACCAGCCTTCTGGTTCGGTAATCGACTCAGCCAGATCACGCAGGAAGGTTGCAGCCTTGGCCCCATCCATTACGCGGTGGTCGCACGAGATCGTCAGGCTGAGCATCGGCCGTACGGCGATAGCACCGTCTACCACAACCGCTCTCTCGGTGATCTGGCCAACGGCGAGAATTGCAGCCTGCGGCGGGGTAATGATGGCGCAGAAGGAATCGATGTGGAACATCCCCAGATTGCTTATCGTGAATGTGCCGCCTGAGAGGTCCGCAGGGCGCAATCGGCCCGCTCTGGCCCGATCCGTTAGTTCGCGGCGCTGTTTGGCGATCTCTCCGAGCGGCGAACTCGCAGCATCGCGAATGACTGGCGCTACGACACCGTCTTCCAGCGCCATCGCGATCGCCACATTGACTTCGCGGTTGGTACGGATTCCGCCTTCAAGCCAGCTGGCATTGACGCGCGGATGCCGGGCTAGCGTACGAGCCACCAGTGCGATCAGGATGTCCGTATGCGTCAATTTGACGCCGATTTCATCTTCGATCCTTGGACCCAGTGCTGCGCGGGCAGAATTCAACGCGGTCGCGTCGACCTCCTGCTGCAGGAAGAAGTGCGGGACTGTGCTCCAACTCTGCGCGGTGCGCTCGGCCATCAGGCGACCAATCGAGGATAGTTGCTCGTGCTGCGGTGCGGGAGTACTTGGAACGGAGGCGGCGGCGGCGAGGAGTGCTTGGATGTCGGAGGCCAGGATCTCTCCATCCTGGCCTGAACCACGCACGGAATTCAGATCGATGCCCGCTTCCTGCGCCAGTCTGCGTGCCTTCGGAGAGATGGTTGCCGCAGATGTCCTCGACTGCGGAGAGACGCTTTCTGCTCGCGACGGAGCTTCAGCTGGAGCGGAGGTCACTGGCACCTCTAGCACCTGAGTGACCGGCACATTCTCTCCTGGCTCAAGTATCCAAGCAATGGTCTGGCCCACCGGAATATCGGTCCCCACCTGGCCTACCACTCCAGAAAGAATCCCGGTAGCAGCCGCTTCGACCTCGACAATCGCCTTGTCTGTTTCTATTTCGAGCAGAAGGTCGCCCTTGGCAATGGTCTCGCCTTCCTTCTTGAGCCAGGCGACAAGCCTTCCCGTCTCCTGCGCCATTTCGAGTGCCGGCATTACGATGCTTATCGCCATAGTTTTTGTGGGGGACGAGGGTCCAAGCGACCGTTCCGTTATACCCCGATCCTTTCTTCTTGGGCGCTGGCCGCAACCAGGTTGCGAACATCCCGGCTCGGCTCGTTCTCGGTCTCGCGGACAGTTGGAAGAGGTCCGCCGACGGTGTGGTAATGAGCTCCGGCAACGAGCAGTTTTTCGGCCGGGAAACGTGTGATGACCTCATGTCCCGTCTCGGTCACAACAATCTCTTCTTCGATACGTGCGGCGCTCCAGCCATCCTTCGATGGCCAATATGTCTCGAGCGCGAAGACCATGCCGGGCTTGATCTCCTGAGGGTGCTCGAGCGAGACAAGACGGCTAATCACCGGCTTCTCCCAGATAGCGAGTCCGATGCCATGGCCGTATTGAAGCGCGAAGGCGGCCTCTTCATTGGGGAAGCCGAAGTCCTGCGCTCGTGGCCACACCGCGGCCACCTCGCCGGTCGTTCGGCCGGGCCGAATCAGATCGATCGCCGCATCGAGGTAATCCCTGCAGCGCTTGTAGGCATCGACCATCGCGTGTGACGAGTAGCCGATCGCGAAGGTCCTGTAGTAGCAGGTGCGATAGCCCATGTAGGAGTGGAGAATGTCATAGTAGACCGGGTCGCCGGGGCGCATGATCCGGTCGGAGAAGACATGCGGATGCGGGTTGCAGCGTTCTCCGGAGATGGCATTCACCGCCTCAACGTACTCCGATCCGAGTTCGTAGAGGACTTTACTCACCAGGGCGACGGCTTCGTTCTCGCGCATGCCCGGCTTCATCGCCATATAGAGATCGTGGTAGGCTGCATCGACCATGGACGCGGAGGTATTCAGCAGGGCGATCTCGTCCTTCGTCTTGATCACGCGCGCCTCGGACATAAGCTGCTGCCCGTCGATCACGGTAATCCCTTCGCGCTGCAGCGCGAACAGGACGGGCAGCTCGATGATATCGATGCCAACCGGCTCCTTATGCAGACCTCGCATCTCCAACTCGATCCGAATCTTCTTCGCGACGTCTTCCGCGCGCCCGTGCTCCGGCGACATTGTGCCCCGCAACATGGATATGCCGGGCCGCGAACGTTCTCCCAGCCATGGGCAATGTAACTGGTGATGGCGTGCCGCCGAGCCGAAGTCCCACAGTACAGGTTCGTCGTTCTGCGGCAAGAGGACGAAGCGGTTGGCTTTGTCCTGAGCCCAGGTGCCGATGTGCGTCGAGGTCAGATAGCGGACGTTGTTCATGTCGAAGCAGAGCAGTGCTCCCATCTCCGACTTCGCGAGCAGGTCCTTGGCACGCTGCAGCCTTTCCACGCGGAGACGATCGAAATCGATTCGTTTTTCCCAATCAACGCCCATAGTTCCGTAAGTCGGCTGCCCCATGCTCGTCTCTCCTGTTCCCGGTTTTAGGACTTCCTACAGAGTTTTCGCGCGGCCTCAAAGAGTGCCTTCTCGGTCGGCACAGTCAGATCCTCAAGTGGAGGAGAGAATGGTATAGGAACGTGCATCGCTCCGATACGACCGACCGGACCGTCGAGGTGATAAAAGGCGCCTTCGGAGATCACAGAAGCCAGCTCCGCAGTGACGCCGTAGCGACCGTACCCTTCATCGATCACGATCGCCCGTGAGGTTTTCTTTACGGACTCAATCAGCGTCTTCTCATCGAGCGGCCACAGCGTCCGAGGGTCCACGACCTCCGCGCTGATGCCAACTTCAACGAGCATTGCTGCCGCCCCAAGGGCGACCTGCACCATGCTGCTGGTGGCGACCAGCGTGATATCGGTGCCCACACGCTTCACATCCGCCACGCCGAAGGGAATTGTGTACTCTCCCGCTGGCACTGCTCCCTTGAGCTTGTGGTGCATCATCTTGTCTTCGAAGAGAACGACCGGATTGTCGTCGCGGATCGCTGTCTTCAACAGACCTTTGACGTCATAAGGAGTCGAGGGAATCACGACCTTCAGGCCTGGGACATGGCTTAGCCAGGCATGCAGCGACTGCGAATGTTGGGCCGCCGAGCGGCGGCTGGCGCCAAGCGTCGTTCGCAGGACCATCGGAACTCGCCACTTGCCACCGGACATATAGTGGATCTTGGCGGCCTGATTCACCATTTGATCCATCGTGAGGGTAAGGAAGTCTCCGAACATGATGTCCACAACCGGACGCAACCCGGTCATGGCTGCGCCCACGGCCAAGCCGGTAAAGCCGGCCTCAGAGATAGGTGTATCGAGAACGCGATCGGTTCCGAACTCCTCCACCAGTCCCGACAGCACTTTGAAAGGAGTGCCCGCCTCGGCCACGTCTTCGCCGAGGATGCAGACGCGAGAGTCGCGCCGCATCTCTTCTGCCAGTGCTTCGCGCACGGCCTGCGCATAGGTCAGTTCACGGTACTCGGTGTCAGGCATAGACGTGATTCTCCACTTCTTCCGCTGCTGGATAGGACGCGGCGATGGCAAACTCCACGGCCGCCTTCATCTCCGCGCGAACTTCAGCCTCAAGGGCATCCAACGCGAGTGCATCGGCGAGCTCTTCGGAGACGAGGCGCTCGCCATGCAACCGGATGGGATCGCGAACCGTCTTCCACTCCTGTTCTTCGAGCTTGGTACGGTAGTATTCGCGGTTGATGTCGCCAACATGGTGGCCGGTGTAGCGATAGGTGTTGCAGAGCAAGAAGGATGGCCCGTCTCCGGCGCGGGCGCGTTCAATCAACCGTCTGGCGGTCTCGTAAACTGCCTGGACATCTTGGCCGTCCACCTCCTCTGCCATGACATCGAACGCCGTGGCACGAGTGCAGATGTCTCCCGCAGTGGTCTCGCTGTAGTGGGTGTATTCGTTGTAGAGGTTGTTTTCGCAGACGTAGATCACCGGCAGCTTCCAGAGTTGGGCCAGGTTCAGTTCCTCATAGAAGAGCCCCTGTCCCAGCGCGCCTTCCCCAAAGAAACAAACTGCGACCCGACCATTCTTCAGATACTTCGCCGAGAAAGCAGCACCTGTAGCAATCCCCATGCTGCCGCCAACGATCGCGTTCGCTCCTAGGTTGCCCGTGGCGGGATCGGCAATGTGCATCGACCCGCCCTTGCCGCGGCAGTAGCCGGCCTCCTTGCCTAAGAGTTCGGCGAACATCAGATCTGGCGTCGCACCTTTGGCCAGGCAGTGTCCATGTCCGCGGTGCGTGCTGGTGATGTAGTCATCCTTTTGGAGCGCCTCGCAGATGCCGACAGCGATGGCCTCTTCGCCGCTGTACAGATGGGCTAGACCAGGCATGAGTGCGCGCGTATAGAGCTCGTTCACCTGCTCCTCGAACATGCGGATGCGTACCATCTGCCGGTAGGCATGCATCCAGAGATCCTTGCTGAACGTGGTTGCAGCTCGCTCGGAGACGATACTCATTCGCCAACTCCTGTGTGGATGCCGGACATAGTTGCGAGGACGTCGAAGAGGACGGCGAAGTCCAGCTTCGCCCAGTTCATGCCGCGCGCTGCGGTAAGAAACTCGTTGGTTATCGCAGTGGTCGGCAGGGGTACATCCAACTGCCGGCCGAGTTCGAGCGCTAGCAACATATCCTTCTGCATCATGTTCACGTCGAACCAGGCCTCGTCCGGCTGCTGCAGGACAAACGGGCCGCGGTACTTGATCATGGGTGAGGCGATCGCGCTATGAGTCAGCACATCGACCGCAACCTCGCGCTGGATGCCGCTCTTCTCCGCCAGCAGCACGCCTTCGGAGAAGGCCAGCATCTGGACAGCGAGACTCAGGTTGTGAGCGATCTTCATCGACAGCGCAAGCCCGTTGTCGCCGACGTGCGTCACCTTGGGCCCTATGTCCAGCAGGATTGGCTTGATCCGCTCGAAGGTCCCCTCGCTTCCGCCCACCATCACGGAAAGTTGTCCTTGCTGCAATGTGATGACGCTTCCGGAGACCGGTGCATCCACCATATCTGCGCCCAAGGCGCGGACCTTTTCGGCGATCTCGCGGCTCAGTCCCGGTCCAACGGTGCTGATGTCGGCGAAGACCTTGCCGGCACCCAGCCCGGCGAGCAACCCGTCAGGCCCTTCGACAACGTCCTTGAGCGCAGGACCATTTGTAACCATGGCAAACACAACATCGGTGGCTTCGGCGACCTCGCGCGGCGATTCGGCCAATCGCATCCCCTTGTCGACAAGCCACTGCGCTTTGGACCGCGTGCGGTTATATCCAGTGACAGAGTGCCCCTTTGTCAGCAGTCGGTCTACCATCTGACCGCCCATTACTCCGAGACCGATAAAGCCAAGATTCGCCATTCGATGACGCCTTTCGCACTTAAGAAGGATGTCCCTTACGGGATTTGCCGGCCGGTTTTGCAGTAGCTGTGGAGTCCTGGCGGACCTGTTCCAGATGGGCGCGCATCGCCTTGCGTGCCTTGCTGGCGTTCCGCTGCTCGATGGCTGCCAGGATCAGTTTGTGATGCACCTGCCCGCGCTCCGGCCCACCGGTGACAGCAAAGATTCCCAGGCGCTGCTCGCGCAGCACGCCAACCAGCGAATCGAGCAGGGACAGGATGAGCGGATTGCCCGCCGCCTCGGCGAGCGCCAGATGGAAGTCCAGGTCGGCTTCGATGTATGCATCTGGATTTTTCAAGCTGCGGTCCATTACGGCCACCGCCTCTCGCATCATCACCAGGTGTGGCTCTTCAATACGGGTAGCGGCGAGCGCGGTGAACTCCGGTTCCAGAATCTCGCGCAACTCGGCGACGTGGGGCGAGCCCTGAAGATCGCTGCTTTTAAGAATGGAATCGAGCGAATGCCGGATCGACTGCGATTTCCCCGTGGTGACAAATGTGCCCCGGCCCGAATACGGCTCCACGAGACCTTTCTCGCTCAGCGTCTTGACCGCTTCGCGCACCGCCGTACGGCTCACGCCGAAATCCTGGGCCAGTTCCCGTTCGGCGGGCAGCTGGTCGCCCGCTTTCAACCTGCCAGCGCGGATCGATTCTTCAATCTGCTGCACGATCTGTTCATAGAGCCTCGAAGCACGAACAACTTTATACATGGGCATTCCTCCTCGACTAGCCAGCTCCGGGGCGGGCGTGGTCTGGTCACTATACAGGATGCCATGAATCGAGTCGTCCATTTAAGAAGCGCCTTTCGAGGTTGGCTAAAGGAGAAGCATCGAAGCAAAAGGGTCCGCGTAAGGTCACAAACAAATTAGCTACTTAGTGGTCACACCACTCGCCACAGATACAGAATTCCCACCACCTCTAATCTTCAATCCACACGGTTTGAATGTTTGAAAACTCCCGAATCCCGAAGGGGCCAAGTTCGCGTCCAAATCCCGATTGCTTGACGCCGCCAAACGGCACGCGCGGGTCAGAGGCCACCATCTTGTTGATGAAGACCATTCCCGATTCGAGGCCCTGGATAAAGCGGTCGCGTTCCGCCGCGTCCTGCGTCCAAACACTGGCGCCAAGTCCAAAGCGTGTGTCGTTGGCGAGGTGGATCGCCTCCTCGGCGTTCTTCACCCGGAAGATGGAAGCCACTGGACCGAAGAACTCTTCGCTGTAGGCGGGCGAATTGCGCGGTATGTCAGTGAGCACCGTGGGTGGATAAAAGCAGCCTTTTCCGGGAAGCGGCTTGCCTCCGGTCAGAAGACGCGCCCCGGCATCGATCGAGCGCTGGACATCGCGGTGCAAGTCATCCACGGCGCTTGCAGAGGCCAGGGGGCCGAGTTCGGTCTGCGGATCGAGAGGATCGCCAACCTTCAGCGCCTGCATCCGTGCGACGAACTCCTGCTCGAACCTGTCCGCAATGCACTCTTCCACAATGAAGCGTTTTGCCCCGATGCAGGACTGGCCGTTGTTAGCAATCCGCGCCTTGACTGCGGTGGCTACGGCCTGGTCGAAGTCCGCCGTCTTCATGACGATGAAGGGATCGCTCCCCCCCAGCTCCAGTACGACCTTCTTGATCCGCTTCGCCGCGGAGATGCCAACCTGAATCCCAGCCGCTTCACTCCCGGTCAGTGTCGCAGCGACGATACGCGGATCCTCCAGGATCGCGTCCACCTTCGCGGCGCCCACCAAGAGCGTCTGCAATACACCTTCAGGAAATCCGGCGCGCAGGAAAACATCTTCCACGGCCAGCGCGCTCTGGGGGACGTTGGAGGCATGCTTGAGTAGTCCGACGTTGCCGGCCATCAACGCCGGAGCTACAAAGCGGACTACCTGCCAGAAGGGGTAGTTCCACGGCATGACCGCCAGAACAGGACCGAGTGGCTGGTAGCGAATATAGCTGCAGCTTGCGCTGGTCTCGACGACCTCGTCGGCCAGAAACCGCGCGGCGTGCTCAGCATAGTAGCGGCAGGCCCAGGCGGACTTGACCGCCTCATCGATGGCAGCCTGGATGGGTTTGCCCATCTCCAGAGACATCAGGCGCCCCAAACACTCCTTCTCAGCCTCCAGAATCTCTGCTGCCTTGAGCATGCGCTCCGCACGATACGCGAAGCTGGTCTTGCGATAGGTGGAGAACGCCGCGGCAGCCAGATCGAGCTTGCACACCAGCTCCCAGTCGGCCAGCGGCTCGAAGGTCTTCAGTATTTCTCCGTTGGCTGGGTTCACGCTCGTGATCGCCATCGAGACCTCCCCTTCCCTCAGTTCCCTTTGGGTCAGGGCTGTGGTCCGACCGTTATACCAAAAGCCACGTGAGAGTTGTCAACAGCAAAAAAATAAAAACATTCTTGCTAACTTGCTTGACCGGCAATCTGGTGCGGTGGTAAAGCTGTCCTACCAAAAATTAGGGGGCATTTCCGACATGAACGTTCAGCGAGTTGCTGGCCTTGTACTCAGATCGTGCGGGATGCTGACGCTCCCTATCTTCTATATCTCCCTTTGCGCCTCCTTGGGTGCACAAACGGACACAGGCCGCATCCTTGGCGTTGTGACCGATCCTACAGGGGCCATAGTTGCCGGAGCGACAGTCACCATCACTGAGGTGCAGCGAGGCACCACCCGCTCGCTCATCACAACCCAGGCGGGCGAGTACGTCGCACCCGATCTCTTGCCCGGCCTCTACAAGGTACGGGTGGAAGCCGAGAGCTTCAAAACTGTCGAACGCACCGGAATTCAAGTCGCAGTGGCCTCCGACAGCCAGATCGATTTTTCCTTGCAGACCGGGCAGGCATCGGAGACGGTCACGGTCACAGGCCAGGTGCCGCTGATCAACACCACCTCCGCCAGTTTGGGCGGAACCCTCAGCAATAAAGAGATCAATGATCTTCCGCTGAATGGCCGCAACTACGAAAACCTGCTCCAGCTCAGACCCGGCATTGTGCGTTACCCGGGAGGTGGTTTCTCGACCACGAGTTCCAACGGACTGCGTGCCGAAGACAATGCCTATATCGTGGATGGCCTCTTCAATAGCGAGCCCTTTTCAGGCCAGAGCATCATCAACGGCGCCGGCGTCGCGGGCGATTCCGCGACCATTCTGCCCGTGGACGCCATCCAGGAGTTCACGCTGATCGAGAATCCGCCGGCGGAGTATGGCTGGAAGCCCGGTTCCATGGTCAACGTCGCCCTCAAATCCGGCACCAACACGCTGCATGGAACAGCCTATGCCTTTGGCCGTAACACGCCGATGGACGCGCGCAATTACTTCAACCCTGTCTCCGCGGGGGAAAAGAACCCGCGCGATCTGGTGCAATTTGGTGGAACCGTGGGCGGCCCCATCCTGAAGGACAAGGTCTTTTTCTTTGGCGGATACGAGGGCCAGCACTACTCCGTGTCCAGCATCAGCCAGTTGTCGACACCGGCGACGGTGTCACTGCATGGGGATCCGCTCAACAGTGCGCCTGATGCCATTGCCGGAGTGCAGCAAGCCGGCTTTACGCCCAGTACGCCCAGTCTGCAGATCGCCGGCTGCAAGCTCGGACCTCCCATCACCTGCGATGGCAGCGGATTGCCCGCCAACGACGGAACAAATGCGGCTGGACCCACGACCATCAACTATGGACTGCCAAACGACGTCTCAACGGATAATGCCGTGGCCAAGATCGACTACCAGATCAACCAGCGGCACTCCTTGAACGGCCTGTATTTCTTCGGAAACAATAACGGCACGGTATCCGACTCAAATCAGTTACAGACCAAGTGGCTCACGCTGATTCATACGCGTGCTCAGGTCGCGGGACTAAGCTGGACCTGGATTCTGAGTCCGCACATCGTCAATGAGGCCCGGTTTGGCTACAACACCCTTTACCAGCCCACCTTCACCAATGATTACTCGACACCTGCGTCGTCCTATGGCCTGAACACGGGCGTAACCAACCCCCTGTATGGTGGGTTGCCGCGCATCAATATCTCCGATTTTTACGTCTTCCCACAGGAACTCGGAGGCTTCAACTGGCCCAAGGTACAAGGGCCCGATAATCGCTACCAGTTCATCGATCATGTCTCCTACATCGTGGGCAAGCACGCCTTGAAGTTTGGCGGGGAGTTGCACCACGACAGTTTCTCGGGCGGCGCCTACGGCGGGGTACGTGGTCGCATCAAATTCGGCTTTGGAACCAGCGCGTTCCCCGGCGCTACCTCGCTGGAAGACTTTTTTGCCGGCGTCCCGGCATCGGGCACGCAGCTTGTCGGCGATCCAACCCGACATATTCACAACTGGGGGTTTGCCGGCTTCGGTCAGGATGACTGGCGCATCACCAAGACCCTGACCTTCAACCTGGGCTTGCGCTACGAACTCAACACCGTGGTGAAAGAGGCGAACAACCTGCTTGGAAACTTCGACCCGCAAGTCGGTCTGGAACAGGTGGGACAGGGCATCAGCGCGCCGTACAACGGAGATCACACCGGCTTTGCTCCACGTTTGGGCTTTGCGTGGGACGTTACCGGCAACGGAAGGACCGTAATACGCGGCGGCGGCGACATCATCTATGAGACCGTGAACTGGGAATCGTTTCTGGCATTCACCAACTCTCTCGGCATCAGTACCATTCCAACGGGTGCATTGGGGGTCGGCCCGGGAGGATCGGCTGGGACCGGAAGCATTGCCGTGGGCACACTCAACTTCACAGGCTCGAATCTGAACTGGAACGCCGGCTACAACTCCGGGCCGGCCACGGTCTTCCCCACCGGTACCATCAACTGCGGTGCCAATCCCTGCAGCATCATGGGCATGGATCCGAACATTCGCACTCCGATGGTGTATAGCTGGAATCTCAACGTCCAGCACGCCTTTACGATGAACCTCACGCTGGATACGGCCTATGTCGGAACGCATGGCTCCAAACTGGTTGGTATCCACGATATCAATCAAAATGTCCCGGCACTGGATACGCTGGCAAACGAACAGTCCGGTCGGCCGTTCAATGCCAAGTTCCCCTTCCTGAGCTTCATCTATCAGATGGGAAACATCTACACATCCAACTACGACGGTCTGCAGATGACCCTGACGGCGCGGGACTATCATCGCATGACCTTGGTCGCCGGTTACACTTACTCGCACTCGCTCGACGACGTAGGCGCAAACTGGGACTTCGGCGCCGGAAATGGCCTCCCCCAGAACAGCAGCGACCCAACACGCGAGTACGGGCACAGCGACTTCGACATTCGTCACCGCTTCACCTTGTCGGCCACTTACTCGATTCCCGGGAGGAGGTCGTTCGCGCAGTCGCTTGAGGGTTGGCAGGTGAACTCTATCGTCAGTCTTTACGGAGCGCAGCCGTGGGGGCCGATTGATACCGGCAATGATTTATCGCAGACTGGGGAGCTGGTCGACCGCTGGGACTTCTCCGGGAGCCCTCAGGACTTCAAGTCGGGTGCCAATCCGATCCCCTATCTCGCCGGCAGCGCCGCCGTCAACGACCCAGTCTGCGTAGCCCATGCCAGGTCGATGGCATCACTCAGTTCGGCAGGATGCTATAAGGTCCGCAACTCGGTGATGACTCCGCCCGCGCCTGGAACCTTCGGACTAATGGGACGCAACACCTTCCGCGACTCCGGCTTCAAGAACTGGGACTTTTCGCTGGATAAGAACTGGAAGTACCACGATCGCTTCGGCGCGCAGTTCCGCGCAGAGTTCTTCAACTTCCTCAATCATCCAAACTTTGCAAATCCATTTGGCGGACAGAACGGCTGGGCTCACAACGATCCCTCGGTTCCTGGCAACGGAGGCTTCGGTTGTGGCTGCGCCACTCCCGATGTGGCTGCTTCGAATCCGGTGATTGGTTCAGGCGGAAGCCGGGCTGTGCAGTTAGGTCTCAAGCTCTTATTCTAGGGCGCGAGAAAACAGACATCTACACTATCAAACTACCTAAACCAGGAGACGGTGCAATGGGAAACGCGGCTTTGAGAAGCTTCTGCTGCTTACTGGCGACATGCGCGGCAATGGTGCCAGGGTGCTTACTCGCTCAGGAACATAAAGAAAGAACCTTGGACGAGATTAAAGTAGAGGCGGTGCATCGCGCGACGGTCGGTGGCTATCCTTTAATCGGCCTTGATCCTGCCGATGTGAGTGAGGCGTTCGAGTCGATTCACACCTCGGACAAGGACGAGTGGGCGAGAGGCTTCATTCGCGTTGGCGACCGCTACATGGCCGAGGGCAAAGCACTGGCAAGCTCCAATCCCAGCAAGGCGGACGCGGATTACATCCGCGCATGGCGGCTCTACTCCTTCGGGCGCTGGCCGGTTGAGTCTTCCCCAATGAAAAAAGTTGCTTACGCAAAGGCCCTGGACGCATTTCTGACCCATGCACGCTCCATGGATCCACCTCTAGAGGTCGTCCATATTCCCTTCGAGGGCAAGGAGATCATCGGCTACCTGCGCTTCCCCAAAGGCGCCACAGGACACGTCCCGATGGTCATCGCTGTCAATGGACTCGATAGCCGCAAGGAAGACCTGACGGAGAGCTTCTCCGCGATCTTGCCTTATGGCATCGGCTACCTTGCGGTGGACGGCCCTGGAACCGGGCAATCTCCGATCAAGGCCAGCCCGACCGCCGGTCGCATGCTGTCCAGAGTGATCGATTACCTCGGCACCCGCCCAGAGGTTGATAAGACGCGTATCGCGATGCACGGCGTCAGCTGGGGCGCGTATTGGGGAACCAAGATGGCGATCGAAGAGAGGGCACGCCTGAAATGCGTCAGCGTTCAGTCCCCGCCGACTGACCTCTTCTTCCAAAAGGACTTCGTCATGAACTCGCTCCTGGGAAATCGCGAGTATCTCTTTGATCAGGTTCCGGCCATCATGGGAATCTTCGACAATGTAACCACTGTGGACCAGGTAGTCGACGAGTTCTCGAAGATGTCGCTGGTGAATCAGCACCTGCTGGGCAAGCCCACGGCACCCATGCTTATCCTGGCGGGTACACGCGACACCCAGGTCCCAATCGCCGACGTCTATAAATTACTGGACAGTGGCGATGCCCCAAAGGACGCATGGATCAATCCACAAGGAGGTCACCTCGGTCGCCAGGTAGGAGTCTGGCCCGACCCTCGCATCTTCAAACAGGTTATTCTTCCCTGGCTTGCCCGGAATCTCGACGTAGACTCACCAACGAGCACGCGTTGACCACCCGCAGCACGTCCCCCGGACCTTGACACAAGTCGCAGCGCAAAGTCCCCGGCAAGACCAGATCAGCCTTTGACCAAGGGCCTAAGATCCAGACTTCGGTTTGGACTTAGGTCCTTTGTTTGGAAGACTTTGGTTACTTTCCGGGGAGGGGGTCAAGAACAGGGTCAAGAACCCGTCCCGCTCAACACCACCCCGACCGTGCGGGCCAGGATGCGTAGATCGAGCAGCAGATGCCAGTTCTCCACATAGGCGATATCGAGAGAGATATACCGATCGAAGGACGGATCCTGCCGCGCCTCCACCTGCCACAAGCCCGTCATGCCGGGAAGTACGTCCAGCCGTCGCAGGTGAGCCAACTCGTACTGTCTGACCTCAGAAGCGATCGGTGGACGCGGGCCAACAAGACTCATCTCACCGCGCAAAACGTTGATAAGCTGTGGAATCTCATCCAGCGAATACTTGCGCAGAAATGCGCCTACCCTGCTCACCCTGGGATCGTTGGTCACCTTAAACAGCACACTCTTTCGTTCGTTCAGGTGAGCTAGCTCCTCGCGGTGCTGGTCGGCATCCCTGACCATCGTACGAAACTTCAGACAAACGAACTTCCGCCCCTTTCGCCCGATGCGCTCTGCTCGATAGAGAACCGGCCCCGGGGAATCGATCCAGACGACCAATGCGATAAGCGCCGACAGCGGCAACAAGATCACAAGCGCCACGAATGCGAGGATCAGATCCATCATGCGCTTCACCATGAATGCTCTGTTTGGACAATTGCGGCGGGAGAGCGGGCCTGTCGGGATATGCCCAATGCATTCCACGGTTCCATTCCAGTAGCTTTGGTTGTAGGTATCCGGAACCACGTTACGGAACCCCCTCGATTGAGGCTGATAGCAATCTAGAGAACTACTGATATGTAGGTGTCACGGTAGTGTCATTCCATTGTCTTTAAATCGAGAAAGCAGCTGTGACACAACGCACCCGCGCCGCCTTGCATGGCGCCCTGCAGCAGCTACCGCCCTATCGCAATCCCCGGAACAGACTGCCCCCTGTTCGACAAATCGGATCCGACGGGAAGCAACACATGAGCCATCGCGCGGTCTATCCCGCCAGCGCTGTCCGCGAGCATCGCGATCATAACCACCGTCCACAACGGAAGCAAAAGATCGAAAGGTTCTGCTTCAGCCAATCCGCGAACCACAGCGAAGAACAGTATGCTGACGAAAATTACCTTGAATGGGCCTTCCGAGAGTCTGCGACTCTGCCGATAAAGACTGCCATACACACCGAACAGCATGATGACGCCTGCTACTCCATAGCAGTAGAACACCTGCAATAGTTCGTTTTCGGCGTGCCTCGCTTCGAACGTTCCGAAAAGAGGAATGACCTTCCACATGGAGTCGAAACCATGCCCAATCCACGGCTTTTCCAGCGCCGCATTGAGAACGTAGGCCCAGATCGCAGTTCGCCCCGTTAGTGTTTCAGCCTGGTTGCCACTCGTGGTGTAAAGGTCGTAATAGGCCTCGAATAGACCCCAGAATACAAGGACCACGAATGTAAATGCGATTGTGAGGAGTATCTTGGTCTTCTTGCCTATGGATCTATCCTGAATGATCAGGTAGCCCGCACTCACCACAAAAGCAACGATGGTCGTCTTGCTTAGACTACGAAGAAGAGTGACTGCGAGAAAGAATGTGACAAATCCAAACTTCCCTTCCTTCCGGCGCATGAGGAATTGAGCAAAAAACAGCGCGAGCGCACAAATATTAGCGATCTGGTTTGAATTGAAGAAATCTTCGTCTCCAAGACGGAGATCGTACTGCGTGGGCATAATCCAGGCAATCAGCGCGATGCAGCAGGCGCCCCACACAAAACCCTTCATCAGAGAATTCCCGACTCCGCTCAGAGAACCGGTGCGAAGCAGGACAATCACTATTGCGACGTCCGAGGCCGTACCGAACCAGTAAACGGTCGATGCCCATAGCGATGCTGTGGTGCTCCACATCAGACTACAACCAGACAATGCGAGGAAGGCGAACACCCATCGAATGCTCGACAACTGCAACATGGAGCCAAGCGTGCGGTTTGCAGATCCGAGCAGCGTGAAGCATACCAGCCCCAGCAGACAAAGCTTCAACGCCAACGCCGTTGCGGCTCCCGTTTGTGGCTCTGCGCCCAGAACGCGGACGGAGAAAACGGTGAAAACAATGCGGAACGAGAAGAAAAGGCCGGCCGCAAATGCCAGGGCTGAAGCTGTGTTCGCCTGGGGGTTCTCATTCGCCACGATATCGGTGCTTGGATTCATTGGTCCCCGAACATCCCTCGGTCTTCTCCCTCCCCCTCGGCTAGTCAGGGTGTGTACATCTGTGGAACGCCCTGGCTACCCGCCGGAGGGAGATGACGCAGAAATACGATGATCGACCAGAGCTCGTCTTCACTCAACGTTCCCTTTGAGCCAGGCATTCCGGACGGACTGACTCCATTGTCGAGAATCCACTTGAGCTGACCATCCGTATATCCCTGGACCTCATCGGAAGCCAATGACGGGATTGGTGGCGAGATGTGATCAGCAAAGGGAACGCCCGTGTTCTGGCCATCCAGACCATGACACGCAACGCAGTAATGAGAGAACGCCTCTTGACCGTCGGCCCAGGTCTCGCTGTTAGCCGGCAACGGATTCTTTTGTTCTTTGTTCCTTATGAAAATGCGATGCTTAGCAAACGTTAACGTCTTCGTTTCCAGTTCTCCTGGAGGGGAAGCCTTGCACCCTGCCAGTGTTGCCAAGACGAACGCAGCGAGAGCAACGATGAGCGGACGCATATCTAGTCCACCACATGGATAGTCCATATCATCGCACCATGACCGGATCCACAGAACACAGAACAGTGGCCAACGAAATCGCCAGTCTTGCTCGGTGTAAAGCGCAGCTCTGCAGTACCACCCTTCCTGACCTTGACGTCAAGACCTAGTTCGCGACAACGAAGCCCGTGCGCGACATCCACGCTCTTCAGAACAAGGATAACGGGCTGCCCTTTCTTCAGGGTAACCTCCGCTGGCTCGAATGCATAACGTTTAGCCGTCACCTCAACCCTCCGGGGCTCAATCACAGCACCAGCGACACCTCGGCTGACTGCGGCCCAACTTATAATCCCAACTAACGCAACCAACAGCATGAACCTTTTCCTCATCACTCTCCTTTCGATCCGATCAACGCAAATCCCACACCTGAAATCGGACGCGATATCTTGGCCATGTCAACTCAGTTCGATACGGCCTCATGGACGCACGCGGATCCGGCTCTGGGTCTCGTCCCCCCACACCGCTAAACGACGTGGGTACGCCGCAGCTTCAACAGCTGTAAGGTAATGTGCCAGACAAACGCAGGATTATTGCGAAGGTACCTACGCCACAAGCGTCTTGGATCTTGTAGCAATCGGTGTAACCATTGCAAACCTGCGAGCTTTACCCAGCCAGCACAATCCCGAATGTGGCCGGTATGAAAGTCAAAGGCTGCTCCAACCCCAAACATCAACTTCGTTTCCAGATGCGGCAAAAACCGGGCCATAAAAAGCTCCTGCCTCGGGCAGCTGATGCCGACCCAAATAATGTCTGGCTTCAAGGCCGCGATGTCCGCGATGAAATGCGCTTCCTCATTTTTAGACAAATCTCTAAATGACGGCGTATAAGTTCCTACAATCCTCACCCAGGGGTACTGCTGTTTCAGTTTGTCTCGCAATTCTTGCGCGATGCCCTCGTTTCCACCATAGAGAAAGTGTGTAACTTCAGAGAATTCCTTGCGGCGGAACACCTCGCGCATGAGATCTGGTCCGGTGACACGTTGCATGCCATTATGCCCCTGCATCCACCCGACCCACACCAAAGGCATACCATCCGGGAGCGTCATCGCTGAAGCGGCATAGATGTCCAACAGTTGCGGATTCCGTCCCGCCTCCATGATTCCGTGAGTACCAGCGACGCACACGTAGCCCTTACTAGAGCTCTGCAACAAAGCCGCAACCTGCCCGAGAGCTCCCTCCATATTGATCGCGTCCACATCTACTCCAAGGACGTGAGCTGCGGGCCTGCAATCTGCTGCCTTCATAGAGAGTTTCCTTCCGGGACAGTTAATAGGATCGGAGCCTTGTACGCTGGGTT
>Ga0210403_10001016_pt1 | contig 27535 bp, 26 predicted proteins | sample IncBWC19MmetaG_FD_150863 | JGI IMG/M metagenome (GOLD analysis project Ga0210403, IMG submission 150863) | Forest soil microbial communities from Barre Woods Harvard Forest LTER site, Petersham, Massachusetts, United States - Inc-BW-C-19-M | ecosystem: Environmental > Terrestrial > Soil >... | reverse complement strand
GTCGAACTTGTTAAGCTTCACGCTTAACCCTGTCGCAATCCGCAATAATTATTGAGTATCTGGCGGCCCGCACATTTCGTTAAGAATGCCGCGGGCGTTCGAGATTCCTGTCTTGGATTGGGGAAATAATCCGCATGTGCGGGATAGTCGGCATTTTGGGACGCAGCCCGGTCGCGGAGCAGCTGGTCGATTCGCTGAAGCGGCTCGAATATCGCGGTTATGACTCCGCGGGCGTCGCGACGCTGGAAGGCAACAAGCTCGATCGGCGCCGCGCCGAGGGCAAGCTGAAGAATCTCGAGAAGCGGCTGAACGAAGCGCCGCTCAACGGCCACACCGGTATCGGCCATACCCGCTGGGCCACGCACGGACGGCCTACGGAGAACAACGCTCATCCGCACGCGACCGAACGCGTCGCCGTCGTCCACAACGGCATCATCGAGAATTTTCGCGAGCTGCGCCAGACGCTGGAAAAGAAGGGCACGGTTTTCAAGACCGAGACCGACACCGAGATCGTGCTGCATCTCGTCGACAACATGCTGCAGAACGGCGTCAAGCCGGTCGAGGCGGTGAGGGCGGCGCTGTCGGAGCTGCGCGGCGCGTTCGCGCTCGGATTCATCTTTGCGGACGAGGGCGATCTGATGATCGGCGCGCGCAATGGTCCGCCGCTCGCCATCGGCTACGGCGACGGCGAGATGTATCTCGGCTCGGATGCGATCGCGCTCGGCCCGTTCACCGATACCGTCAGCTACCTCGAAGATGGCGACTGGGTGGTGCTGACCCGCAAGGGCGCGACGATCTACGACCGCAACAATGCGATCGTGCGCCGCGATGCCGTCAAGCATGTCGGCTCTTCCTCGCTGGTCGACAAGGCGAACTACCGCCACTTCATGGCCAAGGAAATTCACGAGCAGCCCGAAGTGGTCGGCCACACGCTGGCGCGCTATGTCGACATGGCGGCCGAGCGCGTCGCGCTGCCGGCCAAGCTGCCATTCGACTTCAACGAGATTCAGCGCATCTCGATCACGGCCTGCGGCACCGCGAGCTATGCCGGCTATATCGCCAAATACTGGCTGGAGCGGTTTGCCCGCCTACCGGTCGAGCTCGATGTCGCCTCCGAATTCCGCTACCGCGAGGCGCCGCTGCGCAAGGGCGATCTGGCGGTCTTCATTTCGCAGTCCGGCGAGACCGCCGATACGCTGGCCGCGCTGCGCTACGCCAAGGCGCAAGGCGTGCACACGCTGTCGGTCGTCAATGTGCCGTCGTCGACCATTGCCCGCGAAAGCGAGACCGTGCTGCAGACGCTCGCCGGTCCCGAGATCGGGGTGGCCTCGACCAAGGCATTCACCTGCCAGCTCATGACGCTTGCGGCGCTGGCGATTGCGGCCGGCAAGGCGCGCGGCGAATTGTCCGATGACGACGAGGTCAAGCTCGTACATGGGCTGATCGAAATCCCGCGGCTGATGGCCGCCGCGCTTGCGATCGAGCCGCAGATCGAGAAGCTCGCGCGCGACATCGCCAAATGCCGCGACGTGCTCTATCTCGGCCGCGGTACCTCGTTCCCGCTGGCGCTCGAAGGTGCGCTGAAGCTGAAGGAAATCTCCTACATCCATGCCGAAGGTTATGCGGCGGGCGAGCTGAAGCACGGGCCGATTGCGCTGATCGACGAGAACATGCCGGTCGTGGTGATCGCGCCGTATGACCGGGTTTTCGAAAAAACCGTCTCGAACATGCAGGAGGTCGCCGCCCGCGGCGGCAACATCATCCTGATGACGGATGCCAAGGGCGCGACAGAAGCGACCGTGGAGTCGCTGGTCACGATCGTGCTGCCGGACATGGCGGCGACGTTTGCGCCTATGGTCTATGCCGTTCCCGTGCAACTTTTGGCCTATCACACCGCCGTGGTAATGGGCACCGACGTCGACCAGCCGCGCAATCTCGCGAAATCGGTGACGGTGGAATAAGGTGATGGCCGAATAGGCAGGTTGAGGGCTTGCGCGGCGCCCCGGCCCCTTCAAAAATCTGCTAGAACACCTAGCTGATGCCTTGCACCCCCGCCTGGAACCCGAATGAGCGCCCGCGACAATCTGCCCCCGACTGACGTGCCGCCGCCCGAGAGCGCGCCGGACACCGCCTCTCACGGGATCATGGCGCGGTTTCGGAACTATTTCCTGACCGGCCTTGTGGTGGCCGGCCCCGTCGCCATCACGCTCTATCTGACCTGGTGGTTCGTGACCTGGGTCGATGGTCTGGTGCGGCCGTTTGTCCCGATCGGCTACCGGCCCGAGACCTACCTTCCGTTCGGTGTGCCGGGCTCCGGGCTGATCGTCGCCGTGTTCGCGCTGACGCTGCTTGGATTCCTCGCCGCGAACCTGATCGGCCGCACCCTGGTCGATCTCGGCGATCGTCTGCTCGGGCGCATTCCGGCCGTGCGCGCCATCTATCGCGGCCTGAAGCAGGTGTTCGAGACGCTGTTCTCGGGTCAGGGGTCGAGCTTCCGCCGTGTGGGCCTGGTCGAGTTTCCCTCGCCCGGCATGTGGTCGATCGTGCTGATCTCGCAGGCGCCAAGCGTCGACGTAGCCCGCAGCCTGCCCGGGCAAGAAGATCATATGTCGGTGTTCCTGCCTTGCGCGCCGAACCCGACCACCGGCTTCTTCTTCTATGTGCCCAAGAGCAAGATCATCGAAGTCGACATGAGCACCGAGGACGCCGCCACGCTGATCATGTCCTGCGGCGTGGTGCAGCCCGGCTCGGGTAGCGATCCGCAGAAGAAGGCGGCGGCCCTTGCCGGCATGGCGAACGCCGCGCGCATCGCCAATGCGTCGCTGCAGCCTGAGCCCGCCAAGGTGGAATGAGGCACCTCCAGCCGTCATGGCGAGGAGCAAAGCGACGAAGCAATCCATTTCTTGCATTCCCGCCCGTGGCGAAATGGATTGCTTCGCTGCGCTCGCAATGACGAGGTAGTCAGCCTGCGCCGATCAGCGGGATGGCCTCGTCGCGCTCGAACAAATAGAGCAGGCAGCGCAGCGCCACGCCGCGGGCGCCCGAAAGTTTTGGATTGTCTTTCATGATGCGCAGCGCCTCGTCGCGCGCCTGGGTAATCAATTGACCGTGCACCTCGGAGCGCGCGATGCGATAGCCGGGCAGGCCGCTCTGGCGGATGCCGAGCACATCGCCTTCGCCACGCAGTTTCAAATCTTCCTCCGCGATGCGGAAGCCGTCCGTGGTTTCCCGGATCACCTTGAGCCGCGCCTTGGACATTTCGCCAAGTGGCTCGTGATAGAGGAGGAGACAGGTGGAGGCCTCCGCGCCACGGCCGATCCGCCCGCGCAACTGGTGCAATTGCGCAAGCCCAAAGCGCTCGGCGTTCTCGATCACCATGATGGTGGCCGCCGGCACGTCGACGCCGACTTCGACTACGGTGGTTGCGACCAGAAGCTGGATCTCATGCGCCGCGAATTGCGCCATGACGCGGTCCTTCTCGGCGCCCTTCATCTGGCCGTGGACGAGTCCGACCTTGCCGCCGAAGCGCTTCTGCAGGCTCTCGAAGCGCTCGGTCGCGTTGGTGAGGTGGTCCGTGCCCTCGGCTTCGCTTTCCTCCACCAGCGGACAGATCCAGTAGACCAGCTTGCCGGAGGACAGCGCGCGGCCGACGCCGTCCATGACTTCTTCCAGCCGGCTGTCAGGGAGAGCGCGGGTGTCGATCGGTTGGCGGCCTGCGGGCTTTTCCCGCAGTTCGGAGATGTCCATGTCGCCGAAATAGGTCAGCACCAGCGTCCGCGGAATCGGCGTGGCGCTCAGCACCAACACGTCGACGGCTTCGCCCTTGGACGTCAGCGCGAGGCGCTCGCGCACGCCAAAGCGATGCTGCTCGTCGACGACGGCGAGTGCGAGGGACTTGAAGACGACATCGTCCTGGATAAGCGCGTGCGTGCCGACCAGCAGATCGATCTCGCCGGCTTCGAGCCGGGCCAGCAGTTCGCGCCGCTCCTTGCCCTTTTCGCGGCCGGTGAGGATCGCGACCGTCATGCCGGCGCGCTCGGCCAAAGGCGCGATGGTCTTGATGTGCTGGCGCGCCAGAATTTCGGTTGGCGCCATCAGTGCCGCCTGTTTTCCCGCCTCGACGACGGCGGCAGCCGCCAGCAGCGCCACCACGGTCTTGCCGGAGCCGACATCGCCTTGCAGGAGGCGCAGCATGCGGACCGGCTGTTTCAGATCGTCGGCGATCGCCGCTGCGGCCTGCCGCTGCGAAGCCGTGAGCGCGTAGGGCAGCGCGTCGATGATTTTCTTGCGCAAATGGCCGTCGCCGGCATGGCGGTTGCCGGCGGGACGGCGCAACTGCGCCCGGATCAAGGCCAACGCCAATTGGCCGGCCAGAAGCTCGTCGAATGCGAGCCGGGACCAGAAGGGTTGGTCCGGCAGGATGTCGGTCAGCTCGATCGGCTGATGTACGCGGCTCAGCGCCTCGTGGATTGGCGGGAAGTGGCAGCGGCGGATCACCTCGGGGCTGATCCATTCCGGCAGGTCAGGCAATTTCGTCAGCGCCAGCGCGACGGCGCGCTTGAGCGAGCCGAGCGCGAGCCCTTCGGTCAGGGGATAGACGAGATCGATCCCCGACAGCTGCGCAAACGCCGCCTCATCCACCACACGATCGGGATGCACGATCTGGGGGATACCATCATACATCTGCAAGGTGCCGGACACGAAACGCTTGGCTCCGACCGGCAGCAGCTTTTCGACATAGCCCGGCTGGGCCCGAAAATAGGTCAGCACCACGTCGCCGGTCTCGTCGCTGGCATGGACCAGATACGGCGCACGGCGATTGCGCGGGGGCGGCGGGCGGTGCCGGTCCACAGTTACCTCCAGCGTCACCACCGTCCCCTGCGCGGCATCGCGGATTTTCGGCCGCGCGCGGCGGTCGATCACCTGGCTCGGCAGATGCAGCAGCAGATCGACCAGCCGTGGCGTCTCATCGCGGTCGAGCAGATAGCGGAGCAGCTTGTCCTGCTTGGGACCTACGCCGGGAAGGCTCGTGACGGGCGCAAACAGCGGATTGAGAAGAGCAGGGCGCATCGGAGGAATCTAGGACCGTTCGCGTTGGTCTTGCCCGGCTTTGCACCATCCATCCACGGCTTTTTTCGGCGAAGTGTGGCTGACATCCGCGCAAAGCATCGCTATATCCACGGCGCCCGGCACGTCCGGGCTTTTGGCGTTGGATTGGATTGTTGGAAATGACGGGATCGACACGATCGAGCCATGGGCTCGATGACCGCCGCAAGCGGCTGCTGTTTCGCTGCTGGCACCGCGGCACGCGCGAGATGGATCTGATCCTCGGCCGTTTCGCGGACGCCGAGATCGGAACGCTCGCTGACGACGAGCTGAGCCAGCTCGAGCGTTTGATCGAGGTTCCCGATCCCGATCTCTATGCCGCGCTGACCGGCGACGGGACGCTTGCGCCCGAATATGCCAGCCCACTGTTCGAGCGTATCAAGGCGTTCCGCGCCGTGGATCACCGCGCATGAAACCGCAAGTCAAATCGCCTGCCGAGCTGCTCGCGCCTGGCCGCGCGCTGACGCTCGCCAATGTCGCCGAGGGCGCCGAGGGCCTCGTCATCTCCGACCTCGCGCGCGCCGTGGCGGCGCGGCCGAAGAAACCGGCAATCAGCCTCGCGGTGGTCTGCCGCGACGGGCCGCGCATGCAGCAGCTTGCGCGCGCGCTGGAATTTTTCGCGCCCGACCTGCCGGTGCTGCAGTTTCCGGCCTGGGACTGCCAGCCCTATGACCGCGTCTCGCCGCATGGCGGCATTCTCGCCCAGCGCCTGACCACGCTCGCGCGGCTCGCGATGTTGACCGGCAGCGAAAAGCCGCTGATCGTGCTGACCACGGTCAATGCCATCGTCCAGCGCGTGCCCGCGCGCGATGCGGTCGCAGCGCAAGCGCTCTCGGTCGCGCCCGGCCAGGTCGTGCCGATGGATTCCATCGTCGCCTGGCTGGAACACAACGGTTACACGCGATCCTCGACCGTGCGCGAACCCGGCGAATATGCTGTGCGCGGCGGTATCCTCGATCTCTTCCCGGCTGGCCTGGATCAGCCCGTCCGCTTCGATTTCTTCGGCGATTCCCTGGAGTCGATCCGCTCGTTCGATGCCGAGACTCAGCGCACGCTGCTCGATATGCGCTCGCTCGACCTGGTGCCGATCTCGGAATTCCAACTGGTCACCGAGACCATTCGCCGTTTCCGCATGGGCTATGTCGCCGAGTTCGGCGCGCCTTCGCCGGATGATCAACTTTATGAAGCCGTCACCGAAGGCCGCCGCCATCCCGGCATGGAGCACTGGCTGCCGCTGTTCCAGGAGCGGATGGACACGCTGTTCGACTATCTCGGCGACGCGCCGGTCGCGATCGAGTCGCAAGGCGAGGACGCTGCGCGCGAGCGCTTCAAGCAGATCGCCGACTACTACGAAGCGCGGCGCGAGGCGATGGAGCATCCCGGCAGTGCCGCGATCTACAAGCCGTTGCCGCCGGACCGGCTCTATCTCACCGAAGACGAGTGGAAGAAACGCCTGGGCGAAGGCGCACTGGCGCGGTTCACGCCGTTTGCCGTGCCAGATGGCACTGGCGTCTTTGATGCCGGCGCACGGCAAGGCCGCAATTTTGCGCCTGAACGCAACGACAGCAATGTGAATGTGTTCGAAGGCGTTGTCGCACATATTCATGCGCTGCAAGCCCAGCGCAAGAAAGTCGTCGTCGCGCTGTGGAGCGAAGGCTCGCGCGACCGCATGCGCAGCATGCTGAGCGACCACAAGCTGGTCAACCTGACCAGCGTCAACGCCTGGCGCACGGTGCAGGCGACGCCGCGCAACGAGGCGATGCTGGCCGTGCTCGGCATGGAATCGGGCTTCGAGACCGACCACATCGCTGTCATCAGCGAGCAGGACATTCTGGGCGACCGCCTGGTGCGGCCGCGCAAGGCGAGCCGCAAGCTCGAAAACTTCATCTCGGAGGTCACGAGCCTGGCCTCAGGCGACCTCGTGGTCCATGTCGAGCACGGCATCGGCCGCTTCATCGGCCTGCAAACGCTCGAAGTTTCGGGCGCGCCGCATGACTGCCTCGAGCTGCATTATGCCGGCGACACAAAGCTGTTCCTGCCTGTCGAGAACATCGAGCTGCTGTCGCGCTATGGCTCCGACAGCGCCAATGTCGAGCTCGACCGGCTCGGCGGCACCGGCTGGCAAACGCGCAAGGCGAAGCTGAAGAACCGCATCCGCGAGATCGCGGGCGAGCTGATCAAGATCGCCGCCGAGCGGATGCTGCATGAGGCGCCGAAATTGCCGGTGCAGGCCGGTATCTATGACGAGTTCTGCGCGCGTTTCCCCTATGAGGAAACCGAGGACCAGCTGACCGCGATTCAGTCGACGCTGAAGGACCTCGAGCTCGGCCGTCCGATGGACCGGCTGATCTGCGGCGATGTCGGCTTTGGCAAGACCGAGGTGGCGTTGCGCGCAGCCTTTGCGGTCGCGCTCGACGGCAAGCAGGTCGCGGTCGTGGTGCCGACCACGCTTTTGGCGCGCCAGCACACGAAAACCTTCTCCGAGCGCTTCAAGGGTTTTCCGGTGAACGTCGCGCAGGCTTCGCGGCTGATCGCGGGCCGGGAACTGACGCAGGTCAAGAAGGGGCTCACGGACGGTTCGATCGACATCGTCGTCGGCACCCATGCGCTGCTCGGCAAGGCCATCAAATTCCGCGACCTTGGCCTGCTCATCGTCGACGAGGAGCAGCACTTTGGCGTCAGCCACAAGGAGCGGCTGAAGCAGCTTCGCGCCGAAGTGCATGTGCTGACGCTGAGCGCCACGCCGATCCCGCGCACCCTGCAACTCGCGCTGACCGGGGTGCGCGAGCTTTCGATCATCGCCTCGCCGCCGGTCGACCGGCTCGCGGTTCGCACCTTCGTGGCGCCGCACGATCCCCTGATGATCCGCGAAGCGCTGCTGCGCGAACGCTATCGTGGCGGGCAGGCGTTTTACGTCGTGCCGCGCATCGAGGACCTCGCGGGCGTGAAGGATTTCCTCGACAAGAACGTGCCGGAGATGAAGGTCGCGGTGGCGCACGGCCAGATGCCGCCGACGGCAATCGAGGACATCATCTCCGCCTTCTATGACGGCAAATACGACATCCTGCTCTCGACCACGATCGTCGAGTCCGGCCTCGACATTCCCAATGCCAACACGCTGATCGTGCATCGCGCCGACATGTTCGGTCTCGCGCAACTCTATCAGCTGCGCGGCCGTGTCGGGCGCTCAAAGCTGCGGGCATATGCGTTGTTCACGCTGCCGGCGCAGCAGAAGATCACGGCACAAGCCGAGAAGCGGCTGACCGTGCTGCAATCGCTGGAGACGCTCGGCGCCGGCTTTCAGCTCGCCTCGCACGACCTCGACATCCGCGGCGCCGGCAATTTGCTGGGCGAGGAGCAATCCGGCCACATCAAGGAAGTCGGCTTCGAGCTGTATCAATCGATGCTGGAAGAGGCGATCGTCAACCTCAAGGCCGGCGTCGTCGGGCCCGCGGCCGACCGCTGGTCGCCGCAGATCACCATCGGCATGCCCGTGCTGATCCCCGAGGATTACGTCGCCGATCTGTCGGTGCGGCTGTCGCTCTATCGCCGGCTCGCCGATCTCGAAACCGACGCGGAGATCGACAATTTCGCTGCCGAGCTGCGCGACCGCTTCGGCGTGCTGCCCGACGAAGTGCGCTATCTCTTCAAGGTCGCCGCGATCAAGGCCTATTGCCGCCGCGCCAATGTCGAGAAGGTCGATGCCGGGCCGAAGGGCGCCGTCATCACCTTCCGCGACAACAGTTTTGCTCATCCCGACCGGCTGGTGTTCTTCATCAAGCAGCACGGCCAGGCTGCAAAGGTGCGGCCGGACATGAAGGTGGTGTTCTTCCAGGATTGGGAGACGCCGGAGGAGCGGCTTGCCGGCACCACCGAGATTTTGCGCCAGCTCGCCAATCTCGCGGAGAACAAGAAGGCGGCATAAACGAAAGCGACCGTCGGCATCGCCGCCAACGGCCGTTTCCAACAATGATAGGGTTACTTCGAGGGGTACTTGAACTCCGGCGCGGCCTTGAGCGCTTCCTTGGTGGTGTTCATGGAAGCGAGCCACTTGTTGTCCTTCGCGTCGTAGCGGACGTTGACCGACGACGGCGATACCGCAACATAATGTTCGCCCATGCCGAGGAAGCCGCCGACCGATAGGATCAGCGCGTCCAGCTCGTGGTTCTTGATCGCGAGATCGGTGATCTCGCCGATGGTTTCGTCCTTCTGGTTGGTGACGGAAAGGCCCTTCAGTTTCGACGAGAACATCTCGTCCTTCGAGACCGTCGAGAACTTCGCCTCGGCCGGCGCAGTGCCGGTAGTGGTGGTCTTGGCATTCTCGGCGAAGACGGGGCTCGCGAGAAGTGCCAGCGACGCAGTAACCAGTGCAATTTTCTTCATCTTGTCCTCCAGTGAAGCATTGTCGTTCGTCAATGCGACGATGGAACGATTGTTCCTGGGGAGGATTGGAAATGCGTCAGGAGGCCGCGCGCTGCGCGTCGTCACAAAGCCGCGCCAGCAGTGATTTTGCGGAGTCCTTCGGCAGCAGGGTCGCGACCGTCACCGCGGGATCCGAGCGGCCCCCGCGTTTGCCGGTCGAAGTGTGGCGCATCACGGCGGAGAGCCGCCGCGCGATGCCGTGGGCGTTGCGCAAGTCCGTATCGGCAAACACCACGATGACGGAGCCATCGCCCTGGGCGGCGCCGAAATCCATCTGCCGCATCAGCCGGCTGATGATGCGCGCGCCAGCGAGCTGGGCGCGGGGATTTGCGGCATCAAAGCCAAAGCGCGCGACCGACAGGCCGCCGCCGTCGGCAAGCGTCTGCTGGACCGCATTGGCAAAATCGCGATCGAAGGCGGCCTTCGCAAGCAGGCCCGTCTGGGGATCAAGCAATCCTTCCGCATCGATCGCACGCAGCGTGCGGCCGAGCCGGGACCCGAAGGCGTGCTGGCGGATCAGCGGCAGCGCATTGGCGGCGATATCGGTCGGCTCGCCCTGGATGATCTCGAGATTGGCAAGTTCATAGGCGGGCGCCAATTCGCCCGACGTCAGCACCACAGGCAGATTGCGGAAACGCGAATCTTCCGACAACACGGTCAGGAATGCGTCGACCACGCGCACGGAAAAACCTTCGCCGAGCACGACGCCGTCGATGTCGCGGGTGTTGAGATGGTTGGCGGCGGCCTCGATCGAGAACGCGCCGACCACCCCGAGCCGCTCGCCAAGCGCGACCGACAGCGCAGGGTAGGCGCCGCCGCGGCCGATTAGCAGCACGGTCGCTTCCCGCGCCGGATCGGTATCGGGCAGGCGTGTCATCGGCTGTTCGCCGAGCCGGCGCAGCACCGTGATGTGCAAGGCGCGGATTCGGAGCGCCGCGCGCAAGCGCGGCAGCAGCCGATCGAAGTTGCCGCCTTGTGGCGAAAACGGAATGGCGTTTTCCGGCAGCGCGTATTGGGGCCCGACCGCGATCAGCGGAAGGTAAGGCTTTCGCGCGGCGATCTGCGTCGCCAACGCCGCAAACTGCGCGGGATTGGCGTTGGACGTATCGGCAAGAACCGCCGACGGCTGCACCTGCATCACCGCCTTTGCCGCATCGGCAAAGCTCGCCTCGATCAGGGGGAACATCTGCGCTTCATCCAGCGCCGAGGCGAAGCCCGGTCGCCCGGCACTGGAGACGACAAGGAGCGGGCCTTGGGACATGTTTCAACTCGGATCGACAGAAGCGCTGGAGCTGAAAGCTTAAGGTGGGTTGCTTAATGCGCCGTCAACGCGATCACCAACGAACCATCAAGCGGCGCCGGTGCGATCCCGAAATGCCTCCACCATCAAGGGGTTGAGGCCGAGTTCCAGCAGCGCTTCGCGGGCGCGGGCATTGTCCTGGGCGCGGCCCGCGAGCCGGTGTCCGCTCAGGCGATCGGGGAGTGCGGTAAGCAGGGCGCCCTGGCCGAGGCGCCGGCCCCATTCCTGCAGATCGGAGGCGAGGAAACGGTAGCCGCCGACCGCCATGACGCCGGACGGCGGCGCGGTGATCGAGATCGCGCCGGTTGCGCGGTCAAGCCGCGCGGCAAATTCGGTATCGACATAATCGCGCGGCTGCTGCGGGACCAGCGAGTCCGCAGGCGACGGGGGCGGCGCATAGGCCGCGACCGCTACCATCGGGCCACGCAGGCCAAGCGTGCCCTTCGGCGTCAGCAGGATTTCCCCGGCGATGGACGAGCCCGGCAGTTCGCGCGGCGCACCGTGCCGTCCGGGCTTGACCAGCGCCGCTGCGCCATCTTCGGCGGTCCGCCGCGCGCCGAACAGGCCCGCCTCACCGAACAGATAGACGTCGGTCATCGAAGCGTGCGTCGCGGTCCAATACGGACTGGAAGCCGCCTGTTCCGGTGCGCGCCAAAGCCCGATCACATTGCGCAGGCTTGGCATCCGTGCGGCGAGATCGAGTTCGTCAAGCCGCAGCGCCAGCGGCGCGGGCGCAATCAGCGTGTCGCAGGCGAGTTCGCCGATCTGTTCCTCCAGCACGTCGCTGTCGAAGGGATGGTGCAGGACCAGTGTCCCGCCCGACAACAGCCAGACCACCATCGACGACGCGAGCCCGGCAAAAGAGGAGGGCGCAAACGCCGACATTATCGTCGCGCCTTGTTCCACATCGCTTTCGAGCGATAGCGCCAGGGCGCCGGCGATCACGCTCAGATGCGTGCGCGGCACCACGCGAAAGCCGTCGCCGGTCACGTCAAAGGAGATGATCGCGGCCTTGCGGCCGTCCTGGATGATCGCGCGGTGGCTCGCGGAGGGCCGCGCCATCGCGTCATCGAGCGAGGCCATGCCTTCCGGCAGGTCGCTGCCGAAGCCGCAGACATGACGGATCGAAAATGCCTCGGCCGCGGCATTCATGGCCAGATCGGCGTGAACCACGCCGTCGACCCTGGTCGTCGTCACGATCGCCCGTGCGCTGGTGCGATTGAGGGCAGCGACCAGTTCGGCCTGGCGCCACAACAGCGGGAACAGCGCGACCACCAAGCCCGCTCGGTGCGCGGCCAGCACCGTCAGCGCGAACTCGACCGTGTTCGGCAGTTGCACGGCGATCACGGAATGCGCGGGCAGTCCGGAGTCGATGAAATGCGCCGCGAGCGCGGAGATGGCGCGGTCGGCCTGCGCATAGGTCAGCCGTTTCGGCGGCTGTCCGGTGATCCGCGTCTTGTTCTGCGGATCGACCAGCGCGAGCGCCCCGCCCTTGCGGGCGAGGATGCGCTGAAACAGCGCATCAAGCGTCGGCGATGTAGTGGGTTGATTCACCGCGTGCCCCGTTCCGAAGTCCACCCGTTCACTTCGCCGGCGCGTCCGGCCGCTGCCACCAGCTCTCCGGCAGATAGCCCACCAGAGGGGTGTCTCTAGGCCGTTCTATCCGATTCCACCGGGCAATCCATTGGTCGCCGAGGTTAAACACCGGAATAGCATAGAAACCGGACATCAGGACGCGGTCGAGCGCCCGCACCGCCGAGACAAAAGTCGCACGGTCGCGGGCGCTCAACAGCTCGGCGATCATGGCGTCGATGGCGGGGTCCTTGGCCCCCATATAGTTGCGGGTCCCCTGGGTCGTGGCGGCCTGGCTGCCCCAATAGAACGACTGCTCATTGCCGGGCGACAGCGATTGATCCCAGCGGTTCTGGATCATGTCGAACTCGTAGGCGAGCCGCCGCTGGTCGAATTGCACGGGATCGACCGACCGCACCGTCGCAACAATGCCCGCACGCTTGAGATTGTCGGCAAAGTTGAGCGCGATCCGCTCCTGATCGCTCGTGACCACCATGATCTCGAATGCCAGGGGCGCTTGGGTCGAGCGCTGCCGCAACAGGGTGCCCTCAAGCTCGTAGCCGGCCTCCTTGAGCAGCGCCAGCGCCGCGCGCAGCGTGTTGCGATCGCGGCCCGAACCGTCGGTGACCGGAAGCCGGTAGCTGCCGTCAAGGATGTCGGGCGCGACGCTGGCGGCGAAAGGTTTCAGCAACGCCTGCTCGCGTTCATCCGCGGCTCGGCCATAGGCCGAGAGTTCGGAGCCGGGGAAGTAGCCGCCGTTGCGGCTATAGAGACCGAAAAAGTAATTGCGGTTGATCCACTCGAAATCGAACAACAGCGTCAGCGCGCGGCGCACGCGGATGTCGGAAAACACCGGCCGGCGGGTGTTGAACACCAGATATTCGGTCGGCTGCGGCAATCCGGTTTTCAGAGTCTCGCGGATCACCTCGCCATTCCTGGCGGCGGCAAAATCATAGCCGTCGTGCCAGCGCAGCGGCTCGGTCTCGACGCGATAGTCGTAGAGGCCGCGCTTGAAGGCTTCGAAATAACCATTCGCCTCGCGAAAATAGTCGAACCTGATTTCGTCGAAATTGAACAGGCCCTTGTTGATCGGCAGATCCCGGCCCCAATAATCGGGATTGCGCGTGAAGGTGACGCTGGCGCCGGGCTTGAGTGCCGTGACGCGGTAAGGTCCCGAGCCGATCATCGGCGTGAGCGAGGTCTCCTCGAAGGTTGCGACATCGATCGCGTGTTTGGGCAGGACCGGCATCAGGCCGAGGATCAGCGGCAGCTCGCGGTCATTGGCGCCGGCAAGATCGAAGCGCACGGTCAGGCCATCGAGCGCTTCTGCCTTGGCGACCTTGGAATAATATTGGCGGTGATTGGGCCGGCCATGGTCGCGGAGCAGCTCCCAGGAAAACAAGACATCTTCCGCGAGCACCGGCTTTCCGTCTGAAAAGCGCGCCCGGGGATCGAGATGGAAGGTGACGAAGGTGCGTTCGTCATCGGTCTCGACGGATTTGGCAAGCAGGCCATAGAGCGTGAACGGCTCGTCCTCGGCGCGCGCCATCAGGCTTTCGATCACATAGCCGCGCTCGGCGCCGTAGGCCCTGATCTGCTGCAGCGGAATGCCCTTGACGATCATCGGATTGAGGCTGTCGAAGGTACCGAGCACGCCCCAGGTCAGCCGTCCGCCCTTGGGGGCGTCTGGGTTGAGGTAGGGCAAATGGGTGAAATCGGCCGGCAGAGCAGGGGCGCCGTGCATCGCGATGGCGTGACTCTCGCCAGCCAGAACGGGGTTGGTGCCGATGATCGCTGCAACGCAGAACGCAAGCGCCGAGCGCAGGATGCTGGACGCGCCCATGCGCCGAAAAGCTAACATGGAAGCGCGCGGATTTGATTCGGAACGGGCCACTTGCAGGTTTTAGCATAGCCACCTGCATCCAGCGGATTGCATGGCGTATTCCTTGGCTTATTCCTTGGGCCAAAGATGCCGGCCGGCATTGATCTTTCCGTCCGCCCCTGTATGAAAGCGGGCGATTGAGGAGGGGGGCCGCACCTGTCACGTATCCGCCTCAATTGACTAGGAGACAGCCGCGCGAACCGGCTCGGTGGTGGGCGTCACCGGCGTTTCGGGCGTTCCCGTTCAGAAAGGGCTTTCCGCAATGAATTTCCGTATCTTGGCCACGTCGGTCGGGCCGCGTGGGCGACTTCTCGCCTTGTTGGCGGCAACCGTGCTGGCGGTGCCTTTCGCCTTCGACGGCCAGGCTCAAGCCCAAGCGCCCGCGCCGGCACCCGCCGCGCCCAAGAAGGCCGCTCCTCCCAAGGCTGCGCCGAAGGCCCCGGCTGCGCCCGCCGCTCAAGCGCCCGCCCAGCAGCCGCCGGCAGCCCAGGCGCAGGCGCCGGCCCAGCAGGGCGGCGCTCCCGCGCAGCCCCAGGACCAGCAAATTCAGCTGATCTACGCCCCCTGGACCAAGTTCTGCCTGAAAGGCCAGGACGCCAACGCCAAGCAGGTCTGCTTCACCGGCAAGGACGGCCGCATCGAGTCCGGTCAGCCGGTGGTTGCCGCCGTGATCATCGAGCCGGAAGGCGAGCCCAAGAAGATCCTGCGCGTGACGCTGCCGCTCGGCATGCAGCTCGTGCACGGTACCCGCATCATCGTCGACAACAACCAGCCGCTGCAGTCGCCTTACGTCATCTGCTTCGCCAACGGCTGCATGTCGGATTATGAGGCGACGCCGGAACTGCTCGCCAACATGAAGAAGGGCCAGAACCTGGTGGTGCAGGCCATCAACGCCAACGGCGCGCCGCTGACCCTGCCGCTGCCGCTCGGCGAGTTCGGCAAGGCCTATGATGGCCCGCCGACCGATCCGAAGGTGTTCGAGGAAACCCAGAAGAAACTGCAGGAAGAGCTGCAGAAGAAAGCCGATGAAGCGCGCAAGAAGCTGGAGCAGTCCGGCGGTGCCCCTGGGGGCAGCCCAGCCGCGAAGTAAGCTCATCGCCAGACAGCAAAAAGGCGCTCGCGAGAGCGCCTTTTTTGTTGCTTCGGGTCGGCCGCGCCGCGTCCGGCACACGGAGACGGGTAATTAGTTCAGCGACGGATTACGCGGGCGATAGCCGCCCGACTTGTCCTTCACAAAAATCTCGGCGACCTGGGAATGCCGGATCGGCTCGCCGGAATCGTCGGGCAACAGGTTCTGCTCCGACACATAGGCGACGTATTCGGAGTCAGAATTCTCCGCGAGCAGATGGTAGAACGGTTGATCCTTGTGCGGACGCACGTCCTCGGGGATCGACAACCACCATTCCTCGGTGTTGTTGAATTCCGGATCGATGTCGAAAATCACCCCCCGGAATTTGAACACCCGGTGGCGCACGATCTGGCCGATCTGGAACTTGGCGGTTCGCGCTTTGATCATCTCTTGTCGATAGACCATTGGGGCCGTCGATGCTAGTGCCCCGACTGATCAATTAACCTTTCCTTCAGCATGAACGGCGGGCAACGCCGCAACTCATCCTCAAAAAATGATCGACGTTCTCAACCTTGCCGTGCCCTATTTCGGCTTGATCTTCATTGGCTTTGCCTGTGGCAAGGCCAAGGGCCTGCCGGAAGCCGGCCTCGCCTGGATGAATTTTTTTCTGCTCTACGTGTCATTGCCGGCGTTGCTGTTCGTCATCATGTCGAAAACGCCGTTTGCGGAGCTGAACAACCCGCCGTTTCTGATTGCAACCACCTTGGGCACGATGACCGCTTTTACGGCGGCCATGCTGGTTGGCAAATTTGCGGGCGGACTGACACTGCGCGAGGCGACGCTGGCCGGTCTTTCCGGCGCCTACGGCAATATCGGCTATTAGGATGAGAACACTGAAACCATTGGTGAATGTTCTGGCGTTCGAAGCGCGATTTCGAACATCTGTTCTAGTCGCGTTCCTATGCACGTTTCTCGACCTTATCCGGAACTGATTTTGTCTTCACCATTAGTTCCAGCAGCATGGCGACGACCTTCGGCACCGCGAGATCGCCGCTGACCCAACGGCGCGACGTGCGCGGATCGTATCCAAGAAACTCGGCAGCCGCGACTTGGGTCAGGCCGAGTTTCTCGATCACTTCGGCATAACGATCCGGAGTCATCGACGACCTGCCAGTCGTGCCGCCTGCACCGAGCGCGCCTTCTCAAGTTTCACCCGGTCGTAGCGCGTCGTCATGCGCCTGCCGCTCGGCGTCTCGGCGTGGGTTGCTTGCGCACGGACATGCTCAGCATTGGCTCCGTGGTCGAGCGCCTCGGTGATCGCGCCGGCTCGCGCATCGCGGTTCTGGACCTCTGCAGGAATGCCCGCCTTGTTCGCGATCTGCCGCCACGCGCGGCCGAAGGCTTTGCGCTTGTAGGGCAGGCCGGTGTAACCGGAGATGACGACCGGGCCGACCCGCTTCTCGCGCGGGATGCACTCCAGCTCCGCCATCACGAGCGGCGACATGGTGAGGTCGGCCAACGTGATCTTCACGCCACGGCTTTTCGACGTCGGCTTCGCTAGCACCAGATCAGCGTCGATGTGTTCACCCCATGTCAAACCGACCCACCGCTCGCCTTTGTTGACCAGCGAGCCATCGGCGGCATTCTCGACTGGCCACCACTGTCCGATCACGTCCGCTTGCCGCAGCGTGGTCTCAAACTGCAACACGGTCGCGAGCGCGAGACCGGCGTGGTAGGGCGCGTTCTCGGGCTTGTGGCACTCCTCACAAAACTTGATGACGTGTTCCAACGTCAACTCTTCGGTGCGCGCTTCGCCGCCCTTGAACTTGATCGGCTTCGAGTTGTGGTGTCCGACGCCGTTCAGGATTTTCGCCAGCCGCTCGCAGCCGTCGATCTCGGCCATGACGCCGAACTGAAGCAGCCGGTTGATTTGGCTCATGCAGGCCTTCGCCTTCGGGTAAGCGGGCGGGTCGCCTTCGTATCGCGGCGTGGCGAAAAGGTTGTGCCAGTTCCGGAAGTCTTCGGCGCGGGTGCCATCGAGCGTGCGATTCGCGATCACCTTGTAGATCTGCACGTTCCATTCAGCGTATTGATTGCGGGTGTTGAACTTCAGACCGCCTTCCTCGAACGGGATGTTGAAGCGCGAGGTCGGGTTGCGTTCGTAGGCGCTGATCAGGCCGCCCCAGGTGTTGTTGATCACGACCGGGCGAACGTCGCCATTGTGGGCCAGCCACTCAAGCATCTCGGCCTGGTTCTTGCGGCAGGCGGCGGCGATCTGGTCTGCCGACCATGTGTCGATAAGGCGGACGGTCTTGATCGGATAACCGGCGTCTACTGCGGCTCGGGACGCGATCCAATAGGAAATACGTTGTCCGCTTTGGCGGGAGCGCCACACGAGGCCGGGGGCGTCGGCGGCGCTAACTTCTGCTTTGCCGGTCTTGGCTTGGGGCACGGGATGTTGTCCTTTCCATCGGGCACCTTGAGGACGGGCTTGCCGTTCTGCCCCAGGATGACGCCGTTGCGCTGATCGAAGAACGTCCGCACCGCCGGGAGATAGCGACCGCCCATCATCGGATCGACTTTCGGGAGGCCCTCGCGCTCAAGAATAGCTGCTCGGTCCCTCCAGTCGCGCAGGTGACCAGGTCCGAAGACCATCTCGGCCACCTGCTCCTCCGACGCATAAAGCGGCTCCTTTCTACTGGCTGACATCGAACGCAACTCCAGCATATAGGGCATAGCGCCCTAGTAGGTCAAGAGGCCTACCTCCCTGAATGTGCGGCGCGCGTCAGGATGTGCGCTCCGTGATGGTCGCCTTCCTGCGCGGGCCGCCGCCGACCGCGACCTCGGCGCTGAGCGAGATGAAGTCCGCGCCGGAAACTTGCCGCGACCAGCCCGACAGCCAGATTTTGCTACCAGCCTTAAGATCCTGCTCCAGCGTCATCGCGCCGCGCCAGGTCGGCTTGCGGTCGTCGCGCGGTATGGATGATCCGCTGATGCTGCCAATGGCGGCGCGGGTCATTGCTGATCGGTCACAATGTGAAAGCTGTTCCGGTTTTGCTCTGCCACTTGTCCCCGCAGAAGCTTTTCCTTGCAGCTTTTGTGCATCCAATCCGGGCCGTAGCGATCAACCCCAACATAGTCCCATGGGTCATCGGGGTAGCTGATAGAACTGCCGCAGCCGCAGCAGTACGGTTGATCCCAGCGTCGGCGAAATTCAGCCCAGTCTTCAGCTTGCTGTCTGGTCTCGAACGATATGCTGACTTCTATCCCACCTTCATACACGACAAAGCCGTCCTTCTCCTCGATCGTCAGCGTGTAGTCGGGTTCGGTCCGTTGTTCTTCGCTCATTGTCTATTACTCCTGTTGCCACGATTGCCTGAGCTTCAGCCGGATGTGCCTGTAACCCTTGGTGTTGAGCGCCTTGATCTGCTCCCGTTCAAAGCCGCGAAACCGGAGGTTCTCGTTGAACGTTGCTGGCGTGCCCGGCATTTCGCCGTGAGATTTGGCGAACGTCGACCAGGACGCGAACAGGTCGGCGGATTTTGCGATGAGATATTCGTTCTTCAGGTCGACCTCGCAGGCCTCCTGGAGCCACTGGCCGAGGATGTCCTGCTCGTCGAAGTAGCGCGTCGTCGCTGCGGTGACCGCCTTCGGCACGATCAGGCCATGGGTGTACCAGTCGACCGCTCCCTGGAGCATCCAGCGCAGAATGCCTGGCGCTTCCTGCGCCAGCGTCTCGTCGAGATGCAGATCAGGCACCGCCGGCTTGTGCATGAACGGCAGCACGAGGAACCTGCGCGCGAGCGCGGTGTCGAGATTTGAAATGCTCGGCGCGTGATTGCCCAGGAAGGTCAGCTTGAACTTGGGTCGGAACTCGAAACTGTTTTCGCGCATGAACCTCGCGACGATCGTGTCGCCGCCGGTCAGCAACTTGACGCGGTTGGTGCGCCACGAATGGGTCGCCTCGGTTTCGCTTGCGACCACCAGGCGCACGCCGTCGAGGCGCGCGAGCTGCTCGGGGTGCTGCTCAAACTTGCTGTCCGCGAAGGTTTCCATGGCCGCGCTGATCGCATAGTCGCCCATGACCCGCTGCAGGGTGGCCGCGAACGTGCTTTTGCCGGTGCCGCCGGGGCCGTGAATGAAAATCAGTTTCTGCTCTCTGGTCTCGGCGGTCAGGGCGTATCCGGCCCATGCCCTCAGGAACCGCTTCAGCGCCGCATCGCCGCCGGTGACCTGGTGGATGAATTGCAGCCAGCGCTGGCAGGCGATGGTGTCGTGTGGATCGACCGCCGTCGCGCGCGTGATGAAGAGGTCGGGGTCAGGCTCGAACAACTCGCCGGTGCGGAGGTTGACGACTCCGCTCGGGGTGCCGAGCACATCGTCGTCGCGATCCCAGCAACTATGGGTCACCGCGACGCGCTGATCGGTGCGCGCGAAAGCCTCGACGCCGTCGGCGAATTTCCTGGATCCGAGCCGTCGCCGATCGGACAGGTTCTTCTCGTTGCTGGCCAATGCGCGGACCAGGGCGCGGGTCCAGGAATAAGCTACGGCGGTGTCATCCTTGCGCCAGCGGCTGCCCGACCAGATGTGCCAATTTTTCGTCGTCCAATTAAACCGGGCGGTGTCGAGATGACGGGAAACAAATTCCAGCGCGATGGCATCTTCCGAGAGAACCGGCACCAGGTCTCGTGCGACCTGCTCGGGGCTGCGGCGATCGTCGAACGTGAACACATTGTCCTGGGCTGCTTGCTCGGTCATGTGCCACTCGCTCGGTTGAAGATGGCGGCCAGCCAGGCGAATTGCCGTTCGCTCGGCTCAAAGTCCTTACCCAGATCGCGGTGATATCTTCAGCGAGCGGATGAAGCCGCGCTCCTTCTCACTCAGCAGATCGGAGTGAAACAGGCAGGCGTCGATCATCTCGCCGACGTCGTCATTGTCGACGTCATCGATCGGTGGCGGTGGCGCTGGCGGAGGCGGCAGTGGCCGAAGACCGCGCTCGACCACATCGGCGAGGTGGTGCAGATCGCTCCCGGCACCGACCAATGTGCGGTTGATCGCGGTGGCGGCGGCGACGACTTCGCCGGGCCGATCCGAGCCGAGCAGCCGGACAAGCTGCCCGATCCGGCTTGCGGCGCTGCTGGACAACGTGACCAGCTTCATGGCCGCACCGAAGTGCAGGGTATTGCGGCGGCGGGGCGGGCGAGATATTTATTGGGCGTTCCAACCCATTCTGATCTGCACACCTTTCCCAGCCCGCGCGCTAATCGCGGGTTGGGGTTGGTCATGCGGCGCGTTCCTCCTGCAGCTCCTCGGTCGCCGGCTTGAGATCATCGGCCCCGGCCGCCGCGCGCTGCTGGCGCTTGTGCTTCTTCTCATTGCTCCCAGCCGCCGCCATGCCGAGCTGCACCAGGTAGCGGATCGTGTCCGCCCACGCCGGATCGGCCCGCCCGCGTCGTATCCGATCAATTTTCGCAACCTCCGGCTCGTCGAACCAAGCCTGAAGAGCCCGCTTGCCATACCGCTTCACCATCGCATGATCCTCCGCTCGTTGAACGCACGTTCGGATCATTAAGATGCGATATGCCAGCATTAGCAATGTGTTGCAGCGGTTGAACAGGCCGTGTGACAGGCGTTACATCCGTGTCACAGCGCTGCATGTAACGCTGTAACGCCGCTGCGCGGGCGCTGATCTTTGCAACTGCTTCAATGGGAAAGAACCGCTGCGGCTGCCACACGATGCGTTACACGGGCGCGCAAATGCCCCACACCGTCGGGTTGAAATGTAACGGGAAAATAATTTTTGGTTTCCCCCGGATCAGCTATGCGCCAGGTTTCCAGGTTTCCATGGTTTCCGGAAACCTCCATCTATCGGCTACACGCGCGCGCGCGTGAGTCTCATAGTGTCGGTTTCCGGAAACCTGCGGAAACCGGAAACCGGTGATGGTGTGAGTGCTCCTTCACGATAATGGTCGGATGATCTATCGTGCCGGCATGCCAATGCTCCCCAACCCGAAGCATGAACAGTTCGCGCAACACGTCGCGACCAGCGCCAGAACGAAATGGTCGAACGGTCGCTGCTACACCGAAGCCGGCTTCAAGACGGAAGATCGATCTGCCGACGCTTGTGCCGCGCGCCTGCTAACAAACGCTAACGTCCAAGCCAGAATTGCCGAACTGATCGAGCCAACGGTGAAGAAAACCAGGACAACGGTCGACACTTTGGCCGAGCAGCTCGACCGCGTCTTCGACGGCGCGCTCACCGCCGAGCAGTTCGGCGCGGCCGGCACCGCAGCGGGTTTGAAGGCGCGGTTGCTTGGTTTCATGAGAACGCAGATCGAGATCGGTTCGGCCGGTCAGTTCGACAAGGCTGAGAGCATCGAGGACGTTGTGAAGACGATGTTGCAGGATCAAAGCCCGAGCGAATGCCTGGAGCTGCTCGACGTCTTGCGCCGCCAGGTCGAGGCTGTTGCCGGCGATCATGCCGCGATTGTTGTCGAGCCGGCCAGGTCTCCGACGCCAGGCCGCGAGACCGAGCTGGCGCTGGCCGAGCTGCGGCCGAAACGGTTCAGGCGATAACAGGCCTATACGGTTAACCCTCATCAAAACCGAAACGGCAAAACCCTATTTCATTGCGCTTTCTGCATCGCTTTTGCTCATACGTTATACACTTGATATCCGTATGGGTCGGTGTATTGTGATGCTTCACCAGGGGGACATCATGAAGCGCATCGCCATCTATCTTCGCGTCAGCACATCGAAGCAGGACACCGAGAACCAGCGCCGCGAGCTGGAGGCGGTTGCCAAGCGCTCAGGCTGGCAGGTGGTGCGGGTGTTCGAGGACGCCGGCATCAGCGGTGCCAAGGGCCGCGACAAGCGCCCAGGCCTCGATGCGATGCTGAAGGCCGTCAACGCCAAAGAGTTCGACATGGTCGCGGCCTGGTCGGTCGATCGGCTCGGCCGCTCGCTCACCGACCTGCTCGGGATCCTGCAGCAGCTGCACGACAAGCGGGTCGACCTGTTCCTGCATCAGCAGGGCCTCGACACCAGCACGACGGCGGGTAAGGCGATGTTCCAGATGCTCGGCGTGTTCGCCGAGTTCGAGCGCGGCATCATCCGCGAGCGGGTCAACGCCGGGCTTGCGAAGGCCAGGGCGGAGGGCACGACGCTCGGCCGGCCTCGGGTCGAGGCCTCGATCGAGAAGCGCATCCGCAAGCTGCGCGCAGGCGGCATGGGCGTGCTGAAGATCGGTCGCACCGTCGGCGTCGGCACCAGCGTCGTGCAGCGCGTGGTCGCCGCTGACGCATAGCGCGCCGACCTCGCACTGCCTCTGCCGCGCCATAGCGCGGCCTTGGCGCGACCCTCGATCCACGATCGCCGCGCGCCGGAGGGGGCCCGCCCCCTGGGGGGCCGCCTATAAAACCGAGACTCCGAAGAATTTGGGTCCCCCTCTCTCCGCAACGGGGCCCCCGTTTTTCCGGCGATGTGTTTCATGGCCAAACCTCCGGATGGGACCCGGCTTAGTTTCTCGCAGATGCGTTAGGCCACGAACGGCGGCTAAATTATTTTGTTATTATGTCGGCCATCGGACAGACACGCGACGTATCGCCCGTTTCAGATTTTCCCGTGCAAATTGGCGCTGGGGAACAAGCACATGGAAACATTCGAAAGAATGTGCCTAGGAACAGCACTGACGGGATTTTTCGTTTTGGTTGTCGCAACCTTGGTGTTGTTGATTACAGGCTAGTAAAGCTCCACCGGTCGACGATGTCCTGGCGGCACTGCGGGAGCAGCTGGGAGACGCAGCGGCTGCTGCGCTCGCCGCAAGCTTGGAGCAACAGACCTCCTCACGAGGTGACGAAGTTGGATGCTGAGCGCGACCCGAGCGAGCCGCTCAACTAGACGCTTGGCAAAGAGCAAGACCTCCGTTTGGATCAGCGCGGCCGACGTGGATAAACGCATGGACGGGCTCCGCCAGCCGATTGCTGTGCTATGTTTCTTGAATCCTACATCTGCGCCCGGAGACCTTTTGTGCTTCAAGCTTTGTCGGGTTTCCTCGCTGCCGCAATCGGCTGGTTAACGCTGGAGTTTTTGGGCCGCCCGCTTCGCAGGTTTTTCGATCTTCGGGGCGAGACCGTAGAGTTACTTACGCGGGTCGGCAACATTCGAGCAGCTTATTCGCAATTCGATGAAGAGGTCGCCGAAGGAATTTTTACATCTCGGCGCGAGTCTGCGCACATTGAGCTGACCAGCGTGGAACTGGACGCGCTTGCTTCTGCTCGGAAGGAGATCAGGGCGCTTGCCTCGAGGTTTTGCGCCTTCGCTCTCAATGAGACGATCGCGTCAAAGGCGGTTGCCCTGATCGGCTATAACGCGCTCAACGCGGGTCAAAGCCTGATAGGGTTATCGAATATGCTAGACACCTATGGGAAAGAAAGATCGGACCAAAAGAACGCGGTGAGCGCGGCGCTGAAATTTAAGCCTTTTGACCTGTAGGAGAAGCCGGATCGCGCCGCGGGCGGGGTCGACAATTCGATGGTGAACTACGATGCCTCGCGCATGACCTTCGGAGGCATCCACCATGCGTTGGAGCGGCTCGGCGCTGTCAGAGACACCAGCCAACGGGTCGAACGCCTGCGCGCGCCTCCCAGGCCCGCTCACATGCCAACAACTGCGAGGTGCACGCTTCGCGTCACGTTCATGCAGAAGTTGCGTCATCGCTGCGTCATGGGTCGGGAGCTATCGTTGCGGTACCTCGCCTTGCCGCCGACTCCCCCGATGTCGGCGGCTTTTTTTGCGCGCGTCATCGCTCAGACGAAGTTGCGTGTCGCGGCACGGGCCTCACCAGATCGCACCGGAATGTCTGGGGGTAACAGCGCAAATCGAGATTGCGGTCGGCCACCGAAGACTTCCAGTTCCTACTTGTCGCTGGAGCTACTGAAATCACAGTAACGCGGCGGTCCTCCACCTTTGCGACTTCGTGCCCATGAGGTACAGTTCATCAATACCTCTGTGCGTGGAAGCCCACCGCAGGTGCCCGGTTTGATCCTATCGTAATTGTCTGCGGATTGCGTTCGCGTGAACGACAGATATACCCGTTTCGTGTTTCTATCGATGGTCAGCAATGTATTGAAACAGCCTGAGGTCTCCGCGATCCCCGTGAGAGTACCTTTTTGAAGTTCCTTCATTGAATATGAGGAAGTGTCGAGGTCGAGCGAACAATTTGGATTGTCTGTGTTCGGCTTGTCTTCTGTTGCCCATACAACGGCCTGTGTAACCTTGCATTCAAGGCTTGCTCTGCCCGTGTCATCAGATTGCTTTTCGCAGTCCACCGTAGAGAGGTTAAAATTAGGCTGTTTGTTTTCATCCACTTCGCCCGCAATCCTGAATGTCCCGACCGCATATATCCCAAACTCACTCTCTCGCAATCCGCTCTCGTCATTTGAGCCAAATGAAACCACATTGGCGCATGAGTTAGCGGCACAAGCCATGCTTGCGTACCCAAAAATTCCAAGCAGGCTGGCGATGAAAGCAACCCGAATAGACATTGTCGTAGACCCCACTTTGAACCCGCTCAGTCTGGCGCTAAAGTCGCGAGCCGAGCAACCAGCGCGTGCTTTTATCCCCGCATTTCGCGACGGCATCTGCATCGCCAAATCTGGCAACGTGCTAATGGCTCCCACAGCCATTGACATTGGCGGATGGGGGGCCTCGATGTTTCGACTGAGCTTGATCCTGCGTGGGATCGTCGTCATTGTGGCGCTGACATTGAGCGGCAGCGCTAGCTTCGCCGGTGATGATGCAGCAAATGATATCATGCCGGGTTGCCGAGAACTCCTCGTGCCAAACTCTAGAAATGATATTTGGGGTCAACCATTTTGCTTCGGGTTGATCCATGGCCTCACATACGCGGCCTCGGGTCTTTGCCCACCCCTAGGTTCTACAAGCGACCAGGCTCTTCGGGTGGTCGTGCAATACATCGACGCCCGTCCTGCGCGGATGCAGGAGGACTTCAGGAAATTGGCACTTGAAGCCATGAAGGCGGCTTGGCCGTGCAAGCCTTAGCCGCTTGTTCTTCCAGTTCGGCAAGCTGAAGAGCGGCGACCACCTCGGCGATCACGTCGCGCGGCGACACGGTCCGCCGCCCCGGGATTTTGCGGATGCCCTTCGCCTCGATCTTCCGGTCCGCCAGGAGCGCCGCTGCGAGGGCAGTAATCTGATGCCGGTGCAGCTCGATGAGCCGACCGGAGATCGCGATGCTGACCGACGTGGCCCGCCGCGATCAGCGCGCCGAGTCGCCCCTGCCGCTGCCGTGCCCATGCGCGGCCTGCGCGACCTCGATCGCGATCGCCTCCGGCCACGAGAAGGTTCCGGCCGGGGCGGGGCCCGCCGGCAAAACCGGAGTCTCGAGGTTTTCGAGTTTCTCCATCGTTCACACGGGGCCCCATTTCCGGCGATCACTTTCTGCGCCAGAACATGATCGGGACCCGCAATTTTTTTCGGAAATTTTTCCGGAGGGACCCGCATCTGCGTTCGGTTCCATCCGCGCGCCCGCATCCGCAACCCATGCCCGTGGGCATGGTTTGGTCCCGGCATTTCCAGAGGGACCCGCTGCTGGCGTTGGTTTGTTTACGCGACGATATCGTCCGGCAATGCTTGGCCGTGCCGGTACACGACCTCCCACATTTCGGACGCAAGAGACCGGTCGCTTGTCTGCTGAGGGCGGATTGATCGGAATGCTGCAGCGATCCGCGAAGATGCATCCTGAGGCGGATGTTCAGGGATCATGCGGAAGCCCCTGAGCGCGGTTCTACCGCCGGTTGGCATGTTGGACACGATGCCGTCGCAGGTTCGGTTCGCCATATCGTTCGCATCGGCAGGTGTCATTTTCTCGCAGATACCGGGCGATCAAACGTTGCGCTGCGTCCTTATGAATACGCAAGTGGTTCGTGCGGTCTTTGATGTATTCGGGCTTGGTGATCTGTACCGGACGCGGCTTGTCATCTTCAGCCATGCGAATCGCCCCTTTTGGACTGTCTGCGGAGGAGTATACGGGCAGCCACAATTTGCTGGATCAATTTCTCCCTCCGTCCCCCAGAGAGCGAGGTGGTCGATGTGGTGCGCCAGGAGCTGGGCGATGCAGCCGCAGCTGCCCTGGTCGCGAGCCCGAAGCAAGGGCCTGGTTCCTCCGGACCGGAGGAACAACTCGATGCCTCGATCGAGCCTGGCGAGCGGCCGAACTGAAAGCGACACATGTGTCGCCTTTGCCGCTTGCAATCGTCAACCTCTTTGGCGGCCGAAGAGGTTCACAGCCTGGAGCAGTCGGAGGCAAAGCCTACTGAAACAGTAGAGTTTCCCGAGCGCAATGTCAGCGTCACTAGCCTGGCGGCTCAGGGCCCAGGGTGAACCGTCCCGGGTTTGCCGGAGGCTCCAACTCCTGAGAGGATGGAGCCATGACAAGCAAGACGACGAATGGCTCGCCACTGACGAGGGCAAGCAGGCGACGATGTTCGAACCCACATTAGTTTCACGTTGGGGCGAAACCGGACATGCTTAGAACGAGCTGAACCGCGTGACACATCGCAATTTTTTCGCCGCCGCGACAGCTGCGTGATGCTCGATCCGCGCTCGTTTGCCTCGCGCTGACCTTGGCGAGCACCGTGGTGCGATCGCCGTGCGTCCAATACCCGCGAGCGATCTTGCTTGCATCACGACACGAATTGGGCGGCAACCTGGCAGCAACCCGGTGGCACCTCGGCCGAACCCGCGCGGCTTTAGGTTTCACGGCAGAACCTAAATCGGCCGCGCGTCGCCGCCTTCTCTTCCTGCCGGCGTCTCGCAACACCTCGGACTTGGGGACCACGGCGGCCCCTAAGTCTTTCTTGCGACTACCTGGATTTCAGCGTTCCAACGCAGCGCTGAGTTGGCCCGTCTTGCGCTCGGTACTCAGCCGATCACCACCGGGCCCGCATGAACAACCTGCCGGGCGCGCTGTTAGCTTTTATACGGTTTAGCTTCTTGCGCGCCCAAGCCCCGTCTTGAGGCTTGGCGCGTTGCGCGCCCTGGCTGCCTCTTGCGGTTTGGAGAGCCGGTCGCGGAAATCTAGACAGGACGATAAGTGGAGTTTCTGCCTGACAGCGGGCACGCTGTGCCCGCGAATCAGGAGAGAGCATGAACAGACGACCAC